>ERZ772927.98-NODE-98-length-66389-cov-19.8565_pt1 | contig 66389 bp, 43 predicted proteins | sample MGYA00512115_ERZ772927 | MGnify/ENA primary metagenome ERZ772927 (study PRJEB29015, sample SAMEA2737924) | human oral metagenome | biome: human oral; feature: human-associated habitat; material: dental | place: China | collected 2013 ... | reverse complement strand
CTCGAGTCCTACGCTGCCGCCAAGCTCGACTACGATTCACAGAAGTAAGCCAGCGTTCATAACAAGTTGAAGGATAGGGACTATCATGATTGCAATTACAAAGAACGATCTATGAGTAAACCATCGATCTTTGCATCACTCAAGGAAAGGAATGAGAGCATGGACTTTCAGAAGGTATCTTTCAAGAACAAGGAGCTGGACCTCAATCTGGCAGGCATCCTCTATACCCCCGACGACCTCGACGTGTCGAAGTCGTACCCGGCCGTCGTGGTGACCGGCCCAATGCTGTCGATCAAGGAGCAGGCTCAAAGCGTGTACGCGAAGCGCCTCGCCGAGCTCGGGTACGTGACGCTCGTGTTCGACGGGTCTTACTTCGGCGAGAGCGCGGGGACGCCGCGCTACCAGGAGCTTCCCGACGTGAAGGAGACGGACATCGAGGGGGCCGCGGACTTCCTGGCCTCCATTCCCTATGTCGACGAGAGCCGTATCGGCGGCCTCGGCATCTGCGGATCCGGCTCTTACATGTCCGTGGCGGGAGTGAGGGCGCCCCGCCTCAAGGCCGTCGCGGCGATCGTGCCCGCCATCGCAGACATCTCCAAGTCCGCCATGGCAGGATTCTTCAAGCCCGCGGACGAGGTAGAGGCGGCCAAGGCCGCCTATGAGGCCGGGACCGGCCCCATCGAATATCTGAACTTCATGCCCCGCGCGTTCGACGAGGGCGCGGCGTATTATTACACTTCCCGCGGGAACAGGCGCGGCTGGACGAACCAGGTTGTCGCCTGGAGCCAGCTGGAGCTCGTGAAGTACAACGTCGTCGACATCATGAAGGACATGAAGAAGCCCTATCTCGTCATCACGGGAGAGAACGCATGGAGCCGCGAGGCGTCCACCGAGGTGTTCGATGCCGTGCCCGGAGTCGACAAGGAGATGCACGTCATCCCGGAGGCGGGGCACTTCGACATGTACGACCTGTATCCCTACGTCGACGAGGCGTTCAAGTTCATCGCGCCGTTCTTCGCGAAGAACCTCTAATCGAGCTGAGGCATGCGGCTGGGGCAAACGGTGAGGCGCTACTTGTATAACGCGATGGCGCTCCTCTGGCACAACTCATGACTTCTTGCCAACGGCACGTCTACGTCGACAATTCCGCGCCAGGGCAAGCAGGTCTATATATCTTAAGTGAATTTATTCAAGTGAAAGGACTAATCATGTCAGACAGGGCATTCACGGAGCGCGAGTTCATTCCCGTGGTGGGCAACCCCTTCGGGCTCGTCTACAGCGGCGCCATTACCGAGAACGTCGAGGGCGAGGTTAACATCCACGCCATCAAGTACCCCTACCGCGACTTCTTCGCGGTGGCCAACGTCTACACCCCGGCTGGCTACGACCCGAACGGGAGCTATCCGGCAGTGGTGGTGGCGCATCCCAACGGCGGCATGAAGGACCAGGTGGCGGGCAACTACGCCCAGAAGCTGGCCGAGAACGGTTATATCGCGCTCGCTTTCGACGCGGCCTACCAGGGCGAGAGCGGAGGCGAGCCGAGGAGCACCGACTGGCCCGAGAACCGCGTGGAGGACATCCTCCGCGCCACCGACATCATCATGCAGTTCCCGGGAGTCGACCGCGAGCGCGTGGCGGCGCTCGGCATCTGCGGAGGCGGCGGATACACCTTCAAGGCAGCGCAGACCGACAAGCGCCTCAAGGCCGTGGCGACGTTGTCGCTGTTCAATTCCGGCGAGGTGCGCCGCGAGGGCTTTCGTGGAAGCCAGGTCGACTCCATCCAGGAGCGTCTGGCCGCCGCATGCAAGGCTCGCCAGGACGAGGCCGACGGCAAGGACGCCGCGCTCACTCCCAACATGTGCGAGACCGCAACACCCGAGCAGGCAGACGCCATGCCCTACGACCTCTACCGCGAGGGCTACTACTATTACGGTCGCGACGCGGCGCATGAGGGCAGCACCTTCAGCTACACGGTGTCGAGCCTCATGAAACTCGCCGCATGGGATGCGCGCCAAGGGGCCGAGCTCATCAACGTGCCGCTGCTCATGATGATGGGAAGCCATGCCGATACGGGGTACATGACCATCGACTGCTACGAGGCGGCCGTGAACGCTCCCGTGCGCGAGATCTTCGAGATCCCGGGCGCGACCCACATCCAGACCTATTGGAAGCCGGATTATGTTTCCCAGGCTGTGAGCAAGCTCGTCGAGTTCTTCGGAAGCAACCTCTAAGGAGTGAGTGACATGAGCATCCTTTTCATCAACGGCGGCGAGAAGGGCGGGAACACCTCCGCCCTTGGGCAAAGGCTCCTCGCCGGTCTTGATTTCGACCAGATAGATCTCGCAGACCACAAGGTCTACGACCACGGGCAGCACTTCGACGACGACGAGTTCGATCAGGTGCTGGCCCGCTTCAAGCAGACCGACACCATCGTGCTCGGCTCGCCCGTCTACTGGCATGACCTCTCGGGCATGATCCGCAACCTGCTCGACCGCTTCTACGGCCCCGTGGCCGAGGGCAGCATGGCGGGGAAGCGGCTCTTCTTCATCTTCCAGGGAGCAGCTCCAACACCCGCGATGCTGGAACGCGCCGAGTCCACCGTGAGCCGCTTCGCCGGGCTCTACGGCATGGAGTACATGGGCATGGCAACCAATGCGAGAGAGGCTGCCGATCTGGCTAGTAAGATCTAGTCAGAGTGTCTTCGTACTCGGCATGCACGTGATAATTTCTCATTTTTTTGAAAAGTGTTCCCAGCGCAGAGCTACTGTGACAATTTGTCACAGTTGATTGCGGAGGTCGTTTCGACCCGATTTAGGGGAGCCTGAATTTGCGGATGGTTGGCTGTAGCGGTTATTGTCGAAGCAGTAATCGCTAGTGGCTTGCTCGTGATGACGGTGACAAGGGATTCGATGCCTAAAACCTTGTACTCATCTTGTACTTAATTTGAACTCACGTTTTTGTCGCAGCGCAGGTAGGGCAGCATTTTTGAATGCCAATTTTTATTCCTTTTCTACTCCTGGGAGTAAAATGCGGCCGATTTCGCGAATGGGCTATCATTGCTTGTACTCAAGGGCGTTTATGGCATTCGGTAAGCTTGCCACCGTAGGTTTCGATCGGACCCCATTTTCGGGTGGTGCCATCCACCCCGTCGAAGAGGATGCTGGTCATACCGAAGCGGTTCTCACCGAGCCTGGGTCGCGGGTAGCACAGCTCCCGCCCAGACGGCAGAGCAATGAACAGGCACCCGGAGCGGTAGGACAGGTGGATGCGTCCGAGCCTTTTTACGGTGCAGGCTGCCGCCTCTTAAACTAGAAATATGGGTCACCAAGAACCTGCTCGCTCATCCGTGCGCCGCACAACCGCGCACATCCCGCGTTTGCCCCGAAGCATTTCGGCGGCGATGCGCGGTGCCCGCCGCGCCGGTTCGGTTCTGGAACCCCTGCTCGTTTCCTCCAGCGAACTCATCGGGTACCTCCCCTATCGTGCCTACGGACGAACCCTGCACTATCGGGTCGATAACGCACACTATCTTGAAGCATCCCAGACCGAGCCGCCCGGAATTCTTTTCTTCTTCGACGGCGATTACCTGCTTCGTTCCAATAGCAGGCTGCTCAGCCGCACCTCCAGTTTGCGCCGCGACCTCGCCGATATTGCCCGCGAACACCGTATGCTGTGCGTGCCCGTGTTAGCACCAGGAACCCTCGAAGCACCCGTTTTCAATGACCCCACAACCACCTGGTGGGTGCGCGCCCGCAGGAACGGTCGTGTTTTTCGTGCCCTTGCCGCCGACCTCGCCGAACGCTACGGATACGATCGCACGCGCATCTGGCTTGCCGGGTATTCGGGCGGAGCGGAATTTATTACCTACGAACTGCTGTCGCATTCCAACGACTGGCTGCTGGGCGGGGGCGCATCCATGATCGGCGGAGGCGGTTCCGACGGTATTCCGCAGCGTTTCCGTGGGCCCAGCCGCTCCCTAAACGGGATGCTGCTCAGCTGGCATGTGGGAGACCGCGACGGCAAAGCACCGGCTTCTGCGGGCCAGATCTGGTCAGCGCAGCGTGCAGCTCATGAGGGTGAAGAGTTTTACCGGGGACGGCAGGCACGCACCATGCTGCGTATTCTGCCAAAGCAGGGGCATCGTGGGTATCCGCTGACCTCTTTGATTCGGGACGATTTGCGTGCCGCCACACGGCTGGGCTACCTCTAAGCCGGGGCTTCTAAATTTTCCGAGCACAGTATTTTCATTCCTAGTCAGGGCGTGATGCGCTCGTTGAGAAATATCTCAAGTTTTTCGGTAATTTTTTGTGCCGCAGTCGCAATTTATTGACGTTCTGCGGTAAAGTGTCACTATGCCTCGTATTTCTGCCGCAACAAACGCCGCTCAGCGCGAAAACACCAAACGTGCCATCCTCGAATCTTTCGGGAAGCTCCTCTACTCCCGAGGACTCCCCGGACTCACCATGACCGACGTCGCCAAAAACGCCGGTATTGGTCGCACAGCAGTCTACAATTACTTCGCTGACATGGGCGAACTCCTGGTTGCCTACGCCCTTGACGAAACCGAACGGTTCCTGCACGAACTCGACGAAGGGCTCGCCGGAGTCACCAACCCCATCGATCAGCTCGCCGTCTATATTCGCCTGCAGATCGAAGACCTCGCCCGCAGGCACCTTCCCCCCGGCCCCGCCATGCGCTCCATGCTCTCACCCGAATCATACGCGCGCCTCGGCAAACACGTGAGCGAACTGCAAATGGTTTTGGCAAACATCCTCTCCGATGCCATCACCGAAAAATACATACCCGAAAACGACATTCGCGAACTCGCGATGCTCGTGCACGGTTCGCTCTCCTCAAGCGCCGGACGCGCCGAAGACGCCCCCGACGTACAAACCCGCGAACGCCAGATTCAAAGTACCATCAGGTTCATTCAGATGGGGCTGGGCGCCCGGTTTGATGCGGACGGGAACCCCCTCAAAATCGAAGAAACTCAAGCAAACAAAAGCGAGAAAACGACCAACCTAACCGTCGCATCCTAAAGACACTCGCCCCCCATCCGGCAGAAAACGAACCAGCGTTAAACTCGAAAGCCTCTGACCTCTATGTCAGGAGCTTTCTTCATCTCCACAAGTTGGCTACGGGGAATGAGCGCGCATCCGGCTAAAAACCCGGAACCTGATCCAAATCAAGCACCCGCGCATACATCACCGCACGCCGATGCAAAGCATTACGCAACGCCCGATGCACCCCATCCTCCAGGTACAAATCATCACGCCACTTCACCACATGCGGAAACAAATCCCCATAAAACGTGGAATCCTCCGCAAGCAGCGTCTCAAGGTCAAGCGTCTTCTGCGTCGTAATCAGCGCATCAAGACGCACCTGCTGCGGAGGCACATTACCCCAATCAGCATGCGACAAATGATGCTCAGGATACGGGCGCGAAGAACCAACCTTCTTGAAAATCATATCTACATTCTAAAATGCCGCTCCCCCAGGCCGAAAAGCCACGCCCACAACACACGGCACAACGCCACAACAAAACCCGCGATCAGCACACCAAACAAAAATCCCCGACCTCGAAAACTCGAAGCCGGGGAAAGAGCGGAGGATGGGGGATTTGAACCCCCGAGGGCGTGAACCCAACACGCGTTCCAGGCGTGCGCCATAGGCCGCTAGGCGAATCCTCCAACAAAACACCCAAAAGGGCGAACGGATAAAACTATACAGGGAACCCAACACTAAGGCAATTCTGCCCCAACGAAAGTGCCCAATGCCACTAGGCACCCCAAGGCCCCGACACCAAGTTCACAACCACCACAAAATCAGGTAGACTGGTACGTGCCTCTTACGTGGCGTTATCTTGGAAAACTCCCCCAGGACCGGAAGGTAGCAAGGGTATTCGAGCTATGACGGGTGCGTAAGAGGTTTTTTATATCCAAAAACATTCGCAGCAGAAACACACCGTCATAGTGCGCTCACGCGCCCGCTTCGCTCACGCTTCGCGGCTTCAACCTCAGATTTATTTCCTCGCGCGCTCGGAATCTGAGGCTTCAGCGGTTGCGTAAGAGGTTTTTTATATCCAAAAACATTCGCAGCAGAAACACACCGTCATAGTGCGCTCACGCGCCCGCTTCGCTCACGCTTCGCGGCTTCAACCTCAGATTTATTTCCTCGCGCGCTCGGAATCTGAGGCTTCAGCGGTTGCGTAAGAGGTTTTTTATATCCAAAAACATTCGCAGCAGAAACACACCGTCATAGTGCGCTCACGCGCCCGCTTCGCTCACGCTTCGCGGCTTCAACCTCAGATTTATTTCCTCGCGCGCTCGGAATCTGAGGCTTCAGCGGTTGCGTAAGAGGTTTTATCGTTAAACTTCGGATGCATTACACAGTGCATCAGACTGACAGGATTTCCCAGCTTTACAGGGACCCTGTCAGCTACGCTCGTTCCTCGCTTGCTGACATCCCTAGGCGCTTAGAAATCCTGTAGCCATGATGCACCTGCATCTCGTTTCCCTTGGGGCGGGAGGGGCAAGTGTTTCTGGGTTTCTAGGTTCTTCTAGACTTCGGGAGCGTTTTCTTCATTCGGGAGCACTTTAATTGCTCCCGAATGAAGAAAACGCTCCCGCTTTATGCTTTCAAGAGACTTATCTGAGATAACCTGCCTGCCATTTCTCACAGGCGAGAATTTCGGCATAAACCATCCCACGCCGATGACGAAACCAAGCCCCAAGCGTGCATCCGTGAACTAAAATAGTGTAGAACCCCGCGTCGTCAACCAGAAGGTCACCCGTGAGCACAGCACTCTACCGCCGTTACCGCCCCGAGACCTTCGCCGAAGTCATCGGGCAAGAACACGTCACCGAACCGCTCATTACCGCACTCACCAATAACCGCGTCAATCACGCCTACCTCTTCTCAGGCCCGCGCGGATGCGGCAAAACCACCTCCGCACGAATCCTGGCACGCTGCCTCAACTGTGCCCAAGGACCAACCCCCACCCCCTGCGGCGTATGCGACTCCTGCCGCGAACTCTCCCGCGACGGCGGCGGCTCCCTCGACGTCATCGAAATGGATGCGGCATCCCACGGCGGCGTAGACCACGCCCGCGACCTGCGTGAACGTGCAACCCTCGCACCCGTGCGCGACCGCTACAAAATCTTCATCATCGACGAAGCACACATGGTCACCCGCGAAGGGTTCAACGCCCTGCTCAAAATCGTGGAAGAACCGCCCGAGCACATCAAATTCATCTTCGCCACCACAGAGCCAAATAAGGTTCTTGGAACCATCCGCTCGCGTACCCACCATTACCCGTTCCGGCTGGTACCGCCCGAAGTTCTTCTGCCTTATCTCGAAAAGCTCTGCAGCGAAGAGAACGTACCCGTCGAATCCGGTGTGCTTCAACTCGTCATCCGTGCTGGCGGCGGCTCCGTGCGCGACTCGCTCTCCATTCTTGACCAGCTTATCGCCGGTGCCAACACCGAATCCGGCATTAGCTACGACCGCGCGGTCGCCCTGCTCGGGTACACGCACGCCCAACTTCTCGACAACGTGATTGATGCGTTTTCCGCCCAGGATGCGCCCTCCCTCTTCGAGGCGGTCTCGCGGGTGGTGGCGACCGGGCAAGACCCCCGCCGTTTCGTCGAAGACCTGCTCGAACGCCTGCGCGATTTGATTGTAGTGCAGGCGGTACCGCAGAATGCCGCGCAGATTCTGCAGGGCGTTCCCACCGACCAGATAGAACGCCTCAAAACGCAGGCGCAAGCCTTCACCACGGCCCAGCTGACCGGCGCGGCGAGCACCGTAAACGAAGTGCTTAACTCTATGACCGGTGCCACCAACCCGCAGCTGCAGCTTGAACTGCTATGTGCGCGGCTGCTAGTTCCTGCGGGCAATTCGGGCGGTGCTGGCGGCGATATTACCGCTCTGACCTCTCGACTGGATGCGCTCGAACGTCGTCTTGCCGCCGGTGGTGCGGGTGCGCCTCAACGCGGGGGACGCTCGGGAAATCCCGCAGTGAGTCAGAGTACGCCTTCCGCCGCGCAGACTAACGTATCGCCCGGTACCGATGGTTCCGCCGGACATCAAGCTCCCGCGCAGCATGCCGCTCCCCCATTGGCGGCAAGCGGCGGAGCATCAAAGAAAACGGCTGGTGCCGAGGCTACGAACACATCGGCGCAGCATCGCGGCTCCGTTTTAGGCGGCCCCGTTTTAGGGCAGAACACGAATCAGCAGGTGCCTAAGTCTGAAACGGAAGGCGAGCAAAAAGAGAAGCACCAGAATCAACAGTCTCAGGGTTCCGCACCTCAGAACTCCGCGCCATTGGCCTCTGCCGCAGGGAGTACAGGATCTTCCGAAGGTGCGCCTTCGGAGCCCACACCATCCCGTTCGGTTCCCTCAGAACCATCGGCCGCCGCGCAGGAAACTCCCGTCAAGCGCGTTACCGTCGCGGATGCAGAAGACCCGCTTGCCTCGGTGCGTGCCAACTGGCGTGCCGTGATTGCTCGGGTGAGTGCGCCGGGCGCATCCGAAAAACTGTTGCAGGTTGAGCCCGTGCGTCTGATCAGCGGCGAACTGTATGTGCGGGCAGATATGCCTACGCTCAAGGCGGTCGCTTCTTTTGTGCCGGAGTTGAGCGCGCGCGTGAGCGATTTTCTGCGTGAGCAGGTGCGTGTGCGTGCCGAGGTTGCGCGTCCCCAAACCCAGCCAGATGCGCGCCCTGCCCAGGCACCCGCCGCGAACCAGGAATCTTCTGATCCCGCGCCGATTGCTGACGGTCCGCGTGGCGGCGTGGATGCGTGGAACCGTCACGGGCAGCCCGTCTCGTCCGGGCAAGAGGCGGCATCACAGGGTACAACCAGTGTGGATGCGCCCATTACGGCCTGGGAGGTCGCGCCTATCCCGCAAGATTCCGAGGATTCCCCCGTCGAGATGCGCCCAAACGATGCGGCTGAGGGCCAGCCCGCCGCAGCATCACAGCCCGGTTCTTCCCCGCAAGATACAGCGCCTCAAGATTCCCCGTCTCAACCCGGTACATCCTCGGAGGCGCAAGCGAACTTGCCTCCCGAAACCGAGCCTGTACCCTCTGAAATACCCGAAGATAGCGGGAATACACGGGTTCCCGAGGGCGGTTTTGGCGAGCGCGATTCCTTCGCGGCCTCGGGCAGCGGGATTCCGCAGCAGGATTCTCCGAGTCCGCACAAACAGGGTGAGGATAGCGGTAATAAAGATCCTCAGGATGCCGGTAGCCGCAATGAACCGGTGGACGATTCCGCGCCGGAACCGGGTCAGACACAGGGTGAAGGCTCTTCCCCCTCAGTTTCCCTTGAGTCTGTAGATACCGCTGAAAATGCCGAGTTCAGCAATATTCCGGCGCCGAGCGCATCTGCACCGCTAGCTGCGGGGAATAAGCCGGCTCGGGAGGCTGCCGCATCCGCCCCGGTCTCACCTTTACCACCCCTGGCTCAGCGGCCGGATTCAGCGGACACAAAACCCGAAGAGCCGCCCGCCGAATCCGAGCAGGAGACTGCCCCGGCACGCGGACAACGCGCGCAGCAGGAGCAGAGCGATGAAGAAGATGTCGTTTCTGATGACGACGAGAGAATTGAGAATAGCGTTCATATCGGTTTGCGCGCCATCGAAAAGGTTATTGGCGGCAAGGTGATCGACGAACGTCCGCTCCATCAGATTTAGCGCGGCACAACGCGCTCACAACACACACAGACGAGGAGAAGCATGTACGAGGGCGCAGTCCAAAATCTCATCGATGAACTTGGTCGCCTGCCGGGGGTGGGTCCCAAGTCGGCGCAGCGCATCGCCTTCTATATTCTCAACTCTGACGCTTCAGATATGGCACGCCTGACCAACGCGATTTCGAAGGTCAAATCGAGTGTGAGCTTTTGCGAAATATGCGGCAACGTTTCGGAGACGAAGCAGTGCGTTATCTGCCGTGATGATCGGCGTGACCCGGGTCTGATTTGCGTGGTTGAGGAGTCCAAGGATGTGGTGGCGATTGAGCGCACCCGTTCCTTCACTGGGCGTTACCATGTGCTGGGCGGGGCTATTAACCCGTTGGCGGGGCTTGGTCCCGAGCAGCTGCGCATTCGTGAGCTGGTTTCGCGCCTGGCAGATGAGCGTATTCAAGAGATTATTCTGGCGATGGATCCTAACCTTGAGGGCGAAGCTACCGCAACCTATCTTTCGCGAATGCTGGTTCCGCTGGGTATTCGCCTCTCACGGCTGGCGTCCGGTCTGCCCGTCGGCGGCGACCTGGAATATGCGGACGAAATTACGCTCGGGCGCGCGCTTGAGGGGCGCCGCGTGATCAGCGAAGGCGCGGGTATCGCTCAGGGGAATGCCGCCGAAGATTTTGAGCAGGTTGTTGAAGAAGAGCAGACAGAACGTGAGCGCGCGGATGCCGAACCAAAGGCGCCACGTAAACGCTGGAGCGGGAGCATGTTCGACGACCTTGACAATTCCCAGGGTGAGCCCGAGGATTCTTCCTCTGACAACCCCCGCGACGCGGAGAACGATAATTCTCGTGCGGATAGTTCCCCCTCACCTGGCACGCAGACCACTGTGGATGAGGCACTTATCGAGCAGGCACTCGATGATTCTGCCCATGCAGAAGCCCCAAATTCCGAAGATTCGACAGATTCCCCTCAAGAGGCTCAGGCTGAGCAGATTCCGGTGGATATTACGCGCGCTGATGCCTACCGCATCCACGCACACCGGTCGGAGGATTATGAGGCGCGCATCCGCAAAATACAGGAGGGGCCCTTACGCACGCCCACCCCGGAGGTTCCACCCCTGCCCGGCACCAAATACGTTAACCCGTGGAGCTAATAAGCCCTGCCGCTCTATAAAAGCGGAATCGCAGCGCCCGGTTCCGCAGAGTCATCCGTAACAGTTCTTCATATTTCACGTTCTAATACACATACGTGCACAATTCCCACCGCGCGCCGCATCTGCCTACTATGTAAAGAGCCGGTAAACTAGCCGGTGGCATACTCAATACTGACCTGGAGAATTCAATGAGCCTGATCGTCCAAAAGTTCGGCGGTTCTTCCGTCGCGGATGCCGAGGGTATCAAACGCGTCGCCCAGCGCATCGTGGACACCCAAAAAGCGGGCAATGATGTGGTCGTGGTTGTCTCCGCGATGGGCGACACCACCGATGAACTACTCGACCTTGCCGCTGAAGTAACCGCTACCGTTACCCCCTCGCGCGAGCTCGATATGCTCCTGACTGCGGGCGAGCGCATCTCGACGGCTATTCTGTCGATGGCGGTCAATGATCTAGGCGCGAAGGCGCAGTCTTTCACGGGTTCCCAGGCGGGCATGATTACCGACGGCGTACATGGTTCAGCGCGGCTTGTGGAAGTCAATCCAGACCGTATTCGCCGGTCTGTTGAGGCCGGAAACATCGCGATTGTAGCGGGGTTCCAGGGTGTTAACCGCCAGAGCGGTGACATTACGACTCTCGGTCGCGGCGGTTCAGATACTACGGCGGTCGCTCTTGCGGCGGCGCTTCATGCGGATGTGTGCGAGATTTATTCGGATGTGGACGGCGTGTTCACAGCCGATCCGCGCATCGTATCAACCGCGCATAAACTCAATACTGTCACAAGTGAAGAAATGCTTGAGATGGCGGCAAATGGCGCAAAGATTCTGCATCTGCGCAGCGTGGAGTACGCCCGCCGTTTCAATCTGAAACTGCATGTGCGTTCGTCATTCTCGAATCTTGAAGGCACTCTTGTTATCCCGGAAAATTCCGCGGAACTAACCCCCACCCATGTGAAGGAGATTCCCTTGGAACAGCCCCTGATTTCTGGCGTTGCGCACGACCGTGGACAGGCAAAAATTACCGTGGTGGGCGTGCCCGATATCCCCGGATCTGCCGCTAAGGTTTTCGGTCTGCTCAATGAGGCCAAGATTAACATCGATATGATCGTGCAGAACGTCTCGACCGACCGCCCGAACGTGACCGATATTTCCTTTACGCTCAACCAGGCGCAGGGTCCGCAGGCGTTGCAGGTACTTGAGAAGACCCAGGCCGAGATTGGTTTTGAAGAGGTTATTTATAACGAGGCGGTGGGTAAGCTTTCGCTTGTGGGCGCGGGCATGAAGACCAACCCGGGTGTCTCGTTTACCTTCTTTGAGGCGCTGAGCAATGCGGGCGTGAACGTCGAGATGATTTCGACCTCCGAGATTCGTATCTCGGTTATCACCGAGCTTTCAAAGCTTGATGAGGCGGTCCGCGCGGTACACACCGCCTTCGAGCTCGATGCCGAAGGCGAGGCCACCGTATACGGCGGAACAGGCCGCTAGTTTCGGAGAATGCAGATAAGTCACTCTGTGACAGTACTTGACGGCTCGCTCTGGCGTGCTTATGCGAAGGAGCATGAGCGCCGGGCGGGTCGTTTTGCTGACCCGTTTGTGCGGCGGCGCGAGCGCGGTCAGGCGCATCCGGTCGAGGATTTCCTGTTTACGTACTACACTCTCAAGCCCGGTCAGTTCAAGCGCTGGCATCCTGGAGCTGGCGTCATTCTGCTGGATGCCGCCGAACGCGCCAACTGGAAATTCTACCGCGCTGCAACCGAGGACGAGCTCCTTTCAGCTGGGCTCTCCCCCGACGATGCACACACCCATGCCGAACGTGGCGACGCGATTCTTGTGGACGTACCCCAATTCGTGGACAAACGCGGCACCGCCCTCACGTTCACTCGCGAAATTCTGTCAAATACAGCCGATAAAAAAGCGTTTTTTGGATGCTTTGGTATGCACGAATGGGCGATGGCGTATAAATCAGTTCAGAACAATATTCGTCACGACTACCTGGATTTGCGTTTGGGTGCTGAGGGCACCGACCGGGTGGTTGAGTCGCACCGCATCCGCTGTTCGCATTTCGATGCGTTCCGGTTTTTCATGCCTCAGGCGGCGCCCATGAACGAGCTGCAGCCCACCCGTGAAGCACAGCGCACTCTGGAGCAGCCCGCTTGTCTGCACGCCAATATGGACGTCTATAAGTGGGCATACAAGCTGATCCCTCTCATCGATTCGGCGCTCGTGATGGACTGCTTTGAGCTTGCCTGGGATGCGCGCGAACTCGATATGCGCGCCGCACCGTACGACCTTCTCGAGTGGGGCTATGAGCCTATTAAGGTAGAGACCCCCGAGGGTAAAGCCGAGTATGTGCGGTATCAACGCGAGCTTTCGGAGCGTTCGGTAACGCTGCGCCGTCGCGTCTTGAGCCGGGTTAAGGGCGCTCTCGATCGCGCCGCCGTGGCTTAAACTAATTTCTCCCCCGCCGGAAAACGAGGGAGAAATACTTGTGGTTGAGTTTATCTATCGCGATAGCCTGTCTTTTTCGTCCCGAGGAGCATCTTCGAGCTTTTCTGAAGTGCCAAACTTTTCAAGCTCGCATGTATTCGGTGAATATTTTCAGCGATCGTTATTTACTTAGTGGTGATTGTCCTGCACGGCTTGTGCGGTGACTCAGCGCGGTGCATCACCGCCCACCCCGGAAATGATGGCTCATTCCGCTCGGTGGAACGGAGTGAATTAACATAGCCGCGCGCTATGCCTCTTCAAGCCACGGTGGTTATGCGGTTGATGCAGCTCAGGGTTTGCCCGTTTTGTTTTCTGCCAGTGGTGATGGCAGGAGTGCGATGAGGCGCCATTGGAAAACTGGCGCGACATCATACACGCTCTTAGAGAATTTGTAATCATACATTCCCTGTGAACATAATCACTTTAAACAAAATGTGAGCAAAATGAATCGTTGATGTCACTTTTCTGGAGCAAAAGTTTACAACGGAAATATACTATACAGCATGCGAGATTGGTTTTTATAATTTACATGTAAATAGTTTATGTGAAGTCAGCAACTTTGAGATTAGTTTACCGCTCAAGCATACTTTAAACATTGACACGACGCTTGAGAACTAGCTGAGGCGCGCATCCTGATATGCGTAATCTTCAAAATTATTCTTTAATCCGCAGTTTTGAAACATCACCTGCTAAAGACTTCAAAATTCCGATGTTCGCTCACAGAGAACGATTTTTGAGAAGAATTATTACGCTTTCCTACAAGGAGTTTTGATTCCACACTTTCTTCTTGGTAAAGCATAGCTCACCATGGGTATCTTCATATTTATGCGCGCTTAGTTTCACGTTCCCATACCCGCCGCTCTTTCACTGATACTGCGGTCAAAATTCGCTCGCCGATCGGGCGTCAAGAAGCGTGCTTGCGGTAACATTAAGACGGCTCAATCAGAACTCATGCACCCAAGGAGTGCCCGCACATGGCCCGTATTGTTGTTGATGTTATGCTCAAGCCCGAAATTCTTGACCCACAGGGTAAAGCTATCGCTCACGAGCTGCCCCGTATCGGTCTAAATTCCTTCACCGACGTTCGCCAAGGCAAGCGTTTTGAGCTGACCGTCGAAGGCGAAGCTACCGAAGAGCATCTTGCGCAGGCGCGCCAAGCGGCAGAAGAGCTACTCTCAAACCCCGTCATCGAAGACGTTGTGAACGTCTCGGTTCTGGAGGACTAAGAGCATGGCAGAATCACTCGCAGCACACGAAGTTCCCCTTGTTGGCGACTTCAGCGTCTCGGCACCCAACCCCGACTTTGCTGGTGCGCGCATCGGCGTTATTACTTTCCCCGGCACCCTCGATGACCGCGATGCGGCGCGTGCAGTAAGGTTAGCGGGTGGAACCGTCGTCGAACTTTGGCATGACGACGAAGATCTCAAAAACGTTGATGCCGTCATCATTCCCGGCGGTTTCTCCTATGGCGACTATCTGCGTGCGGGCGCTATCGCCGCGAAAGCACCCGTCATGCACTCGGTCATCGCAGCAGCAAATGCAGCGGGAACATCGGGCTCTGCTCCCCTGCCGGTGCTGGGCATCTGCAATGGTTTTCAGATTCTCACTGAGTCGCATCTGCTCCCCGGATCCATGATTAAGAACGATCACCGCAAGTTCATTTGCCGTGACCAAACCCTGCGCATCGAAAATAACGCTACCTCGTGGACCGGATCTTACGAACCTGGGCAAGAGATTGTTGTTCCGCTTAAAAACCAGGACGGTCAATACGTGGCGGACGCCAAAACTTTAGAGGCGCTCGAAGCCGAGAATCGCGTGGTGTTCCGATACGTGGGTTTCAACCCGAACGGTTCACGCCACGATATTGCCGGTATCAGCAACGAACGCGGAAACGTCGTCGGTCTGATGCCCCACCCAGAACACGCGGTTGAGCCCGGTTTTGGTCCCTCATCCTCCGGGTTCGGTGATGTTTCACTACGAGGCGGTGCCGACGGCTTGGGCGTCTTCACCTCCGCTCTTTCCAACCTGATTAACGCCCGCTAGACGCACGACGACAAGGATAGACACAAGCGATGAGCGAGAAGCAGTTTAACCTCGATACCGTCGAGCATGCGGCGGAAACCCCCGATACTGAACTCCCCTGGGCAGAGCTGGGGTTAAAGGAAAACGAGTTCGAAGACATCAAGAAGATTCTGGGCCGCCGCCCGACCGCGGCCGAGCTGGCCATGTACTCAGTCATGTGGTCCGAGCATTGCTCCTACAAATCCTCGAAAGTGCACCTGAAGCAATTCGGCGCCAAGGTTACCGATGAGATGAAAAAAGACCTGATGGTCGGCATCGGCGAGAACGCTGGCGTAACCGATATCGGCGACGGGTGGGCGGTAACCTTCAAGATCGAGTCACACAACCACCCCTCCTATGTTGAGCCTTATCAGGGTGCGGCAACCGGAGTGGGCGGTATTGTGCGTGACATTATTTCGATGGGTGCACGCCCGATCGCGGTTATGGATCCGCTGCGTTTCGGCGCTATCGACCACCCGGATACCGCCCGCGTGGTCGGCGGTGTGGTCGCGGGCATCGGCGGCTACGGCAACTCTCTGGGGCTGCCCAATATTGGCGGCGAGACCGAATTTGACGCCTGCTACCAGGCAAACCCCCTCGTCAATGCCCTGGCAGTCGGTATTATGCGCCACGAAGATATTCGCCTGGCAAACGCATCCGGTGTGGGCAATCAGGTAGTGCTCTTCGGGGCACGCACCGGCGGCGACGGTATTGGCGGCGCATCCGTGCTGGCTTCAGAGTCCTTTGACGATACCAAGCCCTCCAAGCGACCCGCAGTGCAGGTAGGCGATCCCTTCGCCGAGAAGGTTCTGATCGAATGCTGCCTGGAACTCTTCAAGGGTTCCGTGGTCGAAGGCATTCAGGATCTCGGCGCTGCCGGTATCTCCTGTGCAACCAGCGAGCTCGCCTCCAACGGCGAGGGCGGCATGCACGTAGACCTTACCAAAGTACTCCTGCGAGACCCCACCTTAACCCCCAGCGAAATTCTGATGTCGGAATCGCAGGAACGCATGATGGCGGTCGTTTCGCCTGAGAACGTCGAGCGTTTTGAGGCGATTATGAAGAAGTGGGGCGTGGAGTACTCCTTCTTGGGCGAGGTGACCGATACCGGTCGCCTAACCATTGAATGGGACGGTCAGGTGATCGTTGATGTAGACCCGCGTACCGTGGCGCACGACGGCCCCACCTACGAACGTCCCTACGCGCGCCCGGCTGGTCAAGATGCACTCCAGGCAGACCATTTCACAGGCTCCACCGCCGACGATGCGCGCCCGCGCGGCGAACAGCTGGGCGAGGCTATCAAGGCGTTCATGGCATCTCCGAATATGTGCTCCAAGTCCTGGATCACCAATCAATACGACCGCTACGTGCAAGGCAACACAGCCCTCTCTATGCCGGACGATTCGGGCGTGGTGCGTGTGGACGAGAACACCAACCTGGGGGTCGCGCTGGCGACTGACGCATCACCACGTTTTACCTACCTTGACCCGTATGAGGGCGCGCGCGCATCCCTGGCGGAGGCCTACCGTAATGTGGCAACTGTGGGTGCCCGCCCGGTCGCGGTTTCGGACTGCTTGAATTTCGGCTCCCCCGAAGATCCGGATGTCATGTGGCAGTTTGCGGAAGCCGTGCGCGGTCTTGCCGACGGCTGCATGGAGCTAGGTGTTCCGGTCACCGGTGGTAACGTCTCGCTGTACAACCAGACCGGCGGTAAGGCCATTAACCCGACCCCTGTGGTCGCGATGATGGGCGTGATGGACGACGTTACCCGGCGCACCCCCTCGGGTTGGGCGCCGGAACACGATGGTCAGGCCATCTACCTGCTGGGTACAACTCGCGACGAGCTGGACGGTTCAGAGTGGGCGCGTTTCAAGGGCCATCTGGGTGGTCTGCCCCCGAAGGTTGATCTGGCGGTTGAACGTCAGCTTGGCGATATGCTCGTGAATATGTCGCGTGACGGCATGATTGATGCGGCACACGACGTTGCCGCTGGCGGCCTTGCCGCAGCACTCGCGGAAGCATGCCTGCGTTTCAACACCGGGGCGCGCATCGGGCTGGGCGAAGTTGCCGAACGCGACGGGCTCGACCTATTCACCCTGCTGTTCTCGGAATCCTTAGGCCGCGTGGTGGTTTCCGTACCGCGTTCTGAGGAGGTGCGTTTCAAGGATATGTGCACCGCCCGGCAGTTCCCGTTCGCACGCATCGGCGTGGTGGATGCGCTCTCGAACGCGCTGGACTTCCAGGATGAGGTTTCCATCAACCTTGATGAGCTGCGTGCCGCTCACGAAGGCACCATGGCAGCTCACTTTGGTGAGGTGGCGCAGGGCTAGATCCCTCTATCGGCACAGCCTCCCCTATGCAAAAGCTCTTGATGTGAATAAAGCCAGAGTTTCCAACGCTTTCTTCACATCAAGAGCCTTTTTCTGCCTCAAGGCACTCCCCACCTGAGCTTTCACGCGATAGACTGGAGGATAGGTTACATAGACCGTTCACACCGATAACACATTCGCCCCGCCGAACCGCATCTAAAAAAGCACAGACACAACAGAAAGATCACCATGACCGCAGCACCATCCGTGCAGGTCTTTGCGCCAGACATACCTAAGGCGGGCAGAATAACGCTCGCGGCATTCGCTCTCTTTGTTATCGGTTGGCTTATCTATATCGAATTCACGGGCGGACTAGACTTCAATGTCTACCGTTTCGGTGCCATGACCATCTTCGATAACGACGGCATGCACAAAGATCTCTACGCCCGCAATCTCCTGGAGTACGGCGACTTTAGGTTGCCCTTCACCTACCCGCCCTTTGCCGCGCTCGTGTTCTTACCGTTCGCTTTTCTGCCCGCGTGGGTGGGCATCGCCATCATGTATGCGATCAGCATCGGTGTTGCATGGTGGCTGGCAACCCTTATCTATAACTATGCCACCGACCGCGGCTACAGCATCCCTTTCCAGGAAAGACTCGGCACATACGGCATCATCGCTGCTCTCACGTTCATCATTATTATGACCGGGCCATGGCGGCGCGGGCTCTCGCTGATACAAATCAACCCCATCATCCTTACGCTGGTGCTTGCCGATTTTATACGACCGGCAACCCGCATTCCGCGGGGTGCGCTTATCGGCATCGCGGGCGGTATTAAGCTCACCCCGCTTGCTTTCGGCCTTATTCTGCTCATGCGCAAAGACTGGCGCGGCATCTTCACCCTAGGCGCTTCTTTCGGCACGACCATTCTTCTTGGGTTTATCTTCCTTCCGCAGCAGGCAGTTACGTTCTGGACGAGCGCCGTTTCGGATTCCGGCCGTGTTGGAGGTATTAACTTCGCCGATAATATTTCGATTCAAGGCTGGCTGATGCACCTGGGTCTGCGCGAGCCCACTCTGAGGCCTGTATATTACGCTCTTGCGCTTGCTACGATCGGTCTCTGTGCGGTGCTTCTGCGCCAGCTTATTCGCCGTAATCTTGTGCTATCTCAGGTGGCGGTCGGCGGGTTTTTGATGGTGAGTATTTCTCCTATCAGTTGGTCGCATCATAACGTCTTGTTCCCGCTGATTATCATGACGCTTGTTCTTGATGCTTTCCCTCTGTTTTTCACGCACCTGCCCGCCTGGTTATCCGGTACCGCACGTGTTTTGACGTGGGTGGCGTTTATCGGTCTATATATTTCGCCTATGTGGCTGGGGGCCGCTATCGGCGGTGGATTCAATAGTCTCAACCATCTTGCGCAGTATGCCTTGTTGTTTTCGACCGTGCCGATCCTATGTCTCTATGCGGTCATGGCTCTTTGGGCAGGTTCGGCGTGCGCCCCGGCTGTGCACATAGCGCAGAATCGCGATCGCGCGGTAACAGCGGGACCCAAACCCGAGCCTCAGGCCGCGTAGCAGCAGGTAGTGTCATGTGCAGTTGAGTTACAACGCGCATACGGCGGTAACAAAGGATGCGGTAGTTCCCCCCTCTCTGGGGAACCACCGCATCCTTATATGTCCGTGTCACAGGATGAATTGCCTAAGCGCGTGTCTAAATCTGCCCTATAAGTGTCATATAACGGTTATTTACGTATATTTTTCAGTGATAATAAACACTCTGAGGTGCTGTCTACACAAGTGTAACAATCTGTCACAAATGGTCCCGATATACCTCAAACGCGAACTTTGAACATCTATCGAGACGCTTACAGACGGCCACTCTGCTCGCCTAATTGAGCAAAAAGCGCGGCATTAATACGGAATCCTTCCATAGCCTCGTCAATCAGAGCTTCCCGCTGTTCTTCGCTCAAAGGAGCGCAATCAAGAAGCTCCCGATATTCGTCCTTGAAGACCTTTGGCTTGGGAAGCTGCGGGAACGAGTACATGGTCAGCGCATCCCGCGCAATACCGTAATGGCGCGCCACTAGAGCCGCCACCGCCTGCCCACCCGAGAGATCCCCCAGATAGCGCAAATAATGATGCGCCAAGAACCGCTCGGGAGCCTGCGCGGTCGCCTTAATACGCGCCACATATTCGATAGTTGCCGGCAGTGGGGCATCAATCTCGGTCTGTCCTAGAGCACGAATATCGTGGTGGATCGCAGCGGTGCGATCCAGCCCTTCCAGCGTGAAAGGATCGGTCAGCGGGTTACCGGATTCACGCAGATTCCGAGAGATTTCCTCCAGCGCTTCATAGAGATAGGTGTACTGGTTGATGAGGCGTAAATACGCGGAAGTATCGAGTCTTCCGCCCATCAAATCTTCCATAAAGGTAGAGTGCTCGGCATTATCATGCACGCGCTTGGTGCTAGCTTTTAGCCGGGCCGAAAACCGCTGTTCGACAGCATCGGGAGAGGTGGTTTCGGGGGTAATAATGGCGGTCATTGAACGCCTCCTGATTGAGTTGAGAGTCATGAATATTTTTGATGACACTGTGTCACCAAATCAATAAATGACATAGTGTCACTAAATTTTTGGTTTTGCAACACCGCTGCCAAAAAATTTTATTAAGGGGAACCTCATCATTAAGCAAAGTACTACAATTAAGCTACACAAGTCTTAGCTAATAGGTCTAGACTAAGACTGCTCATTACTAAAACCACGAATAAAGGACACACATGTCTATGTCGCATAACGCGAAGCGCTCATGGGCGTTTCTAGCGTCTGCCGCCGTTGGCCTCAGTGGCATCGCCGCCACTCCCGCCCTAGCGAACCAACCCGCGCCGACCGCGCAGATCGTCTCTGAGCAGGCGCCAGTTGCCGCATCACAAAGCCTGCAGGATGCATCCGTAGATTGGGGCGTCAAATCCTCATTCCGCAAATACATCACCGGTCCTGTCGCCGGTGGTTCGCAGGAACTAACCGGTGCTACCTCCAATGCGGATGGTTCTTATCACTTCACCGCCGCTGAGGGTACCGTCGAGGCAGACGGTTCGTACCACGTTAAATTCACCGGCTCCAGCGTGAAGTACACCGGGCACCACGGCGTGCTCGAAGTAACTATCAGCGACTTGGAACTTGTCATCAAAGACGGGCAGGGCAGCCTATACGCAAATATCAGCGAACGCCCCTATAACGGCAACACCACCCCGAACCCGCCCGTACAGCACGATCACACGCTGATTGGTACTTTCGATGCTTCCTCCCTGAAAAACGAGGGCGGGCAGCTGACCTTGGCAGCATCTGATGCCACCAAGGTGAAACTCAGCGCAGGAGCGACCTCGGTGTTTGCCGGGTTCTACCAGGCAGGTCAAGAGCTGGATGCGCTGGCATTCTCCGCGAAGCTCGTTAACAAGCAGGCACCAGCACCGGAGAAGCCTGCCGATCCGACCCCGGAGCCGACTCAACCCGAGCAGCCTGCACCAGAACCGAGTAAGCCTGCCGATCCTACTCCTGAGCCATCTCAGCCTGCGCCAGAGCAAAGTAAACCTGCTGAAATGCCAGAGCCGCAGCCTTCACAGAGTTCCGAAGCTCCGGCACCGCAACCCTCTCAAACTTCTGAGGCGCCTACCTCAAACCCTTCAAAACCCAGCGAAGCACCCAGCTCTCAACCGGCACCACAGCCCTCACAGAGCTCGGAAGCCGCTAAGCCCGCACCAGCTCAGCCTCCGGCTACCGATGCAACACCGAGAGCCGACGTGCCGAGAGGACAGGGGCATATTATTGAATCCGGCAACCTGACCTGGAATATTCGTGATTCCTTCCTGCACTACCTCAACACCATTGCGCGCGGTAACATCACCGTCGAGGGTCTGTCGAAGAATGCGGCGGGCGGGCTGGACTTTACCAGCGCATCCGGCTCGTACGATGAGTCCACGAAGACCGGTCAGATCAACTTCGCGGGCAAGGTGCACATTAGCGGGCATCACGGTCAGCTCAACAGCAGCTTCGAGAACACTCGCCTAGTCATCAAAGAAGGCAAGGGCTACCTGGTTGTCGACGCCGAAGCGCTCAACATGCAGGGCGAAAACCGCACCTTCAAAGATCTTGTACTTGCCGAGGTCGATTTGAGCGGTGCAACCTTAGAAAATAACGTGCTCTCGGCTAAGAATGCAGCCGTTACCGTTACCGTCGAGGGATCCGAGGCAATCTTCGCCGGGCAGTACAATGACGCCGACAAGCGCGCTATGGCTCCGCTCTCCTTCAGTGCAAAACTCGGTTCTCAGCTGGTGGAAAACAAGGTTACCGACACCACGGTTAAGGGTTCTAACACCGGCAGCGGTTCGACGAACCTAGGTAATAACGCGAATGCGGGTATTGGCGGCACGAACTTTGGCGGTTCCGTGAACAATGGCGGCGGCAATGCCTCCCATTCCCATAACGGCTCCACCCCGGCTGCACATCCGAATGGCGGTAAGAGCGGTTCCTTCAGCAGCGTCTCAAAGAACCCCGCCCAGCCCGTCTGCACCCCGGTGACCGTGACCAAGCAGGTTCCCGTTAAGGCAGCGAACAAAGCACCGGCCGCATCCGCAGATGGTAAGGTCGCCAGCGCAGATCTTGGATGGGGCGTGCGCGATTCCTTCCGCAACTACATTCGCGGCGGCATCGCTAACGGCAGCTGGGATCTGAACGGTACCACCTATTCCAATAATGCCTTCCAGTGGGCGAAGGGTACGGGTTCCTTCAAGGATGGTAAGGGCTCGATTTCCTTCACCGGTTCGGTGCATTTCACCGGACACCACGGAATTCTGGACACCACCATCTCAAACCCGCGTATGGAGATCAACGGCAAGACCGCGGTTCTCTACGCAACGGTGGTCGGCAACGATATGGACGGCAAATCACAGAATTACGGTGAAGTTGCTCTGCTCAACGTTGATGTGAGCGGTTTGCAGGTCTCTGGCGATAAAATTTCCATCAGCGGTGCGGGCACTACCATTACCGCTGAGGGTGCTAAAGCGTTTGCAGGTTTCTACGAGGCGGGTAAGGATATGGCTCCGCTGAGCTTCTCAGCATCGCTTTCGGGTACACAGCCCGCGGGCAACACCGCCAAAACCCAGACCACCCAAACTGTGACCGAAACCGTATATCAGGGTCAGGGATGCGAATCTCTCAACGCACGCGGCTCTCATGGTCGTCTGGCGCATACCGGTGCCAGCGGTGTAGAGGCTGGGGTCGCTAGTGGTCTGGCCTCTCTGGTCGCCGGTATCGGTGCCGTGCTATACACGCGCCGTCGCAAGTCCTCCAGGATGTCTGAGCGCTCCGAATAAACCTAAGATCGGCCTATCAACCACCGGCATATGCGGCGATTCTTAGGCTCGGGTTTATTCCTCGGTGCAGCATCCGCACCTCATAGCTCACCGGATGCGCCAGGGTGCGGGTAGTATCGACTACCCGCACCCTAAGCACACGCTCTCATCACGAATACATACACTCACAGTTTTAGCCGATAGGAACTCTTCATATGGCTTTTCGTCTCTCACACCCCGGCGCAACAACACGCCCCAGACACCGGCACGGCAGAGCGAGCGCATCGCAGAAGATCACCGCCGCGCTATTAGCGGCATCCATGTTTTTTATCTCCGGATGCGGCATCGGCACCCAAAATCCGGGCAGCACGAGCGCATCCTCGCATTCCGTGGTTGATGAACAGACCACCAAGTCTGAGCTTGAGAACCTTGCGCAGGAGCTCAAGAGCAATGTTTCTTCCGATCCGAAATCGCTGACGGGTCCCAGCAGCGCGAAGAACACCCCCGAAGTTCAGCCGATGGTTGAGACTCCCACCCCGCAGCTTCCCGTGACTTTCAAGGATTTCAAGGGCGATGAGGTGACTGTTAAGTCGGCGAACCGCATCCTGGCTCTTGATCTGTACGGCACTCTCGCGCAAGAGGTTATCTCGCTGGGTTTGGGTGATCGTCTGGTCGGTCGTGTGACGTCTTCAACCGAGTCTTCGTTAGCGAAGCTGCCGCTCGTCACTCAGAATGGCCACGATCTGAACGCGGATGCGATTCTCGCGACGAACCCCGATCTTGTGCTCTGGGATAAGAGCAATGGTCCCGAAGAAGTTGTTGAACAACTGCGCGATGCGGGCGTGACTGTGGTGGTGTTTGACCATGAGAGGCGCATGGATAAGATCATTCCCCAGCTCAAGGCTGTGGCACAGGCTTTAGGTGTGCAGGAGGCGGGCGATAAGGTCGCCGAGCGCGTGCAGAAAGACCTTGATTATGCCCTGAATACCATCAAAGAAGTTGCCCCTGAAGGCGATAAGAAACTGTCAATGGCATTCCTGTACGTGCGCGGTAATGCCGGGGTATTCTTCATTCTCGGCAAGGGTTCCGGCGCGGACGATCTGATTGCCGCGCTTGAGGGCAGAGATGTGGCTTCCGAGCAGGGCGCGCGCAACATTGTTCCCGCGAATAGCGAGGCGCTGGTCAAGGTGAACCCGGATGTCATTTTGACCATGACTCACGGCGTAGAATCCACCGGCGGCTTGGATGGATTCTTGGCACGCCCGGGGGTTGCCGAAACGAACGCGGGAAAGAGCAGGCGCGTGGTTGATATGAACGACGGGCAGATTCTATCCTACGGTCCGAATACCCCCGCTGTTCTGCTTTCCCTAGCCCGCGCTATCTATGCACCCCAGCATTAAGAGGCTCCACCTGTGAATTCGTCCAACCGCACTGATGCGGCGACTCCCGGCAGCGCGGATTATCGCAGCAAACGCCGCATCCGTATTCTCGCAACTTTTGGCTTTCTGAGTATTGCCCTGATCGTCATAACCGTGGTGTCGGCGGGGTTGGGTCAGTACAATATTCCGACCGATCATGTGATGGCTTCGCTAGGGCGCCGCTTGGGTATGATTCCCAAGGATCCGACCGCCTATCTTGAAGACAGCACCCTGTGGAATATTCGTTTTCCGCGTGTGCTTTTGGGGCTGCTCGTGGGCGCTGCCCTGGGATGCTCGGGCGCGGTCATGCAGGCGGTTTTCGGTAACCCGCTGGCCGAGCCCGGGGTTATCGGTGTGTCTTCAGGCGCCGCAGTGGGAGCATGTGTAGCGGTCGTTTTCAATCTCGAATTCTTCGATATTTACACGGTTCCAGCTTTCGCCTTCGGCGGTGCCCTCGCGGCAACAGCACTGGTTTATTTTCTCTCGCGTTCCTCAGGTCGGGCGAAAGTTCTCTCCATGATTTTGACGGGTATTGCGGTAACAGCAGTGGCAAACGCCGCAATCGCGTTCTGCCTGTACCTGGCCGATAATGTCAGCCGCGACCGCATCGTCTTCTGGCAGATGGGATCGCTCAACGGGTCTACGTGGAAGGCTCTTGCCAGCGTGTGGTTCGTGATCGTAGCGGGGCTAATCATGTGCTTGATGATTTCACGCAAACTTGATCTGTTGGCGCTGGGCGAGCGCGCAGCGCAGCATTCCGGGGTGAACGTTGAGCGTCTGCGCGGTGTTGCGATTGCTGCTACGGCGCTTTTGACGGGTGCGGCGGTGGCTCATGCGGGCATTATCGCCTTTGTGGGGCTGATTATTCCGCATCTGCTTCGGCTTATTTTGGGGCCGTCTAACCGTTTGCTGCTGCCTGCTTCGGCACTGGGCGGGGCGTTGTTAATTGCGCTTTCCGATTTGGGGGCGCGCACGCTCATTCCGGTCTCTGACCTGCCGATCGGTATTTTTACGGCGCTCGTGGGTGGCCCTACGTTCTTCTTCCTGTTGCGCCGTTCAATGGGGAAGGGAGGTCTTTAATGCTTATTGTTGATGGGGTGTCGCTGTCGGTGGGTGGGCGGCGCATCTTAGAGGATGTCTCTTTTGAGGTTCAGGCGGGCGAGGTTGTGTCGCTCATCGGTCCCAATGGTGCCGGTAAGTCCACGATTTTGGGGGTTATTGCGGGCGATAATAAGCCCGATTCCGGTTCGGTACTGCTCAAGAATAAGCGAGTGGGTGAGTATTCGTATCTTGAGCTTGCGCGCCTGCGTGCCCTGCTGCTGCAGAAAACTCAGGTGGCGTTTTCGTACCTTGTGCACGAGGTAGTGGCGATGGGGCGCACCCCGTGGCGCGGTACCGAGCGTGCGCATGAGGACGACGCCGTGATCGAGCAGATGATGGCACGCACGCATACAGAGATGATGGCAAATCGCGATGTGACAACCCTTTCGGGCGGCGAAAGTGGGCGTGTGCATTTGGCCCGTATTTTTGCGCAACAGACTCCCCTCATACTCTTGGATGAGCCTACGGCGGCGCTGGATATTAAACATCAGGAACAGACTCTGCAGATGAGCCGGGAGCTTGCCGCTGAGGGCACGGCGGTGTTGGCGGTTCTGCATGATTTAGATGTGGCGGCGGCGTATTCGGATAGGATCGTGCTGCTGGATAAGGGCCGTGTGGCTGCCAACGGTACCCCCGCTCAGGTGTGTACCGAGGAGCGGCTGAGCCGTGTGTATCAGCATCCGATTGAGGTTTTGGAGCATCCGGTGACGAAGCGGCCTCTGGTTCTGCCGCGGCGATAGAGCGGCACCGTGCTTTGAGTCGTCCTTTTTCTGGGCTGCTACCCCGAATATTTCATGCCGGTATCCGACGGATTCTCAGTATATTCCCAGTTCGGCATATAAGCCCTGCACCATGGTTACTTGTTAGAATAAAGTAATGCCCGGCGCAGGGTTATTTCTCGTGATAAGAAGTCTGAACTCGCCCGGGTGCAGCCCAAACCGTATGTATTACTCTTCCCCTACCCCACGAAGGAGAGTACCCTATCCATGAGTTCTGATCAGCACAAGACAATGCTGTCTGAAGCCTCCGGTTATGTTCCCGAATATTCTGCTCAGGCACACAGCGGTTCTCAAGAGCTTGCTGTTCACGGGCTCAGCAGCGATGAGGTTGCCAAGCTCACCGCCGCCGGTAAGGTCAATGCTCAGAATAATAAGTCTTCCCGCACCTTGTGGAGCATTATGCGGGCACACCTATTTACGGTATTTAACCTGGTGCTTGGGCTGTGCGGTCTGGTTGTGATTCTATACCAGCGTTGGGCTGATTTGCTCTTTCTGTTCGCCGTGGTGGCGAATGTGATTATCGGTTTTGTGCAGGAGTACAAGGCTAAACTTGAGCTCGACCGTATCTCTCTGCTTGACCGATCCCCGATCACGGCGGTGCGCGATGGCGCTATGATCGAGGTTCCTATGGAGTCCCTGGTTGAGGGCGATGTGGTAGTGCTCAAACGCGGCGACCAGGTTCCTGCGGATGCGGTGGTCCTCACCTCCGACTCGCTAGAGCTGGATGAATCCCTGCTGACCGGCGAGAATGACCCGATTCCGAAACGTCCGGGCGATATGGTGCTTTCGGCATCGAGCGTGCTCGGCGGTACCGGGCGTGTACTGCTCTCGGCGGTGGGCTCCGAGTCCCGCGCAAGCAAAATTTCCGATGAGGCCCGACAGTTCTCGCGCATCCAGTCTGAGCTTCGCGATGCGCTCGACCGCGTGGTGCGGTGGATTACCTTCGGCCTTGCCATCATTATCCCGATCGTGCTGTGGGGCCAGGTGCGCGCGGCGGGCGGCCTTGAGATCGTCAATCGTGACGGTCTCTGGGAGAACGTTGCTATTGCGGTAGTTTCGTCAGTAGCATCTATGATTCCGCAGGGTTTGGCGCTCATGACAACCTTGGCGTTCGCGGCGGCGGCTGTGGCTCTGGGACGTAAACACAATATTTTGGTGCAGGAACAGCCCGCCGTTGAGGTGCTCGCCCGCGTGGATACGGTGTGCTTCGACAAGACGGGCACCCTGACCGAGGGCGGCGTGATTTTCGATTCGGTACGCTCGCTGACGACTCCGGCCGAGGCAAAAGCACCCGATGAAAATCAGGCGTGGCGCGCATCCCTGCCGCAGGGCTGGGAGCAGGCGTTGGCATGGTTCGGTCATGATGAAAACGCGAACCCGACCGCAGCAGCACTCACCGGCGGGTTCGAGCAGGCGCCCACCGAGCAGGTAAGCGGCATTGTGCCGTTCTCATCGGCGTTACGCTTTAGCGCTATCGAGTTTAAGTCTTCGGGAGCCTGGCTTCTCGGCGCTCCCGAGGCTCTGCTGAACCAGGGCACCGAGGAACGTGAGCGGGCCCGTGAACTCGCATCATTGGGTCTGCGCACGATGGTACTCGCGCATGCATCCGCCGTGGTACGCAACGATGACGGAGACCCGGTGCAGCACATCCCCGCCGACCACACCCCCGTGCTCTTCGTGATTTTCCGCGAAAATGTGCGTTCCGATGCCCCCGAAATTGTGGACTATTTCAATCGCCAGGGCGTAACCCTCAAGGTGTTCTCAGGCGATAACCCGTACACGGTGCAGGCAGCTGCGAAGACCGCCGGCATGGATATTTCTGCGGGCGCGATTGATGCCTCTACCCTGCCGCAAGACGGCCCCGAACTCGCCGAAGCCGCCGCAACCCACAATATTTTCGGTCGCGTTTCGCCCGAGCAGAAGAAGAACATGGTGATCTCGCTCAAAGAGCAAGGGCACGTCGTGGCAATGACCGGCGACGGTATTAACGATGCGCTCGCCCTCAAACACGCCAATCTCGGCATTGCAATGGGTAACGCTGCACCCGCGACGAAAGCCGTCTCGCGCCTGGTGCTTCTGGACGGCAAGTTCTCTTCGCTTCCCGCTGCCTTGGAACAGGGCCGCCAGGTGATTGCGAATATCGAAATGGTGGCAAACCTGTTCCTGACCAAGACCGGCTTTGCGATCCTGCTGGGTGTGACCTTTGGTCTGATGGGGCTGATCTTCCCGTTCTTACCGCGCCAATACTCGACCGCAGATTTCCTGATTGTGGGCGCTTCCTCTTTCGCGCTGGCGCTGCTGCCAAACTCACGCCGGTACGTGCCCGGATTCTTGCGCCGCGTGCTGAATTACACGATTCCGAACTCTATTATCGTGGTGGCGATGCTTCTGACCGTGAATTTGGCGGCGCTTCTGGTGTTCCCGGGAACCGATATGCGGCAGGTGCAGACTGCTTCTTTCATCACCCTGGTGATTATGGGATTGTGGAACCTTGCGGCAGTGGCTAGGCCGTTTAACAAGGCACGTATCCTGCTGTTTGGGGCGCTGCTTGCCGTATTCTTTGCGGCGTTATTGGTTCCGGTTTTGGTGCGGTACCACCAGTTTGAGGCTCCGTCGGCGCTATTGTTGTGGCTGTCGGTGGGAGCTGGTGTTTTAGGGGCGGTGCTGATTGAGGTGAACGCGCATCGTAGTCGCCGCTGGCAGAAACGCAGCTACCCCGAGCTTGAGGTGGCTTCACTGAGCCTCTTCCCTTCCGCGACGAAATAGCTCAAGATCGCATCTTCCCCTCAGTAATCTCGTCTAAGAACCGGTGCCGTAACATCTCATGAACGGCACCGGTTCGGCGTTTAATCTCTTCGGATGCTCTGCCTCGCCGTAACGTAAAAACCGCCGCAGACCTGAACGGCACAATTTACACTTTCTGAACTTTCAAAACCTCATCTTGCGCTCGCGCAGGTTTAAGCCTAAAGTTACATGCAGACATTGTGATTCTTAGAATCACACAACCATAGAACACAGGGTTGTTACTGGTAAGGCAGGCAAGACCTGAGTTGCTGAATCCCTTGAGGGAATAGATTCCTTAGGGTTCATCGTTATACCCACGATGCTTTAATGCATCACGGTACGGCGGCATGCAGCTCGGGTCTTTTTTTGTTTCCCTCGGGGCGTTTTGCTCTGAGGATGCCGCCGGTAACATCCCTAACACACTATTCACCGTGCAAGGATAACAACGTGAAAAACCACGAACTTGGCGAGAAGATTCTGACGGGACTTGGCGGTTCCGAGAATATCGCCCACTTTACGCACTGCGCAACCCGTTTGCGCGTAACTCCCGCCGACAGGAGCAAGGTCAATACGGACCAGATTAAGAGCATCCCCGGGGTGCTCTCGGTCATTGAGCAGTCCGGTCAGACTCAGGTCGTGCTCGGCGACCGTGTTGAGGGGGTCTACAACGAGATGCAGACCCTGCCCGGCATGGCGAACCTTGGCGAAGATAATGCTGGTTCCAAGAAGGCTTCCGAGGGCAAGAAGGCTGGCTGGCTCACCAATATCTTCGATGTGCTCTCCGATTCCTTCCGTCCCCTGCTGTGGGCGCTGTTGGGCACCTCCATGATTCTGACCCTGATCGTGTTCTTGCAGCAGTTCGGTTTCTTCGGTCAATACACCGACCTGACCGGCCAGAGCGTGAACATCGATATTGTGAACGGTCCGCGACTTTCCGATGAAGCCGCCGGTAAGGCACTCGAAGCCGAATGGATGAAGCAGTTCGCTTTCTGGTACATCCTCAAGGCTGCCGCTCTGTCGGTGCTGAACTTCATGCCCATTATGCTTGGCGCAACCGCCGCAAAGCGTTTGGGCGCGAATATGTGGGTTGGTGCTGCTATTCCGGCGGCGCTGATGACCAGCACCTTCCAGAGCCTCACCAAACTTGCTGACCCGGCTACTAAGATGCTTGACGTATCCATTATGGGTCTGCACCTGCCGCTGTACGCCTACGATTACACCGGTCAGGTGTTCCCGCCCCTGCTGGCGGTTGCCCTCTTGGCGCCTCTGGAGCGTCTGTTGAAGAAGATCATTCCGAATATGCTGCAGATGGTCTTCGTCCCCATGCTGTCCGTTATTATTCTGGTGCCCGTAACCGCTTTCGTGGTGGGTCCCATCGGTATTGGCGTGGCTATGGGTATCTCCGACTTCCTGAAGAATGTTAACGATGTAGCTCCGGGAGCTGTGGGTGCGCTAATCGCAGGTCTGTACCTGTTCATGGTTCCGTTGGGCCTGCACTGGCCGCTGAACGCCGTGATGATTAACAACCTGCAGACCCTGGGTACTGACTTCATCCAGTCCCCCATGGGTGCTTACAACTTCGCCGTCTTCGGCGCGGTAACCGGTGTTGCTATTAGGGCTTCACGGAATAAGGAGCTTCGCCAGACTGCGGTGGGTGCTTCTATGTCCGGTCTGCTCGGTGGTATTTCGGAGCCTTCTCTCTACGGTGTGGTTCTGCGCTACAAGCGGGTTATTCCCCTCATTCTGGTACCTGCTGTGGCCGGTGGTGCCACCATCTCACTACTGGGGGTCAAGTCGCATGCTTTCGCCTTCACCTCGCTCCTGTCGATCCCCGCAATGCAGCCTTCTGCCCTGTACGCTCTGGGCTTGGCAATTGCGTTCGGTGGCGCGATGACGGGTGTTCTGCTCTTCGGGTATGAGTCCAGGAACGCAGCGAAGACTGCCGAGGCTCCTGCAGATTCCGCACGGGATGCGGCGGCAAGCGCATCGGCGAAGAAAGACTCCGCCGATCAGGCCGGGTCAGCATCCGCAGCTGCAACCGCTGCAGCGCCCGCACTAGAGGCAGGTACGGTTCTTGAGGTGGCTTCTCCTCTAGAGGGTAAGGCCGTGGCACTTTCCGAGGTTCCAGACCCGATTTTCGCTGCCGGTAAGCTCGGCGAGGGTGTTGCGGTTGAGCCGACCGGCACCACCGTGGTTGCACCCGCAGCGGGTAAAGTCGCAGCTACTTACCCCTCCGGCCACGCGGTGGGCCTCAAGTTGGATAACGGCGTGGAACTTTTGGTGCACGTCGGTTTGGATACTGTGAACCTCGATGGTGAAGGCTTTACCGTCAAGGTGAAGAAGGGCGATCAGGTTGCCGCAGGCGATACGCTGATCGAGTTCGATCCTGCGGTCATTAAGAAGGCTGGTTACCCGCTCATCACTCCGGTGATTGTGACTAATACCCGCAAGTTCGCCTCGGTTGAGGGCGTTGTGGGTAATGCAAATAATGCATCCACCGTTTTGAAGGTGACTACTAAGTAGGTTTTCCGATGCGGCAAAAGCCCCACGTGCAGTTCAGCTGCACGTGGGGCTTTTGTGATATTCCGTTGTTTAGTCATGGCGGCGGAGCCTCTTAAGCCCCCGGTTCATACTACGATTTTTTATCCCACCCCACGTTAATCCACACATTGGGGTCGTAGTAGGGTGCTGCGAAGAGCGCGGGGCCATAGTTGGCGAGTTTTTTGCGCACCGCAAGATAGTTGGGCCCATTGTACAGCGGAATATAGGTGGCAACATCCTGCTGATGCTTCTGTTCAATGGCGTTGGCGCGTTCCAGCTGCTGGTGTGTATCCTCGGTTCCCAGCATCTGCGCCGCCATGCTGCGGATTTCTTCGGTGCTCCAGCCTTCCGTGGCGGAAGCGTACAGGTAGTTAATCGCCTCCACGGGGGTTGGGGTGATGCTGTACCCGGTGAAAACCGCATCGTAGTCGCCAGCGGCGAGCGCAGTGCTGTATTCGTTGGCTGGGCGGTTTTCAACCTTGGCGTCGATCCCCATGCGCTTGAGTTGTTCCATCATGAAGTTGCTCATGGAAGCCACCGTTGGCTCGGTCGTGAAGTTGGTGATGGTCAGGGCTGCTTTTTCTTCGCCTTTAGTGTAGATACCTGCGCGGGTGTATCCGGCTTTCTCAAGGATTTTGACGGCGTTTTCGATGCTTGATCTGCTGGGATAGTTGTTGCGGTACCCGTTTTGGAGCGGTAGGAAGCAGAGCGAGCCGGGCAGGGTTTCTTTCCAGCCAAGCTGTCCGAAACGTATATGCTGAATCTGTTTGCGGTCGATTCCGGCAACCACGGCCTGGCGTATGGGCAACGGAACTTTGCGGGGGTTGAGCTGTAAAACGCCCGCGTAGAGCGCCATTCCGCGGCGAATTTCGATGTCTGCAACACTCGTGATGTCGTTGTAGGCGCTCACGGTGCTCACGTTAACAACATCAAGTTCTCCGGTTTTGAAGGATGCGCGTTCCTCGGCGCTGTCTTCTATCTCGTACCAGGTGATGGTATCGAGAAGGGGCTGTGTGCCCCACCACGCTGGGTTTCGTTCGACTCTCAGGTATCTTTCGGCGGTATTCCACTCTTGAACTTTGTAGGGTCCCGCCCAGTATTTATCAAGGGGTTTATCAAAGCCGTTGTTGAAGAGCTCGGGGTCTTTCAGCGCCGGGTGCAGGAAGATGCAGAGGCTTCCATCGGCTGGGTACCACGGGGTTTTCATGGTGATGCTGATGGTGTGTTTGTCGCCTGCTTCTTCGATGGAGGCTATCTGTTTCCAGGCTCCCCCGTCGTGTATTCGGTAGTCATTGCCGCCATCGTCTTTGCCGCGCAGGATCTCCCAGGTGGTGCGTAGTGCCTCAATGTCGATAGGGGTTCCATCATTGAACGTGGCTTTTGGGTTGATCTTGATGCTGATGGTTTGTGAACCGTTCGCGGTTTCGGCTTTGAACTCGGTAACGTAGTCGGGGCTGGTGGTGAGGTTTCCGGCGTAGTCGCTTATCCATCCTCCGGTGGCGGCCGCCGAGTTTACGGCCGCGTGAATACTGAGCATTGAGATGCCGTACCCGGATTCGGAGGCGATGTTGAAGTTTGGTCCGATAGCGGGATATGACAGGTTGAGGTTGCCGCCTTCGCGCAACTCGGCTCTATCGCGCGGATTGGTTGCTGTTGCTTCTTGAGAGTCTGTTCCCCAGCCCGAGCCGGGCAGTTCTGAAGCATTAGTTCCGGCCTGGCAGGCGGTGAGCACGCCGATTCCTGAGAGCGCGAGAGTACCAGTGAGCAGGGTTCTGCGAGAGACAGATACGTTCTTCATCGAAGCTCCTGAGGTTCCGGGGAGAATCTGTGCCGGGTGAGCTAGTTCGCCGTGGATGGGTAAAACATACCGGATGCACAACAGTGAAACATCCCTGCTTAATTATATCCCGGTTATCCTGCCTTTTGAGCTTATTTCACGCGGTTTCATGAGCTTTCGCAACCGCCTTTCACTCTTTTGATCTTCGCCGCGCTGATCTTGCCGGTGGCTGTCGGCGGCGGAGGTATATACCGCCTTCACTGGTTGGAATTGCGTAGGACCAGCACAGACCCTCAAGGGCTTCATCTCGGCGACTACTAGTATCTTTCAGAAAACAGCCCAGCAAAAGCAAGTGCCCCCAACCGCATATCGGTCAGGGGCACTTAGGCTCAACAATGCTGCAAGATTGACTACTCCTGCCAGCCTACGTTCATCCAGTAATCGGCGCTCGTGTAACTCGTTTTGAAAAGGCTCGGTCCATAGTTAGCCAGCTTAGACTTGACGGCATAATATTCCGGACCATTAGCATAAGGAAGGTACATCACGACCTTTTCAAGGTGCATCTTCTCAAGTTTATTGGTCATCTTGAGCTGTTCCTCCCTCGATTCGACGGTCAGAAGCTCTTCACAGAACTTATCAATCTCGGGATCGCCCACGCCGTCGTTATTAGCGGAATGGTAGAGGGAAACAGCCGACTCTGCCGGATCAAGACTGGTGCCGAAACCGCCCAGCATCGCCTCGTAAGATTTTGAGCCGATGACCGAGGTGTAATTTGAACCTGGCTGACTATCAGTATTCGCCTTGATTCCAGCCCGGGACATTTGCTCGGCAAAACTACGTGCCAGGGCCTGAGTCGTGGCCTCACCACCGAAGTAGGTGATAGAGAATTCTGCTTTTTTGCCGTCCTTCTCATAAATATCGCCATTGAGCTTATAACCGGCTTCTTCCAGAATCTTCTTGGCGGCACCGGCACCGGTTTCTTTGGGGTAGTTATCCTCGTACCCTCTTTGGAAAGGCATAAAGACAATAGAGCCGGGCATCGGCTCGCTCCAGCCAAGCTGAGAAAACATAACGTTCGCCAGTTGAGCGCGGTCTAAAGCTGCGGCGATCGCACGGCGCAAAGCCAAGTCAGTAATACGCTTGGGGTTCAGGTGCACATCGCGCACTCCTGTACGCTGACCCTCGCGGATATCGGTACCCGCCTGCCCCTTGAGCTCGGTATAGGTATTGTTTTCGACAAATTGAGTAGCGTCAACATCACCATTTTTGAAGGCCGCCCGAATAGCATCGGTTGTCATTTCACGCCACACAATACGGTCCAGAAGGGCTTTCTTTTCGCCCCACCAATTCGGGTTTGGCACAAGGGTTAGAGTCTTCTCTGCGGAATTCCAGCCATTTTCCGCGACCTTGTACGGACCTGCCCAATACTGGTCGAGAGGCTTATCCACAAATCCCTGATTGAAGAGTTCCTTATCGGTCAGCGCCGGATGCACTGCGGTAGCAAACAGACTTTCTGCCGGATAGTACGGGCTCTTGGTCGTGATTTTGACTGAGAACTTATCGCCATCTTCTTCGATGGATTCAACGAGTTTCCACGCTTCAGATTCAAGGAGTTCGTACCCGGTTTCTTCGGTGGTCTTTCCGTAGAGAGTCCAGCATGCGCGCACCGCCTCAATATCCATGGGGGTGCCGTCGTTAAACTTTGCTTTGGGGTTAAGTTTCATGCGGATAATCTGTTTACCGTCTTTGGTTTCCGCCTTATGTTCCAGGCACAGATCCGAGTTGAGGCTTAGGTCTCCGTTATAGTCGACGTTGAAGAAGCCAGCACCCGAGGGGATATTACAGGCGTTGATGGCATCCAGGTTTGAGCTTGTGTACCCGGTCTGAGTTAGGGTATTGAAGTTTGGTCCCAACGATGTAACGACGAGGCGTAGCTCGCCTCCCTTCTTCAGCGAAGAGTACTCTTGTTTATTCACGTTCACACGCGAGAGAACATCCGCAGAATCGGTAGCGGCAGTGCCGCCCGGTTTATTGGATTTACCGCCTCCGCACGCAGCCAGCAGGCCTGTAGTTCCCAGGGCAACTGTTCCCATAAGCAAGTTGCGTCTCGACACAGGTGTTTTCATGATTTTCTCCTTAAGAGTGGATAGGAAGAAGCGCCGCTGCTACCTTCCAGAAATGGTCACCCACTGGGGATTTAGAGGTATCCCAGGGGTGAAAGATGCTTTTAGTATAACCCATTGTGAGACATATCTATGATATAAAACATATTATGAAGCCTTTAAGGAAAGTTTTAGAAAATAAACACCTGCGATAAACATAACGCGGGTGCTTACCTCACAATATATTGTGAGGTAGGCACCCGCGTTGATGAGCCGCTAAAGACTACTCCTGCCAGCCTACATTGACCCATAGATTAGCATCTGTATAACTTGTCTGGAACAAGCGAGGACCGTAGTTTGCCAGCTTACTCTTCACAGCCGAGTAGCTCGGACCATTAGCGAAGGGCAAGTAAATAGCAACCTTTTCCATGTGGAGCTTCTCTACCTGATTGGCAAGCTTAATCTGCTCATCTTTAGATTCAGTTGCCGAAATCTTAGCAATCAGCTTATCGATTTCGTCGTCACCCACACCGTTGTTAATATCCTTGGTGTAGAAGTACTGGGGGCTATCTGCCATATTCGCGCCTACAGCCCAACCGGAAAGCGTACAATCGTAACTCTTCGTACCCACGACAGAGTTAAAATTCGACTCTGGCTGATTATCGTTGGTTACTTTAATACCGGCTTGTTTAAGCTGTTGCTCTATTCGCTGGAATTTTGCTTGGGTGACGGTATCGCTGCCGAAAGTAGTAATCGAGAATCCTGCAGTCTTACCGTCCTTCTGGTAAAAGTCACCGCTCTTGGTGTACCCTGCTTCTTCCAGAATCTTCTTGGCAGCATCTGCTCCCGAATCCTTCGGAACGTTATCCTCATATCCCTTCTGGAAAGGCATAGCGAGCATAGACCCGGGCATTGGTTCTTCCCAGCCAACCTGCTTAAAGGCAACATCTGCTAGTTGAGAACGATCAACCGCTGCAAAAGCAGCACGGCGAACCGCCAGATCTGTAACGCGAGTAGCATTAAACTGCAAGTTCTGCACACCAGTATTCTGACCTGAACGAATTTCAGTACCGTTCTGCCCCTTAACCGCGCTATAGGTTGCAGCATCGGTAAATCCTGCGGCATCCAGTTCACCGTTCTTAAACGCAGCCCGAAGAGAATCGATACCCATCTGACGCCAGATAATCTTCTCCAGCAATGGCTTCTTCTCGCCCCACCACTTATCGTTCGGAGCCAAAGTAATAACCTTCTCAGAAGAGTTCCAGTTACTTACCTTAAAAGGACCAGCCCAGTATTGATCCATAGGCTTATCGACAAAACCATCGTTGAACAGTTTCTTATCGACAAGAGCAGGATGTGTAGCAAACGTACCCAGGTCATCCGATAGATAGTATGGAGTTGAGAGAGTAATCTTCACATGGAACTTGTCACCATCGACAGCTTCAATACTTTCCATCTGCTCCCATGAAGGGTTGGGGATGATGTTGTAGCCTGAGTCTCCGCCACCCTTATAGATCTCCCAGTATGCTTTGACTGCTTCAACGTCAATAGGAGTACCGTCATTAAAGACAGCCTTAGGGTTAATCTTGAATTCTACGGTCTGAACCCCATCTTTAGTCTCCATCTTGTGTTCCAAACAGAAATCTTTGTTGATAGAGCGTTCGCCTGCAGGGTCCGTATTATAAAAACCAACAACGGCTGGTGTGTTACAAGGGCCTCCAAAAGCTGCTAGGTTCTCTGTGGTATAGCCACTCTGAGTCATGGTGTTGAAGTCCGGGCCCAAAGCACTCACGGAAAGTTTCAGTTCGCCACCCTTCTTCAGTGAAGAGTAGTCTTGCTTGTTAATCTGCAGATTCTTGACAACTTCTTCCGCGCTAGAAGCTGCTTTGCCGCTTAGCTTGTCATCTTTTGAACCGCCACACGCAGCCAGTAAGCCAACAGTTCCCAGGGCGACAGTGCCCGTCAGCATGGTGCGGCGGTTGAAGGTTCTCTGAACGTTCATGAGGATTCTCCTTTACTACCTTGACCCTATATGATGCGAGACATCATCTATGATTCAAGGCACATGCAACAATGTTGCTTTTATAGTACAGAACCCCTTACCCCACCGCAAATAGTTTTCGCTCCTTTACCAATCTACGGAATTTCTACCATACAAAGCCGTAGATTCTCCCCGTCATATATTTGCTTTTTTAGAATAAAACTAATTTTTATCCGCAAATGCGATAAAGCGCTAGCAGATAATATTTTGTCGAGCAGATAGCGGGTTGTTATCTGCTCGACAAAATATTATCTGCTCGCCAGGTTAGGGTGAGTGCAAATGTGCATAACACCCACCCCATCCGTCAGAGAGCGAGCACAACTACTTCACCCAACCAACCTTAGTCCAGTCGATGGTCTTGAACAGGAACGCACCATAGTTAGCGAGACCCTTCTTCGTGAAGACGTAGTGAGGACCGTTAGCAGCGCATCCTAAGAAGGCAAGTTCGGCGGTATGCTTCTTCTCGATCTCGTCGCATTTGAGGTTCCGTTCTTTATCGTCCTCAATCAGAAGCATTTCCTCGATCATAGCGTCGATCTCAGGGCTGCCGATGCCGTCGCTATTGGACGAGTGGAAGAACTGTTGGGTGGCGACCGTAGCATCGGGGTTGTTCGCCTCGTATCCCGCGAACGTAATGTCGTACTCCCAGTTGCCCAAGACCCGACCGAAATCGCCTTCAGGATGCTGATCGACCTCAATATTGAGCCCGGCTTCTTTCATATTCCGCGTAAAGGTCTGAGCCATACCCTTATCAACAGGATCGTCGCCAAAGATCACGATCTTATAGTGAATCTGCTGCCCATCTTTCGCGTAGAACTCGCCGTCTTTAGTGTATCCGGCGTCCTCAAGCACCTTCTTGATGGCATCTTTGGGACTGCCCTCTACCTTGGGGAACGCGTCCTGATAATACTCCGAGAAAGGCATGTGGAGCATCGATCCGGGTATCTCTTCTTCATAGGGCAAGCCCTGGTACCGAATCTTGGCGAGAGCTTCCCGATCAAGCCCGTAGAAAATAGCCTTCCGCACGGCGGCATCCTTGACCCGCCGGGGGTTCACATCGATACCGGAAACATGCAGGCGCACCCCCTTGTGGAGTTCCGTGCCTGCCACCGCCTTAAACTCGGAGTAGGCAGAGGCAGTCCCTGCAGCCGCGACATCAATTTCGTCATTCTTGAAGGCCGCTTTCTTCGCTGGTTCATCCATCTGCCGGAAGATAATCTTCTCCAGCACGGGCTTATCGCCCCACCACTTATCGTTCGGCACCACCGTAATGGTCTTCTCGGAAGAGTTAAAGCCGCCGTCTTTGATCGTGAAGGGTCCACAGCCCCACTCGGGATGCAGATTATCCACAAAGCCCTCATTATAGACCTTAGGATCTTCCAGCGCCGGATGCAGAATAAAGGTGAACAGGGCGTTCAAGGGGTAGAAAGGCTTCGAGAATGTCACCTTTACGTGGAAGTTATCTTCTTCGGCTTCCACGCTTTCAACATATCCATAAATATCCGAGGCCACAATATTGTATTCCCCGTCAGCCTTTTGCTGAGTTTTCCAGGTGGTCTGCAGGGCTTTCACATCAATAGGCGTTCCGTCGTTAAACTTGGCCTGGGGATTCAGCACGATCTTGACGATAAGCTTCTCACCCTCTTTGCCTGGGGTAAAAGACTGAGCATATTCTTTCCTGAGGGTCGTAGTACCGTCAAAGTCCAGGGTCCACAAGCCTGCATCATGAATGGTGCTCATAATGGTCTGAGTATCGGTCATATTGCCCGACGTAGTCCGGGGGTTGAAATCTGGCCCCATCGACCCGACCGGCAGCCGCAGGGTTCCGCCCTGTTTCAACTCAGAAACCTCGTGAGCATTGATGTCGTAGAGGTCTTTAAGGTTTGCACCCTGCCCGGGAGCGGTAGTTTTTCCGTCCTTCGCACCGCCGCCACATGCGGAAAGCACACCGACGGTTCCAGCTGCCGCAGCTACACCCAGCAGAGACCGGCGAGTCAGTGCATGAGGAATGAACGCTGCTGGGGTTTTGCTGATGCTCATGATGTGTTTCCTTACGTGTATGCGCCCTGCGATGGGCTTGGTGTTTCAGAGGCTTTGAGATAACTTATGCAGTGTAATGCATAAAGTATCTATACCCAGAACCATACACCAAACCTCACGCAAAGGGTAAGGAAAACAGTAATAATGTGTTGTAAATTACATATTTTTATGCATATTTACACATGGTTTGAGTGTATATTTTCTTATTTTTCAGGAAATAATGAGCATAACTTACAATAATATAGAATATTTACTGAATATCATGTGTGGCTATGAGGGCACAGACAAGGCGCATCCCCACTCCCCCGCGAGGGAATGCAGGATGCGCCTTATGCATATTTGTAAAACGTTCCCCTAATTTCTAGGGGCTATAGCTCAACCGACTAGTTTGTGAATCCAATACGCGACCACGCCGAAGGGTTGTACTGCGGATCGTCGAAGAGAAACGCACCGTAGTTCGCCAGGTTCTTCTGGCAGCATACGATTTGTGGACCGTTGTAGAAGACGCTGCTCGTAGCAAATTCCTCCATATGTTTCTTCTCGATCTCGTTGCACTTGAGGTTACGTTCTTTAGCATCCTCAATGGAGAAGAGCTCTTCAATCATGGCGTCAATCTCCTCGGAACCGGCCCCATCGTTGTCTTCGCGGGAGTAGAACTGCTTGGTGCCCTCAGTGCCATCGTCGCTGTTTACGCTGTACCCAATGAAGCTCAGTTCGTGCTCCTTGGCAGACATCACCTTGCCCAAGTTACTAACAGGCTGCTGATCAACATCACTCTCAATGCCCAGATCACGAAGCTGCTGAGAGAGGAAACGCGCCAGAGATTTTATGGTGTTATCCTCGCTAAAGTTGTTCACCACTACTTTCGCGCGTTTTCCATCCTTTTCATAGAAATCGCCGCTTTTAGCGTATCCGGCCTCTTCAAGAATCTTAGCGGCCGCAGCCTTCCGATCGGCTGCCTGCGGCATACTATCGGCATAGTACTCCGAGAACGGCATATGGATCCTCGATCCGGGCAGGGCCTCGTTGAACGGCAAACCCTTAAAGCGAGTATCGGAAAGCGCCTTACGATCCAAGCCCACCATAATGGCGCGGCGAAGCGGAGTATCGACTTTGACGGGGTTCATCACCACACCGCCTGCAAAGAGGCGCTGGCCCTGGCGGAACTCGGCATTCTTAACATTCTCCAGTTCCTTGTATACGCTCACGACGTTAGCATTTACGGCGTCAAGCTCGCCATTGGCAAAGGCGGAACGCTGCGCGGGGGTATCGAGCAGACGGAACGTAATGGATTCGAGAACCGGTTTTTCGCCCCACCACTTGTCATTTCGTGTGACGGTCAGCGTTTTCTCGGTTGAGTTCCAGCCGCCTTCGGCAACCTTAAACGGCCCTGCCGCATAATCGGAATTCGGCTTATCCACTAGACCATTGGCAAAGAAATCGGTATCCGTCATTTTCGGATGCACCACATAGCTGAAGAGGCTGGCAATCGGGTATGAAGGCTTCGACATCGTGACCTTCACGCGGGTTGCGCTGCCGTCTTCTTCAATAGACTCAATATTCGGGTACAGACCCGTGCTCTGAATCTGATAAGTCTTGTTGTCTGAAAGAACTTTATGAGTCGCTCTCAGAGCTTCAATATCGAGCGGGGTACCATCGTTGAATTTTGCCTTTTCATTCAACGTGATATGCAAAACCTGTTTGCCGTTTTCCATTGCAGAGGTGAACTCGGTACAGAAGTCGGGGTTGGGTGAAGTTTTGCCTTCGTAATCTTGCTGCCACAGACCACTCGTGAGCAAAGAATTATACGAAGAGATAGCACGAGCATTATCGCCAACGGCGCCCTGAGTATGCAGAGGGTTAAAATTTGGTCCCAAACTGGTGACCGCCAGACGCAGCTTTCCGCCGGATTTGAGGGCAGAAACATCCTGCTTATTAATTTTCACGAGGTCTGCGATATTCGCGCCTGCCGTTGCTGCAGCCTGAGTAGAGCCGGAACCGCCGTTTTTACCGGAGCAAGCCGCAAGCATACCAGCGGTGCCCAGTGCAGCACCGCCTGCGAACAAGGTGCGGCGGTTCAGAGTGGAGTGAGCTTTCATGAGCGTATTCTTTCTATCACCGACAAACGCACAGTCTAGCGCTACCGCCCGTGGTAGCGGCGTTTGATACACCTTAATTGTATTCATGGAATTACAGAGCGAGAATTTATTTCCTGCAATCTCAAATACTGGTAATTCATATCACTATTTCGCTTTATCGCATAATATAAATTTTTAGCTCTTTAAAACGTTGCGGGGATGATTCTCATAGAAGAATCACCCCCGCAACACACATGCGGTTCTACGAAACCGACTCTAGCGCTACATCGGGAAGGTCTGCACCATCCGGGTAGTAGCAAGCATAACCGTGGTCTTCGCCGTCAAGCGTGATAACCTCGGGCTTTTCCTCCAGGCACCGCTTCTGCTTACCCTCAGGAAGCAGCTTGAAGATGGGGCACCTGCTGGAGAAGCCGCATCCTACCGGTGCATTAACCGGAGTGGGCAGGTCGCCGTCCAACATGATGCGCTGGCGCTTAGCCTCAACCTCCGGGTCTGGCACGGGAATAGCCGAAAGCAAAGCCTTGGTGTACGGGTGAATCGGGTTATCAAAGACCTGATCCACGTGACCAATCTCGACGATGCGCCCCAGGTACATAACCGCAACCCGATCAGAGGCGTGGCGAATCACGGCGAGGTCGTGCGCCACCATCAGGTAACTCAGACCCAGGCTCGCGCGGAGTTCCTCAAGCAGGTTAATCACACCCGCCTGAACGGAAACGTCCAATGCCGAGACAGGTTCGTCCAGCACCACAAGTTTCGGGTTCACGGCAAGCGCACGGGCAATACCAATACGCTGGCGCTGACCGCCGGAGAACTGGTTCGGGAAGCGGTTCACGTGATCGGGCTGCAGACCCACGATCTTCATCAGCTCAACCACGCGCTTTTTAATATCCGGACGCTTCATGCCCTGGTTTTCCAGGGGCTCAGCAAGAATCTCGTACACGGTAAAGCGCGGGTCGAGGGCGCCCGTGGGGTCTTGGAAAACCATCTGCTGGTTCTTGCGCAGTTCAAGAAGCTCACTGACAGATTTATGATCCTGCGTAGAGACGCCGTTAATCAGAATCTCGCCATCGGTTTTCTTGCTGAACTCCATAATTTCCAGCAACGTGGTGGTTTTACCACACCCGGATTCGCCCACGATCGAGAAGCATTCACCCTCACGAATATCGAAAGATACGCCGTCCACGGCCTTCACGGTACCCACGCGGCGCTTCATGAGGGAACCCTTCATGAGCGGGAAATGCTTCTTCACGTCGCGCACTTCAAGCACCGGCGCGCGATCTTCGCGCGGAATGCTGTCGAATTTCGAGACGGGAGTTTCAGGAACGGTATAGAGTTCTTCGGCCGTCTTACTGATGAGGTCCTGCGAGATAGTGCAGGAGGAGTAGTGCCCCTCACCAGCGCCCTTGAGCGGAGCGAGCTCGGGCTCACCAGCATCGTCCTTGCAGCACTGACCGCCGTTTTTGGCGACGGGGCAACGCTCACGGAACGAGCAGTGATCCACCGGGTACAGCAGATTCGGCGGCGTGCCCTCAATGGGCACCAAAGAGGTTTTCTGCGAACGGTCCACGCGGGGAACCGCACCCAATAAGCCAATCGTGTAGGGGTGGCTGGGGTACTTATAAAGGTCTTCAGCCTTAGCAATTTCTACCGGTTTACCCGCGTACATCACCAGAATGTCATCGGCCATACCGGCGACAACACCCAAGTCGTGGGTAATCATGATAGTTGCCGCACCGGTTTCATCCTGCGCCTTATCCATAACCTCAAGCACCTGCGCCTGAATGGTGACGTCAAGCGCGGTAGTAGGCTCATCCGCAATAAGCACGCGCGGATCGTTGGCAATTGCCATTGCGATCATGATGCGCTGGCGCATACCGCCGGAGAACTCATGCGGGAAAGAGCGCAGACGGTCGGCTGGGGAAGGAATACCCACTAAGCGCATGAGTTCGATAGAGCGATCTTTAATCGCCTGCTTGCTCATACCCTTATTGTGGATTTTGAGGACTTCGGCAATCTGGTCCCCAATAGTGTACACCGGAGTCAGCGAAGACAGCGGATCCTGGAAGATCATGGAGATGTGCTTGCCGCGGTACTGGCACATTTCCTTATCGCTCAGACCCAGCAGTTCGGTGCCGTTGTATGTGATAGACCCGGTAATATCGGCGGTCGTGGGGTGAAGCCCCATAATCGCCATAGATGCCACGGATTTACCCGAACCGGATTCGCCAACTATACCTAGGGTTTTACCAGCGTAAAGGTCAAAATCAACACCGCGCACCGCATGTACAACACCGTTTTCGGTATTGAAGCTAACGTGCAGGTCTTTAACACTCAGAACGGGAGAAGTGCTCATGAGTTTTATGCCTCCTCATTCTGGGCGGATGCCTGAGCATCGGGATTGGGGTCGGTTGATGGTGCTGCAGCGTCGGCTTCCTGAACCTCCACGTCTTCGGCCTTAGATACCGATTTCTGGCTCTTAGGTTTCTTTGACTTCTTGATCTTACCGACCGACATGGAAGTCGGGTCGAAGGCGTCGCGCAAGCCGTCGTTCATGAGCGAGAGCGGACCCACCAGCAGGAAGAAGAAGATAACGGGGAACCAAAACATATGCGGCAGGGTATTAAGCTGCTGAGCGGCATCGGAAATCAACGACCCCAGTGAGTAGTTCGGATAGGTAATACCGATGCCGATAAAGGAGTACGCAACCTCAGAGAGCACAGCGATCATGATGCCGGTCGTGAAGTTCAGAACGAGCATCGAGCCGATATTCGGTACGAGGTGCCGCAGCACGATCTTGAAGGGATGTACGCCCATGTAGCGTGCTGCCTTCACGTAATCGCGCCCAATCAGGGATTGCGCCATTGCACGAATCACACGGGCAGGGCCCATCCAGCCGAATACAATCAGCACAGAGGAGAGCACAATCCACGTGGGAACGGTCTTCTGAATCTGCTTACCGATCTGACCGTTGATGAAAATCGCCAAAATCAGCAGCGAGGGAACCATAATCATGGTTTCCAAGAGGAAGAGCATAACCCTGTCGATCCAGCCACCAAAGTACGCCATCACACAACCGTAAATTGCGGAGATAATAACGGTGGCGATACCCACGACCAGACCGATTTCCATTGAGGTCCACACGGCTTCGCTCATCATGGCGAAAAGATCGTTACCGCCCACGGTGGTGCCAAACCAGTGCTCTGCGGAGGGACCTTCACCGCCGAGGGTCATAAAGTCAGATTCGGTTGCGGAGTACTTAGAAACATATTTGCCGAAGTACCCGAAAATACCCACACAGATAAAGACGATAAGCCCGAACACCGCAGCCTTGTTGCGCAAGAAGCGGCGGAGGATAATCACGTTCTTATTGAGAACTTTAAAATCACCATTCTGCACGACAGGTACCGTGCTTGTTTCAGTTACCTGGCTCATGAGATCCTCACTCGGGGGTCGACGATCGTGGTCGCGATATCGGCGATAATGGCACCGATGGCGAACAGCACGGAACCGTAGGCGAGAGTAGCGGTCGCAGCGTTCACATCCTGCTGACCAATCGCATCAATAGACCATTTACCGATGCCGGGCCATGCAAACACGGACTCCGCGAAGAAGGCACCCGCAAAAATGGTGGGAATGGTGTATGCAATCGACTGTGCCACCGGGATAAAGGACACACGCAGGGCGTGGCGGGTAATCGCCTGGTTACGGGTGAGCCCTTTCGCGCGAGCGGTACGCACGAAGTCTGCGTTCACGTTATCGAGCAGGTATTGCCGCTGAGCAATCTGATAGCTGGCCCATCCGAAAATCGTCATACAGAAGGTTGGCACCACATAGTGCGCCGCCATGTCTATGGTGGTATCCCAGAAGCCTGTTACACCGGGCGTCGAAATACCGGTCACATAGAAAATCTTTTCGCCGCCGTTTTCAACCACAATGTTGTTAATGGCGGTCGCTCCTTGCTGCACCACGAAGTATGCTACAGGGGCGGGAATAATATAGACGAGATAGGAATAACCGGTAATAACCCGGTCGGAAAACTTGTACTGACGTGCTGCCGAGTAAACACCCAGCGCCACACCGATAATAATGGTCAAAATAGTCGCCGCGAGCATCAATCTGGTAGAAACCCACAGACGCTGACCGAATTCCTGATTGATATATCCGCTGTTTGGGCTGCGTCCCCAATCAAATTTAGTGATAACATTCGTCAGCCATTGAATGTACCTGTCCCACGCACTCATTTCGGGGTCGAGTCCGAGGGATGCGAGAGTGCGGTTCACCTGTTCAGGCGAGGGGCGCGGCACCTTTTCCTGCTCCAAAAGGGCAGGTTTTAGCGTGGTAACAGCCGCAAAATAACCCATAGTCGTGGTTAAGAAAACCATCACAAGGTAAGTGAGCGACCTCCGGAGGATATACCTAAACATGGGGCGGTTCCCCTCCTAGATATTCTGGTTTCGTAGGCATGTGTGTTACAGCTTCCGTCATCGGATAATCCAGTGACTACAGTCACTAGAAGCGTAGTTCCTTTATCTTATATTTACATTCGGGTATCCACCAAACCCACATCGCCTTAAAACCAGCCGACAAGCACCATTTTGCGGGGTGCTGCGAGGAGTTGAGAGGCGGCATCCCCGGTATCACTATCAAAATAAGGTTTGGCAAAAAGTTACGAAAGATTTACACACACCGAAGATTTGTGGCGTCATATTTTTCCAGAACGCCTCAAACCCTCTCCAGACCCCAAAAAATCCACGAAAAACCATGTAAACAGGAGCAAAACCAACATCTAAAATAAGTAGGTCCTAACTTATATTTTCGGGATTTAGGGCAAAAAATTTTATGAATTTCATACCAAAAGCACCCCGTATCCTGTGATTTATGAATGACATCACAGGGTACGGGGTGAGAATGTATCTCTTTTACACGTGACTTTCTACGTTCGTTAAAATTCTAGAACCGGTTACGGTACTCGCTCTCAGCAGCACCGGCGCGGAAAGCACGAATATTGTGGGCGATCAGTTCCTCCGGATTTACGGGGCGCCCACCGGCGGCATGCGGGGTGATTACGATATTCTTCGCATCCCACAGGGGCGAATCGGAGGGGAGCGGTTCGGTTGCCGTCACGTCCAGTGCCGCACCCGCAATCGAGCCGGAGTTTAGGGCGGCGACGAGTGCATCCTCATCAACAGTGGTACCGCGCCCGACGTTAATCAGGTAGGCGCGCTTGGGCAGCAGCTGCAGCTTATGGGCATCGAGCGCCTTGAAGGTCGAATCGCTGGTGGGAAGCACCATCACGAGAATATCCGTAGTTGGCAGGTATTCATCGATTTGTTCGGTTGCAATCACCGGAAATCCGGAGCGCTCCCCCGCGCTCTGTGCAACGCCGGTTACGTTCGCGCCGAAAGCCTTGAAGAGCCGCGCGGTCTCTTGGCCAATCGAGCCAAATCCCCACACAAGCACATTGGCATCAAGCAGGGTTGTGACCTGGTCTTTCGGATGAAGTTCCTGCGCGCCACCTAGCTCCTCAGCCCAACGATGCTCGACCGTCGCCTGCGCCAACGTCGGCAAGAAGCGCACGAAGTTCAGGGTCAGCGCGAGCGCATGTTCCGCAACGGTCTTCGAGTGCAGACCCACACCCGCACAGATGGCGGCATCGGGGGTGAAGCCTGCCGCGCGCACCGCATCCGGTCCCGCAAGAAGCGCCTGAATAAGCCCCACATTTTTCATGCGGCGAGCGGAATCCGCGAGCTGATCGGCGGTATTCGCCCAAGCAATCAGAACTTCGGCATCGGTATCTTCCTCAGCGATAGGGTCCATGGGGTTGTAGTGCCGCACGGTATCGCCGGGTTCAAGCCCTAGTTTCTCTTCGTCGAGCGTAATTGAAGTAGGAATCAGAATCTTCATGGGTCCTCCTGTGGATGGCGCATGCGGGTTGGCATTCAGCAACGAAGGCAACCAGCATCCCGTGTGAGGGGGTTAACAGTTATTCCCCTCCAGCATAGCGTGCGAGGGGAATAACTGTATAGGGTTACCTAAGAAGCCGTTAGGGCTTGGTGCCGCGCGAAGGTTCGCCGGTTTCCTTTCGGCTCTGAACGTGCTGCTCGGTTTCAGCCGTTTCATCGGATGCGCTATCGGCAAGTTCCGGGTCGATCACGGTATGCGATTCACCCTGCATTTTCTTCAGGCATTCGGCATCTTTCGCCGCCATTTCGGGCGTGATTACCTCAATGGCACCGGTGGCTGAACGCGCCACATCGGTGGTGGTGTGCGTTTCGATGGTGGTGGCGAGCGCATCCTCACGGATGAAGAGAAGCAGAAGCGCGGAGATTAGCCCGAGTGGTGCCAGGTAGAGGAAAAGCGGGATCAGGGCATCATTGTAGGCGTTCACGATAATGCCGTGAATCGGCTCGGGAATCCGGCTGACGAGCTCGGGAGTCAGGGAGGAGGTTCCGTGTTCCCCCGCCGAGGCTACTGCTTGCGCGGGCATGCGTTCACTGAGCAGGCTGCTCAGGCGCGAAGTAAACAGACCACCCACGAGTGATGCACCCACGGTTGAGCCGACCTGGCGGAAGAAGTTGTTTGCCGCGGTGGCGGTTCCTACGACGGTGATGGGGAAGGCGTTTTGCACGATGAGGGTGAGGAACTGCATCGACATGCCCAGGCCCGCACCCATGACCGCCATATAGCTGCAGAAGATCCAGGTGGGGGTGCTCGGGGTGATGGTGGAGATTAGGTAGAGCCCGAGCGCCACGAGTGCGGTACCGGTGACCACATATGCCTTGTATTTGCCGCGTGCGGAGACCAGCCGTCCGGTAATAATGGAAACCACGAGCAGGGCACCCATGAGGGGAATCATGAGCAGACCCGCCACGGTTGCGCTCACGCCCAGGGACATTTGCAGGTAGGTGGGGATGTACTCGACGGCACCGAACATGGCAACACCGAGGGCAAGAGAGGCGCCCAGGGTGAGCAGGAAGTTGCGGTTGGTGAAGAGGTACATGGGCATGATCGGCTCTGCGGCGCGGTTTTCAACCGGAATAAAGATCAGGGCCGCGACGGCGGATGCGATGAGAAGCCCAATAATCTGCGGGGAGTTCCAGGCGTACTGATTGCCGCCCCAGATGGTGGCGAGCACGAGCGCGCTGGTTCCAGCCATGAGAATAATACTGCCCAGGTAGTCGATCTGCCGCTTTTCGCGGTCTTTGAGCGCGGTGTGTGGGAGCAGAAAAATGACGGCAAAGATTGAGAGTATGGCAAGCGGCAGGTTAAGCCAGAATGCCCAACGCCAGCCGGGGCCTTCGGTGATCCACCCGCCGATGAGCGGTCCGGCGACCGAGGAGAAGGCGAAGACGCCGCCGATGATACCCATGTATTTACCGCGTTCGCGGGCGGGGATTACATCTGCGACCACGGATTGGGAGAGAATCATGAGGCCGCCACCGCCGACTCCCTGGAGCGCGCGGGCGACGATCAGCCAGGTCATATCGGGAGCGAGCGCGCCGATGATAGATCCCGTCATGAAGGAGAGGATGGCAAAAATCAGGAAGGGTTTACGCCCGAACTGGTCGGAGAGTTTGCCGTACACCGGCATGGTGATGGTGGAGAGCAAGATGAAGGTGGCAATTACCCAGCTCATATGCTCCACACCATGCAGTTCGCCCACGATGGTCGGCAGGGAGGGCGCGAGGATGGTTTGGTTCAGTGCCGACATGAGCATCACGATGACCAAGCCGGAGAACATGAGCGCTATTTGATGTTTTTTAGCTTCAGCCGTGGTGGCTTCAGCGGTTTTGTCTGAGTGCGACGTCATTCCTAGTTTTCCTTCAGCAGGGCTTGAAAAGTTTTGACGGTGTTGTGGATGCGCCGCTCGACCTCGTCTTCGTCGGCAATATCCTTGGCGAAGTGCAGTTGCCGCAGCACCGCGGATGCGAGCTGGACTGTGGCACGGGTGCGTTCTTCGGCAGTTTCTGTTAGCGGCATATTTTCGGGGCGGGTTATCAAGGGGCCGCGCCTTCCTGCGGCGTTGAAGGCATCCCAATCGACGGTGTTGAGGTAGTCGATGAGCACCTGTTCGCAGTTGATATGGTGTACCTTCAGCCGGTGCCTGAATTCGGGGAATTCGTCGATGCGCTCCCGGAATTTTGCGTGATTGGCAAAGTTGAAGCTGTGCCGCACGATGTACAGCAGCAAATGGGTGATACGCACGATGAGATTATCGTTCTCGTGCGCCCGGTCGCTGGCGAGCAGCTCGTCGGTGATGGCGGGGGCGCGCAGGCCGAGCACCGCATCCTCTTTGGTTCCGAAGTAGTTGAAGAAGGTGCGGGGCGAGATTCCGGCTTCCGCCGCGATGTCTTCGACGGTGCTGCCGCGCATGCCGTGCTGGCGGGCTAAGCGCAGGGCGGTTTCGTGAATGTTCACCCAGGTGCGTTCGCGGCGGCGTTCACGCAGGCTTGTCTCGGTGCGACTCGGCTCAGGTTTTTGCATAACTGCAATTATTGCATTTCTGCATTTTTTGCACAACTGCACTATGCAGGCGACGCAGCGTGTCCTGCCTCTCCCCCACAGAAGACAAGATGCTAGGCATAATAATAGGGTGAACTTTTTTTCATCCGGATACCTCGACTTCCTACCCGATTGGCTCAGGATTATTCTGTTCTTCGCAGACCTGAGCATCCGTGTGCTGTCCCTATTCTGGCTGCCCTACAACCGCAAGCCCGTGGTCGCACTCGGCTGGCTCATGGCTATCTTCTTCATCCCGTTCATCGGGTTCCTAGCCTTCCTGATTTTCGGGTCTTCTCATCTTCCGCAATACCGGCGTGCCCGGCAGCACGCCATGAACGACCTGATCCGCGAGACCACCGGCGGCACCCCACAGCTCACCGACTCCGACGGGCTCAACGAAGCAACCCTGGTCGCCAGCCAACTCAACTACAAGCTCGGTTCGCTCCCCCTCGTCGGCGGAAACTCCTTCACCCTGCATAACGACAACCACGAAGCCATGCGCATCATGGCGCAGGAAGTCAACAAAGCCCAGCGGTATGTTCACTTCGAGTTCTACATCACCGCATACGACGAAGCCTCCAAAGTGCTCTGGGATGCCCTCTTCGCCGCCCAAAAACGCGGCGTGCGGGTGCGCGTACTCATCGACCATATCGGCTCGCGCAAATACCCCTCATACCGGCAGCTGACAAAAATGCTCAACGAATCGGGTATCGAATGGCACCTGATGCTGCCCATCAAACCCTGGCGACTACAATGGCAGCGCCCCGACCTGCGCAACCACCGCAAAGTCCTCGTGATAGACGGCGCAGTGGCATTCTCAGGCTCGCAAAACGCCATCCACCGCTCCTACGACCTCAAAAAAAACGTGCGTAAAAGTCTGGAGTGGAAAGACCTCACCTTCTCATGCACCGGTCCCATCGTCGAAGAGCTCAACGCGGTATTCGTCTCCGACTGGTACTCCGAAACAAACCAGCTGATCCTCGAAGAAATTGAGGCGAAAATCCCCTACGTTCCAGGATCGATGCGCGCCCAAGTAGTTCCCTCCGGCCCCGGGTTCGAGACGGAAAACAACCTGCGCCTAATCAACTACATGATCTACAACGCAGAAAAACGCATCACCATCTGCTCACCCTACTTTGTACCCGACGAAACCCTGCTGCAGGCACTCACCAACGCAGCATTCTCAGGCATCGAAACCACCGTGATCGTCTGCGAAAAAGGCGACCAGTTCCTCCCCAATATGGCGCAGCGCTCCTACTACGAGACGCTGCTGCAATCCGGGGTACGCATTCTGCAATACCCCAGCCCCACGGTACTGCATTCCAAGTTCATGTACGTAGATGACGAAATGGCATTTATCGGCTCCTCGAATATGGACCCCCGCTCATTCTCGCTCAACCTCGAAGTATCAACCTTTATCGCAGACGCCGCTATGGTGGATGCACTCGCCGACGTTGCGCGAACCTACGAAAGTATCTGCACGGAACTGCGTTACGGCCCGTGGTCCTCACGCCCGCAGCGCATTAAAGTCACCGAAAATATCTGCCGACTCTGGTCATCGCTCCTGTAAAACGTGGTCTGGAAACGCCCGTAATATGAGAGAGTTCGGCATGACCGCGCTCTCGAAGCGGTACCTGCGGCTGTGGTGATGACCGCGTGCAAGTGCGCCTTCTGCCGCCTCTGAAAGACCAGCTGACATGGGGTTTTATACCGATTCGCCATATCCGCGATGTTTTCCCCGCGAATGCAGAAAACGCACGATCGCCCGCACCCGTCGCGGACGCATCGCGCGTCGTCCATTTCTACCCAAAAATATAGTATATAGCCTATCGCCACAGGCGATTTCCCGTATGTATCGCCGAGGGTTTAATCTGCAGCCACTCCGGACTGGGCAGCCGCACGGCCTTCTTACACCCAGACAGAGCCGTGATAATCGACTCGCACCGGCGGTTGAACTCAACCGTATGCCGCTTATCCACGATCTGTCCCGGAAAATGGCGGTGCATCTTCGACACCGAATCGCTGCTCTCCTGCAGACCGTGCCCGGTATGGCCCGGCACATGCTTCACAATCACCCGATGCGCCCGAATAGCCGCAGTTAGCTGCTCCATCTCGGCGATAACCCGGGCATCCTGCACGCCCTCACGCACCCAATAATCGAAAGCCCAACGGCTGTGCGCCAGCCGAAGAAGAAAGGTCAGCGCGCCCAAGGAATCGGTGTTAATAATCAGGCGGCGACCACCATGATAAAACACGTGAAACGCCGCGAGCATCGCCGAAAGCTCACCGGTCATAATATTCACGGCATCATAATGGGTGTGAAAATAAAAGCCGTCCTCGCTCACCCCGGCAATACCCATGCGCCCACCGCGCAAATACTTCTTATTGTGGGTGGCGCGAAAGGAACAATCGGTAAACACGTTATAGTCCACGAGCTGATTTTCAGGAACCTCTGCCAACGTATCGGCGATCATCTGTTCGGTCAGCTGCTCGGCACGATCCTGAAAATAACGCATGGTCTCGGCGGCATCCGTACCGGCAAGGCGCACATGCACCTCACCCAGCGAATGGTTATCGTAAGGGTCAAGCACCTTCTCAAACGCCCGGTACTCCATCGCCTTCTTAAGCTGCTCACAATTACGAAAAAGAAGCTTCAAATCGTGCCGGTCGGCGGCAACCGTCACCAGGTGGTGCGTATAATCCGAAGGAATAACATCCCAGGCATTAAGTACAATGCGCCCCAAAGTCTTCGGGTGCACCACATCGCACGGGTCAAGAAGCGAATGCATACACGATTCAACCACCGGTTCCTGGTTGATGACGATGCGCTCACCGTTTTCACGCGAAATATAGACAAGAGCCGTGAGGGTGCTGTAACAGTACCCCTTGGTCTTACGGGTGTATTCGGCAACTGCAATCACAGCTACGCCCCGAGTTGTATAGCCCGCCGGGTATGAGGTGCTGTAGTCGGGCGCCTCCCAGGTTAGGGTGCACCGTTTAATATGAGCCGGTGAGAATCCCACGTGTGTACACCCCCTTGCCGCATAGTCTCCTTCTTTCGTGTAGTGAGGAATTGTTCCACTATCTTTTATATGCCCGCCGGTGTCTGTGCGCAAACGTTGAACAGGTTATTTTACAGTCAGCGAAGAACCTTAAAAAGGGAAGCTAAAACCGTTTCTTGGCGGGAATTATGCGCGGTGAATGAGAGGTTCTGCCCCGCTCTGGCGCGCATCTGTGCGACGGTGTAGGGTTGGAGTTATCCGGTATATCTAATTAAGTAAGGAGCGCCCCATGATTGGTGTTTATGCAGGTGTCTCGGTCAAGCCCGAGCACGTTGAAGAATTCCTGGCATCCGCCCCCGCCCTCGTCGAGGCATCGCGCAAGGATGCGGGCAATATCAGCTACGATTTTGGTCCCGCCGCCGGTGAGACCCCTGCGGGTGAGCCGCGCGCTTTCGCGTTTATTGAGCGTTGGGAGTCACAGCAGGCACTCGAAGCACATATGGCGACTGAGCATTTCGGTACCGCTGTGAAAACCTGGGAGCCGCTGCTCGCCGCAGAGCTGGACGTGCGCATCTTCGAGATGTAGCGTCTGCTCTCCCTGTTCTCCTCTGCTAAAAAGAGCCTTTATTTGAATAAAGAGGGTTTTTCGCCGCTTTATTCAAATAAAGGCTCTTTTTATGCTCGGTCAATAGGCGACTAGATTCCCTCGGGGAGGATGCGCACCCCGCCCTTATCGGCAGAGGCGGCCAGCATCCCGTAAACCTTCAGCGCGTTCGAGACTTGACGTTCGCGCGGCTTAGTGGGCTTCCACGGGAGGGCGCCCTTCGCCTTGCGCCGCGCCTCCAAAACCTCGTCCGGCACATTCGCCCGCAGGATGCGGTTGTGCACGTCAATCTCGATCTCGTCGCCGGTTTCCAGCAGGCCGATAGCGCCACCGGCGGCAGCCTCCGGCGAAACGTGTCCAATCGAAATGCCCGAGGTACCGCCCGAGAAACGCCCGTCGGTAATGAGTGCGCAGCTTTTGCCCAAGCCCAGGCCTTTCAGGTACGAGGTGGGGTACAGCATCTCCTGCATGCCGGGGCCGCCCTTCGGGCCCTCATACTGAATCACCACAATATCGCCGGGTTTCACGTGCTTCGACAGAATCTCAAACACGGCTTCATCCTGCGACTCAACCACAAATGCCTTACCCACGAAGTGGAAGAGTTCTTCATCAATACCGGCGGATTTGATGATCGCACCGTTCTGGGCGATATTACCGCGCAGAACCGCCAGACCGCCGTCTTTCGTGTAAGCATGCTCCACAGCGCGAATGCACCCGTTTTCGGCGTCCGTCTCATGCGATTCGTACTTGTTCGCGGTCGAGAACGCCTGCGTGGTGCGCACCCCGCCGGGTGCGGCAAGAAACAGTTCGTGAGCCTGCTCGCTCGCGGTACCGGAACGGATATCCCATTCGGCAAGCCATTCGTCCAGCGAATCCGCATGAACAGAATGAACGTTCTTGTGCAGCAGCCCGGCACGGTTCAGCTCACCCAGCAGCGCGGGGATACCGCCCGCACGGTGCACATGCTCAATGTGATACTTCGTAGAGTTCGGTGCAACCTTCGCCAGACAGGGCACATGGCGCGAAATACGGTCGATATCGTCCAGCGTGAAGTCAGCGCCGGCCTCATGCGCAATAGCCAGGGAGTGCAGCACGGTATTGGTCGAACCGCCCATAGCCACATCCAACGCCATAGCGTTCTCGAAGGCTTCCTTGGTGGCGATCGAACGAGGCAGAACGGACTCGTCATCCTGCTCGTAGTAGCGCTTCGCCAGGCCAACGATGCGCTTACCCGCCTGTAAAAACAGTTCTTTACGCGCGATCTGGGTCGCAAGCGTGGTACCGTTGCCGGGCAGTGCCAGACCAATCGCCTCGTTCAGGCAGTTCATGGAGTTTGCGGTAAACATGCCCGCACAGGAACCACACGTGGGGCAGGCGTTCTTCTCGATCTGGGCGAGCGCGGTATCGCTCACGGAATCGTCCACCGCCATGACCATCGCATCCACCAGATCCAGGCGGTGCTCCACAACGCCTTCAACGCCCTCGCCGGATTCCATAGGGCCGCCCGAAACGAAAATTGTGGGGATATTCAGGCGCATCGCCGCCAAGAGCATACCGGGGGTGATCTTGTCGCAGTTCGAGATACATACGAGCGCATCCGCGCGGTGAGCGTTCACCATGTATTCGACCGAGTCGGCAATGAGGTCGCGTGAGGGCAGGGAATAGAGCATGCCGTCGTGGCCCATCGCAATGCCGTCATCAACCGCAATGGTGTTGAATTCTTTCGCCACGCCGCCAGCCTCACGAATAGCGCCAGCCACCAGGTCGCCCATATTTTTCAGGTGCACGTGACCGGGCACGAACTGGGTGTAAGAGTTGGCAATCGCAATAATCGGTTTGCCGAAATCATCATCACCCATGCCGGTTGCGCGCCATAGAGCGCGGGCACCCGCCATATTGCGACCGTGAGTTGAGGTGCGTGAGCGTAATTCGGGCATGTCTTTACCTTCCGTTGTGATGCATCTATAGATTCTACGCGCAGGCGTGCGCCCAATCATCGAAGGGTTACTTTGGTTTCATATGTTGGCATGCCGTGATGCTTGGTCATGAGCTGTGCCTGTGGCGCGCCGAAGGGTGAGTGTGGATGCGGCGCGCACCTTATGCCGCGGGGCGGGCAAGGATGCCGGATCTGCGGCAGATTTGCCCCCTTGAGAATATATCCCCGTGCAGCGTGGAATGAGTCTATTATGCCCCCTATGCTGGTGGGTAAGAACTCCCGCCGCGTGATTTGCGCCAACTAGCGAACAAACGCTACGCAAGCGCACGAAGACTCGTACGGCCGCCACCCCTTTATCTTCTCCATTGGATGTATAGATGCCTCACTTCCTCGGCTCGTTCCGCAACACCGTGATCTACCAAATCTACCCGAAGTCATTCTATTCTGCGCACGGGCGGCCAACCGGCGATATTCGCGGCATTATCGAGAAGGTGCCCTATGTGGCATCGCTGGGGGTGGGCATGGTGTGGTTCAACCCGTTCTTCGCCTCGCCCCAGCACGATAACGGCTACGACATTTCCGACTACTACGCCATTAACCCCGAGCTGGGCACGATGGAGGACGTCGAAGAGATGATCGCCGCGTTTGGGGAACACGGCATCGGGGTCATGTTCGATATGGTGCTCAACCACGTTTCGACCGAGCATGAGTGGTTTAGGCGGGCGCAGGCGGGCGAGCGCGAGTACTGGGATTATTTCTATCTTCGCCCGGGGCGGGTTCAGCCTGACGGCACGGTGGTTCCGCCCACGAATTGGGAATCGAAATTCGGCGGTTCGGCTTGGGAGCCTTTCACCGATACGGCGGGTGAGGTTTATCGGGACGAATCGGGGGCACCGCTGTACTATCTGCACCTTTACGACGTCACACAGGCTGATCTGAACTGGTATAACCCCGCCGTGCGTGAGGAACTCTATAAGGTCGTTAATTTCTGGTATGACAAGGGTGTTCGCGGGTTCCGCTTCGATGTCATTAATGTGATCGGCAAGTCCGAAGAGCTTGAGGATGCGCCCGCCGGGGTTATCGATAAGACCCTGTATACCGACACGCCCATCGTGCATACGCGTCTGCGGGAGCTGAACCGCGCATTGTTCGGGCGGTATGGGGATACCGTAACCGTGGGTGAAATGTCCTCCACGAGCATCGAGAACTGCGTGGGCTATTCCAACCCTGAGAACCGCGAGCTCGACATGGTGTTTAGTTTTCACCATCTGAAGGTGGATTATGAGGACGGCGAGAAGTGGTCGAAGGTGCCGTTCCGCTTTGCTGAGCTGAAGGGGCTGCTCAACGATTGGGCGCTGGGCATGCAGGCGGGCGGCGGGTGGAATGCGCTGTTTTGGAATAATCATGATCAGCCGCGCGCGCTCAACCGTTTTGGCGACATTCAGCGGTACCGGGCAGAATCTGCGACTATGCTGGCGACCGTGATTCACCTGCTACGCGGCACTCCCTATATTTATCAGGGCGAAGAGATCGGCATGATTGACCCGGTGTATTCTTCGATTGACGACTACGTGGACGTTGAGGCCCATAACGCTTATAAGACCCTGCGTGCGCGGGGACTCTCGGAAGGCGAGGCGCTTGAAGTTGTGCGTGCCAAGGCACGGGATAATTCGCGTGTTCCCATGCAATGGGAGTCTGGTTCCGATGGGGAACGCGGCGCGGTTGGTTTTGGTACCGCCACTCCCTGGCTGACGCCCGCCCCCAGTGTGGATGCGGCAACCGGCGCGGGTATTTCAGTGGCGGATGAGGAACGTGACGGCATGATTTTGCCGTACTATCGCGAGCTGATTCGCCTACGCGGACAGTACCCGGTGATTTCTGAGGGCAGTTATACGCCCTATGCGCTCGACCATGAGCGGGTCTTCGGGTACCTGCGTGAACATATCACTAAGGGCAAGCGCACGCGGCTGCTGGTGCTCAATAATTTCTTTGGGGACGAGACGGCGGTGCGTGTTCCCGCCGAGTTCATGCCGGGCGAGGTTCTGGACGCGCTCACCGACGGTGAAGGCTCGCGAGTTCCAGCGGACGCACGGTCTGCACGGGTGCTTTTGTGTAATTACAAGAATCCGCTCGGTCAGGTTAGCGGTATTTCCGGCCCCGAGCCCCGCGAGGTTGAGGTTATGCTGCGTCCCTACGAATCGCTGGCTTTGATCGTGGAAGAGCCCATCGTTTCCTAGCTTTATACACAGTTACCCGCGCGGCTACACGGGCATGTACATGTATGTTTACACGCGCGAGCAGGTGGTTTTTGGTCCGAGCAGGTGTGTTTTTCCCACCTGTTCGACAAAAAACGACCTGCTCGCGGTTTAAAACGCGGTTAAAGTGGGAGCATGAGTTTTGATTACATGCCCTCCGAAACCTTCCAACGTGCCGACCTTGACTCGCTTCTGAGCGTGCGGGTTGATGTGGCGCGGGTGCCGGGCGGCGCATCCCAGCGGCATATTTTGGATGCAGTACGCACCTTCTTGGGCTCCCTCACTCATGACGATTCCGCCGATGGGCACGCGATTGACCCTGATTTGGGGTTTGCGCGCCCCTACTATGCGGGCGGGTTTACGGTGGGCGTGGTGCCCGCATCCTGGCGGGGCAAGGTGGCGCTCGCCGGCAGCCATGAGGGAGCACAGGATGTTGGGTTAGGCAGGTTCAGTGGGCCATCGAACGACAAGGCTGGCTGGCGCATCGTGACGTCGGTGGTGGTTTCCAGCGCGGGCGAAGATGTGCTGGATTCCCTAGAGGCTGGCATCGAATACCTGACGGATGCGCTCGGTGGCCTGCGGGTGGGCCTCTCCCTCACGGAACTCCCAGTCGCTTAGAGTCCTCTCCAGTTTCTCCGACCATAAAAAGAGCCTTGATGATGAATAAAGCTGCATTTCCAACTCTTTATCCATCATCAAGGCTCTTTTTATGCGCCCGGAAGAATTAGTGCGTAGGTGCAGGGTCGTCCTGCGCATTGGAAAAGACGGTTCCGCCGCGGGACATGCACACTTCTCGCGCCCGGCCCGAGTCAATGTAGTCGAAAATTAGTTTCTGGTCGTCCTCAGAGTGGGGTTTAGCCCAACGGTTATTCAGGATGCGGAAGGTTAGCTGGGCTTGGAGATAGGCCAGGTTGGCGCACACGCTTGATGCCTGCACAGAGTTTATATCTCGCCCATTATTGACTATTTTGCCGCTCCCCTGCAGAACAATTCCGGTTTCATAACCGTCATCATAGACGTTGTATCCCGTAATGTTCTTATATTCAATCTTATTTTTATGCCCTTTGAAGGTACAAGTTTCAACAAAGCTTCGGGTTATCATTACGTATGTATTAAGATTAATTAAAGTTATGCCAATAACTATTATTGCAATAACAAACATAATGGCAAAAGAAATATATATGTTCGTAGAACTATATGAGGACGCAAAAAGCATAATGCACATCCCCAGCAGACTCAGCAGAATCTGTGCTATACCGAGAGGTTTTATGCGTTGTTCTTTAAAATTACTTGGGTCATTCTTCTGACTACTCTTCGACAGATATGCTTTAAGACCGTTTGACATTCTAGAAGGCTGAAAATCTTCCATGACGTACATTCCTTTATTCATTCATTTTTATTGCAAGGATTGACAGTAAGGTAATCTGGTGCGTCTATAAAATTACTCCTTACCTTCCCGGTATGGACTATTGTCGTTCTCAGGGAAGACAAAACCGCTTTGCTCCAAACAAATCTCACGCGCTCGACCGGATGACACATACTCCTGAATCAAGTTCTGATCCTCATCAGACTCAGGCTCAGCCCATCGCTCATTCACAATACGAAACGCCAACTGCCCCAAAACATACCCAAAATTAGCCCAATTACTATGAAGTTCAACAGACTCAGCAGAATACTTATGCCCCTCTACTAGGGGACCACCCAAATATAAACCATCCTCAAAATTATTATTATGATCGTACCTCTCGTGATACCCATATTTGCGAATACGACGATATTCAATCTTTTCAACAAACCGAAGAAAAGTACGCCGCAACACATACGTACGCGTTATCTCCACATACGCATTCCGATACCACACATAAAACAATAGACAACTAAAAATGATAACCAATTCTGCTGCAATAAAAGCTATAATTCCACCAGAATTAAGCCACCCCCTAGAGAAATCGACAATAAATATTATCAACGCCACAATACTCGCAATGAAAAATCCCCAAGCGGCAACCAGCAAAAATCCCATCCGATGTATATTCTTTTTACCTGTAGACTTCCCTCGATTACGTTTCGACAGAAAACTCCGCCCGAAAGCAGAAAGTAGGGGACCCAAAAATGCGTTATCCACAGTAAACCGCCAAAGGTGAATTAGTTGCGCTCATCAGACGAACTCTCAGAAGATTTCTTATCGTTTTCAGAGAAATTAGCCCCGCCAGAAGACATAACCATCTCCCACGCCTGGCCCGAACGCATATAATCCCTCAGTATATTCTGATCGTCATCCGAGTCAGCCTCAGCCCAACGCTCCTGCTCCATACGAAACACCATCTGGGCCTGAATATACAGCAAAATAGCTTGCACACTCGTTACAAGTACCGACCCTGTACCTGCCGAGCTGTCGCTGAATAAAACTATCCCAGCTTCCTCACGATTACCATATGCGCGAAACATATTCACATCTTTAAAATAAACCTTCTGAACACGCCTTAATAAATCACGACGCAACACATAAGTACGCGTAATCTTCACATAAGCATTTCGATACCATACATAAAACATGAAACCGAAAAATATAAAAAGGAATTCTGCTACCCCAAAGGCTATAAATGTTTCTAATGAACTCCCGCCACTATTCACCGTATTACCAATAAATAGAATAAGCGCACCAATACTTGCAATCCATGACCCATAAGCTGCAATTATCAGCAGTCCAACGCGGTGAACATTAGATTTACTAGTTTTATTCTGATTACGCTTCGACAGAAAACTTCTGCCTAGTGCAGATATAATAGGACCTAAAAATGCTTTATCCACAACGACCTACCTGTATTGGGACAAATCTATTCATCGGAAGAGTTTTCCTCAGATGAATTTTGGTCTGGCTTGTTGAGGTTCTCGGGGAATTCCATCCCAGTATTCTCTAAGCACATTCGATGAGCTTGCCTCGAAGACACATACTCCAAAACCTGCTCATGATCCTCATCAGACTCAGGATTAGCCCACCGTTCCTTGAGAATGCGAAACGCAAGCTGCCCCAACACATAATCATAATTAGCCCACACACCGTGAAGCTGAACACCAAGAGTAGGGAAACCCTCCTCATCTTCAGGGCCATTTAAATACAACCCATCAGTATCAATAGCGCCATTCGGCTCATCATGATATCCGTACCCGCTAATATGCCTATACTCAAGTTCCTCCACAAGCCTGAACAGGTTCCGTCGCCGCACATACGAACGCGTAATCTCCACATACGCATTCCGATACCACACATAAAACAACAGACCCGACAAAATAAAAACTAATTCAGCAATAGCAAAAGCTACAGCACCACCAAAATTAGTACCACCACTATTAATCGTACTCCCGGTAAAAAACACAGCCGCAGCCACACTAAAAATCCAGAACCCCCAGGCCATCACAATCATGAGAGGCATACGCTGAATATTAGAATTTACCTTCTTGCCCCGGTTATACTTCGACAAAAAAGTACGACCTAAAGCGGAAAGAATAGGACTCAAAAACGCATTATCCATTTAGGAATTCCTTTCTCAAATTACCCGCAATAGAATATTTAGCACTTTAATCAAGGATCAAGCGACCTATAACAGGAAGTTAAGTTATCGTTATTATCTTACTCTGGAGCACCAGCAGGTGTATTCGTATCCTGCTCGGTAGGACTACTCGTAAAGGACTTTCGGTCCTTCCAGGTCTTCGCACCATTCTTCGCAAGGTTTTTATAATCACCTTGTTTCTGGATTTCCGCTCCGGCTGCATCCCACATGAGATCCGCTCCACTCTTATCTTTAACTTTGGCACGATTGAGGGCTTCAGGATTATCTCCTGGATGCTGAGCCATATAATCGTTCCTATCCATCTGCAAAATCCTGTTCTTCGGCAGAGCTTCGACCGAACTCATCCCAACGTTAATGGGCATTTCTGCAATCTGGGAGGTTGTATTCTTGACCCCAGAAGCCGCTAGTCGCTGTATACGACCACCATCTGGTAGATGCCTGATGCCCGGAAGCTTCGTGTAATTCACCTTGTTTGTCACATAGTTGGGGGCCATTTTAAATCCAGCACTGGCTCCCTTCATTATGCCGCCGGTCGTTGCACTCAGCATCATACCCCGCACGCTCCAATCATCCCCGGCATTTTTACTGTAATCGTAGGCTCCCTCAATAGCGCCAGACGTCATATTGCCAATAACTTCTCCACCCGTCTTACCCATAAAAGTAGTGTGATTATCAATAAAATCCCTTTTTAGGACATCTGAGTTTTTCGCCCTAATCTTTGTCACTGTCTTATTCGCCCAACGACCCGGTGCTTTATTCGCCAGGAAACGATATTTCTGGATTCCTTGAGCAACCTGTCCCTTCTCCCAGAGGATTCCGCCACGGCCTAACGTGAGTATTTTAGTCGCACCAGCCGTAGCACCACCGATCAGACCACCAATCAGAGCGTCCTTCCCTACAGCACCCCAATCGATGCCTCCATCAGGACCCACCTTATCCATAGCCGAAGCCGCCGCCGATGCCGCACCTGCGATCGCGCCCAAGGCAATAATCGCTACCGGCCCGGTAAATGCCACAGCAGCCACAGTAGCAACCACAGCGACAGCGTTAAGAATCAATTTTCCCCAGAAACGTGTATTAGCATGCTCCGCATACTTATCGTATTCCTCAATCGACACGGGTCGCGTGCCCCAAGGATCCATGAGGCCCACGGGGTTATTGCCCACGAAGGAATACGAGTCTGCAAACCAGCCGGCACCTGGGACCGACTCAAGCGGGTCGAGCGAGAGGAAATGCTTCGATGCAGCATCGAAGGTACGCACACCCATGACGTCCAGACCGGCAACATGTACGCTACCGGCACCCGAAAAGGCGAAGCCTTGAGGAAGAAGAGACTCCACCACGGAAGGAGCCTGTCCCCAAGGTTCCTGCTGTGAGGGAGTTCCCACGCCCCACGGGTTAAACCCGCCCGGAACACTCACCTGCGAGAAACCACCGTCATGACCGGGTGCAGGAACAGAACCGGCACCCAAAACCTGAGGAATCAGTGCGGTTGGGTCCCAGAGCAAAGGCACGGATCGACCGTCAAGCCCCGTCACCTGAGCAAGCTCGCCCACGGCATCCGTCACCAAGCGCACACGAGAGTATGCTTCCGTCGAGTGCCCTGCCACGGCGTTATCCGTGACGGCAGCAAGAGAATCCCACACGCTCCACGAGTACTCACGTGTTCGGCGGGCGCCCTGGCTTGTTGTTACCGTCTCTTGGGAACGGCGCCCAGCGGCATCGTAACCGTAAGTTGTCACCGTTTCCAGAGGATTATCAGCGCCCACATTTTCGCGAGCGATAATCTCAACCAGTTGATTGAGCTCGTTATACCTAAACGTACGTTCACCCAGCAAAACGCGCTCAGAGCTTTGCTGTTTGTTCCCCCGCGTTTCAGGCTCAGTGGGGCGGCGGTACAGACGTTCACGAACCATGAGCCCGGCGTCGAAAGTCCATTCAAATTCCCGTTCACCCTGGCGAGCGCCCGTCAGCTGCCCAGCGGCATCATAGGAATACATAACCAGGGAGTTTTCGGTATCGAGCCCGATAATCCGGCCTTCACGGTCACGGATAATTTCAGTCCGTTCCGTATGAGGGGCATGTTCCGCGTCTTTCCCACTATGGTGAGGCGCGGTGCGGGTGTAAGAAGACACCAAACCAGAGTCGCCATCAAACTCCCAGGTGGAAAGGGTATCACCCAGCTGCGCACGCACTAGGCGCCCCATCACATCGTAGGAATACTCCGCAACCGTCATCTCGTCGCTATGAGAGGACGATGCTTCACGACGTACAGCATGACCAGCACCGTCATAAACGGTCTGTTCGGTGCCGTACGGGGTAACCATCATGGTGCGGTAGCCGTCTGCATCGTATTCGAACGTAAGTGTGTAAGCGCCGGTCGAAACGAAAGTGCTCAGGCCCTGGGCTTTCGCGTCAGTATCCGCAGAATTGTGGAAGTTCTCGGTTTTTTCTGCGCCGATAACACCCGTGCGGGATCGTTCGATGAGGAATCCTCGGGCATCATACACATACCGATGCTCAAGGTAGGAACCGTCGGATGCCTGGGGGTCGAGTTCCTGGGCGGTTACATAATCGCGCACCCATAGTTCACGTTCTCCGCGCTCACGCCCGTATTCGGCGAGCAGCACACCGTTGCAGCTGGCGCTCTTGAGGTTACCGCCACGCTTGTAGTTATAGGCGTATGCATAATCTTGAAGACCGTTGAAGTAACGGGTGGGACGACCAGCGGCATCGTAGTCGTACTCTTCCACGATCTCGTGGGATGTGCCGGTGCCTCGCGTCACGCGGGTTACCCGGTCCATAGCATCATACTCGTAGGCAGTAACCTGACCGGTAGCGTCCATAACCTGCGCCACCTGTCCATTTTCGGTGTATGAGAAGTGGGTGCGATACCCCAGACCATCCGTCACACGGACTATCTGCCCGGCAGCATCGTACGCGAAGGTGCGGCGACCATAGGTTGTATCTTGGACTGAGGTGATACGACCGCATTGGTCATACTCGTAGGCGGCAACTCGCGCACCTGAAACTACACGAATAACACGACCGCACGAATCATAGACGGTTTTTTCTTCGGTGCCATCGGGGTTGATACGCCGTACAAGCTGAGATGCGGCGTCATATTCAAACCGAGTGACCACCCAGCGTGTGGGTTCTGTCTCGCGCAATACTCCTTCGGCGTCAGGAATGCGTTTAGGAGTATCTAGGCCGACGGCATGCGCTGCCGTACGTCCAGCGGAATCATATTCGTAGGTCTCAACACGACCTGCGGCAGATACTACACGCAGTGGGCGCCCAGCCTTATCGCGTTCGATGCGTGTCAAGCCACCAGAGGCATCCAAAATTTCTACGGGACGACCAGCGGCATCATAGGTCACCAAGTCTTCCACATGTTCTTGGCCGCGGCTGGTCTGTGTTCCCTCGGTAGTTACGCGCCCGAGCACATCAAGCCGCTTGAACGAAGAACCAGAAGCGGCAATAGTACGTTCAAGACCACCTTTACGCTGCACGAAACGTTTTGCTTTCACACCGGTCGGGTCTGTGACACTGGAAATTTCACCCGCAAGGTCATAGGTGTATCGCGTAGTAGCGCCCGTGGGATCTGTGATACTGCTCAGCTGCGATAGCCCATCCCAGGTGTATTCCCAGGTGCCGCCTGAAGCGTTTACGTAGCGCGCAAGGTTGCCCCAGGTATCGTAATCCGCCCGAGTTACGCGCCCCAGAGGATCGGTCACAGATACGATATCGCTGCCTTGGTTATAGGTAAAGCGGGTTGTATTCCCCTCGGGGTCGATAACCGCTGAGGGAAGGAAACCGCGGGTATGTTCTGCACCATCGCGTTGCTGCGCCTTCCGTACGAGCGCTGGAGTGTCACTTTCAGCAGAGGTCGGATAGATAAACTTCCACCGGGCACCTTCTGGGTTCTGGATAGCGGTTACTACGCCCGAGCTGCTGTAGGTCAGTGTATTTTCATACCCAAGACCATCAATAATTTTGATAACGCGCCCGAACTCATCACGTACAAGGCGAGTAGTATCACCCGCGCCATTGGTGATAGCCACAAGATCCCCGTGGGAGTCATACGTGAAATCGGTACGTACACCGCTGGGATCGATCTGTGCGATGAGGTTACCACGTTCGTTCCAGTCAAAACGCGTGGTTGCGCCGGTTCCATCCGTCACCGCGCTGGGATTCGGATTCGCCGTATCATCGTACTCATAGGTTATCGTGGTCGGGTCGCCCAAATTGCGCCGGTCGCGTGCATCCCGCACTGAAATACTTGTCAGACGGTCATAATCATCCCAAGCATACGTGTAATCCGCGCCTTCGGGGGTGCGTTCTCGGGTTATGCGGCTGCGCAAGTCAAAACGCCGTGTGGTCAAAGAGCCATCACGCCCCGTCACACTGATGCGGTTGCCCCAGGAATCATACCGCATGGTTTGTTTACTACCGTCCGCCGCAGACAGTGCAACTAAGCGTCCCTTTTCATCACTGCGCCAGATATTGGGGTTCTCGCCCGTTTCAGCGTCAGCGACAATAGTCATCAGCCCCTGAGCGTAGGTGTATGAGACCTCACGCCCATATTCGGTAAGCTGATGGATTACCCGTCCGGAATCATCGTAGGTGTTTGTCACCTCAACGTGACCGTTAACGTTGGTAACTTCGCGGATTAGCCCTTCGTCTGTATGCGAGTATGCGCGCGTTCCGGCGTTCGTGGTCGCCGATACCAAGTGTTCGCCTTCGTAGGTATACTCCACCACGGCAAGCTCTTCGCCAGCG
>ERZ772927.96-NODE-96-length-66853-cov-43.6324_pt1 | contig 66853 bp, 60 predicted proteins | sample MGYA00512115_ERZ772927 | MGnify/ENA primary metagenome ERZ772927 (study PRJEB29015, sample SAMEA2737924) | human oral metagenome | biome: human oral; feature: human-associated habitat; material: dental | place: China | collected 2013 ... | reverse complement strand
ATAGTTCCTACCAGAGGAAAGGAAAACACCCGTCCAAAAAACCAACGACACTTCATCAAGGGCGGGATTTCGCACGAACTCCAGCTCAGTAACCATGAAGCAGACACTCATCACGACGGCTGCACTTGTTCTAAGCTATACTTTCCCGATTCAGTACCAAGCTAGGAGTGGCTGCAAAACCAGAACTCCAGCTCAGCACACCCACTACCACCGGCCGCCGGCTAGCAGTAAGCCTCCAAAATCAAGCTCAGTAGATATGAAGCGCACATCGGGAACTGGTCGCACTTGTTCTAAGCTCCAGAACCCACTCCAGGAAGCCTGCGTATCAATTATTCGCGGGATTGTGGAGCTTAGATAATGTGAAGCCCAGGCACCAACCCGCCACGGCCGAGGGCTTCTGGTTTGCTGAGCTTGAGTTCTGCATGTGCTACACCCAAATGCCCAGGAGCCGCCAACTCCCCAAATCGGAACCCAAGCTTAGGGAATCCGATACCCATCAACCCCAACGGGCTTCAAGTTTGGTGGGCTAGGGTTTGTCGGTGCGGCCAGGCTCCAGAGACAGTATTTCCGACAAACCCCAGCCCACCACATGTGCAGCCCCATCGTTTGTCGAGGCAAAACCTGCCGCAACCATGCCATATAAGCACTGAGCCGGAGTTCGTAATTTGCTACCAGACTCAGGAATAGCTTTTTATACGAACTCCAGCTCAGTATTTATGAAGCAGAGGCGTTTGCATCTGCCGCATTTGTCTGAGTTTGGTTTCCAATTCTGGAGCTTCTTACAAGATGTGAACCAGGACCAAAATCCAAACTCATCTAACATGCTACCCATCAACCAAAGCTGTCCACAAAATAGCAGCGCAAGTTCTAAGCTATACTTTCCCGATTCAGCGCCAAGCTAGGCGTAGCCCCACAACCAGAACTCCAGCTCAGCACACCTACTACCGGGCCCGCCACCCACACCACAGCACACATCGCTGCCACCGCACCACCGTACGCGCGCCACGCCCGTGCAACCACGCACACGCCGCCACACCGCCCCCGTCCCATCGCCAAGCTCCCACTCCCAATCCTCCACCTAGAAACCAGCAAAACCGGTATACTAAGGCTTACCTAATACACCTATATACTCTTGATGTGAGGGGATGACTCATGTTAGAGCCCGGGGTGAAAAAACTCATTGCCCCAGCACGGAAGTCGATGATTACCACGGCGATCATCACCAGCATTGGTGGGACCTGCGCCATCGTGCCATACATTGCAATCACGGAGATAGCGGCCAATTGGTTCCGCGGGTCACCAAGCGGCACCCTATGGTTGTGGGTCTGGGTGGCCATTATTGCAGTGTTTGCCAACGGTTTACTGTACGGGATTGGGTTGGGGGTCACGCACATTTCCGAAGCGAACCTGCGCTACCAGCTGCGGCGCCGGCTTGTTCAGGCGTTTGGCCGGATTCCCTTGGGCCGAGTGGATCAAACCTCGTCAGGGTCTATTCGCAAAATGGTGTGTGACGACACCGCCGCGATTCACACGCTGGTGGCGCACCTGGCCGGGGACGCCATGAACTCCATCACCGCCCTGGTGGTGGGAATCGGGTATTTGATGTGGGTGGATTGGCAGCTTACCCTGCTGATTCTTGGAGTGTGGGTGCTGATCTTTGTGGTGGTGACCGGCACCATGATGCGTGGTCTTTCTGAGTCCACAAGCCAGTTTTCCAGCGCCAAAACGGAGTTGTCGGCAGCCACCGTTGAAATGGTGGAGGGCATTAAGGAGATCAAGAACTTTCAGGCCGCGGCAACCACTCGCACCCGGTTCGACAAGGCCAGGCGGTATTTCGCGGACATTTCTTACCAGTGGTTGGCAGCGTCAGGGAAGCCCATGGCGATCATTTCGTCGTTCTTCCAACCGGCCGTCATTTTGGTGACGATCGCGCCACCAACCGTGTGGTTCGTGTCGAAGGGCTGGTTAGAGCCCGCCTATGCCCTGCCGTTCTTCATGGTCGGGGTGGGCCTGCCGGTCGGCTTTTTGCAGTTCGTCCAAATCATGCAGCACCTGTTTACCGCCAACCAGGCGGCCCAGGACACGGCGGACCTGCTGGATATTCCCCACCAGCCGGACGGGCCGCACACCGATGGCCCGGGGCCGAAACCGGGTGAAGTGGAGCTTACCGATGTGAGCTTTGGTTATAACCCCGAGAACCCGATTTTACGCAATGTGAATCTGCGGATTCCGGCGGGCTCGGTCACCGCCTTGGTGGGGCCGTCGGGTGGTGGGAAAACCACGATCGCCCGGCTGATCGCCAGGTTCTATGATGTGGACGCTGGCGCGGTCAAGGTGGATGGCCTGGATGTTCGGGAGGTGAGCAATCAGTGGCTGCTCAACCAGATCGCCATTGTGTTCCAAGACATCGCCCTGGCCCACGACACTGTGGCCAATAACATTGCGTTGGGAAATCCGCAGGCCAGCCGGGATGAGATCGTCGAGGCCGCAAAGTCCGCCTGCATTCACGACCGCATCATGCGGCTTCCACATGGTTACGACACCGTCATTGGTGGTGATGGCGGTTTTCTGTCCGGCGGAGAGAAGCAACGCATTACCATTGCGCGCGCCTATCTGCATAACGCGCCCATTCTGATTTTGGATGAGGCGACCGCTCAGACGGATCCTCAGTCGGAGCGGGACATTCACACCGCACTGGCGGCCCTGGCGAAGGGTAAAACCGTCATTATTATCGCCCACCGGTTGGCGACCATCGCCGCGGCGGACCTGATTGCGGTGATCGGCGAGCCAACGGCGTCGACAAACAAGTCAAGCGTGCTGGCGACCGGAACCCATGCTGAGCTGCTGGAACGCAGCGAAACGTACCGCACGATGTGGGAGAAACAACAGGAGGTGGCAAAGTAAATGTGGCGACTATTAGGAACCATTGTTGACGATAAAAATCTACGCCAGCTTATCGCCATTTTTAGCGTGTCGGCGGTGTTGCAGGGGATCGCGCTGGCCATGATGATCCCGTTTTTGCAGGAACTTTTGGGCGGCGGACCCCGAGTGGGCACCTGGTTGGGGGTGCTCGTTGGGCTGGCCGTGGTGTCGTTTGTGGTGGAGTTTTATGGCATTATGCGGTCTTACCGGATTAGTGTGTATGACGTGTGCGATACGCTCATCGAAAAGATTGCGGACCATACTTTGCAACTGCCGCTGGGCTGGTTCGACGCCAAGCGGGAGGCGCAAATCGCGTCCGCAATGTCCCGGGAAATCGACACCCTATCGCATGTTGCTTCCATCATTATTCCCGCCCTGGTCAAGCAGTTTGTGACCCCCGCGGTCATCGTGATTGCGGTGTTAATCGTGGATTGGCGGCTGGCGCTCATTATGATTGCGTGCGTCCCATTGCTACGGTGGGGCTGGTTGTACATGCAAAAATCCATCGTAAAAGTGGATGAGGTCCAAGCCCAGGCGGCCGCCGATTCTGCTGGGCGGCTCATTGAATACGCTCGCCTGCAACCAATTTTACGCGCCAATGGGGTGACCCAACGGGGGTGGGGACTGTTGGAGGATGCCCTGGCTCGGGAAAACGACACGGTCCACGAATCATTGCGCGCAAAAGGTCGCCCGAACATCGCCTATTCCAGCATTATCCAGACGGCATTTGCCCTGGTCATTATCGCTGGTTTGGTATTTATGCTTCGAATGGACCTGGACCCCATCAGCTATATTGTGATCGCGGTCATCTCCGTGCGGGTGGTGCAGCCGCTCACCCTGTCGGTCATGTATGGCACGGAAATCCATGCGTCCGAGGCGGCATTGCACACGGTCAACGAGATTCTCACCGCGAAGCCGCTCCCCGAGCCGACCCCGGAGCAGGCGGTCACCAACCTGGAGTCCACCACGATCACCATTACGGATGTGAATTTCGGTTACGTGCCGGAGCGGAAAGTCGTTCACAATGTGAATTTCACAGCCCGACAGGGCACAATGACGGCACTGGTGGGCCCCTCGGGCTGCGGCAAGTCAACGATGCTGCGGCTCATCGCCCGGTTTTGGGACGTGGATTCCGGCTCCGTGCAGATCGGCGGCGCGGACGTTCGCACTATTCCCACCCCAACACTCATGCGCAATATTTCCATGGTGTTCCAGGACGTGTATCTATTTGACACAACCATTCGTGAGAATGTGCGCATGGCCCGCCCCGACGCCACCGATGCGGAACTGGAGGCCGCTGCCCGCGCCGCCCGCCTCGACCAGGTGATCGCGTCCCTGCCGGACGGTTGGGACACCCAGGTGGGGCAGGGCGGTTTGAAGCTATCCGGCGGCGAACGCCAGCGGGTTTCCATTGCGCGCGCCTTTATTAAAGATGCCCCCATCCTGCTGCTCGACGAGATCACCTCCGCCCTCGACGGCGAAAACGAGGCGGCGATCACCGCCGTCATGAAGGAGCTCACCCGCGGTCGCACCGTGATTGTGGTTGCCCACCGCCTGTCGACGATTCGGGATGCCGATCAGGTCATTGTTTTCGGCAAGCTTGACGACGACCCCACCAACGGTTATGGCATCGTAGAATCCGGCACCTTCCCGGAGCTGGCCGACGCCGGCGGCCCCTTCAGCAATTTCATTGCTGCATCCACCAGCGCCAAACGGTGGCTGGTCTGAGGTAGGGAAAGTGGGGTGTGCCGATGGTCTGACCTGACCCATCGGCACACCCCACTTGGGTTGGAAACAATAGAACACTACAAGACACCGCCTCGTGATGGTGGTATCCTCGCGTACATGGTGGCTAATGATGGTAAATTTTTCGCTCTTTCGAACAGTCGGACTCACACGTTGGTCCTTTCCGACGAGGAATTATTGAGACGGCGCGGCCTTTTTCACTGGTCCACCATCATTTCGGCCATGTGGGATGGCTATGCTCCGTGGGCTGAGGCGAAGGATGCGATCCAACGAAGCATCACGCCCAACCCAGGCGCAGCGACGACCTAACCTGCTGGAATAACAACCATTGCCACCAATTATGTCTATAATCAACCGGATCTCAATCGCCTGGACGCTCATAGCCTTGTGCTGGATAGCCGACCCAAAACTCGGCTCTGGGTTGGGACTATGGCTCCTGGGGTACCATGAATCGCCCATAGATGATCAATACCCGGCATTGGTGTCTTGGGTATATTATCTGCTCCTTGGCACCGCTGTCGGTTACGGACTCTATGTTGGCTGGACTGAACGAAGCCCAATCCTCATGATCGCATCGGTGTTGACCATCTTCAAGTGGCTGATTATTTTCCTCTTCATGGCCTTGCTCTTGACAATGGCTGGAGTATAATCGCACCCCTCACCCCGTCAATGCTGGCTGCTTAGTGGAGTGTTGCCTATCAAACCAGGCCCGCACCTCGGGAGGCGGCGGATTATACACAACCGGCTCGGGTGCGGGGATGATCGGCAGCGGACCATTGTGAGAACATCGAATGAGCACATCATTCCCGGCGGTGTCTTGGGTGGTCGCCAATCCCCGATCATCGCAATATTCGCACGAAGCAATAGCGTCGTAACGCGCCTGCTTCTCCGCCATGGCCTGCTGGGTGAACCACTGCCTGGCCTGACCACATGCTCGACAAGCCGGTACATGCTCCCGCGGTAGTTTCGCATGATCCCGACAGCGCGGATCCTCCGGCGTCGACCAATCCGCGGGGGTCGTGCCCGGGACCGTAGGCTGCGGCGTTCTTTGCTTGTATACGACGCTGCGTCGGGTGCGGTGTTTCAACACCCGGGACCGGTTTTGGCCGGCGCGTTTCCGCACTTCATCATGGGTAGCGGCCTTGTTCCAGTCCTCAAAGTCATGAAACCAATACCCTGGCTCACCATCACATTCGCCCCGCTCCCACAGGCCCGCCTCCACTAATCGGTCAGCGTCCCGCTTTCTGGCGCCCAACCGCCCCAGGCAGCTGTGGGGCACGAAGCCGTCGGTGAGCTTGTCCCCCACCCAGGACAGCGCGGTAACCCACAGTCCCCGGGCGCTCAGACTGCATTTGAGGAATTTCGGGTGGTCGTGCAAACGATCATCAACGCGGGTAAACATGAAAACTCCTTTTCGCTATTGACATGAACTTTACAAATTATTTGGCAATTATCAAGGATAATAGCCCCGAAAATGGTTGAAGCTTCACGATCTCCGCAGGCCAAAGGTGTATAGCATAATGAAATCCATGAATATGAGGGATTGGATTCTAAGCCTGCCGGGCTCCCCCCTGCCCACTCAAGCGGCCACCACTGCTGGAATCGACATCAGCACCATCAGCCGCCAGTTGAAGCGCAATCATATTTCGGCGGAAAACGTGATTAAGCTTTGTAAAACCTTCGGCAAATCCCCTATCGACGGCCTCATCGAAACCGGCTACCTCTCCCCCACCGACGCCCAGGAAATCAGCATCTCCAGCGCGTTGCGCGATGCAACCAATCGACAGCTCGCCGCCGAGGTGACCCGCCGCATGGATATAGGCCTGGAGGCGAGCGAAAAATTGAGCGAAGAATAACCCCCTACTACCTAAAGGTTTCCAACAACCTTTACCCCTATGTCTAGGTTCTAGGGTCTAGGTTCTAGGTTACGGCGTTTGTAATGCATTACATCCCCACCAAAATAGGCTTTGAAAAGGCATTTTAGCATTTTCGCTTGGCAAACTGTCGGCCGGTCTTCGTCATCATCCTGGCCACACCCCGTCACCAAGTTGGCCTGTTATCGGCATGGCAATCCCCACCATCTGTGTCGCCAAAATGGCTAGGCACGCCCCTGGACACCCCGTCGACAAGCGATTTTGCGTTAGCTGGGAAACCCTCCCCAGGCGACCACGACAGGGGCGAAAGTTCCCAAACCCCAGCTAAAGCAAAACCGCAGCGCAAGACGCCCAAGCGCCAAAATCTGCGTTAGCAACGGGCCGCGGGCCTTGGGGCGACAACCCGACGAGCATGAGCTTGGGTTCAGCGCAAAACGACCAATTCTTGGCGGGATTGCTGGCGTTCCCCAGCTAACGCACGACCCGACCGGCGGGCTTCGGAAGTTCTAAGCTATACTTTCTCGATTCAGATGGTAGGTAAAATGCAGACAAATTCACAACTCTAGCTCAGCAAATTTCCTACTACGCTCTGCGAGGCAGACCTTCCGCGCTCCAATCCAAATTTGCAGTTCAGCAATGGTTCTACCAGGAAATATCAATGTATAGTGCCCCTATTTTTATGGGCATGACAACTGCGGTCATTAATAAATTCCCCCCAAAGTTAGGTAAGAGATAATGAACTTATGAAAAAAGCTGTGCGGAAGCAAGTGCGTGATGCTAATTTTTTCGTTGTGCGTAAAACACTTATCACCTTCACGATTGCCATAAGCTTGGGCTTCTCCTCCACCATTGCTAACGCCCAAGACGTCACCACCGATCCTTCCCCGGTTGTGGAAGCCGAAGTAACCCAAACGGAACAAACCACCCAAAACACCACCTCCGACGCCACCGTGACCGGCAGCGACGAAGCCAAATCCAGCAGCAGCTCTCAGGAAACAAAGCCCGAAGCGCCGGCAGCCCCCGAGGCCGAAGCCGAGACCACCTCCGACGAGGGCCTAGTCGCAGAGAAACCGGAAGTGGATCCGAGCTCCCAAATCAAGGATCAGCTGTCCTCCTCCAAGCTCAGCAGCAAGGATGAGAAGTCCGCGGACAAGACCGAGGAGAAGTCTGAGGATAAGTCCGAAATTTCGGATAACAGCTCTTCGTTGTCTTCCAAGAAGGATGAGAAGAAGCCGGCAGGAATCATGCAAACCGCTGATGAAGCCAATAAGAGTCAGCAAGCTAGTTCGAATCCTGCCCTGCGGGTTGCTGGCGTCATCGCCGGCATCGTCGGTGTGCTAGGGCTCATTGGCGGCGGCATCTTCTGGGCCCTCCAGCAAAACCTCATCAACATCCCGGGCCTGCCTAACCCGTTCGCACCAAAGCCAGCTCCGGCACCTGCACCAGCTCCGGCACCACAGCCGGCCCCCGCACCTGCACCTGCCCAAAATCAGCCAGCCCGCCAGGCCCAAGCCCAGGCTCAGCCGGTTCGCCACCAGGCCCCCGCACCTGCCGCCTCCGGCAAGCGCTACAAGAACTGCCGTGCCGTGTGGAATGAGCTTGGTCGCCCGATCCGCAGCAATGAGCCCGGCTATGGTCGCCACCTCGACCGGGATGGTGACGGCGTGGGTTGCGAACGCCGTCCTCGCTAATATCTAACGCTTATCGACGCCGTGCGGACGTCGATAAGCAAGAAGAGAATCACCAGGCTTTATATCACCCCCAGTCTTAGGTAATTCACACAAAAACCTATCGAAGATCATTGGTTCAGTGCTACTTTTTGACTATGCGTAAAATAGTTGTCACCTTCACCATTGCCCTAAGCCTGGGCGCAGCCTCCACTATTGCTAACGCTCAGCCGGCAGCCCCAGCAACCAATGCTTCCGCTGCCGCATCCACGACCGCAGCCGCAAATAATAATCAAACAACCGCAGCTAAGACCAGCACTCCCGCTGCGGCACAAAGCTCAGCTGCGGCATCGTCCTCCGCACCGGCTGTGGTCCCCCCGAAGGGCGACAATAAGTCCGACAAGGATCCATCCGCCGACAAAGACAAGCAGTCCAACAAGGATAAGTCCGGCCAAAACAAAAAGTCGGGCAATAACGTTGGCTCAACACTCGGCATTATTGCCGCCATCGCCGCTGTTCTAGGGCTTGTTGGCGGCGGGATTTTCTGGGCCATTCAGCAAAACCTGATCCCCAACATTCAGTTGCCGAACATCCCAGGCTTGCCCACCAATATTCCTAACCCGTTTGCACCGCCGGCACCGGCTCCGGCACCAGCACCGACTTCGAGCGCTGCACCAGCACCTGCGGAGTAACCAAAACGGGCCACAAACCCCAACCACAACAAGGATGGTTGGGGTTTCATTGGTTTTTAGATGCTACATTCAGGGCCTTTATTCGGCCGGAAGCAGGTCAGCAAAAAGAGGATGGCCATAAACCCCGTACCCAATACACCGAACACTTGAGAGCTAATGCTCGCAAGTTTGCTCTCCACGCTGCTCTGATGAGATGGCTGCTGTGGTTGAGTAGTTTGAGCAGCAACCGGGGTGACGGTGGCAGCCGCCATCACCGCGCACACGGTAACCGCCGTCACTTTCACACGACGCTTCAAAGCATTCACAATATGCTCCTTTGATTGACAATTCCTTCTCCAACTAAGCATCAGCCTAACGCCGAAATACTGGCCCTGACCATTACATTTATCACTTTTACCTACAGTTATCTCATAAGAAAACCCCAACCCATAATCAGATGGGTTGAGGCGTACAACATGGCGCGCGTCGGTCACGCCGATAACTGCCAGTAAGCGTTACTGCTGCTGACGTGCGAAGCCTACATCACACGGAGACTCGCCCCGTAGGGCACAGCCTAACCGGTCAAACGCACCCAGAATCCGCTGCACAAATGGGACGATCAGCCCACCCACGGCAGTAGTGCTAAGCTGCAAAACCTTGGTCAGCTGATCCAAGCTACCGTTTGCCGTATTCTCCGTGGATTGGGTGGTAGTGATCGGGGTCGTGGCCTCCGTGGTTTGAGCAGTGGCCGGAGTAACGGTGGCGGCCAACACGGCACACATGGCAACCGCTGTGACCTTGGCGCGACGCTTCAACATATTCATAATGAACTCCTTAATGGTGATAAGTGAAGGTTCCAGGCAGATCAATTACCAATCAATCACCAAGAGCAGGTCCGGGGATCTTTCAACGTGCAGGAGATATACCACACAAGGAAAACCACACCCGTGCTCAACAAACCACCCATTTGCTCACTCATAGCTACAATCCGCTCCATGCTGCTCTGATTCTGAGGCTGGGCAACGGCCGGGGTGACGGTGGTGGCAGCCAATGCAGTACACATGGCAACCACTGCAACCTTAGTGCGACGCTTCAGCGCATTCATAATAGGAACTCCTTACAAAAATCTTCTCTCCAACTGGGTTTGATCTTACCATTCAGATTGGGAATACTCATTGCATTTATTAAATTTCCCTAAAAAACCTGAGTCTGAGAATATCACAAATCATCGTTCCACCGGCAATTAGTAGCAAAAGTTCCACCTTAAAAAGATCAGCACCCCACCACCTCCAACCTGATATTACAGGTTCCCCTCAGGTAACCCAATTACCCCTAAAATTAGGTAGAACGCCACGATTTTACATAAAAAACTATTTTCATAGTAGAAAAATACTGCTAGTCTCTGGGTGTGCGTAAAACACTTGTTACCTTCACAATTGCTATAAGTTTGGGCTTTTCCGGCACTATCGCCAACGCCCAAGAAGCCGCCCCCGCGGGCCCGGCTGCCCAGGTCGCCGACTCCACGGTTGTCGCCGAAGCCGAGGCAGCCCCCGCCCCCGCAGACGCCGCAACCATCAATAACACCGAAGCCATAACTGAGGCAACCACGGCCGCTGAGTCTGAAGCTGCGGAACCTGCCAATGCGGAAGCCGACCAGCCCGAAATCACCCAAACCGCCGACACCGCCAACCAAAGCCAAAAGGCCAGCTCCAATCCGACGCTCAGAACCGTTGGCATCATCGCTGGCGTCGTCAGCCTGTTGGGCCTCATTGGTGGCGGCATTTTCTGGGCCATCCAACAAAACCTCATCAACATCCCGGGCCTGCCAGGGTTGCCCAACCCCAACCCAGCACCCGCCCCGGCTCCCCAAGGGAAATACTATCCCAACTGCAAGGCGGTATGGGATGAACTGGGCCGACCCATCCGAAATGGGGAACCAGGCTACGACCGAAACCTGGACCACGATGGTGATGGCGTAGGCTGTGAACAGCGCCCACGCTAGCCACCCACGCTAAGAGCCACTGTAGAACGTCGAAAAGCGGGACCCCGGAATGGAGCCCCGCTTTTTTGTTGTGCTAACTCTCGTCGGATTCTGACTCGGAGTCAGCAGGTGGGTCAGCAATAATCACCATAGCAGTGCGCAACAACCGGCCATTGAGCTTGTAGCCTTTGCGCAGCACCGTGCCTACGGTCTTGGTGTCGCCGGTGGACATGTCCTGGACCGCCTCATAGGTCTCGGCGTCGAACTCGTCCCCGGGATCGCCGAAGGCCTGTAATTTCAGACCGTCAAGCACATTCATAAACTTGTCGTGGAAGGCCTTCATCGGGCCTTCGGCCAGGTCACCGTGCTGTTCCGCAAGACCGAAATCATCCACAATGGGCAGGAATCGCATGACCACCTGCGCCTTGGCGTTTTCGATCACCTGTTCGCGTTCCGCCTGGGTGCGGCGCCGATAGTTGGCGTATTCTGCACCCAATCGTTGCAGGTCATTGGTGCGTTCCGCGAGTTGCTCCTCAAGGGAGGGCTCGGTGGATTCTGCTTCGGCGTCGGCTGCCACCTGATCAAGCGCGGCAGCCACTTCGGCAAGGTCGGCCGTGTCAATGCCTGCGTCCAAGGCATCGTCATCGTCAGTGGCATCACCGTCGTCGGTATCAGCAGCAGTGGCTTCGGCATCCTTGGATGCGTCCTGGTCGGCACCCTTGGCGGCTTTCTTGGCGTCGGAGCTGAGATCGATCAGCTTGGGGTTGGCGTCAACGTCGGTGTTATCCTCGTCGCGCTCCACCTCGGGCTTGTCATCGGTCACTTCTTGTCCCCATCCTCGTCAACAACTTCAGCGTCAACCACGTTATCGTCGCCGGACTTGCTGCCAGCATCGGCGGCGGTGGCGCCACCGGCCTGGGATGCAGCTTCTTGCTCGTAGAGCACCTTGCCCATTTCTTGGGATGCCTCGTTCAGCTTGTCCAATGCCACCTTGATGGCATCAATGTCGTCGCCCTTGAGGGCTTCGTCGACGTCATCGGCTGCCTTAGTGATCTTTTCCTTCAGATCATCGCTGAATTTTTCGCTGTTATCGCTCAGGAACTTGCGGGTTTGGTAGGCCTGGGATTCCGCACCATTGCGAACTTCCTGCTCCTCACGGCGCCGCTTGTCTTCCTCAGCATGAGCCTCGGCATCCTTAATCATCCGGTCGATTTCTTCCTGAGACAGGCCGGAACCGTCCTGGATCTTAATGGTGTTTTCCTTGCCGGTGCCCTTGTCCTTAGCAGTCACGTGCACAATGCCGTTGGCGTCAATATCGAAGGTCACCTCAATCTGCGGCACGCCACGCGGTGCCGGGGCAATGCCACCCAGTTCGAAAGAGCCGAGCAGCTTGTTGTGCTGGGCGATTTCGCGTTCGCCCTGGAAGACCTGGATTTGCACGGAAGGCTGGTTGTCTTCGGCGGTGGTGAAGGTTTCCGAACGCTTGGTCGGAATGGTGGTGTTACGTTCGATGAGTTTAGTCATCACGCCACCCTTGGTTTCGATGCCGAGGGATAGCGGGGTGACGTCGAGCAGCAGCACGTCCTTGACCTCACCGCGCAGCACGCCGGCCTGCAGGGCAGCGCCCACGGCCACGACCTCGTCGGGGTTCACGCCCTTGTTGGGCTCGCGGCCACCGGTGAGTTCCTTCACCATCTCTGTGACCGCCGGCATACGGGTGGAGCCACCCACCAGCACCACATGGTCGATGTCGGAGATGGCAATGCCAGCGTCCTTAATCACCTGGTTGAACGGTGCCTTGGTGCGGTCCAGGAGGTCCTGGGTGATGCGCTGGAACTCGGTCCGGGTGAGGTTTTCGTCCAGGAACAGCGGGTTCTTGTCGGCGTCGACGGTGATGTAGGGCAGATTGATGTTGGCGGTTTGGGAGGAGGACAGTTCGATCTTGGCCTTCTCTGCGGCCTCGCGCAGCCGCTGCATGGCCATCTTGTCCTTGGACAGGTCCACACCGGAGGATGCCTTGAACTTTTCGACCAACCAGTCGACGATACGCTGATCCCAGTCGTCGCCGCCGAGTTTATTGTCGCCGGCGGTGGCGCGCACTTCCACCACGCCGTCGCCGATTTCCAGCAGGGACACGTCGAAGGTGCCGCCACCAAGGTCGAAGACAAGAATGGTTTGTTCCTTCTCACCCTTCTCCAAGCCGTAGGCGAGGGCTGCTGCGGTGGGCTCGTTGACGATACGCAACACGTTCAGGCCGGCGATCGTGCCGGCTTCCTTGGTGGCTTGCCGCTGGGAGTCCGAGAAGTAGGCAGGAACGGTAATAACGGCGTCGGTAACTTCTTCGCCCAGGTATGCTTCAGCATCGCGCTTGAGCTTCATGAGCGTCCGGGCGGAAATTTCCTGCGGCGTGTACTTCTTGCCATCAATATCAACGCTCCAGTCGGTACCGATGTGCCGCTTCACGGAGCGAATGGTGCGGTCGACGTTGGTGACCGCCTGGTTCTTGGCCGACTGGCCGACAATAACTTCACCGTTCTTAGTGAAGGCCACGACGGACGGGGTGGTCCGGGACCCCTCCGAGTTAGCGATAACGGTAGCGTCGCCGCCTTCCAAAGCGGAAACGACCGAGTTTGTGGTGCCGAGGTCAATGCCTACTGCGCGTCCCATATGAAAAATTCCTCCTGAGTAAGATGGTAATTCTAGTTTTATCTTTAAGTTGATCCTGTCACGCTCAACTTGCTGACGTCAGCCTACCAGAGCGCACCTACACTGTCAACAAAATTGAGTAACATTCACTCAACTTTACCGTTTTTGCTGCTAGGCTTGTCGACGCCCATGGTTGCCAAGACCGCCACACGGAAAAATTTCTTCTTCCCGTAGCCGATTTTTTGTGGCAGAGTTAAAGCCACAATGAGTACTAAGAAACGCCGCGCTAAAAATGCGCCCTCTAAACCAACAAATTCGCCAAATTCCCCGAATAAGGCGGATTCGGCGCGTCGACAAGCTGCAACGGCTTCGCCGACGGACGATCCTGCGGAATTTCTCACTAACGTGGTGGAAGACGACGCCACCATCGAAGACAAGCCCAAGGTCACCACGGAACTTGCCGAGACCGACCGAGCCGCTATTTTGGGCCAGGATGGCCGCTGGGCTGCCGGCTGGGCTCTCAGGTTCATCATTATGGTTGCCGCCGGCTACCTGTTGTGGCGGGGCCTCGCACTCGTGTGGGAAGGTCTGCTACCAGTACTGTTAGCGATTATCGTGTCCACCGTGCTGTGGCCACCGGTGCGCTGGCTGCGAAAGCACAAGGTCCCCTCCGCCCTGTCGGTGGTGATTGTCCTCATCACCTTCTTCGCCATTTTGGGCGGCATTTTCACCGCCATGGCCCCCAGCATCACCACCCAATCCAAGGATTTGGCCGAGCAGGCGACCAAGGGCATTGAGCAGCTGCAACAGTGGATACAGGGGCCGCCGCTCAATATTGATCTCGGCCACTATAACGACATCATTGACCAGATCTCCACATTCCTGCAAAACCGGGTCACCGATATTGCATCCCGGGTGGTCAGCGGCATTTCTACGGCCGGCTCCATCGTGGTCACGTTCGTGCTCATGCTGGTGCTCACATTCTTCTTCCTGAAAGACGGCGAGGGCTTCCTGCCCATGATCCGCCGGACCACCGGCTATAATGTCGGCTGGCACCTGACCGAGGTGCTGACCCGGATCTGGAACACGCTCTCTGGGTTCATCCGGGTGCAGGCCATTATTTCCTTTGTCGACGCCAGCTGTATCTGCATTGGCCTGCTTATATTGCACGTGCCGCTGGCACCGGCATTGGCCGTGATTACGTTCTTCGCCAGCTTCATTCCCATCGTTGGTGCCCTGGTTGCTGGCGCGTTGGCGGTTATTATCGCCCTGGTTTCCAATGGGGTGACTAATGCACTCCTGGTGTTGGCGATCATCATTGCGGTGCAACAGTTGGAGGGGCATATTCTGCAGCCGGTGTTGCAGTCCAAGGCCATGAACCTTCACGCCGCGATTGTGCTGCTGTCCGTGACCATTGGTTCCACCATGTTTGGCGTGGTCGGTGCATTTTTGGCCGTTCCGGTGGCTGCCACCTTATCCGTGCTGGTCCGGTACCATTTCGAGCTGGTAGCGCTGCGCGCCGGCGAGATCACCATTGACGATATTGAAATGGCCACGAAGGAAGGCCAGGTCACGTCGGGTAAGGGCGATGGTGCGGACCAGCAACCCGACGACGCCAACCTGACGAGCGCCCAACGCGCGTTCCAGGCGTTCCAACAACGACTGGCCCGATGGGGGAAGACCAGCCCAGAGAAGAGTTAAGAGCAGTTCTTCAGCTACAGTGCCCCGGATCTGGATGCGGTTCGGGGCACTGCCATGCCCGGGGCGGGAATGAATTCGTGGGGGTGGTGGTTACACTAGGTGCCTAGAGACAAAACCATGGGGATTTCTACCCCAAATTGTTGACATATCAACAAGACGATTGGAGGATGACATCGTGAAACGGTTTGGATTCTTGAGTTTCGGGCACTACAGCCTGAAACCTGACAAGACCGGCAAATATGGCGCCCAGGAAGCCCTCAACCAGGCGGTGGAACTAGGGCAGATTGCCGACGAGCTTGGTGTGAACGGGGCGTATTTTAGGGTGCATCACTTTGCCCCGCAGTATTCCTCCCCCATCCCGCTGCTCAGCGCCATCGCCGCCACCACGAACACCATCGAGGTTGGTACCGGGGTGATCGACATGCGGTACGAAAACCCCCTGGGCCTGGCCGAAGAGGTGGCCGCCCTCGATCTGCTGTCCGACCAGCGCATCGCCATCGGCGTATCCCGCGGGTCACCGGAAACCGCGCTGCGTGGCTGGGAGGCCTTCGGCTATGGTGGCCCGGAGCTGGCCCAGGAGGATCCCAAGGGTGCCGCGTTGGCGGCGGAAAAATTTGACACGTTCCTGGCCGCCCTGCGCGGCGACGGCATGGCCACCGCCGCCCCGTTTGAGCAGCAGTATCCCCAAATGTTCCATTCAGGCGCCCGGCTGCCGGTGCTGCCGCATTCCCCTGGCGCCGACCGGCGCATCTGGTGGGGCGCCGGCACCCATGCATCCGCGGAGTTGGCCGCCCACAAGGGCGTCAACCTCATGAGTTCCACACTGGTGTTCGAAACCGATGGGTCTTCGTTGGGTGATGTCCAGGCGGAACAAATCGCCCGCTACCGGCGGGAATGGGAGAAGGCCGGGCACGATTGGGAGCCGCGCGTGTCGGTGTCGCGTCCGATCTTCCCCATCGTCGACGGCAGTGACGCCCAGATTTTTGGGCCGGCCGGCAGTGGCGAATCCCACGACTCCATCGGGGTGCTTGACGACCAGCGGGGGATCTTCGGCCGCACCCTGGTGGATACGCCGGATAAGATTGTCGAAGCGCTCAAGAATGATAAGGCGGTCATGGCGGCCGACACCCTCATGCTCACCATTCCTAACCAGGCCGGGGTTGCCGTCAACGCCCGGATTCTGGAGAATTTCGCCCAACATGTGGCGCCGGAGCTGGGGTGGGAGCCAGCGGCGAGGGGCTAATCCCACGCTCACGGGTGGGCGTCGACAAGCGAGAAGGGCTAGCCCCAAATAAAGTTCAGGGTCAGGGCCGCACCGGAGGCGATGAGCGCAGCGGCGGGCAGGGTAATCACCCACGCAAGGGCGATCGGCTTCATGAGCCGCCAGTTTGCGGAACGATTCACAATGCCGATGCCCAGGATCGCGCCGATCAGGATGTGGGTCGAGCTCACCGGCAGACCCAGCATCGACGCGGCCATGACCACCAGCGCGGCCGCTAACTCGGCGGCAAACCCCGAGGCCGGGTGCATTTTTGTGAGCCCGGAGCCGACGGTGTGGATCACGTAGCGGCCGATGAACCACAGGCCGGCGATCAGCGCCACGCCGCACATAATCATGGCCGCCGACGGCACCGTGCCGCCGCCCTCAATGCTATTGGTTCGCAACACATCCAACACCGCGGTAAACGGGCCGATGGCGTTCGCAATATCGTTCGAACCGTGGGAAAAAGCGAACGCCGATGCGGTAAACACCTGCATCCAGGAAAACACGGTAAACGTGGCCCGGGATAGCTCTTGCCGGCGCAGCGTGCGGGCGAACACGAACACCGCCATCCACACCATGACCGCGATCATGCCCAGCATCAAACCATTGCCTAGGCCAGACATTTCGAAGTGGAGGTTTTTGAGTCCCTTGAAGATCATCATCGCCCCAATGATGACCGCACCACCAGCTGCCAAGAGGGGCACCCCGGTTTCTAACGCCCGGTGTGTATTAAGCGAATCCCGCCGCTGGTTGAGCCGGTGCAGGTCCCGATAGTAGTCGGATTCCAGCTCTTCCGGGTCGAAATCACGTTCGGCAATCAGCGCGGCATCCCGCGTCATGGCATTGGTGTAGGAAAGCTGCTGGACCTCGGAGAGGCGTTCGAACGAAGATTTGAAATCTTTGTGGAGTTTAATGCGTTCCTCTTTGATCTGGCGCAGCTCTGCATCCGCTTTGTCGTTAAACACTAAAATGCGGCGCTTGATCGCGCCGAAGAGAATAAACGCCGTAATCCCCCCCAATACGGGGGAGAGCACCCAGGATACTGCGATGCGACCAATCTCGCCCCACTGCACCATTTCTAGGCCGCCAATGTGTAAAAAGAACCCCAGGGTGAGTGAGGCGCCCACAATGCCGCCAATGATGGAGTGCGTCGTGGACACCGGCAGCCCTAGTTTGGTTGCGATGAGCAGCCACACGGCCGCGCCCAATAATGCCGCCATCATGATGAATGCAAAATGCATGGCGTCAAGGTGGATGGATTCCAAATCCACAATGCCGCTCTTGACGGTTTCGGTCACCTCACCGCCGGCCAACACTGCACCCGACACCTCAAAAATAGCGGCGACGACGAGCGCCTGCCGCATAGTCAGCGTGCCCGCACCAACCGAGGTGCCAAAGGAGTTAGCAACGTCATTACCACCAATATTGAACGCCATAAAAACGCCAAACGCAATGGTAGTAATGAGAATAACCTTATTCGCCTCCGGGCCCACATAATCGAAAGACCAAAAGAGGAAGGTGATGAGGGTGATAACCAGGAGGCCACCAAAGCTTAAGTGCCACCACTTATCCGACGGTACCTTGAGCGGCGGCGAATCTGCCTTCGTGCTGCTAGACATCCAATGAACTTTCTGTATACAACATTGCGAAAATAGCATGCCCCGATAACGTAACCGAATAATAAACCCCTACCCCGGATAGGGGATAAGTACGTATCGTTTGTGCAGCTTATAATACTACTTCACGCCGGAGCTTATGCCATTCACTGCACCTAGCATCGCACGTGTTTGCGTGCTTGTCGACGCCCCCGCCGCGGGAAAATCGTCAGATTCATCACATGGCACCTCGGTGCTCATCACCACATGTGCCTTCCGGGATCGGCGCACCCCACGCCACGTCAAAATCACACCCGCTACCACCGCGTAGGGCCAGCTATGTGGGATATTCAGGCTGATGAGTGCCGTCCCCACAAACCCTCCCAATATGATGGGATTCATGTGGTGAATCAGCCACGCTGACAGCGGTGCCGTGAGTACTCCACCCAACAGTAGGCACAGCACCGCCACCGCATTGGTCTGTAATTCCTGCCACAATCCCAGGGTGAACCCCATTGTTGCGGCCGACGCCACCAAAAATTCCGCCGTATTCACCGTGCCCACCACCCGGCGCGGTTCCTCCTTCCCTAATGACATGAGGGTAGAGGTGGTGATAGGTCCCCAGCCACCACCACCGGTTGCGTCGATGATGCCGCCGAAGACGCCGAGGAATATGAGGAACGGGGTTCGGTAGGGTTTGGGGGTGTTGTGTCGAGCGATAACGCCGCGGGAGAACCGCCACAGGAGGTTCACGCCGACGAGGGCGAGGATGATGGCGGTGATAGGTTTCGCGGAATCGGTGGCGATGTGGGAGAGGAGGGTGGCGCCGGTGGCGGCGCCGATAGCCCCGGGCACCCCGAGGGTGAGGACGACCCGCCAGTTGACGTTGCCGAACCGCCAGTGGCTCAGCCCGGAGGCGAGGGTGGTACCAACTTCGGCGGCGTGGACGACCGCGGATGCTTGGGCTGGCCCCATGGAGAGCAGCAGGATGGTGGTGGATGTGACGCCGAAGCCCATGCCGATGCCGCCATCGACTAGTTGTGCGAATGCGCCTGCGAGGATGATGAGCATTGTAACCGCCGTTTCACGATGGTTGCGAGCTTCCCCATGAGCGGCGGGGAATAGCTCAGGTGTTCGGTTGGTGGGTGGTGGGTTCGTAGTTGGTCGAGGAGGAGCCCGTGGGAGACAAAGAGGGGGAGTATGTGGACTCGATGGTGGGTGGTACGGATGTCGTCGAGGGTGCGGCCGGTAGTGGTGCCCCGGGTGGCGAAGAGGGGTTCACCGCCGATGGTGTGGGCGAGCTTTTCGACGCTCCGGTTGGCTTCGGGCCGTGAGGATCCGACCGCGTAGAGGACGGGATGGGCGCCGGCCGGGATTTGGCTTCGGAGCAGTTCGGCGACGGCGGGCCCGGTACCGAGCCCCGGGGTAATAGTGATGTCGAGTTGGTCTTCTTTCGCCACTGCGTTCGGAACATCAATGGCGTGATGGTAGGCGTTGGTGAACAGGAGGGGAACCACGGTGGCCCGGGTGTGGCCGCGGCTGCGCAGCTGGTGGCAGGCATGGTCGAAGGTGTGATCGTGGAAACTCAAGTGGGCGGCCACGGTATGCCGGCCGGTGTGGCGGTGAACGGCCGCGGCAAGCTGGTTGATGCCGGCCGCGGCGCGGCGATGCCGGGAGCCGTGGGCCAGGAGGATCACACCAGGGGCGCCGGCACCGGGGCACGCGGGGGTCACGCGACCAGGCCGGCGGCGAGCGTGCTGCCGGTGTGGTTGTCGACGAGCAGGAACGATCCGACCGCCCCACGGGCCGCGTACGAGTCGATGGGAAGATCGTGCTGCAGCTCCACGGTGGTGTGCACAATATCATTGACCGCAACCGGGTCAGCGACCCTGGCCTTGACCAGGCTGGTCCCGTAGCGGAGATGCACCACAGTATTGGTAGTGACCGGGGTGTCATCCAGGCCGATGATGGTGGCGGCGAAGCTACGGATATTGGGGGGCCGGTTGGTGGCCAACAGGTCGCCCCGGCTGAGATCAATGTCGTCGGCCAGTCGAAGCGTCACGCTGTCGCCGGCGTGCGCGCTGGTGGCGGGCCCATCCGTGGTGTCGATGGCGGTCACGGTCGTGGAACCGTGGGGAGTGGTGACGCTATCCCCCACCGCAATGGTGCCGGTGGCGACCTGTCCAGCATAGCCACGGTAGTCGGTGGCCCGGATCACGTATTGGATGGGGAACCGGAAATCGAGACTACTATCGCCAGGGTCGACAGGAATGGTTTCCAACAACTCCAAAATGGTGGGCCCAAAATACCAGGGCAGACGAGGCGACGCATCCACCACATTATCGCCGTGCAGTGCGGAAATCGGGATGGCGTGGGGGTCGGCGATCCCCAGGTCGGCGGCCACAGCCCGGAACTCCCCCTCGATCGCGCGAAACACATCCTCGGAATAGTCGACCAGGTCGATCTTATTCACACCAAGAATGACGGTGCGGATACCGAGGAGGGCGGCGACGGTGAGATGCTTCCGGGTTTGGTCAACCACGCCGTGGCGGGCGTCGACAAGCAACACCACAACCTGGGAGGTGGAAATACCGGTAACCGTGTTGCGGGTGTATTGGACATGGCCGGGCGTGTCCGCGAGAATAAACGTGCGGTTGGGGGTGGAAAAATACCGGTAGGCCACATCAATGGTGATGCCCTGCTCCCGCTCGGCGCGCAAACCGTCGACAAGCAGAGAAAGATCCAGGCCGGCGAAACCACGACGGGCGGAAGTCTGCTCCACCTGGGCGAGTTGGTCGGCGAGAACGGACTTCGTGTCGTGCAGGAGCCGACCCACAAAAGTGGATTTCCCATCATCGACGGAGCCGGCGGTGCAGAAACGGAGAGTATCCATGTGTCAGAAATATCCTTCCTTTTTACGGTCTTCCATGGCGGATTCGCTCAGCCGATCATCGGCACGGGTGGCGCCACGCTCGGTGAGGGTAGTGGTGGTTATTTCCGCAATCACCTGGTCAATGGTGGTGGCGGTGGATTCGATCGCGCCGGTGCAACTCATGTCGCCGACGGTGCGGTAGCGAACCCACTTGGTTTCCACCGGCCCACTCCCCCACGGGCCGGGAGTAAGCCACATGCCGTCGCGGTAAAACACCTCCCGCTGGTGGGCGTAATAAATAGGGGGAAGCTCGATACGCCGGGCCTTGATGTACTGCCAAATATTGGCCTCGGTCCAATTCGAAATGGGAAACACCCGAATGTTTTCGCCAGGCAAGTGGGCGGCGTTATACAGCCGCCACAGCTCGGGGCGCTGCCGGCGGGGGTCCCAACCACCAAAACTGTCGCGCACGGAGAAAATCCGTTCCTTGGCGCGGGCCCGCTCCTCATCCCGGCGGGCGCCACCCAAAACCGCGTCATATTTTTGCTCCGCAATGGTCTCCACCAGGGGCACGGTTTGCAGCGGATTACGGGTGTGGTCGGGCCGTTCCCTGAGGTCACCCCGGTCAATCCAATCCTGGACGTGGGCGACCCGAAGGCGGGCGCCGGTGCGGGCCACCAGTTGGTCACGAAAATCAATGACCTCGGGAAAATTATGGCCGGTGTCGATATGGAGCAGTTCGAAAGGAACGGCGGCGGGGGCGAACGCGCGGCGGGCCAGCTCATACACCACCACGGAATCCTTACCCCCAGAAAACAGGAGGGCTACATTATCGCATTGGCCGGCAACCTCCCGGAGAATATGGATAGATTCATCCTCCAGGGCTTTCAAATGGGGTGATAGGTGTGTCTGGGTTTTCACAGAGGCACTCATTGAGGGTTCCTTCTCTAGATTTAGGTGTGGAGGCCACATTCGGTCTTGGCGTTCCCCGCCCACCTGCCGGCCCGGGGATCCTCCCCCGGCGCAACGGGAAGCGTGCAGGTTGCACACCCAATCGACGGGTAGCCCTGGGACGTGAGCGGATGCCGAATCAGGTCATGCGCCTCGATATACTGTTCGGTTTCTTCCAACGTCCAGGTGATGATCGGGGAAATCTTCAGCCGGCCAGTCCGGTCCAGGCTGAGCGCCGGGGCGGTGGCGCGGGTCGGACCATCGGCGCGCCGCAACCCGGTCACCCAACCCACATAGGGGCTGAGCGCCACGGCGAGCGGCTCCACCTTCCGCATGCGGCAACAGGCGGTTGGATGAGTCAGATACAGGCTGGGGCCGTACACCTTATCCTGCTGGGCGCGACTGAGCTGGGCTTTCGCCGTAATCAGTCGCTGGTTGGGGTAGCGTTCCGCAACCTGGCGGGCAACATCGAGGGTTTCGGCGAAATGATATTCGGTGTCGAGGAATAGGAAATCCGCCTCGGGCAGATGGTGGGCGGCAAGCTCGGCGAGAACCGTGTTTTCCATGCTGAGGGTGACGATGATCGCGCCGGGGGCGTGGGTGCGGGCCCAGTCGAGAATAGCGTCAGCGGGGGCATCGTACAGGTGTTCGGCGTATTGGTCGACGAGTTGCTGGTTGCGGCGGGCCGTGTCGGGGTCGAGCGGTGTCGTGGTGCGGGGACCCGCGGGGCTGACATCGGGATCCTGGTAGACGGTATCGCCCGTGGCTGGTTTAGTGAGGTTGATAAAGGTCATGGTTAAGTGAGGCTTTCAGTGCGTCGGCGGTGGAGAGGCTGGCTTTAGGCCGCTGCCCCGGATCGTTTTGGCCGTAGAACATGACGGCGAAAACGCGGAGGCATTCGCGGCAGTTCCAGGCGAATTCGGTCTCAACATCAGGGAATAGGTTTTCGCTGGCACAGTAGGGGCAGTACAGGGGGTGATTGCGGTTGGGGTTGGGGGCGCGGCGCAGGCTCATGACAGGTCCTCGTCGGTGGCGCGCAGCACCCATTCGCGGAATTGTTCCCCGTCGTGGCGTTGCTGTTTGTATTTTTCGACGACCCGCACAATGTAGTCGCCGAGTTCCGCGGAGGTGACCTTGTGGCCTCGAAGTTTCCGACCCCAGTTCAGCCCGAGGGCGCCGCCGAGATGCACTTGGAAGCCTTCCTCGCCCCGGACGATTTGGCCCTTGAGCCCAATGTCGGAGACCTGGGAGCGGGCGCAGGCGTTGGGGCAACCGTTGAGGGAGATTTTCAGGGGAACATCCAGGTCGTGCAGCCGCTGCTCTAGCTCGTCCACCAGTTCGATGGCCCGGGCTTTGGTGGTGACGTGGGCGAGTTTGCAGAATTCCAGGCCGGTGCAGGAAATAATGCCGCGGCGAAACTCGGAGGGGTGGGTATACAGTCCGGTTTCGGCCAGGGCGTCGGATAGGGGTTGCAGGTCGGCCCGGTCGACGTCGAGGAAGAGGAGTTCCTTGTCCGTGGTGGTGCGGATGCGGGTGATGCCAAACCGGTCGGCGACGTCGGCAATGGCAATGAGTTGTTCCCCGCTGGCATGGCCGACGGTGGGTTTGACCCCCAAATAAAATTTGCCGTCCTTTTGGGGGTGGATCCCAATATGGTCCCGGTAGCCGTCGTGCTGCGGCACTGGGGGGCCGTCGATAAGCGGCGCATCCAGGTATTCCGTTTCTAATATGTGGCGGAATTTTTCCACACCCCAATCGGCGACCAGGAATTTGAGGCGGGCGCGGTTGCGGAGGCGTCGATAGCCGTAGTCGCGGAAGATGCGGCCGACGGCGGCCCACACGTCGGCAACCCGGTCGAGGGGAATCCACACGCCCAAATCCTGCGACAGCATGGGGTTGGTGGACAGTCCGCCGCCGACATAGCAGGCGAAACCGGGGCCGTGTTCGGGGTGGATGGAACCGATAAACGCAATGTCTTGGATTTCGTGGGTGACGTCCTGCCGTGCGTTGCCGGAGATGGCGGATTTGTATTTCCGCGGCAGGTTTACGAATTCGCCGCTGAATAGGTGCTTGTCGACGATTTCCTGAATGGCGGGAGTGGCGTCAATGATTTCGTCGGCCGCGATGCCCGCCACCGGGGAGCCGAGAATCACGCGGGGCACATCGCCGCAGCCCATGAGGGTGGACAGGTTGTGCGCCTCAAGCTTGTCCCAAATGGTGGGGACGTCTTCGATGCGGATCCAGTGGAGTTGAATGTTCTGCCGGTCGGTAAAGTCGGCGGTGGATCGGGCGTAGTCCCGGGAAATTTCGCCCACGACGCGCAGCTGGTCGGGGGTGACGCGGCCACCGTCAAACCGAACCCGCATCATAAAATATTCGTCCTGCAATTCGCTGGCGGTGAGCTTGCTGGTGTATTCGCCACCCAGGTCTTGCCGGCGTTGGGAATACAGCCCCAACCATTTGAACCGGGGCGCTAAATCTTCGGCCGGTATGGATGCGAACCCTTGTTTGGAATAGATGTCAATGACCCGCTGCTTGGCGGACAGGCCGTCGGCCTCTTGCTTGATGCGTTCGTCATCGTTTAAGGGGTCATATCCGTCGATTTTCCATTGGCCTTCCGGCTTTTTCTGGCGGGCCGGCCGGGTCTTCGTACTGGTGCTTGGTGTCATGATTGCGCTAATTTTCTTCGGTAACGGTTGTTAGGTAACCACCTAACCGTACCGATTGGTCTATTTCAAGAATACCGAGCGGTAGGCGACAGATTTTGTGAACAAAATCGGCTTTGAGCTGGGATAATGCCGAACAAAAAAGTGTGAATAAAATTATTGTTAATGCGTAATTGAATTTAATTCTTGCGCTTGCCGCGGCGACTGCCTACATTTGATAGACCAAGTAGTCTATCAATTGGTCTATTGTTTTGAAAGGTATTTTATGACCAGCCCTACCGATCTTCGAGTCGCAGTTATCGGCGCCGGACCCGCCGGCATCTACGCCTCTGACCTCCTAGCCAAACAAGGCGTCAATATCGACCTATTCGAACAAATGCCCGCACCGTTTGGCCTCATCCGCTACGGCGTCGCCCCCGACCATCCCCGCATCAAAGGAATCGTGAATTCCCTCCATGCCGTCATGGAGAAACCCAACGTGAGGTTCCTCGGCAATATCGAGATCGGCACCACCATCACCGTCGAAAAGCTGCACGAATACTACGACGCTATTGTCTTCGCCACCGGTGCTGTTGCTGACCGCGACCTCGACATCCCCGGCGAAAACCTCAACGGATCCTACGGCGCAGCAGACTTCGTAGGCTTCTACGACGGCAACCCCCGATTCCACCGCACCTGGAACCTCACCGCCACCCACATCGCCATCATCGGCGTCGGCAACGTCGCCCTCGACATCTCCCGCATCCTCGCCAAAACCGCCAACGAACTCCACACCACCGAAATCCCCGACAACGTCTACCAAACCCTCAAAACCAACCAAGCCACCCACATCCACATCTTCGGACGACGCGGACCAGCACAAGCCAAATTCACCCCACTCGAACTCAAAGAACTCGACCACTCCCCCAGCATCAACGTGGTGGTAGATCCCGAGGATATTGATTATGACGAGGCATCCATTGCGGCGCGCCGTGCCTCAAAATCCCAGGACCTGGTGTGCCAAACCCTGGAACAATACGCCATGCGCGACCCCAAGGATGCCCCGCACACCCTTCATATTCACCTATTCGAAAACCCGGTCGAAATCCTCGGTGAGGACGGCAACGTCGTTGGACTCCGCACCGAACGGATGGAGCTGGATGGCACCGGGCACGTGCAGGGAACCGGCAAGTTCACCGAATGGCCGGTCCAAGCGGTGTACCGGGCCGTGGGCTACCGGTCCGAAGCAATCACCGCCGTCCCCTTCGACCATGGCACAGCGGTCATTCCCAACGATGGCGGGCATGTTGTGGACCCGGCCGGGGAGATAGTGCCCGGCGTGTATGTCACCGGGTGGATCAAGCGCGGCCCGGTCGGGCTCATCGGCAACACCAAATCCGACGCCAAGGAAACCACGGACATGCTGATAGCGGACGCCCTGGCCGGCCGGTTGACCCCACGTACCGCAACCGGGGACATCACGGAATACCTGGAGGCCCAGGGAATCCCCTACACCACCTGGGATGGGTGGCATAAACTCGACGCCCACGAACGCAGCCTCGGGTCGGCCGAGGGTCGGGAGCGGAAAAAGGTGGTGGAGTGGGACGAAATGGTCGCCCACTCACGGTCATAGGCGGTTGAGTGTTTGAGTGAGCGTTCGGATCGCGCCTGCGAGATCTTGGGCGCCGCGATCGACCGCATCCACCCAGGTATCGGCGGCAGCGTCATCGGCGTTGTCGCTCACCTGCTTGATGAGGGTGCAGGGAATCCCGAAATGCTGGGCAACGAACGCAATGGCGTATCCCTCCATGTCGCATAGCTGGGCTTGCTGCGCCAGCCGGGCGCGGGTGTCGGGATCGTTAACAAAGCTATCGCCGGTGGCAAGACGGGCAGCCGGAAGCGTACTCACGGTGGGCAGATCAATGCCGTTGGGAAAGGGCTTTCCGATTATTTGTTCGATCACCTTGTGGTCGAAATCGTGTTGAAACACGTGGTCGATCTCGAAAATCCCGGTATTACCGCTCAGGGAACCGGCGGTGCCGAAGTTAATAATACGCTCGGGCAGCTCGTCGGCGCGGGCCAAATACTCCGTGAGGGCCAAGGTGGCGCGAATGATACCAATGCCGGTGACAATGAGTGGATAGTCGCTGGGAACCTGGGCTGCCTCACCCTGGGTGGCGGATACATAAAGGATCATCGTTTCATTGTAGACCAAGGTGTCTATAATTTTATTCACGTTTTGAGCTGGCATTTTAGGACATACAGACGAGAAATAGACCGATCCGTGCTAAATTCTAGACAAATCAGTCTAGAGCTTTGAAAGGGGTTCTGATGCCTCACCTACGTATCGCAGTCATCGGCGCCGGCGCTGCCGGTCTCTACACCTCTGATTTGCTCATGCGTTGTTCCGTCCCCCTGCACGTCGACCTGATCGACGCCGCACCCACGCCCCTGGGCCTGGACCTCCACTACCGCAGCCCCCGACGCACCAAGTCAACGGTGCGGGTACTCGGCAACGTTGCAGTAAACGTCGACAAGCTTCGGCCGCTTTACGACGCCGTTATCGTGGCCGATTTCACCCACGACTTCGCCGCGCAATTCGCCGTATCCACCGCAGTCTTCGGGCCGTCGCACCGCACCGACTACCGCGATGTGACCGACTACCTCGACGAACAGGGTGTCCCCTACACCGAATGGCTCGAAGCCCTCGACCTGCCGACTGGACGTAGCCTGGCAGACTGGCGGCACACCCTGAAAATTGCCCGGGGCGTACCTGTCTGCGTTTAAAGCGGACTCGCATAATCCTTCCAGTGATTCATAGGGGATACCTACAGGATGGTGATGCATAGTTATCCCCATGAGTAACAAATTCTGGAAAAAGTCCTTCCCGCTCGCCTCCCTCATTTTGGCCGGCGGGCTCACCATCGCCAGCTGCACCACCGGTACCACCGACACTGCGACCGCGCAGGCCGGGACCTCTATCGTCCGGCAGGTGGCCGACACCACGTCGACAAGCAAGGGCACCACGAGCCAAACCATCTCGGACACCGCCAAGGCGGCCGAGGAATTCCTGAGCACCCTCAGCGACGAGCAGAAAGAACAAGTCCTTTACAACTACGACGACGAAACCAAATCCACCTCCTGGTCCAACTTTCCCGTCACCTTCGTGGAACGCTCCGGGATAAAACTTGGCGACCTGGGCGAAACTCAACGAGCGGCGGCGCTGAAAGTACTCAAGGCGCTGCTGAATGACGAGGCATACGCCAAGGTCACCGGAATCATGGCCGGCGATCAATATCTGAAAGACAACGCCAACGCCAGCGATCTGGGCGACACCCAATACAACATCGCATTCTTCGGCAACCCCAGCACCACCAATGACTGGTCCATCCAATTCGGCGGCCACCACGTGGGTATCAACGCCACATTCAGCAACGGCACTATCACATTCGCACCCACGCACCTCGGCACCCAGCCCACCACCTACACTGACAGCAATGGGCAAACCCAATCCGCCCTCGGCGACATGTACCAAACCGCCTTCGACTTCTATAACTCCCTCACTGACGAGCAAAAACAAAAGCTCTACCAGGGTGAAGAGGTGAAAAACCTCACCTGCGCGCCCGGCGACACCTGCGACTATCCCACCGGTACCGGGATCAAGGGCTCCGAACTGACCGACGAGCAAAAACAATTGCTGCTCAAGGTGATTGCGAACTGGACAAACCTGGCGGACTCGCAAACGACACAGGCAACCATGGATCAGATCTCGGCGACCCTGGACGACACCTATGTGAATTGGTCGGGCGCAACCGTGTATGACACGTCTCAAGGGAAGGGGATTTACTTCCAGATTTCCGGGCCCAAGGTGTATATCGAGCTGGCCAGCCAGGATAACGACGCCGGGGCTACCGTGTCCGGGGTGCAGACCTCCGGGTGGGGCCACATCCACACGATCTACCGGGATCCCACCAATGATTACGCAGGCAGCGTGACACAGCAGAAGAGCAGTGGACCGACCAATGGTGGGCCTGGTGGATCGGGTGCTGGGAACGGTGGGCCATCTGACGCTCCCGGCGGGTCTGGCATCCCAGCTGGCACACCTGGCACACCTGAAGGGAAGCCGGGTGACAACGAATCGGGTCAAACTGGCTCAAACACCAGCAAATCCACCAGTAAATCCGCAACTGCCAACTCCTAAGCTGAACTCACCAGGCTAACACTGGGCTTAGAACGCCCTTTGGCAAGATTGTGGGTGTTCTTTCGCTAGCAGCATGTTTGCTGAGCTGGGGTTCTGGTTCATTAGGGAGTGTATAGGGCGGTGCTGGTGGCAAACTCAAGCTCAGCACTTCTGGTGCCTGCCGGAGGACCAGGGGGCAGCACAAGTTCTAAGCATGGTTTCTAGTTGTTGGCACTTATTCCTCCTGGGGCAACGGGGGCTGGTGGATGAAAACCATGCTTAGAACATATGCAGCAGAACACCAGCGACTTCTGGGCATGACCTCGGGACTGCTTTAGCTTGGGTTCCGCTCTAAAGGCAGGGATTTGGGGCGATATCAACCGGAACCCAAGCTAATGGAAAGGCCACTCCCCAAGCGTCAAGTTTGCTAAGCTAGAGTTTCGGCCGATTCAGTTCACAAGAGTTTGGAGAAACCTCAAACTCAAACTCAGCAGATCTAATACCTGCTGATGTACAGGGCGCAGCACAAGTTCTAAGCATGGTTTCTAGTTGTTGGCCCATATTCTTCCTGGACCAACAAGAGCCACCAAATGAAAACCATGCTTAGAAGATGTGCAGCAGGACACCGGCGACTTCTGGGCATGACCTCGGGACTGCTTTAGCTTGGGTTCCACCCCAAAGACAGGAATTTAGGGCACTTTCACCCGGAACCCAAGCTAACGGAAAAGGCAGGCCACCTCCCCAGCTTCATGTTTCCTGAGCTGGGGTTCCGACCAATTCGGCTCACCAAAGATTTGGAGAAACCCCAAACTCCAGCTCAGCACCTCTTCTAATCTCGGGTTCTATTCCATCCAAGAATCAGAATGAAGCATCATCCTCCAGAACCCAAGCTCAGCAGATCTAATACCTACCGGTCCACAGGACGCAGCACAACCTCTAAGCATGGTTTCCGGCTTTTGCCCCATCTTCGCCCTGGGCTAACAAGAGCCACTAAATGAAAACCATGCTTAGAAGATATGCAGCAGGACACCGGCAACCTCCAGCAACCACAACCCCAGAATTCCTTTAGCTTGGGTTCCACCCCAAAAGCAGGAATTTAGGGCACTTTCACCCGAAGCCCAAGCTAACGAAAAAGGCCAAGCCACCTCCCCAACCTCATGTTCACTGAGCTGGAGCGCGAAGCGCTCGATCCTACTCGCCAATCACTGGTATCAGGCTAAAAGCCGCCTTGCCACCGCACCCAAAATGTGGCAAAAACCATGGTTGCGTCTTCGCCCCACTCTGCTATATATAGGGATATGTTTGCACTCGGCACACTCGCATTCATTGGTATATCGCTGTTTATGGTGCATGAGTTTGAGGAGATTATTTGTGTCCGGCCGTATATCAAGCGGCATCGTGAAGACGAAAAATTCGCCGCCGAAATGTTTATCGCAGGTGGGGACCAGGTTTACCCATCGACAGAGAGCATTGCCCTAATGATCGGTGAAGAATTCGTACTCTCCGTCATCATCATGTTGGTCGGCATCGCCGTCGGATCCATCGAGATTGTGTTAGCCCCATTTATTGCCTTTACCCTGCACCTTATTCCGCATGCGCTTGAGGCACTGCGCTTTCCCGGTTGGGCACCAGGCAGCCGGACGGCGGTGCTACTGTTCGTACCATCGGTGGCGATCATTATTGCCGCAATCATGACGCAACCGATACAACCATTGTGGTTGGCCGTGTGGACCGTAGTCATTGGCGTGCTCCTTCTTGCCAACCTGAGGCTCATGCATATGGCCGCCGGGGGCTTTGCCCAAAAACTTCGCTAGCCCTAACTCACCACCAATAATAAGTTGTATAAGTGGAGCACCCTTGACTTAGCGTTGGGTTTATACAACAATTGGTCATATGAACCCAAAGAAGCGCCCAACTATTCCAATTTTTAATCGTGTGCGGCTTTTACGTGCGGAACGGGATATGACTCGTGCACAATTGGCCGCTCGGGTTGATGTGAATCCGCAAACCATTGGTGCCCTGGAACGCGGCGACCACTCCCCCAGCCTGGATTTAGCCATGCGCATCTGCGAGGTATTCGAACTTCCAGTCGAGGCGGTGTTCAGCCGAAAACAGTTTGAGCCCATGTCCACTCACATCTATAACCGGGGATGATTATGCATGGGTGAATTTACGCAGCACATGGTCGTTTGGGCTCATCGCTACCAATTACGACGGGCGGAACGGTGGCAGAAATACTACGACCTGTCGGCAACCAAGTTTCTCAAGTGGCGCACGTTACGACGTCGTAAAGCATTGATCGTCATATACTACCTGACGATAGCAGTCATGCTGGCCTGTTGCGTAGCGCAGCTATGGTGGCAGAACTGGCTGTTTGTGTGGATGCTCTGCACCCCGGTCGCAATGATGGCGCTGCAGGTATTGCGCTTCAGCATCAGGCTCAAGGACTCGGCACCCGACGATTTTTTGGACGAGTACGAGTACGCCGTCATCACCACATGGCGGTCGATATCACTGAAATTAATTGGCTATCTCATGCTTCCCATAGTGTACGCGCTGGCGTTCATCCCCTTATTCATACCAGAAATAACCGTCCAGATGGCATTCACCATCGCGCTCCTGCTCACACTCATCATCATTATTACCATGACATTACCAACGGTCGCATACGCCATCACCTTCACCGAAGGTACCGAAAGTGAATCAGATAGTGGAAACGGAGGATATCAGTGACCACTCTAGAAGTACGCAATTTACGCAAAAATTTTGGTGACGTTGCCGCGCTCACCGACGTGTCGCTTACCGTAAAACCCGGCGAAATTTACGGGTTCGTCGGATCCAATGGCGCGGGCAAGTCCACAACGATGCGCATCATCCTGGGAGTGCTTGCCGCCGACGCCGGCGAGGTGCTGTGGGACGGCAAACCCATCACCGCCGACAACCGGCGCCACATCGGCTACATGCCAGAGGAGCGGGGCCTGTATGCGAAGGAGAAAATCCTGGACCAGCTGGTGTTTCTGGCCCGGCTGCACGGGCTTGGCATTCAAGAAGCCACCACAAACGCCCAGAAGCTTTTAGAACAGCTGGGCCTGGCGGAACGGAAAACCAGCCAACTCACGGACCTGAGTCTCGGGAACCAACAGCGGGTGCAGCTGGCGGCGTCGCTGGTGCACAATCCCGATGTCTTGGTGCTTGACGAGCCGTTTTCTGGCCTGGATCCCATCGCCGTCCAGGTGATGAGCGACATGCTTATTTCCCGAGCTCAACAGGGCACACCGGTGATATTTTCGTCCCATCAATTAGATTTAGTGCAACGATTGTGTGACCGGGTGGGGATCATCAGCGGCGGGGAAATGCGGGCACAGGGCACCGTCATGGAGCTCCGCACCCAGGGGCCGGCCCGATACGAGGTGGGCTCCCCCGTGCCGGCACAGGAATGGTGCCCGGTAGGGTGCCGAATCGTCGCCGAGGAGCCGGGCCAGACGATCATCGAAAAACCCGAACATGTGAGCGATCAAGATATTCTCGCCGCGGCGTTAGCGGTGGGGCCGGTGCATTCGTTTACCCGGCGGGTGCCCGATTTGGTGGACCTATTTAAGGAGTTTGTGTCATGAAAACCATTCAGATTGTGGCGGGTCAAGAGATCCGGGCACTGCTGCGCAGCAAGGGCATCATGATTACGGTAGTGACCATGCTTGTGGTGGTGATAGCAGCCATATTCGGCACATCGTGGTACCAGAAGAATCAGGATCAGCTACCAGAGCTTGTGGTGGTGGGCGTTAACTCCGCACCGTTTGCGGCTGGAAATAATCTGACCGTGACCACCGCCCCAGACCGGACTGCCGCCGAGCAACAAGTACGAGAAGGCAAGGATGCAGCACTGGTTGCTACCGATCAGGGGTTCGACTTATTGGCGGATGGTACGCCTTCCGAAAGCCTCGTCACCACCGTCACCGCAGCAGTGCAGCGCATGACCCAGGAACAAGCATTAGCGCAGCTTCATATCACCGAACAACAGTACAGTCAGGCCACGCCGCCATCCGCCATCACCACGGTGAATGTGGGCAGGGACATCGATGCGGCAAACGTGTTCACAACCTACCTTGGGGTGTTCATCATGATGACATTCATTATGACGTTCGCAGCCATAGTGGGCAGCCGGGTGACGGAGGAAAAGTCATCCCGGGTGATCGAAATCATCCTGTCCAGTGTGCGGCCGCTGAATTTTCTGGCGGGGAAGCTCCTGGGCAGTTTGATTATGGGAGCGCTCAGCACGGCAATCATTATCACGGTCGGTGCGATTGCGGTGCAGTCCACCGGTCTGCTCAAGGGTACGACCATCAGCTATGGCATGATTCCGCTGCTCATAGTGGGTTACATCCTGGGGATGCTGTTTTTCGGCAGCCTGTACGCGGCGGCCGGGTCGATGGTGTCGCGCACCGAGGATTTGCAGTCCACCCAGTCGCCCATCCTGATTCTCATGATGGCAACAATGTATGCGGCCGTGTTCGGCTCCCTCAACGTATCGAGCCCGATTGTGCAGGTCTTGGCGTGGATTCCCCCATTCTCTACGACCCTGACACCCATCTCCTATGCGGCCAATAACATGTCCCTCATGCAGCTGGTGGCGTCGTACGTGTTGTTAGCGGCGACGACCGGCGCAGCCCTGTGGCTGAGCGCCCGGATTTATCGCGGTTCGATCCTGCATAACGGCCGCAAGGGGTGGGTGTCCGCGCTGCGCTAGCCGCACGCTTGTCGACGCCCAACCAACGGCCGATCTCGGCACCGCACCTATTCGGAGCGGTGCACCAGAATGGCGGAAAAATCATGGTCACCCCGGCCATGATCCTGCTGGATAGTAAAGGATTCCACCGCCGCCTGAATGCCGGGCAACACCTGGCCTGCGGTGTCCAGCATGAGCTTACTGTCCTTGCACAGGGCGTCGACGGTGAAATCACCCGGGTCGGTGCTTCGGTCACCAAGCACAAAATCACGCTTCAGGTTGGCCATAAACGACAAGCCAGTGGAGTCGAGCAGATCCAGGGTTTCGGCCGCGGTGAGGCCGGTGGCGTCCCCAAACAGGAGAGCCTCTTTCATGCCCTCGGCGCTGATCGCTAGGGCCAGGTTAGCGAGAAGTTTCCCGATGGCCGCCTTGGGTTGGGAGTCCACCAATTTCAACCGGCTCGGGTCCGCCCAGGGGGATACGATGCCGGCAGCCAGCTCCCGTAGCTGCGGATCGGGGCTGCCCACGTACACACCAAGTTCTCCGGCGCGGGCCGGCCCCAGGGTGCCAACCACCGGGCAGGCAATGTAGGTGGAAACGTTGGTGGCGAATTCTTCGGCGTCTTGAGGGGATACGGTGGTGGTGTCGATCCAAGGAATACCTGCGGGAATAAGGTCGGGTTCGATGACCACGCTGCGCACGGTTTTCGGACCGAACAGGGCCGTAATCACCACGTCAGCGCCGGTAACGGCTTCGGCGGCGGTGGGGTATGCGGTGGCGCCGGCGTCGACAAGCGGAGTGGTTTTGTCCAGCGTACGGTTCCAGACCCGCACCTCATAATCATTGTTGGCGATCAGATGCTTGGCCAGCTCGGTGCCCATGCGACCGGTTCCTAGGAAAGCAATTTTCATGTCCTCCAGTGTGCCAGATATATTCAAGCAAAGGGTTGCCTGCGATGTGCAGCTCACAACGCCATAGCGGAAAAGACCGGCGGAACCTCTTGGTCAGTTGTGTGGGCAGACGCATATACTTTACGCGTCCCTCCGCTACGACTCATAGAGGTTTTGCCCCATGCCGGCTGTCACACCAACGCTCATCATGGGGGTGCTCGGCATTGTGCTGTCAGCGCCCGCGTGGGTTTTATTCATTCGCGCCGCCCACCGCCTGTATCTGTTTATTGCCGCTGGTCAACCCGCACCCGGCCGCACGAATAGGCCGCTGCGCCGCGGGGTGCAAGTGCTCAAGGAGGTGTTTTTCCACACCGAGCTGATGCGGCGTCCCGCCATTGCCGTGGCCCACTGGTTTGTGATGGTGGGCTTCCTCATTGGGTCGCTGGTGTGGTTCGAAGCCTATATCCAAACGTTCAACCCGGCCGGCGGATGGCCGCTGCTGTCCCAGTGGTCGCTGTATCATTTCGCCGAGGAGGTCCTGGCGATCGGCACGGTCCTGGGCATTGGGTTCCTCTTCGCCATTCGCTTATCGACGGGCATGCGGGAGCGGTTATCCCGCTTCTACGGGTCGAACGCGCTTTCGGCTTTCTTTGTGGAGGGTGTGATCTTCCTAGAGGGAGCCGGCATGCTCCTGGTGAAGGCCGGGAAGATAGCCACCTATGGTCATGCCTCGCCGTGGGCGGACTTCCTCACCCAATACTTGGCCCGGTTCCTCCCCGCCAGCCCCATAATGGTGAGCGTCTTTGCCCTGTTCAAACTGCTTGTGGGCATGGTGTGGTTAGTGGTGGTGGCCCGCAATCTCACGTGGGGTGTCGCCTGGCATCGCTTCCTGGCGTTCTTCAATATTTTCTTCCAACGCAACCCCGACGGCGCCCCCGCACTGGGTAAGGTCCTGCCGCTTTACGACGGCACAACCGAACTCACGATCGACACCATTGAGGAGGATTCTTCCCTTGGTATTGGGCATCTCCAAGACGCCAGTTGGAAGATGCTCCTTGATGCGGCAACCTGCACGGAATGCGGTCGCTGCCAGACACAATGCCCCTCCTGGAATACCGGGAAGCCCCTGTCGCCAAAGCTGTTTGTCACCGACATCCGGGATGCGGCCGTCGCCAATGCTTCCTACCTTCAGGACCCGGACACGTTTGCCACCGACACCACATATTCCGATGTTGACCTGCTCAAACTCGTGGGCGAGTCCAATGTTATCCACCCGGATGTGCTGTGGTCGTGCACCAACTGTGGCGCCTGCGTGGAGCAATGCCCGGTCGACATTGAGCACATCGACCACGTGGTGAACATGCGCCGCTTCCAAGTGCTGGCCGAGTCAGATTTCCCCTCCGAGCTGGTGGGGATGTTTAAAAACCTTGAGGTCAAGGGCAACCCGTGGGGGCGTAATAATGCGGAGCGCGCCTCGTGGATTACCGAGGCCCGCCGTGACGGCATTGAGGTGCCGGTGTTCGGCGAGGATGCGAAAAGCTTCGATGATATCGAATACTTGTTCTGGGTGGGATGTGCGGGAGCGTTTGATGATGACGGCAAGCGCACTACCCGCGCCGTCGTCGAGCTGCTCCACACAGCAGGTGTGAAGTTCGCGGTTTTGAGCAAGGCGGAACGCTGCACCGGCGACCCGGCGCGGCGGGCAGGTAACGAGTTTTTGTTCCAGCAATTGGCCCTGGAAAACATCGACACTCTTAACGGGGTGTTTTCCGAGGTTCCCAAAGGTCAGCGTAAGATTATTACGACGTGCCCGCACTGTTTTAATACGTTCCGAAACGAGTACCCGGATTTTGACGGCTATTTCGACGTTTTCCACCATACGCAGCTACTCAACCGGTTGGTTCGAGATAAGTTGCTCACACCTATTCCCCGGGGCCCGAAGGACCGGAAGCCGATCACGTACCATGATCCATGTTTCCTGGGTCGGCACAATAAGGTGTTCGATCCGCCCCGCGAATTGTTGGGGGCCACGGGGGCTGATTTAGTGGAGATGCCGCGGAATCGTAACGAGGGTTTTTGTTGCGGTGCGGGTGGGGCGCGCATGTTCATGGAGGAGAATTTAGGCACGCGCATTAATGAGAATCGGGCCGCCGAGGCGGTTGCTACGGGTGCGGCGGAGATCGCTGTGGGCTGCCCGTTTTGCAATACAATGATGGTGTCCGGGGTGAAGGCGGTCGCGGATGCTACCCCAGCCCCGGCGGTGCGGGATGTTGCGCAAATGCTGCGGGATTCCGTGCTTGTCGACGGCCACCTCCCGGACCCGCGCCCCAAGCAGTTCCTGCAACCACCTATCCGGGAGAAGCGGGAGGAAAAACCGGAGCCGAAGCCGGCAGGAAAGAGCGCAAAACCGCAGGCATCTCCGGCGAAACCTGCGTCACCTACGACCGCTGTGGGGAGGACTCAACAGCCTGGCATTTCTCCTGTTGTTGCCCCACCTGGGGCGGCGAAGCCAGCAGTCCCAGGGGCTGCGGCACCGGGGGCGGCGATGCCCGGATCGACGGTACCACCAGCGGCAACACCTCCGGGGGCAACGCCACCAACAGCCCGGCCGGCCGCACCCGGCGCGGCGATTCCGGGTGCGGCTGTGCCTGGAGTAGCGAAACCAGCAGCACCTGGTGCAGCAATACCTGGCGCAGCGATCCCACCAGCGGCAACGCCTCCGGGGGGCAAGTCGGCAACACCCACTCCCCCTGGTGCTGCTGTGCCCGGCGCAGCAGCACCAGGATCCGCGGTCCCACCTACTGCGATACCGAAAGCAATGCCTCCGAAGGCGGCACCCCCGACGGCGCAACCCCCTGTGGCTCGACCCCCAGCAGCCACAGCTCCGGCCGCACCTGGGGGTTCGGTGCCGAAAACCGTGGCCCCGGGAGCCACGATCCCGGGAACGGCACGTCCACCCGTCGCCAAGCCACCCGCTCCTACGCCGCCAACGGCCAAGCCCCCTGCCGCTGCTCCCCCGGTGGCGAAACCACCAACAGCCACCCCACCAGGGGCGATGCCCCCTGGGTCGAGGCCTGCGGCATCGCCCGTCGCAAAGCCTCCCGCGGCAAAACCCCCGGTGGCGCAACCGCCCGTCGCCAAGCCGCCGGTAGCGAAGCCGCCGATGGCCAAACCACCAATGGTACCGCCTAGCAAAGACATCAGTCAAGATACTGATAAAGATCAGGAACAACCCTGACCTGTTCTAGGGGTATCCGGGTATTCATGCTCGTTGAGCTGCGGAAACGCCGATGTGTTTATTAGGGGAAATTTCAGGGCAAACCCCAACAGACAATCGGCGTACGCATCGTTACGCTTAAAAGCATGAGCCAAACATTCAATTCCGATTACCGAATCAGCGATACCGAACGTCAGCACGCAATGGACGAGCTGGGCAAGCACTTTGCCTCCGGGCGCCTCGACATGAACGAGTATGACACCCGCCTCACTTCCATCGCAGAAGCAACCATGAAGTCCGAACTCACCCAGCTTTTCGACGACCTACCGTTGGCACCTTCCACCCCAGCCAATGTTCCGGCCACCGTGTCAGAACCCATTGATCTCATGGAGACGCCGGCCATGCCGTCCGTGGAAGCAATGCAGCTGTATCGCAAGGGTCGGAATATGAAGATTGGTATTGTGCTCGCATCCTTTGTGTGCAGCTTCATGATGCTTGGTATGTCCGAATTTCTTGGCAACTTCATGCTGGGCGTGGCCTTCATTGTCGCCATCGCTTTGTTCCTCATGAAGCTCGGACCAGCATCGTGGAATTATCCGAATCCACGGAAGATCATGCGGGAGCAACGACGTGGCATGGCTATGGCACAGGCAACCCAGGTAATGCAGAGGCAGGGTCTGTAATCGAGTGAATGTGACTGCCGCAATCGTAGATCAACCCTTTAAGGCAAACAAATGCGGCTTCGCTATCATCAAACACCACTATCGCTAGTATCATGAACCAGCCATTGAATCCGCTTAGTCCCCAAAATAACCCTAGTAACCAGGACTATCGTATCGGTGATGCCGAACGCCAGAAGGCAATGGATGACTTAGGCAAGCATTTTGCTGCCGGCCGGTTGGATATCACCGAATACGATAATCGCCTCACCAATGTCGCAGAAGCAACCATGCGGTCCGATTTGATACCAATTTTTTCGGATCTTCCAGCCATTACCGATGCCAATACCCCGGTCACTATACCGCATGCCGCAGGACTCCCTGACGAGGTCACATTCACCAGCAGCGAAATAGAGGAAAGCTACCGGTCTGGGAAACGCATCAAGCTGGGGATTATGCTGCTCATGTTGCTCCCTTGCCTTGCCGCTCCGCCTACAAACACGCTTATAAGCGGTATAACAGGTATAGCTTTTCTTGCCACATTCATCATGTTGTACATCCTGAAGCTGGGGCCGAAATCATGGCATCAACCAAGCCCCCGCACCCTGGCACGCCAGCGGCAACGGCAAATCGCCCAGGCCCAGGCCATGCAGGTACAGGCCATGGAGCTGGCAAACGCGCAACAAATGGCGCAGCAACGAGCTCTCCGGCAACAACGACAAGCAGAAATCACCGACGCTGCCCTGGAAGTGACTAACCAATACGTCCAACGGCTCCGGAACCGCCACAGCCGCTAGCAATCTACCAGGAATGTGATACGTGGTCAGGCAACTACAAAGCCACCACTACCATTGGAAGGTATGAACCCGCAGGTAACCCAGCCCTATCCCCAAAATCCCGTTTCTAAATTGGCTAGCTGGGATTATGCAGCTGGTGGGCTGCACCCCGTGGATTATAACAACCGGTTGTCCGCCATCATGGTGGCCACAATGTGGTCTCACCTGGTAGCGGTCTTTGCCGACTTACCCGCACCTGGCCCCGCTTATGATGGTGGCCAACTATTCAAAGCATGCCGGAGAACACAGAAAACGAGCTATACACCGTTCATGGTGGGGATTATTTTTTTGTTCATAGTGTGTCTTCCGTTCACGTCATTTGTATTCATGTCTGGTGACCCCACACTAATCATGATATTGCCCGCACTATCATGGATTATGGCAATAGGTGCTGAGGTAGCAAGCAGAATTGCACGCTGTAATTTCATCAAACAGCTCAATCCCCAACAACGCGAGTTCTTGCATGCTGCGGAACAGGTACGGGCAATCCGTTTATGCTCACAATAACAACAGCGACTAAACAATATAAACAGCTGATGCGGGTGACTCTTCCGCTAATCGCTTCACTATTATTAGTGCTATGACATCGTCTGTGCCCCCAATCAATCCCCGTAACCAGGACTATCGTATCGGTGACGCCGAACGCCAGAAGGCAATGGATGACCTAGGCAAACATTTTGCTGCCGGCAGGCTAGACATCACCGAATACGATAATCGCCTCACCAACGTTGCAGAAGCAACCATGATGTCTGATTTGATACCAATCTTTTCGGATCTTCCAGCCATTACCAACGCCAATACTCCGGTCACTATACCGCATGCCGCAGGACTCCCCGATGAGGCCGCATTCACCAGCAGCGAGATAGAAGAAAACTACCGGTCTGGGAAACGCATCAAGCTGGGCATTACGATGCTCATGTTGCTCCCTTTCCTTGCCACTATGCCTGCAAATACGTTTGTAAGCGGTATAGCATTCTCGGTCTTTCTTGCCACCGTTATCATGTTGTACGTGCTGAAGCTGGGGCCGAAATCATGGCATCAACCAAGCCCCCGCACCCTGGCACGCCAGCGGCAACGGCAAATCGCCCAGGCTGAGGCCATGAAGGTGCAGGCCCTACAACTCGCCAATGCGCAACAAATGGCACAACAACGAGCCCTCCGGCAACAACGACAAGCAGAAATCACCGACGCCGCCCTGGACGTCGCCAACCAATACATCCAACGACTTCGCAACCGACACCACCGCTCATAACCTGCCGGTGATGTGGTGTGTGGTCAGGCAACCGGGAGCCCACCACTACAATTGATAGGTATGAATCCGCAGGCACTCCCACCCTACCCCCGAGATCCCGTTTCTAATTCTAAGTTCGCTAGCTGGGATTATCCCATTGGGAACATTGAACGGTGGCATGCGAAAACCTCGTTGGATCAGCATTATGCGGCTGGCAAGCTACAGCCTACGGAATATGAAACCCGGATGGTTGGCATCATGGGGGCAACCATGTGGTCCCACCTGGTGGCGATCTTCGCCGACCTTCCGGCACCCGGCCCCGCCTACGATGGCAAGCAATTGCTCAAGGCATGCCATGCGGCACAAAAAGCACAATCCATGAGCCCGTTAGTAACAATACTGTTACCCATACTTTTGGGCGTTATTTTCCTCATCAGTCTGGGCGTTGCTGGTCCTTCAGGATTCGTATTTTCCATGCCGATCTTAATCGCGCCACTTATTGTAATTTCTATGGCTACTGTGGATAAATACAAAAGTGTATACCAGAATTTCAGTAACCAGTTGAACCTCCAGCAGCGTGCTCTCTTAGATGAGGCGGCAAACGAAGAATACGCACAATACTACTGGAGACAACAACAGCAGCAACAGATTCAAAACATGTTTAACAACATAAACAGACAATACTAGTGCCGCCCACGCTAATAACTTCACTATTATTAGTACTATGACATCGCCTGTGCCCCCAATTAACCCAGGTAACCGGGATTACCGCATTGGTGACGCCGAGCGCCAAGAGGCAATGGACGCTCTAGGGAAGCACTTCACCGCTGGCCGGCTTGACGTCACCGAATACGACAACCGGCTCGCCAGCATCACCAACGCAGTCATGCAATCCGACCTGGCACCAGTCTTCGCGGACCTCCCCCCACTAGTTTCGCCCTCCCCCACTCCCCCACCATCGGTAGGACCAGCCGCAGCGACAAACGCCCCCCTCTACCCCCCTAACGCTGGTTATGAACCGGAAAACCGCACCAAAGTCTTATACCGGTTCCTCATGTTACTGCCACTGTTTATGCTGGCCAGTATGGCATTCACCCCATTCCTGTACCTGTTGGGGTTTGCCTTGCTCCCACTGATTCTCGTCGGCTTGGTCGTTGCGGGGGTGAAATTTTTGGGGCAGCCCACGGAACCACCACAGCCGCCACAAATGATCGATCCCCAACAACTAACCTCCCAACAGTATCAGCAGATCCAAATCACCCAACAACAGGTGACCACGGACCAATACAACCCACAACAACTACGGTACAGCGTTATCCGATGGCGGTATAACAACGATTGACGCTAACCGAGGGTCAGCCCACCAAAGCATGGGCATGTCACATGTGGGGGCGTTCATAAGTTTCATTGCCTCACCCGCACATGTCTGTGTGCGCACTGGGGCAAAAAGTGGCAAAATTTAACGAATGAATAACAAGGAACCCCACAACACCCCAACTGAAGCGCCTGTCGAAACCCCCACCGAAACCCGCACACCACTCCGCCGGCCTCAGCGCCGGCGCATCTTCGACCAGTCGGAGAAAATGAAAAATGTGCTCTACGAAATCCGGGGGCCGGTGGCTGAGGAGGCAGAAAGATTAGAGCTTGACGGGCATCGCATTCTCAAGCTCAACACCGGCAACCCCGCCATTTTCGGGTTTGAGGCCCCCGATGTGATCGTGCAAGACATGATCGCCGCCCTGCCATTTTCGCAAGGGTATTCGACCTCTAAAGGCATTATTACCGCCCGCCGCGCCGTGGTCACCCGCTACGAGGTGATACCCGGGTTCCCGAAATTCAGCATTAACGACGTCTACCTGGGTAACGGGGTGTCCGAACTCATCACCATGGTCACCCAAGCCTTGCTTAACGACGGCGATGAGGTACTCATCCCCGCACCTGACTACCCGTTATGGACCGCAGCCGTATCCCTGGCCGGTGGGAAACCCGTCCACTACATCTGCGACGAGGCCGCCGATTGGAACCCCGACATAGCAGACATGCGGGCCAAAATCACCGAACGCACCAAAGCCATTGTGGTCATTAACCCCAATAACCCTACCGGCGCAGTATACTCACCAGAGACACTCAAACAGATTGTCGAAATAGCCCGGGAATATGGGTTACTTATCCTGGCCGATGAAATCTACGACCGGATTCTCTACGATGATGCTACCCACACATCCATTGCCTCCCTCGCCCCCGACCTGCTGTGTATCACTTTCAATGGGCTTTCGAAAACTTATCGGGTGGCTGGTTACCGTGCCGGGTGGATGGTATTGACTGGCCCGAAGGACCACGCCCGGGGTTTTATTGAGGGATTGGATTTATTATCGAGCACCCGTTTGTGCGCCAATGTGCCGGCACAGCATGCAATTCAGGTAGCCTTGGGGGGTCGGCAGTCAATTTATGATTTGACTTCCGCCCATGGCCGGCTGACAAGGCAACGTGATGTGACGTGGGAAAAACTCAATGAAATTCCGGGTGTGAGCTGCGTAAAGCCTAAGGGGGCGTTGTATGCTTTCCCTAAGTTGGATCTCGAATATTACGATATCCACGATGATTCCCAATTGATGCTGGACTTGTTGCGTGCCGAGAAAATTTTGTTGGTTCATGGGACTGGTTTCAATTGGCCACAGCCCGACCATTTCCGGGTGGTGACCCTACCGTGGGCCAATGAATTAGCGGAAGCTATTGATCGCCTGGGAAATTTCCTGTCCAGCTACAAGCAGTAGGAGTGATCCGATGGGTAGGCATAACCACCAATTAGAATCAGAGTCAGAGAACGAACCAGAGTCGCCAGCGGAGATTCGGCGGAATCGACGGTCGAAGCGCATCACACCCGCTGCCCAACAACCGGCAAAGGGGTCGAAGTCCGCAAAGGCAAAGCCGGCTGTGCGCCCCACCAAGACGGCGCAATCGTCCTCGCCGCAGTCGGCGGGTGCTGGTCGCCCGGCCAAACGGACGGTTCGGAAAGTATCCCAACAGCCTGCTGATGCTGCCCCCGCCACCCCGAAGGGGTCGCGGGTTCGGAAGCCCCGGCCGGCGAAGGGAACCAAGCCTACCCAACCCACCCCCGCTACCCCCGTGGCTTCGGAGCAGCCGGCAAAGCCGGCGAAGCCAACTAAACCAGCCAAGCCGGCGAAGCAGCCCCGGGTGCCCCGGTCGCAGCGGAAACCAGAGGCTGAAAGCCCAGCTGTAGACGTCGATAAGCAAAGCAAACCGAAGACCCGGACCTGGACGTTTACGCGCATCTTGCTGGTTGCGTTTATTGCAGCCTGGGTCGGCGGCACCATTTTCGGCGTGTACACCATGTGGCCGGGCGATAAAAAACCCAATATTTCGCCGAATTTTTATACCTCATTCAGCATGAGTCATGCGCAGGTTGAGGGCACCGTATTATTCACCCAACCAGGGTCATGCACCTCGTCGGAAGTCGGCCGGGTGTTCGACACCTCGCCGCGGGAATCGCCCGGGTCGGATAATAACTGCCAGTGGTATATCACCCAAATCGACTCGGGCACCAACAAGGGGCAACGCACCCTATTGATTAATTCGCACAACCCCGGCGAGCCCGAGCTGCACAAGAATGACCGGATTCTCCTCATCGAGGACAAGGCAGCCGATGGAGCCATGTCGTATGGGTTTAGCGACTTCCAACGCACTTACCCGCTACTGCTGTGGGGACTCATTATCGCAGCGGCGATCGCCGGGTTTGCGCTGATCCGCGGCGTGCGGGCCCTCCTGGGGTTGGGCATCACTCTGGTTGTGGTGGTGCTGTTTACCGTCCGAATATTGCTGTTGGGCGCCTCCCCAATTTCGGCGGCGGTCGTCAGTGGGGCCGCAATCCTCCTGCTGGTGGTGTTTATGGTGCACGGGTTCAATTGGAAATCCGCGTCGGCGCTTGGTGGCACCCTCTTAGCACTCGTCATTGCCGCATGGCTGGCCACCATCGCCATCGACAATAACGAGCTTCGTGGCCTCGGCAATAGCGATAACCTGTCCATCATTGTGAACCTTCCCGACGTGTCCGTGAAGGGCCTCATGCTCTGCGGGTTCATCATTGGCGCCCTGGGCGTGCTCAACGATGTCGCTATCTCCCAGGCTTCCACCATCAACGAGCTGGCCGACCTAGACCCACAGGCATCACCAGCCCGGCTATTCCTGGGGGCCATGAAGGTGGGCCGCGACCATATTGCCTCCATGGTGTACACCCTGGTGCTTACCTACACGGGTGCATCCTTGCCACTCCTGCTGCTGCTGTCGGTGTCGGAACGGCCGCTGGTGCAAATCCTCACCAGCGACGTTGTAGCCACCGAAATGCTGCGTTCCGGGATTGGTGCACTCGCCCTCACGCTGACCGTACCCATCACCACAGTGATCGCCGCATACACGGTGCCTAACACCAGCAACAAGGCCGACACCACCACCGATGAGGGTGCTGATTCAGAGGCCGTAGCGGATCCCGCCCCAACGACCGCATAATCCCACGGTAGGGGCGTCGATAAGCTCGCAAGAGAGGCCAAAGGCCTGCCACTTTCCTCGGCGGCAGGCCTTTTTGCTTGCTTGTTTCTTTTTGTCCGGGACGCGTCGCGCCCGGCTGCGTAATTGCAGATGTGCCTCCAATCGTTCTGGGCTCATTTTCCACATCCGCCGGTCAGCATTGCGCTGTGCCAAGGTGCACCTCCTTACGTTTCTCACCGGTGCACCAATACTGTACCACGCACCCCTAGTGGAACAGGGACACTTCCTTGCCCCGGCCGCGCAGGATCCCCACCCCGCCCACGGCGCCGATGCTTGCCACTATTGCGGCAACCATAGCCCACGTCCATAATTGGCCGGGGGTGGAATTACTGCGCACCATAAACCTTGGTGATGTTTTCGACTGGGACTCCTCGGCCACAGCTTCTTGCCGCTTCGCGTCCGTAGCCGCCTGACCGGTGAGGTTATCCACAAATTTCGGCACCGACAAGGGCGTGCCCGACACCGCCAGCGAAATAGTGAACTTCAACGGTTGCGTGTTTGCCGTGGCCTGCGGACGGTAATACCGAAGCGCCACCCACTGCTCCCCAGACAGGAACTCGCCCACACCACTGCCCTGCTCCTTCTCCAGGTTCGGCCACTGGATCGGATTGGTGACGGTCTCGATCCCCACGGCCTGCTTGGACGACACCGACACATTATCGTACGGCACATTATCGGTCGTGCCCGTGGTCATGACCGGGTTAAACGTGGGGCCCACCACCCGCCACTCCAGCGAAATAGGCTGACTGGTATCCGCATTCCGCTCCAGCTCAATGGGCGACGCATTCACATCCACATGCAGCCGCTGCCCCTCCGACACTAAAACCTTGAACCATTGCAGTTTATTGGGCTCCAGCGTGCCGGAATAGTTTCCCGACCCGATTAATTTCGCATTCTTGCGCTCGTCCGCCATGGTCAACGGCACCGCGGGACTATCATCCGTGGTTAATGTCGCATTTGTCGACGCCGCAGCCGTTGGTTCTTCCGACGTCCGGGGAACCTTCCACAACATGAATTCGAATGGAAGCTCCATGGATGGCTCAATGGCGCCCCGGCGCTCTAGGGACACTTTAAATTTGCCTGGCTTGCATTCCTGGTCCTGGCCGCCCACCCTAGGGGAACTAATATATCCCGTAAATGGGGCGGCAAAATTCGTGTTATCTTCCTGATCGGTGCTCTTTTGGGCCACACAATTATGGCCCTCCTGGTCGATAATGAATGGGATGATTTGCAGGGTTGAATCCATCCGCTGAATCCCCTGCTTAGGGGGCACAATATAGCTGAAGGCAAGCCGCTCGTCCTCCTTCAACTCCACATCCCAGTGGAGCAGACCACGGGCCGTGGCGGTATCGGTGAATTTATCCTGAAACAGCTTGGGGTACAGTTTGCCGTCAATCGCACCACCCGGAACTAGCAATGGTGCTTTCTGCGGGTCGGTGGCGCCATTTGCTGCCTCTTTAGTCTCCTGGACATCATCGGTTTTTGTGGACACCTTTGAAGGATCGGCCGTCGCCGGAGCGGCCGTTTCCTGGGATGGTTGGCTGCTCGCACTCGCGCCCGCGGTACTGACAGTGGTGCTCGTGCTGGTGGTGCCAGTGTTGCCGGTGGCACCCGTGCCGGCGCCAGTACCATCCGCCGGGGTACCGCCCGAAGTACCCCCACCAGGTGTAGCAACGGTGGAGCCGGTGGTGTTTGCTTGCTGCGCGTGACCAGGCTGGGGGGCCAATCCCAACGCCATAATGGCGCATAATGCGGCGGTGGTCACGACCGCAGCTGGTCGACGTGTACCGGTTCTCAATCCACTGTTGCGCATGTATGTAAGCCTAAACAGGAAACCGTGAGACGTTAAGCCGGTTCACTATTCCATATCAGCAAATCTAGCCCTAATATAAAATTTTCCCCAGATTTTACTAAATAAAACTAGGCGCAAATAACAGCCTTTATGAGATTTTATGCGCCAAAAATCGTATTTTTACCCCAGTTTTGCCGGCTATTTCTGAGCGTTACCAAGCGATAAACTCAGCAATAAAAATGCTCCTTTTCTACACCCCTATCACCCCCACGGGAGGGCGTCGATAAGCAAGTCAGGGAAAATTCAGATAGGCGCGCGACGGCGTGGGACCGTCTTGGCCCTGATACTTCGAACCCAGCACGCTGGAACCATACGGGATTTCGGCGGGGCTCGTCATTTTAAACAGCGCCAACTGGCCGACCTTCATGCCCGGCCACAACGTGATGGGCAGGTTGGCCACATTCGACAACTCCAGCGTGATGCGGCCGGAGAACCCCGGGTCTACAAACCCGGCGGTTGAATGTGTGAGTAGTCCCAGCCGACCCAGTGAGCTCTTGCCCTCCAGGCGGCCGGCCATGTGCGCGGGTAACGCAAACCGCTCCAGTGTAGAACCCAACACAAACTCGCCCGGGTGCAGCACAAACGGCTCATCCTCGGCGACCTCAACCATGCTGGTCAGATCATCCTGCTGCTGTTTCGGATCAATATGGGTGTATTTGGAATTATTGAAAACCCGAAAATGCCGATCCATGCGCACATCCACACTGGAGGGCTGGACCAGTTCCGGGTCGAAAGGGTCGATAATTAAATCGCCGGCATCGATTGCTGCACGTATGTCACGATCGGAATAAAGCACCTTTTTAGTGTAACCCGGCGCACTGTCAAGATTGAGACCAAGGAACCGGCGCCACGGCCTAGGACATGAACCAGGACACATGAACTTTGGCATAACCTGGTATTATCCGCTTTTATCTGCTAAATTGCCCCCACAGGATTTTTTAGTGCTAAACTGTATTTCGTTGTGAACCAGTCAGCCTCTCAACCTGGCTACAACAAACATTGCCGATGTAGTTCAATGGTAGAACTCCTGCTTCCCAAGCAGGCGGCGCGGGTTCGATTCCCGTCATCGGCTCTTCTACACCCCATGCAATTTGCGTGGGGTTTTTGCGTCACAGTATTGGCACATCAAACACATTTAGTGTTCTGGTAGGAGCACATATTTACCATAGCCCGCACCTGACTCCATGAGGGTATGCGCCCGGGCTGCTTCCTTCAGGGGGAGCACTTTGTGCGGCGTCACATCAATGGCATGGTCCTCAATAATCGTGATGGCTTCTTGCAGTAGGTCGGCGGTTGCATCACCGGAATGGTATCCAGTCAAATACCCACCACAAGTGTCAATAATCGGGTCGAAGTTTTCGAGCGTCCACTGCCCGCCGAGCAAACCGGTATTACACACAATTCCACCCCGCTTCAGCACCGCAAATGAGTGCCGAATCGCGGACGGACCAATCAGGTCCAGAACGCAGTCAAATTTTTCATCGGAATGAATAACATTATGTGCTTCCTCCAGGATAACCTCGTCGCATCCTAACGCTTTTAAAGTGTCAAACTTGGATTCGTTACGGGTTGTTCCGGCAATCACGGTATTCGGGTAAAGCGCCCGGACCAGCTGGATTGTTGCGACCCCCACCCCTGAGGTTGCTGCCCGCACCAGCAATCGGCTGTCCGCCCGAAGCTGCAACTGTTTCATCGAACCCAGGGCAGTAACAAAAGTTTCCGGCACTGCACCGAGTTCTTCCCAGGTGAAAGAGGTGTGGATAGGCCAAATTCGATCATTTGGCAGGAGAATGTATTCGGCATATCCCCCATCAAATTCTCGGCCCATGCCGCCCATGAGGGCCGCTACTTTCTGCCCTGGCACCAAGGTGGGGGTGGTACTATCCGCCACGACTCCTACACATTCAATTCCCAATATTCGCGGGAAGGTAACGGTGGGGGAAAGCCCCTGACGTGTGAATATTTCCGACCGGTTGACGCCTACCGCCTGCACTTTCACTAACGACCATCCTGGCCGTGCAGCAGGTGTGGGAATTTCTTCATAGCACAATACCTCGGGTGGTCCGGGTTGGTGCACAACAATTGCTTTCATGAGTGGTCCTTCCAAGGACGGTTATGGGTCAAGGCTTGAAGCCTGCCAAAAATGAGGTCGAAGAAGAATGTGATGAGGATAACGAGCAGTGAGCCACACAGCATGAGGGGATAGTCGCGGGTTTTCAAGCCAGCGAAAATATATCGTCCTAATCCAAAATCTGATGTGTAGGCGACAAAGGTCGCGGTTGAGCTTGCCAGGAGGGCAGCCTGCCGGAAGCCCCCCACAATCAGCGGCAGTGCCAAGGGGATTTCTATCTTCCGTACCTGCTGCCACCAACTATGGCCGGTGGCACGAGCACTCTCTATGATCCCGGCGTCGATAGCCATTATTCCCGAGTAAGCTCCTATGAACAGTGAGGGGAACACCAATACGATGAGCGCGAGGGTAGGTGCCAGCACCCCAACACCTAACCAGAGCCCAAAAAGGATCAAAAGCCCCAGGGATGGTAGCGCACGGGCACTGTTCATGAGGATGCTTGCGATCACTTCCCCTGGTCGCACATGGGCACACCAGATTCCGAGGGGAATGGCCAAGACCGAACCGATGATGAGTACCAGGAGCGTTAATACGATGTGCTGCTCACTGCGCATAATGAACCCAGAGTCGCCGCCCCAGCGTTGTGGGTCCATAAGAATCGACAGGGCATCCGCAATCATTGAGGCAGCCTTTCCGCCCAGGGGGTCAGTAGCTTTGTGGCAAGCCGGAGGATGGCGTCACAGAGTAAAGCCATAGCCACAATTGCTATGATCCCGGTGACAACTTCGACGGTCAGTGAACGTTGGAAACCATCTGTGAGTAGTGTCCCCAAAGACGACACCCCTACCAATGCCCCAATCGACGCCAGTGAAACTGTTGACATTGTTGCGACCCGCAGCCCAGCCATGAGGACTGGTAAGGCTAACACGCATCGAACCCCAAACGTGATACGCCACGGCCCATAACCTAAGGTTTCTGCCGACTGAAGATGAGTGCTATCCACCGAAGCAAATGCGTCGATACTGGTTCGAACAAGTAACGCCACGGCATAGAGCCCCAGTGCCACCATGACAGTTACCGGTGAAGTAATGGAAACCCCCAAAAAGATCGGGGTTATCACTAGCAACGGTAGTGAGGGAATGGTGTAGAGCAGCTGACAGGCTCCCCCGATTATTTCCTGCGCTCGCGGATATTGGGCACCCAGCGCCCCGACGAGCACCGCACAGATGAATGCAACAATCAGAGGGGGGACAATCAGCACAGTATGGTTCAAAAATAATTGGCCGATAAAGCTGGAATTTTGCATGACCCAATTCATTTAATCCACCTTCAAGGGCCTGGTAGCTTGAATGAATTTTTCGACGAACGGGGTTGCCGGGTGAGTCAGAATCTCACGAGGTGTTGCGTGTTGCTCGATATGGGCGCGAACGCTAAGAACAGCAACAGTATCCCCCAGGAAACAGGCCTCGCTAAAGTCATGGGTGACCAGAATAATTGTTTTATGGAAGTCCCGTTGCAACTGGGCTACCATTTCTTGCAGCCCATGCCGAACGATGGGATCTACCGCAGCAAACGGCTCGTCCATCAATAAAATATTGGGGTCAAAAATTAGCGCCCGTGCCACCCCCACCCGTTGTGCTTGGCCACCGGAGAGTTGGTAGGGGTATTTCCGCCCTAGAGCAGGGTCCAGTTCCAGGCTTTCCATCAAATGGTGAATGCGATCCGATGATGCTGGTGCACCAAGTAGTCGCGGAATGGTATTAATGTTGGCTTCGACAGTAAGGTGGGGCAGCAATCCGCCGCTTTGCATGACATAACCGATTGACCTGCGCAGCGATATGGGATCCTGCTGTGCCACATCAACCTCATCAATGAGTACGCGGCCTGACGACGGGGTGACCATGCGGTTTACCATCTTCAGAAGCGTAGTTTTACCGCAACCGGAGGATCCAACAAGCGCAACACACGCATGGGAAGGCACCTCAAGGGAAAAACTGTCTACTGCGGGTGCGGAACCATATTGTTTCGAAACCGATTCGAAGGTAATCACTGAGCTTCTTCCGCCCCTGACGTGGTTGTTAGTGCCGACTGGCTTTGTTGATGAGTGGAAAGCCACTGTGAGGCTATATCTGAGGCTTTTGCACCCCCAACACTATCAACATTCATGGCAAGAAGATCCTCCGCTGTAAGGCTCTGCTGGATAGAGTTGATAACATCTTGGGCTTTCTGCGGGAGTCGATCCGAAACCAGTGGCACAACATGCGATGCCAGCATCAAATGCTTGGGATCCGAAAGAACCACAAGGTTATTGGTATGAATATCCGGTGATGCGGTATTGATCTTAGCCAGGTTAATGGTGCCATCCTTCAGGGCTTTCATTGTGAGCGGCCCGCCAGAATCTTCAATCGGCACGAATCGGGTGTTAATGCCGTACGTTTCTTTCAACCCGGTGGGGCCATAGGGGCGTGTTTCCAGCTCTGAGTTACCCCCAAGGGTTAATTCGTCAATCCCGGAAAGATTATCGAGGCTTTGAATATTATGTTCATGGGCAAAGTCTTCTCGGACCACATAGGCATCCTGGTCTGTGGCTTTAGCGTCGTTAAGAACGGTAAGGCCGGCAGGAACAGCGGTTTTTAATTCGTCATAGACGGCTGTTTCATCACGGGCTGTTGTGTCTTTTTTCCAATACTGGAGCAGGTTCCCGGTGTATTCCGGAAATACGTCTATTCCACCTTTTTCGATTTCTGGAAGGTAGGCTTCCCGCTGCCCAATGCGGAATTTGCGCTGCACCGTATACCCATTTTTCTCCAAGCTCTGCGCATAAATTTCGGCAATGATTTCGTTGGAGTAGTAGTCTTGGCTCCCCACAACAATCACATCCCCTGGGTTATCCTTCGAGTTGGAATTGTTTGCTAAAGGATCGGATTTCAGTCCACACCCCACTAGGCAGGTGAAACCCAATGCCATCGTTATGATTACAATGAGGCTCTTCCTGAACTGTTTACTAGTCGTTGCTATCAATATTTATCTCCTTTGGGATCTTTATTTTCTTCGCCACAAGATAACCGACGAAGCATATCGATGAGCTGAAGATACTCTTCGGTAGTAAGCGAAGAAAAGAATTGAGTGGTTGCCTCGTCAACATGTGTGCGAGCTTCTTCGAACGCAGCACGTCCTTCAGGGGTCACCATAATGACTTGTCGACGCTTGTCCTTCTCAAGGCGTTTCCGGATAACCAAACCAATTGATTCTAGACGTTCACACAGTTTCGACGCTGCCCCATCGGTAATTCGCTGTATCCGCGCAAGCTCAGTCACTCCCAAACCTTCCGGATGATGAAGAATGTTTTGGAGGATAAGGTATCGCGCAGCATTCATCCCTGGGACAATTTTGGCAGCTTTATCAATCTTGGACCAGGCACAAATTTGTGCATTTACGAGGGAAGAAAACAACATTTCAGAACAGAAACTAGACGAAACATCCGTAACGAACTTGCTTTCCATGGGACACATCATAACAATACTTTCCATGGAAAGTAAATAGGCATGGGCGTTCTAGCCATTCCACTTCCGTTGCCTTATACCCCATCCAGAACTGGTACAGGGCATTTTTTGCACCAACTACCTAAATGTGAGTAAAATTATACATTCCCCCCTTTCCAGACAGGCATCACACTTCACACTTTTTGGCATTTTGCCACTCAACATGATGCTATATCAACAAAGCAGCGCATCCACCTGCGGTAATAACCACTACACCACCATGGTACTTTGAGGCATCAACTCCATTTCACTACGACTGCCATACCTGCTACCTGTGGTTATTCTTGCCGGGCCACCTACAGCCAGCGAGTCGATTTCAGCGAAAACGAGCCAAACAGATTATGCTGAACAGCTCAATAAAATTCCAGCGGGCCAGACCCCTGACTCGCAATCCTTTTGCAGCTAGTAATACAGCTAGTAATTTTATGGTTTTCTATTGGTTTGGGAATATTTTTTAGAAAATTTTCAACATTTTTTCTTTTTTATATTACCAGCTCATAGCCAGTAGAGGACATGTCAACTCAATAAACCCACGGGAAATGAACAATCATTGGTTCCTACCAACGATTTTTAGGTGTAAGGTTGATTGAAAGTTATTTACTACTGATATTGAGGTGACTGGAGTGAAAATCTAGCACTTCATAAAGCGCACTACAGAAAGGAGCCTAACGGCCATGACCATTCTTGATTTTCAGCCTAAAAAGCTCTCTCTTCGGTGGGGGCAGCTTTTCACTACATTCCTGCAAACACCGCAGGAACGCACCAGTGAATCCAAGCGAGCAGAGACCGGCGAAACTGAACCATCCCAGTCCTTGCACGCATTTATGCAGCAGACCCTGAATGAGCACCGCGGCAGCAAGCTTGACGACGCCCTGCCGACCTCCAGGATCCTCTTCGTCTCCGACGATAATGCTGCACGAACCCAAATCGCCTCGGCGTACACCCGATGGCTCGGAGGCGAACAGGTGTTCGTCCGGTCCGTTGGTTTGACCCCGGCATATCATGTTGATCCATTAGTGATTGAAGTTCTCAACGAGCGTGGCGTCCCTACCGACGACCTCAAACCCAAGAACTTCAACCCTCACACCTTGGGCAATATCGACGAAATCATTATCTTCGATGACGACGCCCACGTTAGTGACGACGTGAAAACCTGGAACATCACCAAAAACATCAGCACCAAGGCAGACATCCATGCCATGTGCGACGAGGTAGAAGCACGGGTGCGGAAACTCCTCAACACCCTGGGGATCACCCCCACCCCCCATAAAAACATCATCCCGGAATTCCTAGCAGCCTAACTGAAGGATGCTGAAGGATCCCGAGATCCAGCCCGCCCAGCCCAGCTATCACCCCACAACCGGCCAATAGCTGGGCTTCGAGTTTTCTGCACGCTCCTAGATATTCACCAGGATATTGAGGTTTACCTTAAATATCCTGGTCTTTTTGAATGATTTCCCAAATATTTCCAGGTAGTCACACCACCTACCACATGGGTGTACACAAATCATTTCCGCTACACATTGTGGTGATGTACTGGCATATATTCGACGTGAAGATAGTTTCTTTTTCACTATTTCAGAAAGAAGGGAGCTTCACATGTCGCTAGCTAGTCGTCTGCGTAGGCGTAGGCATAGGCGTGAACGGAAAAGCTGGAAATCAAGGATAGGGAGGTTCTTCCTTGTTTTGCTGGAAATAATTGGAGCCTAGACAGAATTGGCTCTTGTCCAATGGCACCTTGGTTCTCCCGGTTACATATTTCCCACAACATGATTACACCCATGACTGCGGCTGCACATGCCCTAAGCTAGAGTTTCATTCCTAGCCACAGTCGGGCAACGCTTCTGAATCGAGAAAGTCAAGCTCAGCAAACATGCAGCGGCAGCAGGCCTAGCGCCGCATGTGCTTTAGCCTGGGTGCCGGTTGATAGCACTCCCTAGGACAGCCCCCACCCCCTCACAGCCAATCTAGCTGCGGTTTTGCTTTAGCTGGGGTTCGTGATTATTTCCGAGTTTTCGGGGATCGCTGGGCCAGAACCCAAGCTAAAGCAAACGAGCAGCTCAAGCAGGAAAATCGAATTTGATTCTTCCCCACCCCGAAGCCAGGCACGCGACCATACACAAGACCCGGACTGGGGTCTGATCCCGGCAACTGCTAAACCCGGCACCGCCCGGCCGTCGTCAAGCGTGAGGAGTTAGGTGCACTTCACGATGGGCGAGGGGTTATACACCGTCGTGGTGGTTTTACGGGACAGCTCGTTACCGTTGAGGTCCTTCACAATGCGCGTATCGGAGGTGGTGAACCCGGGTGCGCCGCTGGAGGGCGAACAATCTTTGCCTGACAGACTGATCGTATTCGGCTGTGTGGTAGCCCAACGGCCGCCGTTTACGGACTCCACATTGACCACCTTCACGCCCATGAGCTTCACGGTCACCTGGCCGCCGCCAGCAGAGGTCACGATGCGCACCGGGTATTGGCTGGTGTTCTTAAACGCCAAGTCGATTGCGCCTTCGAACACGGTTGCCTCACGGCCGGCCGGGTACCTGGAAATATAGTAGCTGTGAGGTGTGTGAGTCACGTCCTCCATGCCGCCAAAATAGGCCGCATTATAGAGCGTGGTGGCGAACTGGGAGATGCCACCACCCACCGCCTTATCCGCGTGACCGTTCATGATAATGCCAGACTCTACGAAGCCCTGGGCGGTGCCACGTGGGCCGGTGTAACCGTTGAGGCTGAACGTGTCGCCAGGGGCGACCATAGCACCATCCACCATTTCCGCCACCCGGGCAATGTTCACGCCGGACGCCTGGGAGTAGCCGCCAGTGGTGAATTCGCCCACCACCTGGTCGAAGGTGGCGGCGTTGGCCATTTCGGTGGTGAAGCTGGCTGGTTCGTCAATGTAGGTGGCGTCCCAGGTGCGGGGGTCGTCGGCGATGATGCGCTCGTTGATGTGGTCGAACGTTTTCACCCAGTCGATGTGCACACCATCGCTGTGGGGTGTGACCGTGCGGTCGGAGCCGTGGAACGTAATATTGGCGTTGACCCGGGGTTTTTCGGTGGTGATGAGTTTTTCGGCGAAGATTTCACGGGCCCGATCGTAGTTGAAGTCGATCTTGAACTCGTCATTTTCGGGCCGGAAGGTCACCACCTCGCCCATGCGATCGACTGGGATTTCACCATTAATATTGTCCCGGCCGTGCAGCACCAGGGGCGCGGACACGGCCTTCTTCCCGGGGCCCTCCACAATGGGCTGCACCTGTTTCTCCCCGTATTTCGGGTGGGAGATGGTGGCGTGTTCCTTCACACCACCGGGTTTCAGCCAGCCGGTGAGAATGGATTTTTCCACCTGTTCGGCGTCGACGGTTTGGCCGTCGGCGGGGGCCGGATCCACTTTCACTTGGCCGCCGGTGAGCACGATGCCGGCGTCGACGGGTGCGGGGCTGAGCTCCTTGGTGACCCGATCAACAGCGGGCCGGAAATTAGCCGGATCAGCGTCGGAAACGATAGGAACCTCGGTGTCCTTAAAGAAACCAAGGATCCGTTTAATAGGGTTGAGTGATTGGGATTCCACAGAATCTAAGGTTTTATCCCAGTTGACCCTCAGGCCGGCCGCCCGAGGGTCGATGATTGAGGTGCGTTGACCTGCTGTGATAGTGACGGGCTTGATAATTTCGTCGGCAAGCTCTTTTTGCAAGAGTTCTTTCGCTTCGGCGCGTTTCATGCCGCCGACCTGCACGCCACCGATCATGGTGCCACGGGGCATGGTACCTTGGCTGAGAAAATAATCGACACCGTAACCAGTGCCCAAAAGCACAAAAAGCCCAAGCAGTATGCCGCCGAAGAATCGGGCCGGCATATTGCCTGAAGTCAGCTCAGTATCCTGTTCGATCACTCTTACCAATGTAGTAGACAATTCCTAGTGTTTTCGAATCTATTCTGCCCCCACTAGCGCTGATAGTGGCTTACACGCTCAGCTTTTGCGAACACATCTTGTTCACTTAAGGCTCCCTCAGCAATCCGTTTCATGGTGGTGTCGATCGCTGGCAGGAGCGCATCGGTGGTCAACCAGAGGGCTTGGTCGGCTCCAGCAATGATAGCGGTAGCCGCCGCATCCTGCGGAGTTAGTTGGTTACTAATAGCTTTCATACCTGAAAGATCATCGGTGAAAACCGGCCCGTCGAAGGGACGGCCGCCTTCGTAACTACCCGACCGTAGCAGCTGATATGCAGCAGGGTTGATAGAGGATGGGGTTTTGCCGTCGCCCAATCCTGGCGTCGCCATGTGCCCCACCATGACCCCAACACCGGGGGTAGCCAGAATGCTGCGATAGGGGACGAGTTCGAAATTTTGTAGTTCATTCAGCGGCGGAGTGACGACTGTGCCCAGGTGGGAGTCACCACTGGCCCTGCCGTGGCCCGGGAAATGCTTGAAGACGGGCATGACGCCACCATCAAGCATGCCCTGGGCGAAGGCCGAGGCGTATTCGGCGGCGACGGCAGGGTCGTCGCTAAAAGCCCGATCGCCCACAACCTCCAGGCCTGCACCGTCAATGTCGACCACGGGGGCGAAGTCGACGGTGATGCCGTGGCGGGCCAGCGAGGTGGCCATGTCGTAGGCCATGCCGCGAACCTCTTCGGGTTTCTTCTCCTTGGCCATGGTGCGGGGCGAGGGGAAGGTTCCCAACACCTCGGGGTGGCGAAGCACCCGCCCGCCTTCGAAGTCGATGCTGACAGCGAATGGCCGGCCGACACGGTTGCGGAGCTCGGCAATGTCACGCCCGGGCGTGGTGAGAATGGCGGCCTCGGTGTCGGAACCAATGAAAATGCCGCCGGCGCCCTGCTCCAGCGCGGCCAGGGCGTCATCGAAATTGCGGACGCCCACCATCATGAGTTGCGCTACCTTGGTGCGCAGTTCGGGGTTTGTGGGTGTGGTTGAGGTAGTTGTCGGCGCCACACTGCTTGTCGACGTCGGGGCCGTGGTGGTGGTCATTTCACTCGTTGGTGCGGCTTGGTCGGTTGCATTATCGGTGCAGCCCACCAGGGTGGTTGTTACCGTGACCGCAACCAGGAGGGCCAGAACGGGAAATTTCTTCATGCCCTCTACAGTATTGGAAACGTTTTCACCAGCGGAATCTTCAACACGCATTCCCCGTGTGTTGGTACCCCCGCCCCTGGGACATAACCCACGGTTCAACAAGTTTGGGGGTAGTTTTCCCTCCTGCGAAAATCGAACATATCCCAAGCATATATAGTAAAAACTTTCACTACTAGTGTGGTATCCACATCGAACCCTGACCTCTAACAACTGCTAATGTATAAAAGTCGCACTACCTCATAACTAAAGGTGATTGCAATTTTGTCATTTCAATAACTTCATTTGGCCGGACACTATATGCACATTTTCCCCAGAAAGTTGGTTTCCATGCGCACCCTGTTGAAGATCACGAGTTCAGTAACGGTCATTGGGCTTGTTATTTATGGGGTTTTCACTACTGCAATAGGCCAAACTGCGGCACCACCGGTGCCATTGTGGTATCACGTCATGGCGCTGCTGGGGTTTGAATTGATGACGGCCGGGATCACCGGAAGCATCGCCGTCGGGGTCACCCGAAATAGTGTTCTCCCCACCGGCGGGTCGGTGGGGGTATTGCAGCGGTTCGGGCCGTTCTACCTGTTTATGTTGGGCCTGTTCGCAATTGTGAACATGTGGGGATTGGGGTTTTTCGCCACCTCCGTACCGAATAATACTCATGCCTTGTATTATGCGGAGCCGTTAGGCATTAACGCGTTGTTGGAAGCATCAATCTGGTTATTTTTGGGTGGGGCTGTATTGGGCATGTTTCAACTGGTGCGGGGGTTAATATGGGAGAGAAGGAACCTTCGGTCGTCGTAAAGCGAGAAAGTTAGTCAAATGCGCGTTTCATATACGGCATGCAATGTGGCACTGAGCATTGGTTTTGTCGTGTTTATCGCCTACCTCAGCATTGCGATCAGCCCCAATTCACATGAGCTCATGGCGCCGGTGCTGCAATACAGCATGTCGATCATTGGGTGCGAGCTCATGTGGGGCGGCATGCTGGGGCTCATGGCCACCACCATTACCTCCAGCGATCCCCGGCCGGGCATTGCCACCCGATTCGCCGCCCCCTACCTCATATTATTTAGTGTCTTCCTGTTTTTTAATTTCTGGTATTTGGGCTACATTTACACCCGAATGCAGCTGCTCATGGGGATTTCGGACCCAGCTCGGCCCCTATTTGAACTCATTTTGCTGGGGCTAGCGATCGGGTTTATGTTGAGCGGGATTATTATCGCGATCGGCCAAACGTTGGGGAAGCGGCGGCGTAAAGGGCAGAAAGCCCCCAAGACTGCGCAGGTAAGCCCACCGGTCAGCCCGCAACCACCGGAACTGACCTATCGCCGCACCTCCGTGTTCGGCTAGCCGCCACCGATAATACGGGTGGGTTTCCGCCATGCCCCCCACCACACCCCACCTGGTTACCCCACCCGTTCTAAGGTGAGAATCGTCAAAGGTATTTTCCCTAAGCTTGAATGCTGCTATCTTTGCAATTATGGCCTATGACTCTGACTCGTTAAACCGTAGAACGCTTGGTCCAGCCATTGCGAGCGCTGTGGTTGGTGTCACGCTGGGCATTGTTGCCGTGGTGGGGGTGTCCATTTTCACAACAGCGCATTCCCTGCCCGAATCTGGTGCGGTAGGCATAGACCGACCAGTCTTGGGCGACCCGGAGTATGGTTCCCGCAATAACTAAACCAACACTATTACATTTGCTGCACCGCGTACCGTTTCGGTCCGCAACCATCATCAGCCCACGAGGCAGCCACCTGACCGGCTGGATCCTCCTGGGGCTGATAAGTTTTTTTCAACCCCTGGGCTATATCGCCGCCGACACGAAACACGACCTACTGGCCAACCCCGGTCACTTCCTCGCCGGCGCCCAATCCGCCTGGACTGACACGTTTACCCTCGGGCAACTCCAAAACCAGGCATACGGTTATTTATTTCCCCACGGCGCGTTTTTTTGGCTTTTCGACGCCTTCCCGGACGCATTCACCCAACGCCTGTGGTGGTGGCTGGTACTTAGTGTCGGCTATTCGGGGTTCCTCCTACTCCTCCGCCGAATAGCCGACACCTCGGGGGGGCTTGCCGGCAGCTTCACCACAAGTTTTGCCATGGGGGCCGCGTTCCTTTATGCCCTTTCCCCCCGGGTGTTGAGCACGCTCACCACCATTTCGTCGGAAACCTGGCCGGTCATGCTGGCTCCCTGGGTGTTGTGGCCGCTCATCACCCGCCGGCTCACCCTGCGCAGCATCGCCATGTCGGTGCTGGCCATCGGCATGATGGGGGCGGTGAATGCCACCGCCACCCTGGCCGCCTGCACCCCGGCCGGCATTTTCCTCCTGTGGCGGCTCATGGTGGCGTTCCGGTGGCGGCTCATAGGACTCACCATGATGTGGGGCCTGGGGGCGGTGCTGATTAGCCTGTGGTGGATCCTGCCCCTCCTGGTTTTGGGCCGCTACGCCAGCCCATTCACCGACTATATTGAAAACGCCACCGTGGTCACCCGGTGGTTGAACCTGGCCGAAATCCTCCGCGGCACCACCAGCTGGTCGCCGTTTGTGGACGCCGAACGGCAGGCCGGCCATGCCCTGGCCACGGACCCCTACCTGATTATTTTCACCCTGGCGGTGGCCGGCCTGGGGCTTTATGGCCTGACCCGGGTCCGTAACCTTCGGGGTTTCTGGTTCACCCTGCTGGGGATAGGGCTCATCGTGCTGGGTGGCGCCCACCACGTCACTGGGTTCCTGGACGGGGCTGGGGTGGCGCTGCGGAACATCCACAAATTTGACCCCCTGGTGCGGCTGCCCCTATTGGTGGGATTTGCCCAGCTCTGGCAACTATTTCCCGCCCCCAACCTCGCCCAGCCCGGCGCTCCCGGCGAGCTGCCGAGACCGGTGGGGGCGTCGGTGGGGGCGCGGCAATTCTTCGCGGCCTGGCTGCCCCGCCACCCGCGGCGGGCCGCCGCCCTGGCCCTGATTCTCTTGGTCAGCGTATCCGCAGTCTCCCCGGCCTGGGCGGGTCGGCTCCTGCCGTTGGGCGCCTACCGGTCCGTGCCCGACTATTGGGCTAAGGCCGCCGAATTCCTCAACCACGAAGCCCACGGCACTCGAACACTTATTCTCCCGGCAAGCTCTTTCGCCCGGCAAACCTGGGGTTGGACCAGGGACGAACCGGCCCAGCCCCTGTTAGACGTACCGTGGGCGGTACGTGACGCCATCCCCCTGGTCACACCGGAAGCCATCCGGGGACTGGACGGGATATCCGCCTACCCCACCCCCGAAAACCTGGCACGACTAGGTATCGGGGCGGTCATCGTCCGCCACGACCTGGCCCACAGCACCCGAAACATGTCGGCGGAACGCCTCTTTCCACAGGCCAAAATCCACCGATTCGGCGAGGTGGAGGTAGTGATTCTCAACCGCGACCTGGGCATGACCGTGGTCGATTCCGACCGCATCCCCACGGTTGCCGGCGGCGGAGAATCGTTAGCGCTGCTGGGTTCGGGGGCGTATCGGCTGGTGGGCCAGGGGGCGAACATTGTCACCGACACTCCCCTGCTGGTGGGCCGCAACTATGGGTCGTTAAACTCGGTGTCCGCACCCCTGGCGGACGCGGCCGAGGCCAAGGATGTACACAATCGAGTCATTGACTACCCGTCCGTTGGCCCCTTCACCAAGGTGGTGGAATCCGGGGGGCAGGTGCGGGCCTCGTCGTCGGCGGGGGATGCGACCAGCTTCGCCGGATCCCGACCCGGGCGGGCGGTGACCGCGGCGGTCGACGGGCTCGCCACCACCGCCTGGTGGCCCCGACCCGGAACCCAACGGGGCGAATGGATCGAACTGCAACCCAACACCCCCCTGGCTGACCCGGTGTTGGAGGTATTACTCACCGCCAGCAAGCCTGTGCGCGCCGAGGTCATCGTGACCGCCGACGACCGGAAGGTAACCAAACGCATGAAAACTGGTGAGCGAGTAAAAATCCCCATACCGGGCGGCATGGCCTCCAAGGTGCGGCTCACCCTGGGGGCAGCCGCGGCCCCCATCGGGGTTGCCGAACTCACCATCACCCACGCCCCCATCACCCGCAACGTCACGGTACCTGACACCTCACCGCAGGTGCGGCAATTCGTGTTCAACCAGGTGTTTTCCTACACGGAGCAGTTGCAGCGCCGCTTCACCGTCCCCCGAACCATGCGGGTGCGGGTAGACCTGTCCGCCTGCGTGCAGCGCGTCTATGTTGACGGCGCCCGCCACGAGTGCGGCGACACCATCACCCTCACACCCGGCGTCCACCAGATTCGAACAGGTGCGCAAATACTGAAGCTGACCGAGGTGGGTTTCGACCCCACCGGCGCCCCCACCACACCGCTCACCCACCTCAAACCCGCCACCCGTGAACGCCTCATCATCACCAACCGGGCCGCCAACGATGGTCTCATCGGCACCCTGGACGGCACACCCCTCACCCCAACCACCATCAACTCCGGCATTCAGGCGTTCATCGTCCCACCGGGCCATGGTGGGGAATTCCGCCTGAGCTTCGCCGGCGACCACCCCTACCGGCAGGGGCTGCTCATTGGTAGTATTACCGCCGGCATCACCGCCCTGCTTTGCGCTGTCGCCACGGTCCGGCGTCGACAAGTTCGCCACGAAGTGCTGCGCATTACCGGCGGCACCTACGGCGCCGTCATCGTTTGCGGGGGGCTCGCGCTCACCACCGGCTGGCCCATCCTCATTCTCATACCGCTCACATGGCTGGTGCTGCGCTACACCCTCATCGGCCGCGGGCTGCTCATCGCCGCCACCATGACCATGACCGCCATGTGGCTGGCCCGCGCCCCCTGGCCCGCCGCGAACTATGCCGGCGACTCGCCGCTGCTCGCCTGCGCCTGCGCCATTGCCGTCATCACCATGTGCATCAGTCTTCGGCGTGGCTCACCCGAATATCCGCAGCCGAAGACACCGAAATCGGCACCACCTCCTGGTCCTCGTTCTGCTCATCCTGCACCTGAACCTGCACCAGCCCCGCCACCGGCGGACGCACCACCGCAAGCACCGCCCCCGGCGTGATACTGTTCTCCGCTAAATAGCGCAGCAGCTCCGAATCACCGTCATGGATCTGCTCCACCACCACCTGCTCCCCCGGCGCGATAGAATTCAACGACTGTTTCGGCAGCTCCGCAACATTCCCCGACTCGTCCGGGATCGGATCCCCATGCGGGTCCCGGGTCGGATGCCCCAGCTTTTCGTCCACCCGGCGTAAAAACTGGTCGGACACCGCATGCTCCAATAAATCCGCCTCGTCATGCACCTCGTCCCAGGAGTAGTCCAACACCCGAACCAGAAACATTTCAATCAGCCGATGCCGGCGCACCATCGCCAACGCCACCTGCCGGCCCGCCGACGTCAACACCACCCCCGCATACCGTTGGTGTTCCACCAGGCCCCGCGCCGCCAGCCGTTTCACCGCCTCGCTCGCGGTCGGGGTTTTCTGGGCTAACGCCCCCGCAATCGCGCTTAACGACGCCGGCTCACCGGTTCGTTCGACGATATCCCAAATGCATTTGAGGTAATCTTGGGTTTTCTCGGGGTAGTCCATGACATGCACAGTATCCATCCTAATGACCGGCAACCTAAATAAAACAGGCCTGCTACCACCGCGACCATGCCGCCGGCCGATAAACTCTGCCACACGGCCAGCAGCAGCCCGGTGATCCCAATGCCCACACCAGCGACGCCCGACCACAGTATGAGCCCCGCGAAGTTCCGCGCAAACACCTGCACCCCTGCGGCCGGCGCCACCAGAATGGCGATCGACAGGATCGAGCCCACCGCCGGAATCGCCACCACCATGCTTGCGCACAATAATCCCAGTGTGATTCCCTCCATGAGGGTCAGCCACCAGCGGGAATTCCGCACCGCCACCCGGAATGCTATGGGGTCAAAATAATAAAATGCCAGGCGGCGGCCGCAGGTCACCAATGCTATTACCGCGAGCACCAGAATGGCTGCGGCCGACAGCACATCCGTGTGGGATACGGCCAGGAGGGATCCGGTGAGGAACCCCTCCACTTTGAGCGGCAGCGGTTGGAACCAGCGCAGCAGAAACACGCCCAGCGCGTAGCCCACCGTCAGCACGATCCCAGCGGCGGCGGTGGGGGAAATCCCCTCCAGGCTGGCCAGGTATCGCATCAACCACGCTAGTGGGATGCAGAACAGTGCGGCGCCGACAAAGAGCCACAGGCTGAGGCTGCTGCTGGATGCCCCCATGAATTGGCCGATCACCACGCCCAGCACCGCGCCCGGAAACGTGCCGTGGGAGAGCGATTCGGAGAAAAACACCCGCTTACCCACGATCGCCAGTGCGCCCACGATTCCCAGCAGCACGCCGACCACAACCACTTCCGCAATGGGGAGGGTAAGAATACCTACCATGTCCCTACTCCTCGGTCCGTGCCTGCTGTGGGCTTTGTTCGCTCTGCAAGCTTTGCGACGCGGGTTTAGCCGCTTTTGCCCCCGCCCCCGCCTTGCGGAAAGCCGAACGAGCGGTAGTTCGAAGAGTGTTGAGGGCTATCGCTATTACAAACACCGCCACCAGCGACAAACTCACCGCCGCCTGGGGGCTAATCTGATGCCCCACATCAACATTCATCGCCACCACCCCAATGACCGCCGCGGTCAGGCCGGCAGCAACCGCAATCCCCACCATCATCGGAATGGTTCGGGCCAAGAGCCGGGCCGCCGCCCCCGGAATAATCAAATATCCGATCACCAGCAACACCCCCACCGCGGAACTGGCCACCACCACGACGGCGGCGATCGCGGCATTGAGGGCAGCATCGATCAGGGTCACATTGATGTGCTGCGCCACCATGAAATTCCGGTCAAACGCCACCGCCACCTGTTTCCGCCACGTCACCAGCAATATCACGAGCGCGGCAGTGCTCAACACCGCAGTCTGAATGAGCCGGGTATCCGTCACATCCAAGAGCCGGCCAAACATGAGCGCATCCAACTGACCGGAATAGTCCCCAATGGCCAGACTCAACACCACGCCAACCCCATAAAAACTGGTGAGTACCACGGCGGTACCGGCCTCGGCGGCAGCCCGCCTGGTGACAAACGTGAGCGCCGCAGCGGCAACCGCCGCCACCACGGCGGCGCCGGGCACAATACCATCAATCCCACCCAGGGCCAAGCCCACCACCATGCCGGGAAACACGGAGTGCACCAAAGCCTCCACACTGAATTCCATGGCACGCAAATTAACCAGCACCCCCACGCTGCCGCCCACGATTCCGAGAATCAGCAACAAAATGAGAGGGCGCTGCAGGTACGGGAGGGTGAGAATATCAACGAACATGATGCAACAGAGCTTCGGCGGTGTCGTAAATGGCGACATGACCATCGGCAAAAACCGCGGTTTGCTCGCATAGTTGTTCGGCGAGACTGTAGTCGTGGGTGGACACCACCACCCCGGTTCCCTGCTGCTTAAGCTCCATGAGCACCCGCACCAACACATCTCTGCTTGTGGTATCAAGGCCATTGAAAGGCTCATCAAGCAGCATCAAAGCCGGATTGGTGACAATGGCCCGGGCGATAAGTACCCGCTGTCGTTGTCCACCAGACAGGCTACCGAATCGTTCCGTGGCCTTCTGCTCCAAATTCACCCGAGCAAGCGCCGACGAAATTTTATTCGAATCAACCCGACGCCACCAGGGGGTGGTAGCAGACAGTCCCATGGCCACCACCCCCTGGGCGGTCACGGGGAAACTCGGATCAATATCCTGGTGTTGTGGCACATACCCAATATTGTTGACACAACGCAAGACACCAGTGGTACGACACATGCCCAGGATGCCTTTGAGCAACGTGGATTTGCCAGAACCATTCGCGCCGATAAGCGCGAGGGCTGCGCCGGGGGCCACGGTGAGGTTGACGTTTTCCAAAATGGTGGTGGCATCGTAGCCCAGGTCGAGGTTTTCGGTAACCAGGACCGGGGGTTTCGTAGCCGGCGTTGCAGCCGGCACCGATGTGGCGGGTGTCGAGGCTGGGGTGGGCGAGGTCATGGGTGTCATGGGTAGTGCCCTTCGTTGTGGTTATTTGGCGTTATTGGATATCTCGGGTGGTAGCGGGGCGGGCGTGCCGTCCCAGGCGGTCACGAGGGTGGTGACATTGTGGATGATGGAGCCGATGTAGGTTTCGCCGGGGCTGCCGGCTGGGCCCAGCGAATCGCCGTACAGGGCATCGTCGTTAGTGATGGCTTTCACACCTGCGACCCGGGCGATGGCTTCGATCGACTTGGAATTATTGGAGTTCTCGGCGAACAGGGCTTTGGCGCCGGATGCTTTGACCTCTTCCGCGGCCTTGTTGATGTGTTCCGCGGTGGCGTCTTGCTGGTGGTTGAAGTCGCTGAGGGCGGCACCAATGAACTTCACGTCGTAGGCGTTAGCGAAGTAGCCGAAGGCATCGTGGGAGGTGAAGAGCACCCGGTTTTCTTCCGGCACGCTGGAAATGGAGTCCCGAACCCACTGGTCCAAGAGGGTGAGCTGGGCCTCGTATTTTTCGACAGCGGCCTTAATGCTATCGGCAGCGGCGGGGTTGTCCGACTGGGTTTTCTCCAGAGCGGTGCCGATGTTAAACACCTGGACGTCGGCCTGTTTCACGTCGGTCCACACGTGGGGATCGTGGGTGAATTCGGGCTTTTCACCGGGCGTGACAAACGGCCACGGCCGGACGTCTACTTTCTGGTCGCCGAGTTCAACAGTGTAGCCGTCGCCCTTCTCTTCGGACACCCCTGAGGTGACCAACATGGTTCCCTTAAAGCCAGAGGATTTCACCGCCGAGTCGAGAAAGTGTTCGAGGTCGACACCGTTAACAAAGAGCAGATCGGCTTGTGCCAGCGCCTTCATCTGTTGCGGGGTCATTTCGTGCTCGTGCGCAGACGCGTTGGGGGCGAGCAAACAGGTGAGGTTTAACGTGACGTCGCCGTCCCCACTGGTGGTTTCGTGACCAGCGGAGTCGGTTTTGACCAGTTTCATGCCGTTGTTGGCAATCTGGGTGAGGTAGTCACAGATTTGGGTGGTGGTGGCTACGGCATGAATGCCTTTGGCGTTGGCGGCTCCGGTCGGGGCAGTGCTGCAACCAGCCAACGCGAGGGCAGCAGCAAGGATACCGGCAAAATATTTCTTCTGCACGATCCTCATTCTAGACACCCCCAAAGCAAAAGTTCAAGTCATTGAACTTATGGTTTCAGTGCTCGTTTTCTCCCCTGCTTGACGACGTCCTCCCGGCCCGAAAACTCACCACCATCACCCACCACTACCCCCGCGGCAGCACCTTCGCGTTAGCTGGGGTTCTACGCATAACCGACCCGAATGAACTGTCGTGGTTTTTTTGGATTGTTGTTTTCCTATCCGTTTGGGTTATTTATACCACGAGTGCTTGATACCTAGCATGGATCGGGGTACGCC
>ERZ772927.95-NODE-95-length-67096-cov-4.89527_pt1 | contig 67096 bp, 61 predicted proteins | sample MGYA00512115_ERZ772927 | MGnify/ENA primary metagenome ERZ772927 (study PRJEB29015, sample SAMEA2737924) | human oral metagenome | biome: human oral; feature: human-associated habitat; material: dental | place: China | collected 2013 ... | reverse complement strand
GTGGCGAATAGCCAAGGCCAAGCGATCGCGGTCAAGCTACTCGCTGACGTGGCGCCCGTTACTCAGGCCAAGCTCGCCACGCTGCAGGTGTTGCCGTACACCATGCTCGGCTCGCTGCTGGTGGCGCTCGTGTTTTCGTACATCTATAGCCGTTTTGTGACGCGGCCGATTCGCCAGATGGCGGCGGTGACTACAACTATGCAGCGGCTGGAAAAGGGTGCGCACTACCCGGTGAATAGTCATGACGAGATTGGCGTGCTGGGGCGAAATATTAACGAACTCTATCAAAACCTGTGGCAAACGATTCGCTCGCTGGAGCATGAGAATAAGCGGATCGCTCAGCTGGAGAAAGAAAAAATCGCCTTCCTCCGCGCGGCTTCGCATGAGTTGAAAACGCCGCTAGCAGCGCTACGGATCATGCTCGAGAACATGCAACTCAACATCGGCGAGTATAAAAATCGCGATCAGTACCTGGCGGAATCGGTGGCGCAGGTTGACCGCTTGGCGGCGATGGTGAATGACGTTTTGCGTTCTGGCAGTATCGCCGAGCAGGCTTTACGTCAGGAAAAACGGCTGAGGATCGATAAGATGGTCGCTGAGGTGGTTGAAGATTATGTGTTGCTAGCAAAAACGCGCAGCATGACTTTCGAGGTTAATGCAGAGCCAACGACCATTCGTGCTAACCGCGACATGATGCGCCACGTCATCTCGAACCTGGTGTCAAACGCGGTGCGCCATGGCGACGCCGGGAGCGTGATAAAAATTACTTGCGACCAGCATGAGCTAGCCATCGAAAACGCCTGCAAACCACTCACCAAGCAGCAACTCCAGCACGTTTTCGATCCGTTTTATCGGAGCAATGCCGCCACGAAGCAACATGCCGACAGCAGCGGCATCGGCCTCTACACCGTGAAAATGCTGCTCGACGCTAAGGGTCTGGATTATGAGTTTGCGCCACACGGGCGGGGCATGCGGTTTGTGGTGAGGTTTTGAGAAATTCACTCAGGGCTATTCTTTGAAGCATAGAGAACTCTAAAACGATTACTCTATAAGTTTTGGAATAGAAAGAGGCGGGGTAAACAGTGTTTTTGCTAGTAAGCTGTGGTGTTTTAAAGTCGTACCAGAAAGAGTATTATCTAGTTATGGCATATTACAAACCAGCAAGAATTCCTAGGGTTCCAACATACCATTTGAGGAAACCTAAAATCTTTATATCATTTAACTATACATATGACCAGGGGTATCGTTATCTTATGAGCGCATGGAATACTAACCCCTATTTTGATTTTACTTATGATGATCGTACGCCATGTGAGATTCAAACGGACAGTGTCTCTAGAGTAAAAGCTGTATTGACAACAAAGATTAAAGAATCTTCGGCAGTTGTGGTGATTATTGGTAGTCATGCTAATGAGTTGCATTCGGATAGACATCTGATCGGTTACCGAAACTGGCAGAATTATGAGATAGCTAAAGCAAAAGAGCTAGGCAAAAGACTCGTAGCAGTTCAGGCCAACAGAAACTTCCATTACCCGCAAGAGTTGATAGGTGTAAATGCCACAAGAGTATATTCTTTTAGTCAAAATAGTATTATTAAGGCTGTAAGGGGTTTTTAATATGGCTACAGGTGTAGATATACTATATGATCACTATAAAGTTAGCAATAGTATGCTACAGAGTAATCTTAAAGATCGTGAAAAATTTTTTCGGTCGTTGTTTATATTTGAAGTGTTGAACATTATTTTTCTATATCAACCACTGGAGTTTGCAAAAATAATTCAAAATTCATTAAATCTTTCTCAAAATATCAAAATCGAATCAACTAGTTTTCTGGTTACGTCTTTGCAGATTGTCATATCTGTCGCAATATCGTATTTGTTAATTCGCTATTTTCAGAGCAATATATGGGCAGAAAGACAGTATTCTTATATAAGCAAGCTAGAGAATGAGTTAACAGCTAAGGCTGATACGGATATATTTTGCCGGGAAAGTGCTGAATACAGTAGGAATTATCCCTTTGTTCTGAATATTATTGATATCTTTTATAAATTTATTATTCCTCTAATCTTGTTGTTGTTACATTTAGTAAAAATATGCTCTTTCCTGGAGGTAATTACCCACAACTTTAATATAGTTTCATTCATAGAAATTATCATTGATACGTTTCTTATGATTTTAGTTATTGCTTATGTTTGTCTTATGAAAAGATACATTAGTAACTCAGCTCATTAGTAACGCTTCGCCCTGTTATATTTGATGATATAATAGGTGGCGGCATGAAGATCTCCTTGTCTCAGCCTAACACTACAATAAAACGCCAGGCGACTCGGGCATTTTTTGACAGAACAGAGGCAAAACCCCGCGAAAAGGGCGTTGACTTCTCACTAGCGCTCATTATGGCTGGTGTGCCAGGTGCTGGTAAAACAGAGTATATTAGCTCGTTCATTGAGGAAAATGTGATATTCAAGGATAATGCGCTGAGGATTGACTTAGATGAAATTATTACTGTTTTTGAAGAATACCAACCTGAAGAAGATAGTAGATTTCGTAGCATCGGCAGTAGGATTGTTGAGAATATTTTAGACCGTGCTTTTAAAAATGGATATAATTTTATACTAGATGGTACGTTTGCTGGCAATAAGGCAATCGACAATGTACATCGAGCTATTCGCCATGGCTATCTTGTATATATCGTTGTACTGATTGAGGATATTGAGCAGGCCAAAGAGTACACGCGTATTCGCAAAGAAAAGACTAAACGAGAGATTAAAGATGAGGCGTTCGGTGAGATTATCGCAGGGATAAGAAAAAATCTTAAAACTATTCAGAGTAATTTTATTAATAAAGGATTGCCAGTCGTTGTTGAATTTATTGAGAAGCGTTGGCAAGAAGGTACAGTTAGATATGAGAGAAGGGTATGGCCCAACATTGATGATTTATATGAAAAATGATAGAATGAGATAGATATATAAACTTAGAAAGGCGATGCAAATGAACCATCTAAGAAATAAACTTAAAAAGAACGTAGCTATAGCTCGTCAAAACAAAATGAAGAAAACTCTTGAAAATCCGAAGAAGATTCGTGCCGCTGCCCAGGGGGCAATTGCACGGCAACAGAAGCTAGCTAGAGCCAGATAATCTCCACCCATTTCACATTCCCTTCACATAACCTTGCTACACTGACATAGAACCAAGAAAGGAGATCTATGTCATTTATACAACGTGCCTGGTTGTATATCACCAGGAAAAAACTCAAAACGCTGATTTTGCTGGCGATTTTGCTGTGTATGTCGACGATTATGCTGAGTGGATTTGCCATCAAGCATTCGACCGACGCGGCGGCACAGTCGCTGGACAAAACACTCAAGGCCGGCTTCACGCTGGGCAATAATCCGCGTACCAATCCAGGAACGGCCCGCGGTTCGGGAACGGTGTCGAACAAAGACATCGACGCGGTGAAAAATCTGGAGGGCGTGACGGACTATGTCAAGCGCCAGAACGCCACGGTTGATTTTATCAATACCAAACTGGTGCCACTACCGAGTGGCGGCAGCGGCTATGATGCCCAAAAAGACAAGCAATTTGGTAACGCCGCCACCATCATCGGCGTCAACAAATCTGAGTCCGAAAAAAAGTTCCGCGCCGAGTCGCTCAAACTCATCGCCGGCCGGCACATCACCGAGAACGATTTGCACAAGATTTTGGTGCACGAAGATTTTGCCAAAGCTAATAACCTGAAGCTTGGCAGCAAAATTAAACTGAAGGCCAATCAATACGACACCGATAATGAGCATCCATCCAAGGACGAGGTTGAAGTAGAAATCGTCGGTATATTTAGCGGCAAAAACCCAAAGCAGGCGACGTATCAGGTGGAGCTGTTCGAGAATTTGTTTCTGACCGACCTCGCGACGACCCGCCAGTTGAATGCCTATACAGCGCAAAATGAGATTTACCAGGACGCTACGTTCTTCACCAAAGGCACCAAACAACTGGACGAGGTAATGGCGCGGGCAAATAAATTGCCGGTCAATTGGCAAAAGTATCAATTGAATAAGAACAGCCAGGAGCTGGCTGGCGTGACTGGCGCGGTGAACGGTGTGTATGGCCTGATCGACGGTATGCTGTGGGCGACGGCGCTGGTCAGCGTCGCGGTGATCGGCATGGTGCTGTATTTGTGGATGAACGAGCGCAAGCGCGAAGCGGGTGTACTCTTGGCGACGGGCGTGCCGCAGTCAAAGATTGTGCTGCAATATATCGCTGAGCTGGTGATGATCGCAGTGCTGAGCTTCGGTGCGTCGTACTTTACCGCAGGGCTGATTGCTCAACAAATGGGCGATCACGTGGTGTCGCAGGCGGCACAGAGCGCCACGCGTCAAGCGGGCAGTTCCCTCAACGGTGCATCGCTCGGTGCTGACGCTGACTCGGTGACGTCATCGCGCACGCTAGAAAAGGTGACAGTTGGCGTACAACCGACGGATCTGCTGGCGGTGTGGGGCGCTGGGCTGGCGGTGATCATCATCGCGGTGCTACTGGCTTCGCGACCGATTACCCAATCAACGCCAAAAGAATTACTAACTGAAGTGGACTAGGGGCAAATGATGACGATTATCAAACGAGCCTGGACGGCTGTGGCGCGCAAACGGCGTCGCAGCCTGACCATCGCCCTGATCATGACGCTGATTTTCACGCTGCTGATCGGCACGCTGACGGTGCAGCAAACGATGGCGCAGCTGAAGCAATCAATTGAACGGAATATCCGCGCTGGCTTTAGCATCGCCAGCAAGCAACCGTCGGGCGAAGTACCGATGGAAATGGCACGACAGGTACAGCGCGCCGGCGGCGTCAAAGCGCACAATTTCCAGACAGAAACCACCGCGGGACTGCCGGGCAAGCAATTGGTCGACACGGCAGGCAGCGGCGTGCAGCTGGACTCTAACGTGGCTGGCGAAGCAAAAGTGACGGGCGCGACACAGAGCGATCTGCTCGGCGAGTTCACTGGACGGTTCTACCAACTAGAGCAGGGCAAGCACCTATCGACGAACGATCAAAACGCGGCCCTGATCCACAAAACCTTCGCCGAGAAAAATAATATCAAGCCAGGCGACAAGCTGGACATCACCAAAGACGGCAGGCGCGTGACGGTAACTGTCGCAGGAATCTTCAGCGGCAAAGGCGAGAAGCCAGCGGTCTTGCAGTCCGACATGGCGGAGAATCATCTCATCACCAACTTGGCTGCGGCGCAGCAGCTGACAGGTAGCCAGCAGTTGACGCGGGCGACGTATTTTGCCGAAAATCCGCATCAGCTGAAGTCGCTAACGGACCGCGCCAAAAGCCTACCAAACGTCGATTGGCAAAAATTGAGCCTGACTGACAACGGGGCGGTATTTGCCGGAGTTCTCCAAAACATCGCTGGCATTCAAAACATTTTGACAATTGCCACCATCGGTGCGGCTGGGGCGGGGCTGGCAGTTTTATCGTTGGTACTGGTGTTCTGGGTGCGCGGCCGCTTGCATGAAATTGGCATCTTGCTGTCCATCGGCATGTCAAAGCGGCAGATTATCGGGCAGTTCTTGGCGGAACTCGCCATCATCGCCGCAGTCAGTTCGGTGTTCGCGCTCGGTATCGGTTCGGTCGCCTCGTCGCAGATTTCTACTGCCCTGACGGCGCAAACCGACCAAAGCCAGCGCGTAGAAAAAAACGTGGTGCAAGCCGCGCCACCAGCGACCTACTTGCAGGCTTTCGCCTTCGGCTACATGGTCGTTCTGTTATCAGCTATCGCTGCCACCGCGCCAATCATGCGCCAATCACCAAAGCAAATTTTAGCAAAATTAAGTTAGGAGTTATCATGTCATTACTTACGTTACGCGATATTATCTATTCATACGCCGACGGCACCAGCAATGTGCTCAACGGCATCAATTATCAATTTGAAAAAGGCAAGTTCTACGCCATCGTCGGTAGTTCTGGGGCTGGTAAATCGACGCTGCTCGGGCTGCTAGCAGGGCTAGACACGCCGACTGGTGGGCAGATTTTGTTCGACGACGAAGACATCGCCGAGCAGGGCTATTCGCATCATCGCAAGCACAATATCTCGCTGGTGTTTCAAAATTATAACCTGATCGATTATCTGACGCCACTGGAAAACCTGAAATTAGTTAATTCCAAAGCTACCAACGAAACATTGCATGCCATGGGCCTAGATGACGATCACATTCACCGTAACGTCATGAAACTTTCCGGCGGACAGCAACAGCGTGTAGCGATCGGCCGAGCGCTGGTATCCTCCGCGCCGATTATCTTGGCGGACGAACCGACCGGCAACCTGGACGAAACCACCGCCGCCGACATCATCGACATCCTGCGCCGAGCCGCCCACGAAAACGACAAATGCGTCATCGTCGTTACCCACAGCAAACAGCTAGCCAAAGAGGCGGATGTGGTATTGACATTGAAGGATAAGAAACTGAAGGGGTAAAAGCCTAAAGAGAAAATTGAATTAGATAGCAGATACCTTTGCTAAATAATTAATCACATCAACATAATAAGGATCTATGTTTACTGGGGTATCTGCATTCAATATTTCTGCTAATGTCATCCAGTTATAGTCTTTATGCTTCCAACTTAACTCAATGGAAGTGTCTATATCATCTATAGTTACTCCAAACAACATATGTTTCGTATTTTTATATTGCTTAGTAAATAACATATTTAGGCTGTTTGGGTCTACGTAGATACCGGTCTCTTCTTGTATTTCGCGAGCGGTTGCTATGTTAGGGGTTTCCTTTGTTTCTACTTCTCCTCCAGGAAGATCAAGATGTCCGGGGAAATTTGGATGTGTATCTCCTCTATACAGCAGTAAATATTTACCATCTCGATTCTTAATTAGTGCCTTTGAAACCACCTTAAGCATATTTTGATTGTAATATAGAGATGTTGTTTGGCTCAACTTTCTTAAATGAATGGAGGATTTTAGAGAAATTGCTAGTTCGTATATAATTGTCCTAAGGTAGATTTTATTATGAATATACATAAGTTAAGGTTATCTGAAGAACCATTTGTCGCTATCGCATCTGGTCATAAAACCATTGAGTCGCGGCTGTACGATGAGAAGTGTCGGAAGATTCAGCTCGGCGATCAGATTGTGTTTATCAACCGTGTAGATTCCGAGCAGACTGTGGTCGTAACGGTGGTTGGTCTGTTGCGTTATACTACGTTTCATGACCTGTTCTCGCATAATGATCCGCGTAAGTTTGGTGGTGAAAGTGTTGAATGGTTGGAGTGTCAGATTTACGAGTTCTATTCTACGGCAGACCAGGAACGATACGGAGTTTTAGGGATCGAGTTTGAGTATGAAAGCCAATAGCAATATACATGATGATATTGTGATGAAGTTGAAAAAACTTGCTGAGGGCAACGAGACGTACGCTGAGTTTAATAAGCGTATCGTTAATACCGAGATGCCGATCGTTGGCGTGCGGGTGCCGGATTTGCGACGGCTGGCGAGGGAGCTGGCGTCTGATATGAGCGCAGCGGATATTCGCAATTTGCTAGCAGAGAAGAATCAATCGTTCGACTATCTGCTGCTGTGTGGGCTATTGATTACGCATGCTCGGCTTGATGATCAGGCTGCGATTGATTTGACCAAGCAATATTTGCCCCGCGTTGATTCGTGGGCACACATTGATGTATTTGTTGAGAGAAAGCGGCGATTTACTAGTGAGTCGTGGTGGGATTTTGCGTTGGAATATTTGCAAAGCGAAGCTGAATTTACGGTGCGCTACGGCGTGGTTTTTTTGATGACTAATTTTTTGGACGAAGCACATATCGACAAAGTTTTTGCGGTATTGCGAAACATTACCCACGACGGCTATTATGTCAAAATGGCACTTGCTTGGCTGTACGCCACGGCGGCGGTGAACTTTTTTGAGCTGACGCTGGCTGAGTTGGAAAACGAATATGTCGACGCTTGGACGCGCAATAAAGCCTACCAAAAAATGTGCGAATCACGGCGATTTACGCCCGAACAGCAGAATATCATTGCCAAATATAAAGCAAAAGAATATTGCCAGTAATCGCCAGCCTGCAGCCTGGCTTTACAAAAGTCGAATAGTTACAGATAAGGTGATATACTAGTAACTAGTATGAAAGTCAGCCTAAACCTTATCAAACAATTGATTAATTTTGAATTACCCCCCGTGGACGAGTTGGTGGCACGAGTCAATCAGCAGCTTGGTGGTGTCGAGGAAGTGATCGACCTGAAAGCCAAGTATGGTGGTGCGCGAATCGTCCGAGTAGTTGGATGTGCCAAGCATCCTAACGCCGATCGGCTGAGTGTGACCAAAATTGATGATGGCGGTGCGGTTGCGGATGTGCCGCGCGATAAGAACAGCCTGGTGCAAGTGGTTTGCGGCGCGCCAAATGTGCATGCGGATATGTGGGCGATTTGGTTGCCGCCGAAGAGTGCGGTGCCGGCGAGTTTTAATGACGATGAGCCGTTCGTGTTGGATGCGCGACCGCTGCGCGGCGTGCTCAGTCAGGGCATGTTGGCGGCGGCTGACGAGCTGGCGATTGGCGCGGATCACGAGGGAATTGTTGAGATTCATGAGCACGACGCGCCAGCTGGGGTTGAATTGACGGCGGGCGCTAGTTTTGCCGAAACGTTTGGTTTGGACGACTATGTGCTGGATATTGAGAATAAGATGTTTACTCATCGGCCGGACTGCTTTGGTCAACTTGGCGTGGCGCGTGAGATTACCGGGATTTTTCACCAGCAGTTTACTAGTCCTGATTGGTATAAATCAGACCAGCAGTTCACGGGTGCTGAGGGGCTGGATTTAACGGTCATCAATGACGTACCAGAATTAGTGCCGCGGTTCATGGCGGTAGCGATTCGCGATGTTACTGTACAGCCGAGTCCGCTGTGGCTGCAGTGTCAATTGGTGGCGATGGGCGGCAAGCCGATTAATAACATTGTTGACGCGACGAATTACATGATGCTGATGACGGCGCAGCCAACGCACGCCTATGATTATGATAAATTGCGCGGGTCTACACTCGGGGTGCGGCTGGCTCGTAACGGCGAGAAAGTTAGTTTACTCAATGGCAAAGAGTATGAGCTGACGATTGACGACATCGTCATTGCTGACGGCGAGGGTGTGATCGGCCTGGCGGGAATTATGGGAGGTGCCGACACCGAGGTTTCGGGTGAGACCAAGAATATCGTCCTTGAATGCGCTAATTTTGACATGTATGCACTGCGCCGCACCGCCATGCGACACGGTATTTTCACCGACGCATTGACACGGTTCAATAAGGGGCAGTCGCCGCTCCAAAATGCTGCCGTATTGAAGCAGCTGATGGGCATGGTTGGCGGGGTGCAGGCGAGTGAAGTGTTTGATCTAAAACAATTTAATGACTGGCTTGATGATTATTTTGATGGAAAATACACACCAGCTAATATTGATATCGACAGTAAATTTATCAATGAGAGATTGGGCTTGGACTTATCTGGCGATGATATTTGCGGCTTGTTGAATAACGTGGAAATAAAGAGTCATGGTCCGGAAGAGGAATTGGGTTATATTTGCATTCAATCGCCGTTTTGGCGTACCGACCTTGAAATGCCAGAGGACATTGTTGAAGAAGTCGGTCGACTGTACGGCTTTGACAAATTACCGCGTCAATTGCCACGTCGTAGCATTAAACCAGCGACAAAAAACTTGCGTCGTGAACTAAAAAACGCTGTTCGCCAAAGTCTTTCGCGTGCTGGTGCTAACGAAGTTGTAACGTACAGTTTCGTTCATGAACGCATCCTGAAAAACGCCGAGCAGGATATCACTCAGGCATACAAATTATCAAATGCTCTCAGTCCTGACTTGCAGTACTACCGATTGACGGTGCTGCCAAGTTTGCTCGACAAGGTTCACGCCAATATCAAGGCTGGTCATGATGAATTTGCCTTGTTTGAAATGGGCAAGGGTCATATCAAAATGCATGGTTTGGGTGAAGATGGTTTGCCAGAAGCCAGTCAGTTCACCGACATCATCTATGCCGCCAAAAAGCCGGGAGCGGGTGCGCCATTTTACAAAATTCGTCGCTTGGTTAAGCAGCTGGCACACGATCTTGGTGCCGAGTTAGTATTTAAGCCGATTGAACAAGAACGTAATTTCCCAGTCACGGCACCGTTTGACCAATCACGCAGCGCATTAGTTGAGACAGTTGACGGAACGTTTATCGGTATAGTCGGCGAATTGAAACAATCAGTCATCAAGAATTTCAAATTGCCAGCGTACGTAGCTGCAGCGAGCTTGGACACCGCTGGCTTGGAGGTTGTTTACGCCAAGCAAGGTAGTCATTATCAACCGCTCAGCCGCTACCCATCGACCAGCCGCGACATTTCTCTCAAAGTGCCAGCTCAGGTCAATTATGCGTCGGTTTATGACTGCATTAAGGGCGTTATAGATAGTCACCAAGAGCTACAAATTGTCATTACGCCAATTTCAATTTACCAACCAGAGGATGATAACTCGACGAAAACTATTACTTTCAATATAAAGTTCACCAGCCTCGAGCGTACGCTGACTGATAAAGACATCACGCCGATAATTGAAGATATATTAGCTAAAGCTGGCGAGAAATTTGGCGCCGCGCAAGTTTAGTTGGTGATTGTTGAGCTCGGTGAAAATTGATATAATTGGATAGGTAAATAAAGGAGGATTATGGCAACGAGTAAAAGCCAAAGAATAGGGATTTGGGTGATTGCTGGTATGATGTTTTTAGGAACGGTCGGCGGATTTATCGCCATGATGGTGCAGCCAGGCAATGACGCCAAAGACCAGGCGGCACTGAAGAAGGCGCAGGATGAGTACACTAAAGCCAACGATGAGCATAAGAAAAAAGTAGAAGCTCAGGCGGGCGAACTGAGCCAAAAATACTACAGTAAATTTTCTGAGTTTAGTTCGCGAGTCGGTGCGTTTGAGGCGGGCGATGTCAAAGAGCTCGGCAAAGAAGATTTGATCGAAGGCGATGGAGCAGAGGTTAAAGACGATACCAAATTTGCGGTTTACTACATCGGCTGGAATGCCAAGGGTGAGATTTTTGACCAATCAATTGCCGATGGAAAGTTAAAAGCGCCGCTTAATATGAATGGTCCAGCAAAAACTGCCGTAATTCAAGGTTGGAAAGAAGGTCTGATTGGTATGAAGATTGGCGGCGTACGCGAATTGACAATTCCAGCCAACAAGGCTTATGGAAATCAGGCTCAGGGCGACAAAATCCCTGCCAATTCACCACTGAAGTTTGTCATCATGGCTATTGAAAAACCAGCGGAAATTCCGCAGCCAGAAATGCCAGAAATCATCAAGCAGTATTATAGATCAAGGGGGCTAAATGTATAAAGAAGTTATCATCGTTGGCGCTGGCCCAAGTGCACTGACCGCAGCGATCTATCTGTCACGTGAAGACGTACCGACGACACTATATGAACGCGGTGTGGTCGGTGGCATGGCAGCCATCACTGACCAAATTGACAATTATCCAGGCTTCGCTGAGGGCGTGACCGGCATGAAGTTGGCGTCTGAATTGCAGCAGCAGGCTGAGCGGTTCGGTGCGAATATCGAGTACGGCGACGTCACGGAGCTGAAGCAGGTCGACGGAGAATTGGAACTGACGATTGATGGTCAGCCAGTGCACACCAAAGCGGTACTGCTGGCGACTGGCTCAAATCACCGCAAGTTGGGCGTGCCAGGCGAAGATGAATTGTATGGCTGCGGCGTGCATTACTGTGCGACGTGTGACGGTGCGTTTTACCGCGACAAGCGTTTGATCGTCGTTGGCGGCGGCAACTCGGCAGTCCAGGAAGCGATCTTTTTGACTCGCTACGCCAGCCACGTCGACCTGTTGGTACGCAGTAAATTGCGCGCCAGCGATGTCTTGCAAAAAGAACTACAAAAATACGTTGATGCAGGCAAAATTACCGTCCATCTCGGTGCGACCACCGACGAAATTATCGTCAAAGACGACAAATTCTACGGTGTAAAATCGACCCAAAACGGCGAGCAAAAAGAATTTACTGCAGACGGTCTGTTCGTCTTTATCGGCCTCATTCCGAACACGCAGTTCTTGGCTGAATCAGACGTGGAACTAGACCTCGGCGGACACATCGTTACTGACGAACATTTGCGTACCAATATCCCTGGCGTCTTTGCCTCGGGCGATGTCCGTTCGGGCGCGACCATGCAAATTGCTTCGGCGGTCGGCGAGGGTGCAGTCGCAGCGCTGCAGATTCGTGAATATTTACAAGAAAAAGCCAGAGAGGAGTAAATCATGGCAGACTTTAATCAAATTTTGACACCGGGTGATGTGGAGAACGACATCGTCAATGTCGTTGTTGAAATCTCGCAAGGTTCAAATCACAAAATTGAGTGGAACCGTCAGCTGGCAGTCATGCAACTGGACCGCGTTGAGCCAGCAATTTTTGCCAAGCCAACCAACTACGGTTTCATCCCGCAGACATTGGATGAGGACGGCGACGAATTGGACGCCTTGATCATCACTGACCAGCCGCTGACAACAGGCATTTTCATGGAGGCGAAGGTTATCGGTGTGCTGGAGTTTGTTGATGACGATGAAGTTGATGACAAGGTGATCGTCGTACCAGCTGATGACCGCAATACTGGCGATGCTATCAATTCGTTGGAAGATTTGCCGCCGCAGCTGCTCAAGCAAATTGAACATCACTTCAATCACTACAAAGATATGAAGAAGCCAGGCTCGACAGTGGTCAAGGGCTTTGGCGATGTTGAGCGTGCCAAGCAAATCATCCGTGATTCGATTACACGCTGGAACGAGCAAGCGTAAGAGTATCGACGCAAAAACAACATCACACCTCACCCAGAGTACTCTTTACAGGTGACCTACGGTCAGCCTGTGGCGTTCGGCTGACGGGGCGTTACCGCCCGTCACAGCCTCTGAGGTGAGGGTGATATTGTTTTTTTATATTCCGCCTACAAGATTGTGCCGTTGATTATCGGTGCCGAAACAGTGACGAAACGCCGCCGGTCAATTGTTGCAAGATGCCACCGCTACGCGACAATTGCAAACGCAGCTTGTCTTTAGCGTGAGGCGTTATAATCAGCTCGCGCCAATCCGGCTTCGGGTGGGCTGATTTATTGGTCAACACTTCTATAGTATCGCCGTGCCGCAAATGATAGGTAAACGGTTTCATTACGCCATTGACCTTGAAGCCACTGGCGTGTGCTGCGATGTCAGAGTGAATGCGGTAAGCATAATCTAGCGGGAAAGCACCGCGCGGCAAATCATAGATATCACCCTTTGGAGAATACACGAAAATGCGGTCCGAGAATAATTTCATGCGGAACTTGTCAGAATCAAAGCGTTTACCTTCGCCAGCCAATGCTGCCGCTTCCTGAAGCTCGCGAATCCACGACAAATCTGCTGGCATAGAACCCATGCGACCTTTTTTGTACGCGTCGGTCAATTTCTGCTCGTTGTAGTGGAAGCTGGCCGCCAAGCCACGCTCAGCGTATTCGTGCATCTCTTTGGTACGAATTTGAAATTCAACAATTTGCCCACTCGGCGTTTGCACGGTGGTGTGTAGACTTTGGTAACCGTTTGGCTTGGGGTTGGCGACATAATCTTTGATCCGCTCGTACATCGGCTGATACATGTCGTGTAAAATCCCTAAAACCAAATAGCCCGTCGATAAATCATCGACAATAACCCGCAGGGCGATCAAATCATAAATCTTATCAATATCGCCGACCTTATCAAGTTTTTTGAACAGGCTGTAGACGCTTTTGACGCGGCCGTCCATCTGGAAAACCAGCTTTTCTTCCTTTAGTCGCGTCTCGACTTCACGGCGAACACGGTCCAGTTTTCGCTGCGATTTTTTCAATCGACTATCCATCAAACTCTTGGTGCGGTGAAAATCTTTCGGCATCAAATATTTGAAGCTCAATTCCTCCAATTGCACGCGCACGCGTCCCATGTTCAGTCGATCCGCCAGCGGCGCAAACACCTCGATCGTCTCGCGAGCAATTTTCTTCTGCTTCTCTGGCGACATAAACTGTAGCGTCCGCATATTGTGCAAGCGATCTGCTAGTTTAATGATAATCACTCGCACATCTTCACCAACAGCGATCATCAGTTTAGTCAAATTATCCTTGGTGTGCGGCAAATAGCTGTCCAGACTACGCATGCCAGCACGTGCCTGCGAAACCTTAGTCACGCCATCCACCAAAAACGCTACATCCCGCCCAAACAAACTCTCAAGCTCATTTAATGTCGCGTCGGTATCCTCGACAGTGTCGTGCAAAACGCCAGCCACCACGGTGTCGATATCCATGCCCCACTCAATCAAAATCTCGGCCACCGCTAGCGGGTGATTGATATACGGCTCGCCGCTTTTGCGTTTCTGCCCGGCGTGCTTTTCGGTCGCATAGTCAATCGCACTTGCCAAAACCAGCACTGGCACTTCGTCGTACTTTTGTCCAGCTATTGATAGCAGTTCTTCGCGCGTCATATATTTATTATACAACTTTGTAGTATAATTAAGAAAAGCTAAAGCGAAATATCTAACGGGGAGGGCATATGTCAGTAACAAGAATAGCAATTAACGGCTTTGGGCGGATTGGGCGCAATGCGTTTAAGATTGCGCGTGAGCGAAGCGACCTAGAGATTGTGGCGATTAACGATTTGACGGACACCAAGACTCTGGCGTATTTGCTCAAGCATGACAGCAATTATGGTGAGTACAGTCGGCAGGTTGATTTTACGGAAAATGAGCTGATTATTGAAGGTCAGGCGGTTAAAGTTTTGGCGGAAAAAGACCCAGCGAATTTGCCGTGGGGCGATATGAATATTGACGTGGTGATTGAATCTACAGGATTGTTTACTGATAAAGACGGCGCAGGTAAGCACTTGACTGCGGGCGCCAAGCGCGTGGTTATCAGCGGGCCGACTAAATCTGACGGCGTCGATACGATTGTGCTGGGTACGAATGACAGCAAGATCAAGGACGCGACACCGATCGTCTCTAACGCCAGCTGTACGACCAATAGCTTGGGCGCGGTGATGGCGGTACTGGACGCAGAGTTTGGCGTGGAAAAATCAATGCTGACGACAGTGCACAGTTATACTGCCAGTCAAAGGTTGCAGGACGCACCTGCTAAAGATCTGCGTGAAGGTCGCAATGCGGCTGAAAACATGGTGCCGACGACGACTGGTGCGGCAATCGCTGTGACGAAAACTCTGCCGCAGCTAACTGGCAAATTCGATGGTCTCAGTGTTCGTGTCCCAACTCCAGTGGTTTCTCTCAGCGACGTGACGGCACTTCTCCGACGTGACGTGACGGTTGAGCAGGTAAATGAAGCCTTCAAAAAAGCTGCACAAAGTAACTTTTACCAGGGTATTCTGGGCGTTTCTGAGGAACCTTTAGTTAGTCGTGATTTTATTGGTAGCTCATATTCGGGAATTGTTGACTTGCCGCTCACCAAAGTTGTTGGCGGCAACTTGATTAAAGTTATGGTTTGGTATGACAATGAGTGGGGCTATTCGAATCGGCTAGTTGAGTTGGTGGCAGATGTTGGACACTATATTAGGCGTAGCGAATAACTACATATAGTTTCCAATGAAAATAGCCCGCAAGAAAACGTGCTCAAGCTGAAACTGGATAATTCAACCCAGGAAACGCGGAAATTGCGTCTCAACTCAGATTGAACCAATTTTCAGCGAGCTATTTTCGTGCGGGCGTTATTTACGCTCACCCTCCTTGCTGCTCCCCGCTCGCAGCGGGATGGCTAGTAAGTAGATAAGGGTGAGGACCCCAAGGCTCTGCCAGAATGAGAGAGCTGGAATTTGAGAGAGGCCGGAGTTATGTAGAGCTCCGGTCAGGAAAGAGACGCTCCATGTTATGAGGGCGATACAAATCGCCCAAAACGTCATGCTGATGGCGACTGTCGCCGCCAGCATGACGACAAATGAGGTCTTCCTCATTTTTTCACTTCCTTTCAAAGGCGAAGCTCAAAGCTAAAGGGCGACTTTCGCCCTTAGACAAAACTTTGAGCAAAAGTTAATCTATTTATATCATACTGGTCACAAAATGTCAATACTTTTTGTCAAATAGGCATACTTCACCCCTGGAGTAATCTCCGACTTTCCCTTGCAAAAATAACCGAAAACGCTTATACTTAGAGTATGAAAGTTTATCTGGGATCTGACCACCGCGGCTTTATGTTGAAGGAAAAAGTTTTTGCCTATTTGGTTAAGAATGGCTATGACGTTCAAGACGTTGGCGGTGTAGAATTAAATCCTGACGATGATTTTCCGCAATTCGCTCAGGCGGCAGCATTGAAAATTATTGGCGATGACAGTAAAGACCCGCGAGCTATCTTAATCTGTGGCGGCGGTCAAGGAATGTGTATGGCGGCTAACCGGTTCAAAGGAATTCGTGCCAGCGTGATTTGGGATGCATTTGAGGCGAAGATGACTCGTCAAGATAATGACTCAAATGTATTGTGTCTGCCAGCGCGAATTTTGGAAGACGATGAATCAGCCTGGAAGGGTATTGTAGAAACGTGGCTGAACACTCCGTACGCTAATGCTCCACGCTTTAATCGGCGCAATACGCAGTTGGATGAATTGTCATGAGCGCTGTAATTGCCCCGGCTATTTTGGCGGAAAACGCCGCTCAGTATAAAGAGCAGGTTGATAGGATAACTGGTTTTGTTGAGCGGGTACATATTGATATTTCTGATGGTGAATTTGCGCCGACGTTGACGGTCGGTATTCAGGAATTATGGGCACCCGAGGGCTGGACAATTGATATTCATGCTATGGTCAACAATCTGGAGGAATATATACCGAAGTTGATTGCCCTAAGACCACATATGATTATAGTCCACGCGGAAGCCACGGGCGATGTAAAAACGGCGCTTATGCAGATTCGCCAGGCTGGTATCATGGCTGGCCTAGCGTTATTAAAGCCAACGGTGCCGCGGACTGTCGAAGAATTCATAAAGCTCGCTGACCATGTAATGATTTTTAGTGGCGAGTTGGGTAGATTTGGCGGGACTGCCAGTTTGATGCAGTTGGAAAAAATTCGACTCATTAAAGCCATTAATCCTAACGTGGAAATTGGTTGGGACGGCGGTGTTCTAGTGGATAATGCATATAGCCTGGTGCAGGGCGGCGTTAATGTTCTAAATGCTGGCGGTGTTATTCAAAAATCATCAGATCCGCATACTATTTTTTCTAAATTACAGCAGGAAATTAACAAGACGAGTGTGCTTTAATGTCTGACGATCGACTAAACGAATTAAGAGAAATATCCCAAACCTTGCGTCAGTCGATTATTCATGAATTAGTGACAGCTGGTTCTGGGCACGCAGCTGGATGTTTGGGCTTTGCGGACGTTATGGCGGTTCTTTATTTTTACGTCATGCGTCTAGATCCTGAAAATCCTGATTGGCAAGATCGAGATATTTTTGTGATGAGTAACGGCCACTATGCGCCACTTCTGTACGCTACTTTGGCGGAGCGAGGCTTTTTTGATAAAAAAGAATTAGTTAATTTAAGGAAATTTGGCTCTAAACTTCAGGGTCACCCAGAGCGCGGTAGTTTGCCTGGTGTTGAAACGACGAGCGGTCCTTTGGGCTGCGGTCTAAGTCAAGCGGCCGGCATGGCGTATTCATTGAAATATTTAGGCGGCAATCCTCAGCGGTTTGTTTATTGTAGTCTGGGTGATGGCGAACTTGATGAGGGAAATATTTGGGAAGCGGCGATGTTCGCTACGAAATACAATTTGTCAAATATAATTGCGATTATTGATAGGAATAATATTCAGATTGGTGGCGATACGGAAAAAGTTATGCCGCTAGTAAATTTGGCGGACAAGTGGCGGAGTTTTGGTTGGTTTACACAGGAAGTCGACGGACATGATCACGAGGCAATTGTAAAAGCAATTGACGTGGCAAAAAATTCCCATCAGCCGAATGTGATCATTGCACATACAATTCCTGGATTCGGTGTTGATTTTATGGAATATGATTACCAGTGGCACGGAAAAGCCCCGAATGCCGAGGAGGCCAGGCTTGCGCTTATTCAGCTAGGTGAAAAAGGAGATGTCAAGTGAGTTTTCTGAGAGAAGATTGGCGGCAATCAGAGTCTGTGGCGATTCGCATTGGTTTTGGCGAAGGATTAACGGACGTCGCTAAGAAGAATAATCTAGTGGTGACGCTGAGTGCGGATTTGATGGAGAGCGTCGGTTTTGGTGAATTTGCTAAGGAAATTGGTAGTCCTAGGACAATTGAAGTTGGTGTGGCAGAACAGAATTTGGTGACAGTGGCGTCTGGGTTGGCTGCCATGGGTAATATTCCATTTGCGGCTAGTTACGCGGCGTTTAGTCCAGGGCGGAATTGGGAGCAGATTCGCACAACTATTTGCCTGAACAATCAGCCAGTTAAGCTGGTGGGTTCTCATGCTGGGTTAAATGTTGGTCCGGACGGCGCAACGCATCAAATGTTGGAAGATATTGCGCTGATGCGAAGTTTACCTAATATGGTGGTTTTGGCGCCCGGTGATGCTAATGAGGCCAAGCTAATGGCGGCGGCAATGGCTGGAGATAAACGCCCGAATTACGTAAGATTGCCAAGAGAAAAAACGGCGTTATTCCTAAATCAATCTACTTTTGAGATTGGAAAAAGCTATGCGCTGAGGCGAGGTAAAGATGTCGCGCTATTAGGAACGGGTGTGATGACGTATCAACTGCTATTAGCGGCAGAAAAATTGGCGAAAGAATATGATATTCAGGCGGAGGTCATTCATTTTCCGACAATTAAGCCTTTGGACGAGGATGCTGTGCTTGATGCGGCGCAAAAATGCCAAGCCGTCATTACGGCGGAAGAGGGGCAGATTGCTGGTGGATTTGGCTCAAGCGTGACAGAAGTTCTTAGTGAGAATTTGCCTGTGAAGATGAAGCGAATTGGTGTCAATGACACGTTTGGAGAGTCGGGCAAAATGTCTGAATTGTGGAAAAAGCACGGTTTGGATGTCGATTCAATTGTTCGTAGTGTTGTCAATTTTCTCCAGTGAAAAACCCGCCAGGAGCTACCGCCAAGATCTAATAAAGACCTCAAAGCGGTAGTCCTGACGGGTATGTGGTCATCTACGGTGATGGATCATTCCGTAGACGACTGCGAGTGTCATGGCAGTTGCCATGACAAATACTATGCCCCCTAGCTGACCGTCGGCCCAAATGGAGGCTAGAAATATCATACACCAAGCAGTTATGCAAGGTGTCGCAGTTGCCACAATCACGACGATTACGGCAAATTTTGCCGTTCTTACGACAGGATTCATCTCCCCTCCTTTAAGGGAGTGCTCAAAGCTAAAGGGATCTTTCGCCCTTAGACGAACCTCGGGCGAAAGCTATTTTATATTATCACCAAAACAACATAATGTCAATTCTCTTGGCATGGCGGGCGGTAATTGATATAATTACCATAAGTATTTTAGGGGGGCAGTATGGGACTATCGATTTCAGAGATTCGGCAAAACACGACGCGGGCGCGTCATTTAATGCAGCGGACACGAGCGCAACATTTTGCGGTCGGGGCGTTTAATATTGACAATCAAGAAACGCTGATCGCCGTGGCACGAGCAGCGCAAAAACTCCAGTCGCCAGTGCTGGTTGAGGTGTCGGACGCCGAAGTGAAAGCCATGGGACTGGAAAATGTGCGTGATTTGGTAGACAATTACAAGGCTGAGTACGGAATTGAAATGTATTTGAATTTGGACCACGGTCCGACAGTTGAAGGCTGTAAGCGAGCGATTGACGCTGGATATGAGTTTATCCATATTGATATTTCTCAGGCAAATCACGACGCTTCCGACGAGGAGATTATTGCGAAGACTCGTGAAGTTGTTGAATATGCTAAGTTTACTGGCGCGCTAGTGGAGTCTGAGCCGCATTATTTTGGCGGTAGCTCAAATGTCCATACGGAAGATATAAATTACGAGGAAATAAAAAAGACTTTCTCTACGCCAGAGGGTGCGCGGGCGTTTGTCGAGGCGACGGGGATTGATACCTTTGCAGCAGCAGTCGGTAATCTGCACGGTAAATATCCGGTGCCGAAAGTGCTGGATTTGGAATTGTTAGCACGCATTCGCGAGGTGCTGCACTGCCAGATTTCGCTCCATGGTGGGTCGGGTACGCCACTGCGTTATTTTGAGGAGGCGGCGAAAATTGGCGTCTCCAAAATCAATATCAATTCCGACATGCGCTATGCTTTTCGCACCACTCTGGAAAAAACCTTGCGCGAAAATCCAAATGAATATGCTATTGTTAAGTTAATGCCACCAGTTTACGCTGCTGTGCAGGAAGTGGTGGAATCAAAGATTAAGGCGTTTAATTCTGCAGGAAAGGCGGTGATTTAATGGCAAAAATCATCACCGTCGGTGCCGCTATCCAGGATGTTTTTTTAAGTCAATCCGACGCATTAACTCCAGTATGTGAAAGTCCGGAACACTGTTTTGCGCGGCTGGATTTGGGTGCGAAGGCTGACGTTAATCAGATTCATTTTTCAACGGGTGGTGGTGCTACAAATGCGGCAGTTACCTTCGCTAGACAGGGTCACTATGTCAGTTTTATGGGCGCGATCGGTCATGATCCAGCTGGTCAGGCTGTCTTGGCGGATTTGGATAAGGAAAATATTGATACGCATTTGGTTCGATATTCACCAAAGTACAGCACCGGCTATTCAGTATTATTATTAGCGCCAAATGGTGAGCGAACGATTCTAACCTATCGTGGAGCTTCAACGCATTATCATGAGGCAGATTTTGATTTGTCTGATGAAGATGCCGATTGGTTATATGTTTCGACTTTATCAGGTAATATGCCGATGCTTCATAAACTATTCCAGCAAGCCAAACGTCGTGATATGAAGATTTGTTTTAATCCTGGAAAAAAAGAATTGGCACAGAAAGAAAAATTATTAGGACTATTACCTGACGTTGACGTGTTGACCCTGAATAAAGAAGAGATGCAGCAGTTGGCGTCTGGTGATGGACTGGAGGTATTGGTGCGACGGGGGTTAAGGTTAGTACCAGTCGTGCTGGTGACGGACGGAGTTAATGGTTCAATGGCCAGTGATGGTAAAACTATTGTGCGCGCGTTGATGTATGATGATAGCCCTTCGATTGACAGAACGGGTGCGGGCGATGCTTTTGCTTCTGGTTTTTTGAGTGAGTGGGCGAGGAGCGGTAATTTGAAAAATTCTGTAATAATGGGTAGCGCAAATGCTAGCTCGGTGGTTATGAAAATTGGTGCAAAAGCTGGTATTTTATATTCCGGCACACCACTTCATGCTATGCCAATTCAAGAAAGGGAATTATAATGGCGCAAAATCTAGGAAAATTATTAGGAGATGACGCTAAAAAACGTCGTGCCTTGACTGAGCTTAGGCAGATGACACGTGATGACAGTGACGTGCGATTAATTGCGGAAATACTAGCTAGGGCACATTCGATTATTCGCTCTTTAGGGCTTGATCCGACAAATGCAACAGCTGAGGAAATTTATCAGTCGCTCATGGCTATTGCGCCAAAAATAGACAAGTGGGCGCCATTTAAAGCTTCTGAGTGGGTGCTTCTGGATGTCGACGGTCAAGTGATATCATTTAACCCGATTGACGTTGTGAATAATTATCATTGTCAATTGCCTCTTGGTAGGCAGCAGACGACTCACGGTAAGCGAGGTTTGGGTTTCGAAATTACCCGTCGCTATAAAAACCACCCGCGCACATATAATCCTGCGGTTGAGCGAGTGGTTTGTCAGGGCGGAATCTGCTGGATTGAGCCAAAATCTAAGAAATAGATCAACGGTCGCAGCAAGTTCGCCGATTTTTAATGACACTGATTATTTCTGGGATATTTTCAGTGATGGTGTAGATTTTTTCATCACCGTCAGAAATCAACTTACTAAGAAGCATATTGCTGCGAACAAAATCGTCCCATTTACCCCAAAACTTTTTGTCAAATAGAATAATTGGTGCTGAATTCATTTTTTTGGTTTGTGTCAAGGTGATAATTTCACAGATCTCGTCCATCGTTCCAAAACCGCCTGGAAAACAGACGTAAGCATCTGCCAGTAGAGTCATAACAATTTTACGCGGTGCAAAGTGAGTAAAGGCGAAAGAATTGGTAGTGTATTTATTGAGTGATTGTTCGTGTGGTAGGCGGATATTAAAGCCAATTGATTGTCCGCCAGCTTCTATGGCACCGCGGTTGGCTGCCTCCATGATTCCGCCGCCACCACCGGTGATAATTGTATAGCCGTCTTTGGCTAATTGAAAGGCTAGGCCTTTGGCTTTCTGGTAATATTCGCTATCTTCGCTTATCCTGGCTGAGCCAAAAAAGGTTACTGTTTTATGATATTTTTGGAGAATTTCATAGCCGGCATGGATTTCTTCATCGACATTTCCTAAGCGGAACATGGCAGCCTGGAGCTGCAGCTCGCGTGGAATACAAACATTTTTCGGTGTCATTATTATCCTTTTTATTCTATAATTTTAACTTTATTACTATATCATAAAATGGTTATAGCTGCAATGAATTGACGGCAGGCAAGTGGTAGTATAAAATCAAAGTCATAATCTAAATGGGGGGTTAAATATGGAAAATAAACCAACGGCTAATAGATGGTTGATCGCGACGGTGGTTGTTATGGGGCTAGTTATTATTGGTCTGGTAACTTGGATTATTGTGGGAGCACTGAATAAGGATAAGGGCACTGATTCTTCTGTAAAAACTAGCGAGACAAAGAAAGATTCGTCTAGGTTGTCAGATAAGGCTCGCGAGGAAGGAGTAAAGCCGTCAGATGAATCTAAGAAAAAATATAAAGATTTTCGCGCTGGGAGAGACGGTACTGGCACTAAGCTAACTTCAGTAAGTGATGTTGATAAGTTGGATATAGACGATTCTCTAAAGAAGTTCTTGAAATCTAAAGTTGGCCAGCCAATTCCAGAGCGCGAAGGTTACACTTATGAGCCAGTCATTGACCGCGCATACGGAAAATATGCGGCAGTTTATGGTCTGGCAAATGCCTATACGATAATTGGACCAAAAAATGGCACGGGTGAAATTGGTATAGTCGCAGGCACACAACAAAGTTATATACCATGCTCAGACCTAAAAGCTGCTTCGGTTCCGAGTCGGCTGGTTGATGGTAAATGTGAAGTTTCTGGCACGCCTCAGACTTACGAGCAAGACTAGTTTTTGTAAATATAGTAGAATAGAGAGGTGAATAAGTTTCGCCTCTCTTCTTCGTACCAGCCGACCGGCGACCAGCCGACGGCGATTGCTCAGTTGGTAGACGGTTTGGAGCGGGGCGAACGCGAGCAAACGCTGCTAGGTGTGACGGGGTCAGGTAAGACCTTTACTATGGCAAATATTATTGCTCGAGCCAATGTGCCGACGCTGGTGCTAGCACACAACAAGACCTTGGCGGCGCAACTATTTTCTGAGTTTAAGGAATTTTTTCCGGACAACGAGGTGCATTATTTTGTCAGCTATTTTGATTATTATCAGCCGGAGGCCTATATCGCCAGTAGTGACACCTACATTGAAAAAGATTCGAAGATTAATGATGAGATTGATCGACTGCGGCATGCGGCAACCTCGGCGTTATTGACCCGGCGCGATGTTATCATCGTGGCGAGCGTATCTTGTATTTACGGCATTGGTTCACCGGAGACGTACGCCGATATGGCGATTCAATTGACGGTCGGTGAGCGGCGGGGTCAGGATAAGTTTATTCGCTTACTGACTGACATTCAATATAAGCGCAACGACATTGATTTCGCGCGCGGCACTTTCAGGGTGCGCGGCGATGTGGTAGATATTTTCCCGGCTGGGCAGGACACGGCGGTGCGGGTGGAGTTTTTCGGCGATGAGATCGAGAGACTCACGCGAATTGATCCGTTGACTGGCGAGATTTTGGATCAGCCAGCTAGCCTGACTATTTTCCCGTCCAGCCACTATTCGACGCCGCGTGAACGAATTGAAAAAGCCATCATCGGCATCGAAAAGGAGTTTGACGAGCGGCTCAAATGGTTTGAATCACACGACAAATTACTGGAGGCACAGCGCCTAGCTCAACGCACTAAATACGACCTGGAAATGCTCAAGGAAACCGGTTTTGTCAAAGGCATTGAGAATTATTCGCGCTACCTGACTGACCGTGAGCCAGGCGAGCAGCCGGCAACGTTGATCGATTATTTCCCGGATGATTGGCTGCTGCTGGTCGATGAGTCGCATATGACCTTGCCGCAAGTCCGCGGTATGTATAACGGCGACCGGGCGCGCAAGGAAGTGTTGGTGGAGCATGGTTTTCGTTTGCCGAGTGCGTTGGATAACCGCCCGCTGAGATTTGATGAATTTGATCAGCATATTCACCAGGCGATTTATGTGTCGGCTACGCCGGGCGACTATGAAATTACCCATTCGCCAAAGCCTGCTGAGCAGTTGATTCGGCCGACCGGGCTGCTTGATCCGCCGATTGAGGTGCGGCCGACCGAAGGGCAGGTTGATGATTTGATGGAGGAGATTCGCCAGACCATCGCCAACGGCCACCGCGTATTGGTAACCACCTTGACCAAGCGTATGGCTGAGGATTTGAGTGCTTACCTGGCTGACAATGGTGTAAAAACGGCGTATCTACACAGTGAGATTGACACGCTGGAACGCGGCGATATTTTGAAGGATTTGCGGCTGGGGACGTACGACGTGTTAGTTGGTATCAATTTGCTACGCGAGGGGTTGGATCTACCAGAGGTCAGTCTGGTAGCGATTATGGACGCTGACAAAGAAGGTTTCCTCCGCTCTGAACAGGCGCTGATTCAGACGATTGGCCGGGCGGCGCGGCATGTCGATGGACGGGTGCTGATGTATGGCGACAACGTGACTGACAGTATGCGGCGAGCGATTGATGAGACGAATCGTCGGCGGCAAATTCAGCAGAAATATAACGAAGAGCACGGCATCACGCCGCAAACCATTCAGAAGAAGATTGACGATGGCTTGCGTTCTATCATTCCGCAAAAAGAATCAGACAAAAAGCCAAAGCTTGATTTGAAGAAAATTCCAAAGGATGAATATCCAACGCTGATCAAGGAGCTTACCGGTCAAATGGAACTGCATAGTGCCAATCTGGAATTTGAAAAAGCGGCAGAACTGCGCGATTTGATTGCAGAAATTCGCCAGACCATGTAGAATAGAATTATTATTAGATTAGGAGGTATTATGGCAACAAAACAACAACCACAGCCGTCAACCGTTGCGCAACCCGAAATGCCAGCGCAGCCAGTAGGTTATCCAGCATACCCACAGCAATACGTGTATGCTGACCCAAATAAAGGTAAGGCAAAACTTCTTACGTTAGAATACGCTTTGGCAATGGCTTCGACAGTCGTTTCATCATTCTTATTGATTAACGTAATTACAAGTGTAGTTGGTCTTTGGTCGGATACGACTTCAGGTGCAATAAGGACCGTCGGTGGATTCTTGGCTCCAACAATGGTGACGGCAGGAACTGGAATTGTCGCAGCGTCAGTGTTTACGGTTGTCTTAGCTGTTCTAGCTTGTGTCTTGTTTTCTCGCGTATCAAAGGCAGTGCCAGATCGTGAGGGTTATACGAACCGCACAGCTTACAAATTGGTGACTTACGGCGGATTGGCTACTTTGATTATTCCAGCTGTTGATTTGATTGCACGCTTGGTCAGCATTCTTGTTAGTTCATTGTTATTTATCGGTGCAGCCGGTGGAGAAGTTTACAAGAGTCTGTATCTGAGTGAGTTCTTGCCTTACGCTCTGGCTCTTGCCGTAGTAGTTGTGACTAGCTACTTTATTTATCAGATTATTCAGGGTCGAAACAAATCAAAGATTATGTCTTTGGTGCTCATTGCAGTTTCTGTTGTAGTCTTGCTGACTGGCGCTATCACTATCGCCGTTAAAGTTCATGATAAGGGTGGTTCTTCTACTGGCGGATCGACACGGCAGGGGCAGGATATCCCATCTGACTACGAGTCTCAGCTTAAAAAATATCGCGAATCTTTAAAATTAAAGCAATATAACTAAGCTATAATGATAAAAGTCGCTCACTTTGATGGGCGACTTTTTTTAGTGGTATAATATTGATATGACAAATATTTCTACCAGTGATATTCAGCACTTGGCGAGTTTAAGTAGTCTGGCATTAGCCGATGATGAAGTTGATGGGCTGCGTCAAGATTTGGAAAATATAATTGGCTATATTGAGCAGCTGGGCGAGCTTGATACGTCTGGCGTCGAGCCAACCTATCAAGTGACAGGCCTAGAAAACGTCTGGCGTGAAGACGAGGTCAAGCCGGGGATTTCCCGAGATGAATTGCTTTGGTTGGCGTCCGAAAAACAGAGCAATCAAGTGAAAGTGCCGCAGGTGTTGTGATGAGTCGGATTAGTGATTTTACCGGGAAAAGTGCAGTTGACAATGTCAAGGAAGCCTTGCAGCGGGCGCGTGACGTTGAAGATTATCATACGCTGCTCAGTTTGACGGAAGAGCGGGCGTTGGAGCGGGCCGAACTGGTGGATAAAGGCGAAATTTCTGGCAGGCTGGCTGGTGTGCCGTTTGTTGTGAAAGACAATTTCTTGGCCTTTGGGGCGCCAACGACTGCTGCCTCGAAGATGCTCGAGAATTTTAACGCGCCACTCCAGGCCACGGCCGTTGAGAAGTTGGAGGCTGAAGGTGCAATCTGCATCGGCAAGGCCAACTTGGACGCCTTTGCGCACGGTGGCTCAACGGAAAACTCAGCCTTTGGTCCGACTAAAAACGCCACAGATAAAACCCGCGTAGCCGGCGGTTCATCAGGCGGCTCGGCGGTAGTGACGGCGCTTGATGTGGTGCCGTTTGCGCTAGGTACAGATACTGGCGGTTCAATTCGCCAGCCAGCCAGCTTCAACGGCGTGGTAGGTGTCAAGCCAACCTACGGCGCAGTCAGTCGCTACGGCGTGGTGGCTATGGCCTCAAGCACAGATACGATTGGTTGTTTCGCGACAAATGCTGATGATGCTAATTTGGTGATGGAAATTATGGCAGGCCGCGACGATAAGGACATGACGACGCTGTCTGACTTTTGGCAGAACCAGCCAGGCTTTGCCAAGAAAAAGATTGGTTTGGTTAAGCAGTGTATGACTGACGACGTGGACGCGGCAGTTCGCCAGAAAACGCTTGATTATGCAGAAAAACTGAAGCAGTTGGGTTATGAAATTGAAGAGGTGAATCTGGATATGATGCGATATTCGCTGGCGATGTACTATATCATTGTGCCGGCAGAATTATCGTCAAATCTGGCGCGCTATGATGGCGTGCGCTATGGTCACCGAGCGGCCGAGGTAAAAACGCTGGCGGAATTGTACGGCCGCAGCCGTAACGAAGGTTTTATGACGGAGAATAAGCGGCGGATTATGATTGGTAGCTTTGTATTGTCGAGCGGCTTTTTTGATGCCTATTATATGCAGGCGCAAAAAGCGCGCACCTTACTCATCAACGAGTTCAAAAAGTTGTTCACTGAGTACGACGCGCTGTTAATGCCGACGGCACCGACACCAGCGTTCAAACTTGGTGAGAATACTAGCGATCCGATAAAAATGTACTTGGCAGATATCATGACCGTGCCGGCCAGTCTGGCTGGACTACCGGCAATTTCCGTGCCAGCTGGAACTAGTGACGAAGGTTTGCCGATTGGTGTGCAGTTGATTGGTGATTATCAGTCGGACGGCAACTTGCTGAAGTTAGTGGCGGAAGTGGAGGCTGCCTGATGGACGGTTTGTTGATTGCGCTGGTAGTTGCGGCGTTGTTGATTGGCGGTTTGTTGATCGTTTTTATCCAATTGACATCGCGCGGACACAAACAGCTTGACAGAGAAATGTACCAAAAAGTTTGGCGGGCAATTCAGCGCGGCGCCAAGGCAGGTAACTCGGACAGCTTGCAGATGGCAATCGTCAAAGCCGACAAGCTGCTCGACAAAGCTATGCGCGACTGCGGCGTGGCTGGCACGACAATGGGTGACAGGCTGAAATCTCGCAAGGGTGATTGGACGGATGAAAATGGTTTGTGGGCGGCGCATAAATTACGTAATCAAATTGCCCATGAGACTAAAGTGAAACTAACCGCGCAAAGTTTTCGGCGGGCTATGACAAGCTTTGAGCAAGCACTAAAAGATTTGGGAGCGTTATGATGAGTGTATATGATGAATATGAAATGACTATCGGCATCGAGTGCCACGTCCAGCTGGCGACCAAAACCAAGCTGTTTAGTCCGGCTGATAATGATGCTCGTAATGCCGAGCCAAACGAAAAAACGCATGAAATCGATTTTGGATTGCCGGGCATGCTGCCAGTACTCAACAAGCACGCTGTCGAGCTGGCGGTGCGTGCTGGCAAGGCGTTGAATGCGCCGATTGCTCGCGTTAGCCGGTTTGATCGCAAGCATTATTTCTATCCTGACCTACCAAAGGGCTATCAAACCTCGCAGATGTACCAGCCGATCATTTTGGCTGGCTATGTCGACGCGCCGCTGGAGGATGGTTCGCTCAAACGAGTGCGAATTCATCATGCGCACATGGAGGAAGACGCTGGCAAGTTGACGCACCACGACGGCTATTCATTGGTTGATCTTAACCGCGCTGGTACGCCGCTGATCGAAATCGTTTCTGAGCCAGATATTCATTCTGCCGAGGAAGCTAAGGCTTACGCCTCAGAGCTGCACAAATTGATGGTCTATGCAGGTGTGACGCACGGCGATTTGTATCACGGCAACATGCGTTTTGACGTCAATATCTCGGTGGCTAAGAAAGGCGCGACCGAGCTCGGTAAGCGTGCGGAAGTGAAGAATCTTAATTCATTCCGCAGTGTCGAGCGTGCCGCTGAATACGAATTCAAGCGCCAAGTTGACCTGCTGGAGCGTGGTGAACAGGTAGTTCAGGAAACTCGCGGCTGGAGTGATGACAAGCAAATTACTACTTCACAGCGTTCGAAAGAAGACGCCCAGGATTATCGCTACATGCCTGACGCCGACATTCCGCCAGTGGTGCTGAGCGATGAGGAAATTGCGCGGATTCAGGCTGAAGTGCCGATGTTGCCGGGTGAATATCGTGAAAAATGGAGCGGGCTAGGCTTGGATAAATCAGTGGTTAATTCACTGCTATCCAATCAAAATTACGCATCTATCATGCTGGAAGTTCAAGAGAAATCAGGTGACGCAGCTGCCAAGCGAGTGGCACATTGGTTTGCCAGTGCTTTGACCGCTGGTGATAATGACACCAACAATGACAGTGCGTCAGTTGACGCTAGTGCGCCGCGCGTATCAGTTGAGGATTTGGTGGAGCTGGCGGAGATGGCCGAGAAGGCGGAGATTTCCAGTACCAATGCCAAGGAATTGTTTAATGAATTGTTGGCGGGCGCCACGCATCCGCGCAAACTTGCTGAAGAAAAGAACTTGTTACAGGTATCCGACGAATCAGCCATCGCCGCCATCGTCGACGAAGTACTCAGCGACCCGGCCTCGGCAGCTTCCATAGCCGACATTCGCTCGGGCAAGGACAAAGCCATTGGTTACCTCGTCGGTCAAGTTATGAAGCGTTCCAAAGGCCAGGCTAATCCGAGCCTGGCGCAGAAATTAATCCGCGAAAAATTATAAGGCTCGACACTTCAGAAAAGGACAGGATAGGAGTTAGATTATGAAAAAACCAACCAAAGCTATCATCGCCGCCGCTGGTTTTGGTACGCGATTTTTGCCGCAAACCAAAGCCATGCCCAAAGAAATGTTGCCGCTGATCGACAAGCCGATTATCCAGTATGTCGTCGAGGAATTGGTGGAGGCTGGTGTCAAGGATATTATTATCATCGGTAGTGCCAACAAGCGGGCAATTGAGGACCACTTCGATACACCGAACGAAGAGCTGCTGGCTAACTTGCGCGCTGGTGGCGCTAAAAAGCAGCCGCTAATCGACATCGTTCAGCGCCTGTCCGAGATGGCTAACTTTGTCTATATTCGTCAGAAAGGCCCTTATGGTAACGCGACGCCGCTGGCTTGCGCCTCGCATTTAATTCGCCACGATGAACCGGTGATTTATACTTTTGCCGATGACTTTATAACGGCTAGTCCAAGTCGTTTCCGGCAGATGATCGAGGCGTCAGAAAATCTTCAGGGCGCAGTGTTGTCATGCAAGAAAATTACCGACGATTCGGAATTTGATCGTTACGGCGTTGTCAATGGCCAGCAAATTAAAGACGGCGTCATTAAAATGACCAATATTGTCGAAAAACCTGGAAAAACCAATGCGCCGTCTGACCTAGCGAGTGTCAGTAGCTATTTGCTGCCTGGTGAGATTTTTGGCTATTTGGATAAAGCCAAAGACCAGTTTGATGGTCATGGCGAATTCACCATCCAGCCGATTATGCAGGAGATGATTGACGATGGGTTTGATTTTTATGGCGTGGAAATTACCAACGGCACGTACTATGACACTGGCGATAAATTGGAATATTTGAAGACGGTGATTGACTTTGGGTTGCGCGATCCTAACTTTGGCGACAAGCTGCGCGCCCATCTAACCAATCGCTTAAAATAATGTATAATAAAAAGCATGAACGGACTACTTGTAGTATTGGTAATTCTCATGGTGATATTTATTATCATGTTGATTGCTATGGTGATTTCTATTATTAAATTAACGCGCCAGATTCGCCAAACTCAGCAGGCAGTAGAGACAATTACCAGGAGAGTTTCTGATTTTAGTGGAATTATTAGTGCTGTTTCGATTGGTGCTGGGCTGGCTAAAAGATTAACCTCAAAGGGCGGATTTTTAGCGAAGTATTTTGCTAAGAAAAGGACAAATGATGGCAGAAAAAATAGCCAAAAAACAGCTAGATAAATTATCACGAAAAGTTATTCGTGATAATGAAAACGGTGCTAGACAGGCAATTTTAGAGGATTTATTTTTTGATTTTCATCGTTCGCGGCGCCAAGTTTATTGGATGAACTTTATTCGTGGAATTTTCTTTGGTGTCGGTAGTGCGCTGGGTGCGACATTGTTAATCACATTGTTAATCTGGTTGCTAGGTCAATTTGCGGATATTTTTCCGCCGCTGGCTGATTTTACAACCATCTAATTGAGACGATGCAGCACCGTCAATAACATGCTATAATCATTAGTAATGACTGGGGGAAATAGCGGACAATCTTCGCCGGCGGCTTTGAAGCCGTCTGATTTCGTACATCTCCATAATCACACTTTTCATTCTGTACTGGATGGCTTGACTAAAATCAATGATTTGGTTGATAAAGTCAAAGAGTTTGGGATGGAGGCGGCGGCGGTAACTGACCACGGTACGATGAGTGGCATCCTTGACTATTATAAGACCGCCAAAAAAGCCGGTATTAAACCGATCCTCGGTATTGAGACGTACGTAGCGGCGCGTTCACGCTTTGACCGCGACCCAGCCAAGGACAAGCAGCGCTTTCACTTGACGGTGTTAGCGATGAACAACACCGGCTTTCATAATCTAATGAAGTTGTCTACACAGGCCAATTTGGAGGGGATGTATTATAAGCCGCGGACTGACCATGATTTATTAGAAGAGCTGAACGAGGGCTTAATTGTACTGAGCGGTTGCGCCAGTGGTGAAATTGGTGTGGCGCTTAGAGATGATGATTATGATCGAGCTCGAGATATTGCCAAATGGTACAAGTCAGTCTTTGGTGATAGGTATTATCTCGAGCTGCAAGACCACGGCCACCCGAAGTCAAATACGCACTGGGACGTCCAGGCAAAAATCAACGAAGGTCTAATTAAATTATCGAAGGAGCTGGATATCGAGATGGTGGTGACTTGCGATGGGCACTACTTGACGCACGACCACCAAGACGCGCACGAAATTTTGCTATGTGTCGGTACTGGTTCGTACTTGAGCGATGAAAAGCGGATGAGTCTGAAAGACTTTGAGTTGCACTTGACCGACCCGCGCGACATCATCGCTCATTGGGGAGAGGAATATCCTGAAGTAGTGCTTAATACTAAAAAGGTGGCGGACCGCTGTAATGTTGAAATTGAGCTGGGTCGTATTCTTATCCCTAAGTATCCATTACCTGAAGGCGAGAACGAGCATTCATATTTGCTGAGATTGACCTACCAGGGTTTATTGCAGCGCTATAACGGCACCTCGAAAGAAGAGGCTGAAAAATTAGACCCTGATGATATCATTCCGCAATTATCTGACGGAGTTCGCCAGCGTGCCGAGATGGAGCTGGGCGTGATGGGCAATATGGGTTATGAGGGCTATTTCTTGATTGTCCAGGATTTTATCAACTGGGGTAAATCTAAAGGGATCGTTTTTGGTCCGGGCCGGGGTAGCGCTGCAGGATCAATTATTGCCTACGCACTGAACATTACCGACCTCGATCCCTTGAAGTACGGTCTGCTATTTGAGCGTTTCCTAAATCCGGATCGTATTTCCATGCCGGATATTGACGTCGATATTCAAGACACTCGTCGCGACGAAGTGATTGAGTATTGTGCCAAAAAATACGGCGAAGACCACGTTAGTAATATCGCTACCTTTGGTAAAATGTTTGGGCGTATGGCGGTACGTGATGTCGCCAGGGTGCTGGAAGTGCCGTACGCCGAGAGCGACCGCTTGGCCAAGTTGGTGCCGCCACCAAATCAGGGGCGTCATATTCCGTTGTCGGTCAGTATTAAAGAAGATGCAGATTTGCGCCGTGAGTACGAGAATAATCCTACTGCTAAAGAGGTGATGGACTATGCTATTCAGCTTGAAGGCACGATTCGCAGCCACGGAGTTCATGCTTGTGGTGTGGTGATCGCGCCGGACACACTGGTTAATTATATTCCGCTGGAAATGGCGCAAAAGGGAGTGGTGGCGACGCAGTTCCCGATGGGCGAGGTTGAGGAGCTTGGGCTTCTTAAGATGGACTTTTTGGGGCTTTCAAACCTTACGATTATTAACAACGCTATGCGGATTATCCGAAAAGCTTATAATACAGAGATTAATCTTTCGCAGCTGCCGCTTGACGATAAGAAGACCTATGAACTATTCCAGCGCGGCGATACAACCGGAGTATTCCAGTTGGAGTCGGCGGGCATGAAGCGATATTTGCGTGGACTAAAGCCGACTACATTTGAGGATATTATAGCTATGGTGGCTCTTTATCGTCCGGGCCCGATGCAGTTTATTGACAGTTTTATTCGGCGCAAACACGGTGAGGAAGAAATAACTTATTTGCATCCTGGAATGAAAAACTCACTAAAAAATACTTACGGAATTTTGGTCTATCAGGAGCAATTTATGCAGATTTCTAAGGAATGGTGCGGCTTTACTGGTGGTCAGGCTGATACGTTGCGTAAAGCTGTCGGTAAGAAAAAGATTGACTTGATGAAAAAAGTTAAGCCTGAATTTGTCGAAGGTGCGGTTAAGGTTGGTGGTGCGACTAAGGAAGTTGCGGAAACGTTTTGGACGCAGCTGGAGGAGTTTGCTAACTATTGTTTCAATAAATCGCACGCTGCTTGTTATGGTTTAATTGCCTACTGGACGGCATATTTGAAGGCGCATTATCCGGACGCGTTTATGGCGGCACTGATGACCAGTGACCATGATGACACGGATCGTTTGGCAATTGAGATCACGGAATGTAAGCATATGGGGATTGATGTACTCAGCCCGGATGTTAATGAGTCATTCGTTGAATTTGCTGTGGTGCCTAATGAAAATAAAATTCGCTTCGGTATGTCAGCGGTGAAGGGGGTCGGTATTGGTGCGGTCGAGGAAGTCTTGCGGGCGCGCGAGGAGGGTGCGTTCTTGTCGGTGGAAGATTTTGCCAAGCGTGTTTCGACCAGTAAGTTTAACCGTAAGGCTTGGGAATCTCTCATTAAATCCGGCGCCTTTGACGATATGGGCGATCGGTCGGATTTACTATTCAATCTGGATTCCATCACGACATTTGCCTCTAAGCTTCAGAAAGAAACTGCCAGTGGACAGACTAATTTGTTCGGCATGTTGGGTGATGACACGGCAAGCGTCCAGTCGATACTTAATCTACAGAAAGCGCCAGTAAAGCATGATGATAAAGAACGTCTGATGTGGGAGCGGGAACTGTTAGGGTTGTATATTTCGGCACACCCGCTTGATAGATACGAGACTTATCTAAGCGAGCAAACTCAGCCGTTGACGCAATTGGTTCCGGAGTATGACAGCCGAATGATGACAGTCGGCGGAATTATTAGCACGGTTCGGACAATTGTGACGAAGAGTGGCTCGAAGATGGCGTTTGTGGGAATTGAGGATAAATTTGGTGAGGGTGAAATAATTGTCTTTCCGAATTTATATGAAAAAGTTGGCGCTAAGTTGCTTCAGGACACGGTAATCCGAGTTTCTGGTAAAAACTCAGCGCGAGATCGTGATGGAAATTTGGGCAATGAAAGTAAACTAATTGCCGATGATATTATTGCGATTACGGATAACGATATCAATGGCTATGAGTCGACTGGCCGTAAAATGGATGCGCCAAAAATTAGCTCTGCTGTAAAAAAAGAGCGCCGTGAAGCTTATCGTAATCAGAAAAACGGAGCTACACTTAAGTCTACTGTAAAAAATAATACTTACAAATCTCAGCCAAAAGCTCAGCCGGCGCCGGTTAACGTTACTCCAGAAATTACTACTTCCAAGTTGTTTGTGTATATTAAAGACCCAAATGACCATTCGCGGTTAGTGAAAATGAAGTCTGTTTGCGGCGAGAATGCTGGCACGACTGATGTGGTTTTGGTACTGGGAGAAAAGGAAAAATCAGCCATGCGTCTGCCGTTTAAGGTGGATGCTAATGATAACCTATTAAGCCAATTAAAAAACACTCTGGGTGAAGAGTGTGTAGTTCTAAAGTGATAGTTAGCCAGCTGACAGAGGCCCCAGCCGGAGCTGATTGCTCTACGGCGGGCTAACTATGTCAGCGGGACTTGTCCCGCAACAGCTTGTCTGCCTTTGCTCGACGACCCAGTTCGTCGAACAGTATGCATGTCGTGAATAGTGTCATTATTGCAGTAATGGCACCAGCCATCATGTTCCAATGCTGAAGTGGAGAGAGCTTGACCATGCAGAATATGAATTCTGCTCCTACAAAGACCGAAGCCGCCACCGCCGCTATCGCGTATGCCAGTCCAGCCATTGATGACGTGTGGCGTCTGTATGACCAAACGGTCAAATACATCACAGACAGCACGGTGATTATCATTGCTGCTTCAAACATTTGTTCTCCTATTATTGGGACTACCTTCTCTGGGGGATTCCAGAGAAAGCTCATACAAATATAACACATATGCTTAATAAAGTCAATAAGGTAAGCTGGAATCAGTATACGAGGTGGGGCTATTTTAATCTGGGAAAGATTAGTCCAAATAGCGCAATTCCTGTTGCGACCGACACGTTGAATGATTCTTTTTGGCCGAACATTGGGATTTCTACAGTGAAATCGCAGTTGTCCAAAAGTTCTGGCGTGATTCCGTGGACTTCTTCTCCAAGTAGCAGTGCAAATTTTTCAGGCGGCTGAAATTCTGATAGCATCACACTATCTTTTGATTGCTCCAGCGCGACAATTGGCAAGTTTTCTGTTCGCTGATTCTTTTTAATCCAATCATTGATATCCTCGTAAAACTCAAACGGCACCAAACTTTCCGCGCCTAAGGCTGTTTTATGAATTTGGCTGGTGATTTTTTCACGAATGTGAGGCAGGCGAGGATCTTCAGATCGAATTTCTCCATCAACAAGCGCGCAACTAGGCGCCTTGCTGCATAAGCTCAAATCCGGATACGGCGTATAGCCACTAAGAATAATCTTCTTTACACCAAATCCCTCGGCCGTGCGGAAAATTGCCCCAACGTTATGTGTTGAGCGAATATTGTGAACTAACAGCGTGATTTCTGAGTGCATATGACTATTATATCACTCGTCAAAACGTAAGCTTTTTGCTATAATTCTCATATGGACGAAGATAAAATTCAGGCGCGCCGCCGCGAGCAGGATGAGGAAGCGACTCGTCGCCGAGCGTCAATTTTAGGACTTCAATATCTGGATGGGCGGGAATTTGAGAACACTCTGCCTCTACTTAAAGATGTTTTGACAATCGACGAAATGTATAAGGGTCGGTTGGTTCCGCTGGCGTTTAGCGAAGAAGACCAGTCTTATCGGTTTGGTGTTACTTCGCAGACGTCTGAGTCGTTAATGAAGCAGATGCGAGATCAATATACGGAGAGCGGCAAGCGAATTTTCTTTTTCTTGATTTCCGGTTCGGCGTTTCGGTCAATTATGCTCAGGTTTGACCCGCCAAAGAGAGTTATTTACGATAATATCGAGATTGCCAAAGACGGTGACAGTGATACGTTAGCGCAGGTTACTCAGACTCTGGCATCTGTGGGTACAAATGATGTGTTCAATTATCTGGTTGATCAGGCAGATTTACTGGGCGCGTCAGATATCCATATTGAGAACCAGCGTGAGTCAATTAGGATCCGTATGCGTGTTGATGGAGCACTGCACACTGTGGCGGAGCTGAGTCGAGATCGTTATCGGGTGATTATGGCGACATTAGCCTCGCGGGCAAATATTTCTACTGCCTCCAGAGAGCCGCAGTCGGGTCATATGCAGCAGGAGATTCATCGAGACGGAGTGTCTCATGTGCTGAATTTGCGCGTGGAGGCGGTGGCGACGGTTTATGGATTAGACATTGTACTGCGTCTATTTAACTTTGACGAATCAATGCTTAATCTGGATCTTTTAAATATCTCAAAGAAAGAACGTCAGCAGATTGATGAAGTTATTTCACATCCGCGCGGTATGCTGTTGATGGTCGGTCCGACTGGTTCAGGAAAATCGACGACATTGTATAGTATTTTGAATGCTTTAAATACGCCAGATAGAAAGATTATTACGCTGGAAGACCCGGTGGAAAATACAATTCCGGGAATTACACAGATTCCAATTGATACAACAACTGGCCAAAGGTTCGCTGATGGGCTGCGTAGTGTTTTGCGTCTTGACCCAGATGTGGTGATGGTTGGTGAGATTCGCGACAACGAGACTGCTAAGACGGCAATCCAGGCGTCGATTACTGGTCACTTGGTACTATCTAGCTTTCACGCCAATTCAACTGCAGCGGCGTTTAGTAGGATGATTGATATGATTGGGCAGAATCCAATTTTTAGCTCGGCGGTGCGGCTGGTTATCGCGCAGCGGCTGGTCAGGAGATTATGGGACGATAGTAAGGAAGAATACGAGCCAGACGATGCGACACGCAAGTGGGTCAAGGAAGTTCTTAAGGATTTGCCAGAGGGTGTTGATTGTCCAAATTTGGATACGTTCAAGTTGTGGCGAGCCGTGCCGACGGATGACGTACCATTTGGCTATAAAGGGCGTATTCCGGTGATGGAGCAGCTGGTGGTGAGTGAGAATATCCAGAAGTTTCTGCGTGGCGATGTTAACGACGTGCATGCGGGCGCAATTGAGGAGGCCGCGAAGAAAGATGGTATGGTAACGCTGTTGCAAGCTGGAGTCTTGGCGGCTCTTCGTGGCGAGACGACGCTGGATGAAGTCAACAGGGTAATATAATTGACTTTATATCCATAAACTGATAAAATATTAGTTTATGAGTGAAAGACAACAGCCTGGTTATGTTGTTGAAGGTAAACTGCCTCAGGCAGAAGATCCTAATAAAAATTACATAAGTCAAATTATAGATTATGTAGAATTTATTATTAAGCATGTACCGTTTCTTGTTGAAGGTGAGGAGTTGCGCGGTGAATATCAAGAGGCTTATGAGAAGGTTCTTGGGTTGTTTCAGCAAATTGAGGAGGAGTATAACAACCTTCCAGATTGCATAGAGATAGACTTTGATATAGAGGAAGTCAAAGAATCATTAAGAAGTGTATTTAGTAAATCATATGAGAAATTTATAAGTGAAAATCTTAGTGTAGTTTTTCCTGAAAAGCTGGCGGAAGTGAATATTCCAGAATTTTGCCAAGCTGAAGATGAAGAGTATGCGATTCCCAACGTAAGACGATGGCAGCACGCTAATAAAATAATTAGTCCTGAACTTGCAGATAGTGAATATATGGGCTTTATCGCAGAGGCTAGAGGGACTGTGATTGATAGTCTTACCGAGAATGGGATTTCTGATCTACCAGATGATTTTATAATTACTAGACCTGGATACATTCCAGGTGATGATGGCAAGATGAAGTTGAGTAGTTTCCTGAAAGACTTTGAGTGTCGGAAACTTAAGGAGGTTGAAGATGAGGAATGTAATGGTATTAATCCTGAGGGTGATTTAAAATTTGCCAACGGTGTTCTTGAGTTTATAAAATCCATAAAATTGCCAAGCGAAGAGGAACTAGCCAAGCAGTATAAAGAAGCGACAATTAAGGAAAACAGTCCAGCGGTTCGTAGTCTTGCTGAATCTATGGCTAAAGAGCATCTGAGTGAGGCTTTAGGCGACGCCCTGAGTGTGCTTTCGGAGAAATTGAATAGCTATGAAGTGGCACCTAAATTAGCCGCTGAATCTTTGAAGAATATGGAAAATAATAGACGGCCTCGGCGGGGTAATCGTGAAGTGAGTGAGCAGAATACTCAGATGGCGGAGACTAACTTGAAGGTCGGGGATTATATAGAGCTTAGTCGCGAAATATTTCCATGGCTAGATGAGGAAGTGGCCGAGGTTTTATATATTAAGAGCGGTGGTAATGGTGTTACGATAGTAGTCGATGCTCGTACTGAAGCAACCAAGAGGATTGAACACAGAATGTCTGGCTATGAGACCAAGAAAAAGCAGAAGAGCATCTTGCCCAGTCTTTATAATAAATTAAAGTTAGCGGCAGAAATTGTTGCAACGTCAGATTCTGGATTACGTGATTCTTGGACGACCTTAAGGCATCGATATAAAAATAAGTATCCTTTTAGTATCTTGAGCTGGAAAACCCAAACACCTGACGCACCAAGGATGTATGTGTCGCACATTGCTGCGGATAAGGTGAATGATGAGTCCGTGAGAGAGATACTAAAAGAGAACGGTATAACTCATTTGTTAATGCTTTTGGGCGCCTGTGACAAAAATAACCAGGAAGAATTATTGCCAGCATTTACTGGGCGGACTAGGCGCATTGAGGCGGCTGACGGTGCTGGAGTTTAGTCCTATTTGATGACACTTGAAACAGCTTCAACTACACCGGCATCAAATGCGGTCGGAATAATTTTATCGATGGTTGGGTTTTCGACTAGTCCCGCTAATGCCTCAGCGGCTGCCAGTTTGTGCTGATCGGTGATTTTTTTTACGCCGTGATCGAGTGCTCCGCGGAAGATGCCAGGGAAGGCTAGGGAGTTGTTGACTTGGTTTGGAAAATCGCTGCGGCCAGTGGCGATGATTGCTACGCCTGCCTCTTGGGCAACGTCTGGCATGATTTCTGGAACTGGGTTTGCCAGGGCAAAGATGATTGGACCCTCGGCCATTTTCTGTACCAATTCAGGCGTGAGCAGTCCAGCGCGTGATACACCGATGAACACGTCAGCGCCAGTTATGGCGTCGTCAATGGAGCCGGTCTGTGAGGCGTCGACGTACTCTAACAGTGCAGTTTTTTCCGCATTCAAATCCGTGCGAGATGCACCAACGATGCCGCGGCTGTCCACTGCCACGATGTTTCGTGCGCCGTATAGATGTAACAATTTGATGATAGCCGTACCGGCCGCACCAGCACCAATTACTACAAATTTACAGTCAGTCAGGTTGCGCCCGGTCAATTTCGCGGCATTGATCAGACCTGCTAACACCACGACTGCCGTACCGTGCTGGTCGTCGTGAAATACGGGAATGTCCAACTCAGCTTTCAAACGCTCTTCAATCTCAAAACATTTTGGTGCGGCGATATCCTCTAAGTTGATGGCTCCAAAGCTTGGGGCAATTGCCTTAACTGTGGTGATAATTTCTTCCGTGTCGTGAACGTCAAGGACAACTGGCACGGCGTCGACATTAGCGAAATGCTTGAACAACAGCGCCTTGCCCTCCATGACTGGCATGGCGGCTTTCGGTCCCAAATCGCCCAAGCCCAGGATGGCTGAGCCGTCAGAGATGACGCCGACCAAATTGTTCGTCCAGGTGTATTTCGGTAGGTCTGCTGGGTTTTCGGCGATCGCTTGGCTGACTGCACCAACGCCTGGGCTGTAATACGAGCTCAATTTATCGCGGTCTAGTTCCTCATGGTCGCGCAAACTGGTAGTGATTTTACCCTTATATTTTTTGTGTAATTCGAGTGCTAATTTGTTGTAATCCATATTACTATTGTACTCCATCCGCGACTTTTTCTCCATTAAACATTGGTAGTCGTAAGTAGTGGTTTGTGTCGTCTTTCAAATTAGCATAACCATTGATATGCTAGGTGCATGAATAAGAAGTATATCATCATCACCAGTATAATTACCGCTGTTATTGTTGGGGGAATCGCGGGGGCTCTTTGGCTATTAAGACTGCAAACTCCAGCTAATGAATCAGCGGTACGGCAGGATAATTCACGACAATCTTCTAACCAATCTCAATCAGACACTCAGAAAAAGCCAAAATCTCAACCATCAACTGAGTCGCAGCAGCCAGTCAATCCAAGCACTGGTCGCTATGCTGATTATGTTGATGGAAAAAATATGGAGCACGCCTACAAGAAAACGATTCTATTTTTCCACGCTTCATGGTGTGGTGATTGTCAGGCGTTTGATAAGGTTCTGCGCGAGGGGCCAATCCCAGCTGGTGTGCAGATTTTGAAGGTTGACTATGATAGCCGTCAGGATTTGCGCCAAAAATATGGCGTGACCAAACAAAGCACCTTTGTCGAGTTGGATGATGACGATGATGATCACGACCATGACATTTGGGTTGGCTATGGTAAGGAAAAGTCAATTCACGCTATTTTGAAAAACTTATAAATCAAGTGCAGTGATATGTCTCTAAGATTTCTTCCAAATCTTGTATATATCCTTATTTTGTGCTAAAATACACTGAAGTTGTACAGAGTTAAATTATTCAAGCTTTGTTAGGTGTGGAGCCGCAGGAGTACAACTGCGTGGCCAGCCGAGGCGGGTTTGAAAGATAGGAAATATTATGAGTTTTGAGATAATCAACAAAGTCAACCAAGCACAGAAAAAGCAAGCAGTTGTTGACGCCCGCAGCGGTGACACCGTTCGTGTGTATCAAAAGATTAAAGAAGGTAACAAAGAGCGTATCCAGATGTTTGAAGGTGTGGTTATTCGCACCGACAACAAAGGCTCGCACACCTCGCGCATCACCGTTCGTAAAATCGCTTCAGGTATCGGCGTGGAAAAATCATTCTTGCTACACAGCCCACTGATTGAGAAAGTGGAAATTGTTCGCCGTGCTAAGGTCCGCCGTAAGTTCTTAAGCTTCCTACGTAAGCGTAGCGGTAAATCAGCTCGCTTGACAGCTAAGAACTTTGACCGCATTGCCGTAAATAACGTGCACGACGCTAAGGCTGAAGCAGAAGCTGAACGCTTGAAAGAGGAGGCTGCACAAGCTGCCGCTGCCAAGCAAGCTGAAAAAGACGCTGCTCAGGCAGAACTTGATGCCAAGGCTGCTGAAGTAGAAGCACGTCACAAAGACGCATAGTTTATATAAACGAGTTGCTAAAACCGTCTCTTTATCAGAGGCGGTTTTTTATCGTGATATAATTTTAATATGGCAATATTTCACTACATTTCTGTTTTCGTACCAATAGCTTTGTCGGTGATAGTTCCTTACGTTTTGAGAAAAAATGGCTTTAATGTTGAGAAAAAATATCGCTGGCTACTTTACGTAGCGTGTTTGTTGTTTTTCATATCGTGGTATTTGCCATCGCCGTTAATTGACGGGCAGGACACTAGTTTTACGACGCACTTTGTGGGCGGTGGGCTATTTACGGGGCTATTCTGGGCGTACCTGGTATTGGCGATACGCTGGCGGTCGCACTGGTTGGTGATGGCGTTTTCGGTTTTTGCTTTGGTGTCGGCCTTAGGGTGTATTAACGAGCTGGCGGAATTATTTATGGTCAAATTTGGTTTGGCGCGCATCACGCTGGACGACACTAATTGGGATATTTTGGCAAATACGCTGGGTGCGGTGGCGGTGTGGTTTGGCTGGGTGTTCGTAAGTTTGGCAGTAAAAAAGGTCGGCGCTGGGCATGATTCTCGGCATTGACGAAGTTGGGCGTGGTCCATGGGCGGGTCCCCTGGTGGTGGGCGCAGTGATTTTGGGTGGTGCTGAGATTGAAGGATTAAACGACAGTAAAAAATTGACTAAAAAACGCCGCGAGGCTCTGGATAGAGCAATTCGCGAACAAGCGGCTGCGTGGGAATTAGGCTGGGTGAGCGCCAGGGAATTGGATGACGTTGGCATGAGTCAGGCGCTGAGATTAGCGACGCGGCGAGCAGTCGAGCAAATTCAGGCGCAGTGTAAAGAGAAGAATTTGGCATTTGATGAAGTCATCATTGACGGGACGGTTAATTTTTTGGCGGATACGGCGCTGGGGCAATACGTGACGGTGATGGTCAAGGCTGACGGTTTGATCCCCAGTGTGTCGGCGGCGTCGATCATCGCCAAAGTAGCGCGCGACCAGTTTATGTCCGAGCAGGATTCGGTCTATCCAGGTTATGGCTTCGCGTCAAATGCTGGCTATGGCGTGGCAAAGCACCGTGCGGCAATTGAGCGGCTGGGCGTGACGCCGCTACATCGGCTGAGTTTTGCGCCGCTACAGAAGTATGCGGATAGCGTGGAGTCACGGAGTCTGCACCAGAAAAAGTCAAGTGTTCTACCGAATGAGTCGTATGTTGGATATCCTCAGAAAATAATTCGGGACCCACGTAAAGTTACCCAAATTTTTTCCGAGGATATCACTCCAATCGATCCTGTAGATACTGAAGATGCTGCGCAAATCGACTTAACAAATACCGCTCCAGAAACGGAAAAATTAGTAACAACCCGCCAGATTGGGGATAGGGGTGAACAGACGGCTGCGGACTGGCTAGTGGCGGACGGACATGAGATTATCGCTCGCAACTGGCGGACGCGGTACTGCGAGATTGATATTGTCAGTAAAAAAGATAATGTTTTGTATTTTACAGAGGTCAAATATCGGAAAAATGACAATTTCGGCGATGGATTAGCGGCGATTACGGATAAAAAACAGCGACAAATGCGCTTTGCTGCTGAAATATTCATTTCTAAAAATGCGCAATATGAAAACTGTGACATGCGGCTTATGGCAATTTCTGTTGATGGAAATCCGCCCGCAGTCGAGGAATGTGTAGCACTAGATTAGGGTATAAAAAATAGCCCCGAATCAGGACCCCTTAATGTTAAATGTATTAATTATAGGGAATGTACGACAAGGCAGTCGTGGTGAAGAATAGTCTGCTTCATCGTACATTCCATGCTAGGCTCGGTCGCGGATTAAGATCCGGATTCTGCGAGCTCAGCAAGCTCTCTGGCGATAGCAAGGTTGCTCGCCTGGTACAGAGGGAGTTCTGTCGTGATGAGATCTCTCAGGCCATACAGAAATTCCCAGTACTGGCTCCAGTAGCATCCTGGCCAATCTGATAGGGACGTTTCTCCTTTCTTTATAGACGAGACCGTACCCAGCATCTCGTTGATCTTTTTTACTGCCTCTAATGACCCTTCCGGGCCATTCTGGCAGATCACGACCAGTAGATCTCGAAGGGCTTTCGAATCCTCCTGGATGTGCGTCTTCCGGAGGTTGGGGTAATCACCCATGATATCGCTGATTCCATTGTTGTAGGTATTCAGCGTGGATACTTTCCCCTCCAGGATTTTCATATACACGGAAATCGCTTCCGTGTTGTTGGCTTGCATCTTTTCGAGGTCTTCTCTCGTAGACTTCACTGATCTTTCTTTCTTCTCATCCCCACTCGGCTGTGGTAAAGCACTTTTCTTCAGTGCAGGATGAGATCCTATCTCTTTTTGATATTTTTTAAAAAAGAAATAGAAACTCATCCCGCAACGACTGCCTTGTCAAAGTACGCTTTCGGATAAGGATTTACTCAACTTATCAACAAAAGCTAATATATATATATCACTAATAGAATAAAATGTCAAGAGATTTTGTCAAAAATGTGTCATAATATATCACAGTGTTGTTTGTAAAGCAGATATCACGCCCGCCTTATCCCTCTCAATCAACTCAGCCCGTGCTTTAATTTCTGTAATTCCCAGTTCAATGGTTCTAGTTAGGGCTGGAACCATCAACATTGGTTCGAAGAACTGTCGAAAATCGTTAAGTTCGTCGTTTGTCATTAGAGCCGTGGCTGCATAGCGAATAAAATCGTCGTAGCTTTTATCGTCACCAAACTTATCCTCGACCCACGCCCAATTTTCCTTCAGCCAATTCCAGGCAATTTGGCGATTCTCTCGAGCGCGAATTAAATAGACAAACCAACGGCTGGCATCTTGTGGACGAATAATGTTGGCATCTTTAAGATTATCAAGAATCTTTTTGGCGGTTTCTGTGTTTTGCGTGGAGGTAAGACCTACGGCAATGTCGTCCTGCAGGTCATTTGATGGCGTATCTTTATATATTGTAAAGAGATTGTCTATCATTTCTGGAGTCTCAAAATGTCGAACATTGGCACTAATAATCAGAGAGCGAATTTCTGTTGGTAATTTTTCTAGTTCATGATTATCAAACCGTTTTTTAGCCTCATCCAAAATTTCTTGATTTTCGCTATAAATCATTAAGCCTAAGGCTGTGATGCGCCGTTCGCGGTCGTCGTCGGACTCGCCAGGTTTTTCATCCCAGCCTAATTCCTCGAATGTGGCGCGCCCAAAATCGCCAGATATTTGTTTTAGACGATTGCGGGCAATATCGTCATCGTCAACAAATTTTCGTAATTCCGCCAGGGCTCGAGCTGCCATATTGAAAACTTTTTCATTAGTTTCGGTTTTTAGGGATAGCGCTAACGGAAGAAGCCAGGCTGAGCTTTCAAATCCAGCCTGGGCCAGTATGGTGGCGTCTTGTAGAATGCAAATCTTATCTAAAGTCGGTAAGGCACGGATGTTTTTCAGAAGATTGTTACGAGTTGATTCGTCATATTTAGTGACAAAGTGAGCGCTTAAGCCACAGTTTAACTGCAATGGTTTTTTGGTGGAAACGGTTATTTCTTCTTGATCTAGAATTTTTACGTCTAGTTGCTGATTGGCGAAAAGTGGAATCGGCCATAATGCGTCGGATGGCTGATGGTCGCCGATGAAAAAGCGCTGTTGGCGGAGGGTGGCGGCGGGTTGCTCAGCAGAATTGTCCTGCTCAACCTGCACAATCGGTAGTCCTGGTTGGGAAATCCATGTATTCATCAAGTCGACAATTGGCTGGCCGCTGGCAGTTTCTAACTCTCGCCACAAATCATCGCCAACAGTGTTTTGGTAAGCAAACTTTTCAAAATACGACTTTAGTCCTGCGCGAAATGCCTCCTCGCCAATAAGCTTCCTGACCATGACAAGCAGTCGACCACCCTTGGCGTAGACAATTGCCGGGTCAAACAAAGTACTGATTTCATCCGGGTGATTGACGTCGGTCTGCACTGGCTGCACGCCGTCCAAACTATCTCGCCGAAGCGCTGCTGTTACTTCATTGGTGGCAAAATCTTCCCACATTCGCCATTCGGGATGCAGTGCGTCGACCGCCAAGTATTCCATCATATTGGCGAAGCTCTCGTTTAGCCACAGGTCATTCCACCACTGCATGGTCACCAGATTACCAAACCACTGGTGGCTGAGTTCGTGAGCGATGACGGTGGCGATAAAACGCTTGGATGATTCTGGCGTTAATTTCGGGTCAGCCAGCAGACAACTTTCACGGTAGGTGATAAGTCCCCAATTTTCCATAGCACCCGACGAGAAATCTGGCAACGCCACGTGGTCGGATTTTGGTAGTGGATACGGCACGCCAAAGTACTCATCATAAAAATCAATGGAGTGCGTGGCGATGTCCAGTGCAAAATCCAGCGTCTCATCAATTTGGGCTGGCGTCGCCCAAACATTGACCTCAACGCCAGAGGTGGTGCGAGCGGTCTTTTTTTGTAGCTCACCGACGACAAAGGCAAGGAGATAACTACTCATGCGCGGCGTTCGGTCAAATGTTGTCGTGAGTATGTCGTGATCTTCTTGTTGCTGAGTTACGGGCATATTACCAAGGACAGTTAGTCCTGGAGCAGTTACGAGCGTTACGTCATAAGTGGCTTTGGCAGCTGGTTCATCAATACACGGGAACACTTCTCGGGCATGGTGTGATTCAAATTGGGTGGCAAGCAGTTGCTTCTTGACGCCGTCGTGTGTGAAATAGCAAGGGTATAATCCGTGCATGGAATCGGTGATGGTGCCAGAAAAATCAATAGAAACAGTGTGCTTACCGGCATTCAAGTCTGATTGCGATAGGCGCAGTTCGTCAAACTCTCCGTGAGAAAATTCAGCTGGCTGATTATCAATTGTGATTGATTGAATAGTTAAATCTTTGGCGTGTAGCGAAATTGATTCGCCAGTTGATTCGCCGGAAATGACGACTTTGCCAGAAAAGGCTTTCTCTTCGGCGCGAGTCAAATCGATGGTTAATGTGTAGTGGTTTGGTATAAATGTGTCGAGTAAGCGTGGAACTTTAGTCATGGTTTCATTATAATACAGCCATGAGGGTGAATAAAATATGGCGTCGACAAGTGATAGCCATATTAATAGTGGTGGTGGCCGGTGCGGGAATTTGGGCTTCACAGACTTCTCAGCCAGAAACTCAGACAATCAAAACATCAACGCAGCGAGAATTATTTGGCGATTCAAACGCGAAGGCGGAGTTGGGAAAATTGGAAGTCAAGGGACGTGCGCCAAAAACTGGCTATACGCGTAAGCAGTTTGGTAATGGCTGGGGTAAAATTAATAACTGTTCGGTCCGCGAGGTGATTTTAGCGCGGGATTTAACAGATGAGAAGATTGATGAAAAATGTCGAGTTTTGTCAGGCGTGCTTAATGACCCTTATACGGGGCAAATTATTCATTTTCAGCGTGGTGAGAAATCGAGTTCTAAAGTGCAGATTGATCATGTGGTAGCATTGAGCGATGCTTGGCAAAAGGGCGCACAACAATTATCAGCCGAGGAGCGGGAAAAGTTGGCAAACGACCCGTTGAATCTATTAGCTGTCGACGGTCCAGCCAACCAAGCCAAGGGTGACGGTGATACAGCAACTTGGCTACCGAGTAATAAGCTGTTTCGCTGTCAGTATGTAGCGCGCCAGATAGCAGTAAAGCGACGGTATCGATTATGGGTGACAGAAGCAGAAAAAAGCGCAATGTCGAGTATTTTGGAAAAGTGCGTGGAAGTAAATTGACAAAATGAAAAATTTTTAATACAATGAGAAAGTACTCATCCGGCCGGCAGGTCGGAGTTTTTCGTTTATGGAAGTTTGAAGCGGAAAAGGATATAATTATATAAAAGAAGGAGAGTAAAAATGGAAGATTTGAATATCAAGCAGTTGACGTTGGCGGTGCGGACGATTGCTGATGAAAAAAACCTACCAGAAGAAACAGTTTTAAGTGTGATTGAGCAGGCGATTGCGGCAGCTTGGCGTCGTGATAACGGTACTCGCGAGCAGTTGGTACGAGCTAACTTGAATATCAATAGTGGTACGGCTGTGGTTTCCGTGGTTAAAACTGTGGTTGAAGAGGTTGAGAATGATGTCAACCAAATTAGCTTGGAAGATGCTAAGAAATTGGATGCTACGGCTGAGATTGACGGCGAAGTAACAGTAGAGACTCACAATGTGACGACATTTGGCCGTGTGGCAGCTCAGACCGCTAAGCAGGTTATTTTGCAGCGTTTGCGTGAAGCTGAGCGTGAGGTGGTACTGGCTGAGTTTGAAGATAAAATTGGTACGGTCGTTATCGGTACGGTTCAGCGAGTTGAGCCACGTGTGGTACGAATTGAGTTAGGTAAAGCCATCGGTATTATGCCGCAATCAGAGCAGATTCCTGGCGAGTATTATGGCGTTGGTCGCCGAATTAAGGTTTATATTAAGGACATTGAGCGTGAAGGTCGTGGTCCACAGTTAATTCTTAGCCGTGGCAATGAAGAGTTTGTACGCTTTTTGTTCAATCAAGAAGTGCCAGAGATGGAAACTGGTGCAGTTGAGATTAAGGCGATTGCCCGCGAAGCTGGTCGCCGTACCAAGTTGGCAGTGGCTTCTGCGCTGCCGGGTGTTGACCCAGTTGGTACGTTTGTTGGCGGTCATGGTGCTCGTGTTCAGGCTGTGATGAATGAAATTGGCGAGCAAGAGAAGATTGACATTATTCCATTTGAGGAAGACGTGGCCGGCTTTATTGCTAATGCCATGAGCCCGGCAGAGGTAATCAGCGTCACTGTGAACGAAGACGAAAAGCGGGCAACGGTTTACGTTAGCGAAGATCAGCAATCAATCGCAATCGGTCGAGCTGGACAAAATGTTCGCTTGGCAAGTCGATTGACAGGATATGAACTTGATATTGAAGCGAAAGCTGCTGTTAAGCCGGAGCCAAAACCTCGCAAGAATATCGAGGATAGCTTAATGAGCGTGGTTGAGGAGGTAGCGGAATAAGCCGCTCTCGATTAGCTATTAAAAACGAAAGGAGGGGCATATGTCAGAGGATTTTTCTGAGCTAGAACCTCGTTTAACAGAAACAGCTCGCGCCAGCTTGGAGCGAGCGGGTTTTCTGGCGCATAACGAAGGCCGCGATTATGTCGGCACGGAGCATATTTTGCTTGGTGTGTTGGCGCAGAATTCGTCGCTTGGGGCTAAGATTTTAGCGGAAAATGGTGTGACGTTAGATAGGGCGGAAATGGTGCTTAATCTAACCGCTAAGCCTTTGGTGGTTACAGTCGTAAAAAAGGGCTTAAGTGCCGAAGTGGCTGAGCTGATTCGTACGTCATGGCAGTTGGCGGTTGAGTTTGGACAGGAGCGAATTGGTACGGAACATATTGTGTATAGCATGCTGTTGCAGCATGAGGCGCGGGCAACTAAGCTGCTGCGTGATATGAATATTGACATTGAGCAGCTGCGCGGGAGTTTGGAAGATGTGTTTGATAAGCAGCAATTTGAATCGCTGCAAAGTGATCAGACTGCAACAACTAAGAAATCTGCCGATTTGAAGATTCTGGACAAATTTGGCGTGGATTTGACGCGTCGGGCCAGCGAGGGATTTTTAGATCCAGTGATTGGCCGGGCGGCGGAGATTCAGCGGATGATTACCATACTGGGGCGCCGCAGTAAGAATAATCCGGCGCTAATCGGCGAGCCGGGTGTCGGTAAAACTGCGGTAGTTGAAGGCTTGGCGCAAAAAATTGCCGATAATAAAGTGCCGGAGTTTTTGAAAGGCAAGCGGCTTTTTCAACTGGACTTGACGGCGATGATTGCCGGGACAAAATATCGCGGTCAATTCGAGGAGCGACTACAAAAAGTTTTGGCAGTTGCTAAGAAGCATCAGGAAGTCATTTTGTTCATCGACGAGTTGCACTTGCTGGTGGGCGCTGGATCGGCGGAAGGTTCGATGGACGCAGCTAACGTATTAAAGCCAGCATTGGCGCGCGGCGAAGTACGGCTAATTGGCGCGACGACGTTTGATGAATATCGCAAGCATATCGAGAAAGATGCGGCCTTAAGCCGGCGTTTTCAGGCGGTAACGGTGGCGGAGCCATCTCCAGAGGATGCGGTGGAGATGATGCGAGGCTTGAGAGATAATCTTGCAAAACATCATCAAGTACAGATTCCTGACGAAATGCTTATTGAAGCTGTCGATTTAAGTCAGCGATACGTGACAGAGCGGTTTTTGCCGGATAAAGCGATTGATGTGATTGACGAGGCGTCTAGTCTATTAAAGTCAAGTTCACCCGTAAAATTGTCTCGCAAGGATAAATTATCACGTCAAATCAAACGACTAGCTGGTAGGATTGATGCTGCTGTCGAGGCTGAAAATTATCAACAAGCCGCGGAATTTAAGGTGCAAATGCGACAATTGGAATTGCAAGCTGATAAACTGAGAAACGAAGTCGATAGCAAACCTATGTTAACAGAGGAATATCTACGACGTGCAGTTTCAGCGATGACGAATATTCCGATCGATAGATTGTCATTGAATCAAATGAAGGATTTAATCCAATTAGAGAAGCGCTTGAGTCGAAGTGTGCTGGGTCAAGACGAAGCAATTGGGCAATTAGCCCGGTCGATTCGCCGAAATAAAGCTGGGTTGAATCGCCAAAACGGACCGTTAGGATCGTTTATTTTCCTCGGTCCCACCGGCGTGGGCAAGACGGAATTGGCGCGGGTGCTAGCGCGGGAAGTGTTTGGCGGCGATAATAGTTTGATTAAGATTGACATGAGCGAGTTTTCGGAGCGGCACACGGCTAGCCGGCTGATCGGCGCGCCGGCTGGCTATGTCGGCTATGATGATGGCAGCAAACTGACTGACAAGGTGCGGCGGCAGCCATACAGCGTGGTGTTGTTTGATGAGATTGAAAAGGCACATCCTGACGTATTGAACTTACTATTGCAGATTTTAGAAGATGGCAAATTGAGCGATTCTCATGGTCGGACAATTAGTTTCCGGCAGACGATTATCATTTTAACCAGTAACGTTGGCGCCGAGCAGATGATTCAAGATTCAGAGTTGGGCTTTGCTCCGTCTGGGCAGAAAAAAGCTTCCCACACGGATCGGCATAATCGCAATTCACGCGCAGCTTTACGCGAGTTGGAGAGTTTCTTGAGGCCAGAACTAATCGGTAGGTTTGACGGGGTGATTACGTTTAAACCACTAGCCAGGTCGGTAGTGCGAAAGATTTTTGACAATCTTACAATTGACCTAATCAAGGCAGTTGAGCGGCACGAAATGACGCTTGATATTACTCCATCCACCAAGCGCTGGCTGATTGACCGGGGTTTTGATGAGCAGCGCGGCGTGCGAGTTCTCAGGCGTACTATTCAGTCGGAGCTGGCAGATCCGCTCAGTGATGTTCTGTTGTCAAATAAAGCAAAGCCTGGCGATATTCTGCAGGCTAAAATTGATAAAAATAAGGTGATGATTGATGTTAAGCGTGCGTAAGTTAATTGGATTTTTTATTTCAATTACGTTTGTGTTTGGAATGGCTTTATTGGTGCTGAATCGACAGTCAATTATCGATGAAATTACCTTGTGGCAATATCAGCCAAGTAGTCAGATTGCTGAAATCGCCAATCGCGTCAAGATGTCAGATTTTGGCAAGAAAATGTTTTATGTTTCTAAACCGCAGATACAGTCGGCTAGTGAATTTAATAAAGATTGTCGGCGTGTAGAGCAGGGAAACGCTATTTTAGGATGCTATGATCAGGCTGCTGGTGAAATCTACATCTATGACGTGACTAATGCAGAATTAGACGGCGTAAAAGAGGTGACGGCGGCGCATGAGATGCTACACGCAGCATGGAAAAGGCTGAGCTCTTTTGAGAGGAAGCGCTTGTCGACGCTGCTGGAGCACGCTTATGATAACGTAAAGACCGACAAGCTGGCTGAGAGGATGAAATATTACGACCGAGCCCAGCCGGGCACACGCGCAAATGAGCTTCATTCAATTTTAGGGACGGAGTTTGCGAATTTAGGTGAGGAATTGGAGGAGTATTATCGTCGGTATTTCACTGACCGGTCGGAAGTTTTGCGGCTGCACGCTCAGTATCGAGAAAAGTTTGAGTCACGAGAAAATGAGGCACAGGAGCTAAGTAAATCATTGCAGTCGCGTAAACAAAAAATAGATCAAGATTTATCACAATATTCAGCCGACATAGCCGATTACAACCAGCGCGTGGCTGACTTTAACAGACGAGCAAATAGCGGTGATTTTTCCTCACAAGATGATTTTTCAAGGCAGCGCCGTGCTTTACAGGCGGAGCTTTCTGAGCTGAATAGTCGGCGTAATAATCTAAATTCTGAGATTAATTCTTATAATTCTGGCGTCCTTAGACTTAGGGAGTTGGGAGTGAAAATTGACGAGTTAAATAAGAGCTTGGACAGCGTGGAGGGGGCGAAGTAATGGCAAAATCTCGAAGTCAATTTATCTGTCAGCAGTGTGGTGCTAGTTTTTCAAAATGGGCAGGTAAGTGTGAAAATTGCGGGGAATGGAATTCGTTGGTTGAGCAGGTCATTTCTTCGGGAGGTTCGTCCGTTGTCGATAAATCGGCTGGTCGTGGCAAAGCTTTAAAAACTGCTAGCGTTCGTGAAGCCGTGGCTGAATCTGGAATAGAAAGATTAGGCACGGGAATTGATGATTTGGACGTGGTTTTAGGCGGTGGCTTTTTGGCCGGTGGCGTGGTTTTGGTGGCGGGCCAGCCGGGAATTGGAAAAAGTACTCTGCTAGCGCAGGTTGCAGCGTATATTGCTGGCTCAAAATCTGTTTTATATATTAGTGGCGAGGAATCGATTTCGCAGGTCAAATTACGAGCAGAGCGTTTGGGTGCGGCTGATTCGGAAAAGTTGCATCTAGCGTCTAGTAATAGTGCCGAGGATATTGCTGCGTCAATTCAGCAGGGCGGATATGATTTGGTGATTGTTGATTCGGTACAGACTATTTCCTTGAGTGAAATTTCTTCGGCGCCGGGTTCGGTCAGTCAAATCACCAACTCTTCTAATGTCATCATTCGTGCCGCTAAATCTTCTGGTACAGCAGTGATCTTGGTTGGTCACGTAACCAAGGAAGGTTCGATTGCTGGGCCAAAGATATTAGAGCATCTGGTGGATGTTGTGCTGAATTTTGAAGGGGATCGTTATGGTGGTTTTCGAGTTGTTCGGGCACAGAAAAATCGCTATGGTTCAACTAACGAGGCAGCAATTTTTGAGATGGACGATCAGGGTCTAAGAATTGTTAAGAATCCGTCAGCAGAACTTTTGGCGGAGCGGCGGAATTTAGATGGCTCAATTGTGCTGGCGACTATGGAGGGTGCACGGCCACTGTTAGTTGAGATCCAAGCGCTGGTGAATCCGACAAATTTTGGATATCCTAAGCGCACGGCAAGCGGCTTTGATTTGAATCGGCTGAATTTGCTGGTGGCGGTCTTGGAGAAGCGTACAAAATTGAAATTGGCGGATAAGGACATTTACGTCAATGTAGTTGGTGGATTAAAATTGAACGATCCAGCGGCAGATTTGGCAGTGGCGATGGCAATTGCTAGCGCTAGCGCTGGTCGGAGTTTAGATGAGGGGGCTGTAGTGTTTGGTGAAATTGGTTTGGGCGGCGAAGTTCGCTCGTCTGTCAATTGGCAGGCTCGAATCAAGGAAGCAAAGAAGTTAGGTTTCACTTACGCGATTGCTCCAAAAGTTCATAAAGATAAATTTATAAAAGGCGTCAGCGATATGCGACAGGCGTTGATTGACTATTTACAATAAGAAAGAGGAAAAAATGAAAGATTTTTACAGTTTAATAATAATTATAATGTTGCTTGGACTGGCTACTGAGATTTATTTTTTGGCAAAACCGCGGCGCAATTCTCATGTCGGCAATACTTCAATGTTGGTGGATACGTCAGTATTGATGGATGGTCGAGTGATTGAGCTGGCAAAGACGGGATTCTTGCTCGGTAAGGTGATTGTTCCGAGGAGTGTGTTGTCTGAGCTGCAGTTATTAGCCGATGGCGCAGACCACGATAAACGCGAAAGGGCGCGGTTTGGCATGGATGTCGTGAAACAACTTAAGGATATCTTGAAATCTTCATTTGAGCTGTATGATGATAATGAGCGTGTGCCAGAGGGTGTTGATTCTCGACTGCTGAAATTAGCTAAGGAAATGGATGCGGCAGTGCTAACGCTTGATTATAACCTAAATAAGGTGGCGCAAGTTGACGGAGTTAAGGTGCTTAATATCAATGAACTAGCGAAAAGCCTGAGAATGAGCTACCTACCTGGTGACGAATTGGATTTAGAGTTGTCGCAAAAAGGTCAAGATACTCATCAGGCGGTCGGTTACCTGAAGGACGGCACGATGGTGGTGGTTGAGAACGCTAAGCGATACATTGGTCAGACGAAGAAGATTGAGATTATCCGAAGCCTACAGACTGACGCTGGCAAAATGATGTTTGCTAAGCTTACTGTTGAGCCAAAGAAACCTGTAAAGCAAAAGTCTAGTGTGTCTAAAAAACGTACAAATGGTCGGTCAAAAACATCAGCTCAGCACGAGGCTGAGCTGATTAATTTAGTTAATAAGCAGTAAGTGTCTAGCTGTCTTTTGACTTGAAGCTGCTACTTGAAGTTGCAGTGTAATATGCCGAATCCCGAACTGTTACAGAAACGGTGTGTGTTCCTGATGTCTCAATCTCTACTGTCGCAGACTGCTTACCGCTGGAGCTGATTTCTGCGCTCTTAATACTCTTGCCGTCAACGCTAATTTCTATTGCGGCCAGCCCCCAAGTCCCCGCCGTAACGTCAACGTTTATGGTGTATTTTTTACCGCTGCCAGTGACAGACACCGCTCCAATTTGAGGCTTGGCATCGTCACACTTGTGGACGTCGTCCTCTGCATTGGCGTCATATCCTGAAGGCACGCTGAGAGACTCTTTCTTTGTCAGCGGATCGATAACTTTAGTTACCTCAATTTCTTCTTTAGCGCCATCTGGAGTACAGCTGGTGGCCTTCTTCTTAGAGACCTTGTCGAATGTAATTTTCTCTGTAGATTGGCCTTGTTTCTTGTCCCACCATGATGGGTAAAGTTCGCCATTAACATTCTGGATGCCGTTTGGACGCTCGTACCATTGTCCAGACTTCCATTTGCCTTCTTTGGCGTAAACTTGAGTGTGAGCAAATGACATGACATTTCTAACCACCGGCATGCCAAAGTTTGATGCTGAGGTACCGATGACGCTAGTGTCGGAGTTGCCGAGCCAGATTCCCATGACAAGAGCTGGGCTATAGTTAACAATCCATAAATCTTTTGGTTGAGAGCCTTTGTCGGACGTACCAGTTTTAGCTGAGGTTCGGACGCCATTTACTCCCATCCAGCCGTGAAGTCCGATGGTCCTGTCGGACAGGATGTCATTTACAATATAAGCTGACTGCGAGTCAAGAATCTGCTTGCCATCGTCTTTCCATTTCTTCAATGTCTCACCTTGGCTATTTTTTACTTCAATAACGCTTGAACTATTTTTTTGGACACCCATACGTGCCAGAGTACCGTAAGCATTGACCAATTCTGTCTGCTTGGTGCCACAGCCGCCAATTGACGCACCGAGCCCGTAGCCGCCGGCATTTTCCTCTTGGCGACAGTAATTATGATTTCCCATCTTGCGAATTCCCTCAACGACTGGTTTTGCTGAGCCGTTACCGACAATGTAAGCTGCTTTAACCGCTGGAATATTTCGTGATAAGGAGAGGGATTTGCGGATGTTTATGGCGCCCATAAATTTTCCGTCCCAGTTGCGTAGTTTTGCGCCGTAAAGACTGTCGATATTGTCGTCGCTTAGTACTGTGCCGCTACCATAACCCTGTTTGTTGTCATGCTTCTCAAATAGTTGAGCAAAAACGAGGGACTTAATGGTTGACCCTGGCTGAATATAAGATGTGGCTGCATTATCTTGCCCGTAGCCGGCATGATTAAAGTCGCGACTACCAACTAGTGCAACAATTTGTCCAGTTTGTACGTCTTCAATAGTTGCCGCACCGTTACTAATTCTGACAGAATCTGGTCGCCCAGTAGCAAAGAAGGACTTCATTTCTGTCTCTAGTTTTTCCTGAATACGCCAATCTAGCGTAGTTTTAATTGTTAGTCCACCACGTCCAACGACCGATTCACCAAGCTCTTTACTGAGTTGGTTGCGAACCATTAGTAGAAAATGAGGCGCTTTAATGTTTTCTAGTTGTTCTGTCTGAGGTTTGATGGTGCTTAGAATATCAACTTTTTTAGCTTTTTCCGCTTCATCTTTAGAAATGACACCTTGCTCGGCCATATAGTCCAAAGTTGTGTGTTGGCGGGCAATTAGCGCCTTATGTCCAGCGGTATTATACGGGTTATAGTAGGTTGGATTTTGTGGGATACTGGCGATCAGCGCTGCTTCTGCCAGTGTCAAATCTTTGGCGTGTTTGCCGAAATATGTTTGCGCAGCAGATTCTGCACCGTTACGTCGACCGCCGTATGGAGATTCGTTTAGATACAGAGATAATATTTGGTCTTTACTATACATGCGCTCAACCTCAATTGCCAGGATGATTTCCTTAATCTTACGAGGAATGCCGCTAATCGAACGGTCGCCAGCTTCGTCGGCGAAGAAGACCTGCTTGACTAGCTGCTGGGTCAGAGTTGAACCACCTTGGACTTGGCGTCGTGAAGCAGTCGAAAGCATAGCACGCATTATGCCGCTGAGGCTAATGCCGTGGTGCTTGTAAAAGTCACGGTCCTCAATCGCAACGGTCGCCTTCTTTAAATAATCACTAATCTGATCGGCTTCAACGACCAATTGATAGTTTCCTGTCCCTTTGTCTTCCCAGAGTAAGTTATCATTGCGGTCGTAATATTTGGTGACGGTAGTTTGGACGCGTTTAGCCAGTTCGCCAGGACGAATCTTATCAAGGTCTTTACGGAAATAAGCAAACATACCACCGATAAGCAGTAGCATCAATAGGACGCCAACGCCAAGGATTTTCAAGGCCATCAATCCGCCACGCTTAGAAAACCAATATTTAGCTAGGCGTTTTGGGTGTAGGCGGTAAAAGAATCGCTTGACGGGGTGTTTTGGTAAAGTTGCCAAATATTCTGCCCGTTCGCGCGCCTCCTTATCTTTCTTTGTTCGATGTTTTTGCGCCAAATTGGCATATAAATTCATCCGTTTTGACGGAGATTTCTTATTGCTTGAGCCGTGTCCGGCGGTGCTAATCGTAGTTTTCCTCTTCACAATCCTATTATATCACGCATATGTTTCGCTTCAATTATAAAATTGCTATACTAAATATATAGAAAAGGAGTGATATGAAGTTATCAGAGGAATTACAGTGGCGCGGATTTGTCAATCAAATGACATTCGACGATATTAGCAAAGTTGATACGCCGCGCAAATTCTATTTTGGCGTTGACCCAAGCGCTGATAGTATGCAGATTGGTAATTTAGCAGCAGCAATGATGGTGCGGCTATTTATGGAATATGGTCACGAAGCTTATCTGCTGGTAGGCGGGGCGACTGGCATGATCGGCGACCCGGATGGCAGGAAAGACGAGCGTGAAATTCGCAATGCTGATACGGTAGCGCATAATGTGGAGTGTATCTCGGCACAGTACAGGCGCGTCTTTGAGGGGCGTGATTTTCATCTGGTTGATAACGCCGATTGGTTTCGTAATATAAACTACATTGATTTCTTATATAAAGTTGGTAAATATATGTCAATGACGCAGCTGCTTGATCGCGAGTTTGTTCAAGCGCGCATCGGCGAGGGTGGCAGCGGTATTAGCTATGCTGAATTTAGCTACTCGTTAATGCAGGGTTATGACTTCTTACACTTATTCCGAGAGTACGGTGTTACGCTGCAAGTGTGCGGCGCTGATCAGTGGGGAAACTCGACGACTGGTGTTAGTCTTATCCGTAAATTAGAGGGTAGCGAAGCGCATGTTTACTCGGTGCCGCTGGTTATCAACAAAGCAACTGGCCGTAAGTTTGGCAAGTCCGAGGGCGGTGCAATTTGGCTTGATGAAAATAAAACCAGCGTATATAAGTTTTATCAATTCTGGCTAAATGTTGATGATGACGGTGTAATCGACTACATGAAGATGTACACTACGCTAGACCGCGAATCAATTGAAGCCATCGCCGAAAACCATGCGGTTAATCCAGGTGCGCGCTCGGCGCAGAAAGTTCTGGCGCGCGAAGTCACCGATATCGTCCACGGCGTCAATCGGCGCGAATCAGTGGAGCGGGTGACTGAGGTGTTGTTTGGCGGCGGCGATTTTCGGCAATTGTCGGACGATGACTTGGACGCTTTAGCTAAAGAAATTCCGCGCGTCGATGTCGGTGTTGGCGTCATTGAAGCGTTGGTGATTTCTGGCGCGGTCAGTTCCAATGGCGAGGCAAAACGCCTATTGAAATCTGGCGCCATCAGCCTCAACGGCGAAAAATTAACCGAAGACCGAGCTGTTAATACCACATCGCTACTGAAAAAAGGTAAAAATACATTTGTGTTAATTATGGAGGGAGAAGAGTGAAAAAAATTATCGGGTTTGATCTGGATGACACACTAGCCATTACCAAGTCGCCAATTAGTGATCGAATGGCTAGTATTCTCAGCCGGTTGCTTGAAAATTATGATGTGTGCGTCATTACGGGCGGCACATTCCAGCAGATTAAAAAGCAGGTGATTGATCGGCTTAATGTTCAGTCTGAATTGCTCCAAAGATTTCATGCAATGCCGACTTGCGGTACGAGGTATTATCGATTTGATGCTGCTGATAATGAATGGAGGATGCAGTATGCGAACGATTTGTCTGATGAACAAAAAGCTCAAATAACTACAGCACTGGAAGAAGTTGCCAGGGAGATGGGCATTTGGTGTGATAATCCTGCGGGCGAAATTATCGAGGATCGCCACAGCCAGATTACCATGTCGGCGCTGGGTCAGCAGGCGTCGCCAGAAGATAAGTATGCCTGGGCGGAAAAGTATAAAGATATTCGCCCGGTGTATCGCGATAAAGTGGCAGAGAAGTTGCCTGGTCTTGAGGTGAGGATTGGCGGTACGACCAGCACTGATATTACGCTGCCAGGAATTGATAAAGCCTATGGTATTGGTAAGTTGCTTGAGCTAAACGGCTGGTCAAAGGAAGAGGCGCTATTCTTTGGCGATAAATTACAAGAGGGCGGCAATGATTTTCCAGTCAAGCAAATGGGCGTTGACTCAATTGAAGTGAGAGGTTGGGAAGACACCGCCTACGCGCTGGAAGGCATCAACGCTGTTTCGTAGATGAAACTGACAACTCCACTGGAACACATCAAAGGCGTCGGCCCCAAAACCGCTCAGGCGTTGGCGGCGGCAGGGTTGGAGACGGTGGCGGACGCCTTGGATTTTTTGCCTCGGGCGTATGACGATTATTCGGCGGCGGTCAATATCGCTGATCTTCAGCCGGGCAAGGTGACGGTGCGGGCGCGTTGCGAGTCGATTTCCACGCGGATTGTGCGCCGAGGTTTGAGAGTCACCACGGCGGTGCTGGCCGATGATTCTGGCAAGGTCAAGGCCGTTTGGTTCAATCAGTCGTACCGCGAATCACAGCTGAGATTTGACGCCGAGTTCATGTTTTCCGGCCAATTTGGCATGCAATATAACAGCTATCAGATCAGCAATCCGTCGGTCGAACTCGCCAAGCCAACTGATGTATCCGACGCCCAGCCTACGTCGGGCATTCATCCGGTCTACAAATCTATCAAGAACCTCCGCCCGAAAACCGTGCAGGATTTGCTGAAGAATCTGCGCCCCATCATGGAGTTTTTGCCTGAAACGCTGCCGGAGCACATTGTCCAGAGGCAATCATTAGTCAGCCGCGCGGAGGCCGTCAAGTTTCTCCATGCGCCAAAAAATCATCAGGAAATTGCCCGCGGGCGTGAGCGGCTGGCGTTTGAAGAGTTGTTTGAAATGATCCTGGCGGCGCAGTTTAATAAGCAAGAACAAACCAAGTTGACTGGCTGGCGCATTCCGTTCAATCAGCCGGTCGTCAAGCAATTTGTTGAGCAACTGCCATTCCCCTTGACCAACGCGCAGCGCCGCGCCGCCTGGCAGATTTTGCAAGATTTGGAGTCCGAACATCCAATGAACCGATTATTGCAAGGCGATGTTGGCTCAGGTAAAACGGTGGTCGCTGGGTTGGTGGCGGCGGAAGTGGCGCAGGCTGGTTTTCAGACGGCCATCATGGCGCCGACGGAGATTTTGGCGACTCAGCATGCCAAAACGCTGGATGAATTATTGGCGCCGTTCGGCGTGTCGGTGGCGCTGCTAACGGGACATGTCAAGGGCGCTCAGCGGCGGCAACTGCTGGACAATTTATCAAATGGTAAAATCAACGTGGTGGTTGGTACGCACGCGCTAATTCAGGAAAAAGTGGCGTACCACAGGCTGGGATTTGTGGTGATTGATGAGCAACATCGGTTCGGTGTCAAGCAGCGGCAGGCGTTGCTACAAAAGTCAGACCACATGCCGCATCTACTCAGTATGACTGCTACGCCGATTCCGCGGAGCTTGGCCTTGACCTTGTATGGCGAGCTGGACATCTCGATTTTGGACGAGCTACCAGCTGGGCGCCAGCCGATTGAAACGAAAATTTGGTCGCCGGCCTCAGCGCCGAAGCTCTACGAAGCGATAGACCATGAACTGGCTCAGGGTCGCCAAGCCTACGTCATTTGCCCATTGATCGACGACAATCCTGACAATGACAAGAAGTCGGTCGAGGCGGAATATCACAAATTAGCGAAAACGATGTTTCGTCATCGTCAGGTCGGATTGCTACACGGTAAGCTGCCGCCAGAGGAAAAAGCCGCGGTCATGCAGCAGTTTGCGGACGGCGACATTGACATGTTGGTGAGCACCACGGTGGTGGAAGTCGGTGTTAATGTGCCGAACGCCACGGTCATGCTCATTGAAAATGCTGACAACTTTGGGCTCAGCCAGCTTCATCAGCTGCGCGGGCGGGTTGGGCGCGACCAGTACCAGAGCTTTTGTCATCTGATGATGTCGAGCCATGACAAGCCGAGCCAGCGCCTAAGGGAAATTGAGAAATCTCAAGACGGCTTTTATCTGGCAGAAGTTGACTTGAAATTGCGCGGCCCTGGCGAGATTTACGGCCGAGCGCAACATGGCACGCTCAACCTAAAAATTGCCTCGCTGAGCGACACGCCGCTGATCGCCCGTGCGCAAACGGAGGCCGAGCGCTTTGTCAAAGAGGGGCGGGATTTGTTACAATATAACCATCTGGCGCGTGCCGTCAGTCGCTATCAGCGATTAACCATTTTGAATTAATATGTACGCAGGAACAACAATTAGAGATGGCTCTGGTCGATTTATCGGTGTTCATCAAAAGATAGATCGAGTGGCCAGGCGACACCTTGAACTGATGCTGCCTGATTGGTGCGAATTTCCTGATGTGAAAAATATCCTGCATTTTGAGGGTAAAAACGGTCCCGACGGCGTTAAGCGCAAAAGTCCAGCTGTCGACGAACCGTGGCATTTCATCAATCCAGATGACCCGGACGACACGGCACTGCTAGAAATGATTGACCAACATATTGATAATCTAGCGAAGGCGCTGCAAAACCATAATTCCGAACGAGCCGCCTTTGAGGCAGCGTGGATGGCTCACGCCATCACCGATGGTCTGACGCCGGCGCATCATTTTCCGTTGGAGCACGCTATGCAGGAGCTGCGCGGTGGCGAAGGTCTGGAGACACGAACCTCAATTCTCAAGAAAAATGTCATGAAGGGTGATACGGGGATTGAGCTCATCAAAAACAACTGGAAATTTTGGGGTGCTAAAGGCATGATGACCATGCACGTGGCGTTTGAAGCGGGTGTGGCGAGCGTGGTGGCCTATCCGCGCTTTAAGGACGCCGTGCCGAGTGAGGCTGAGATTTTGCAGGTTAAACAACAGGGCTATCGGAAATACTATCTAGAGCAAGTTCACGCCGTGGCCGACCTAAAAATGTATGATAATTTTGGTAAAAACGGCTGGACGACGGACTTGGCGTGGCAGACCAACCATGAACTGATGCCAATCATTATCAAAGCCGTTATGTTGGGTTGGCTGGCATCTGTATGGAAACTTGAGGCAAAACGGTGAGAGTGCGCATTATTGCCGGTGAATTTGGCGGACGATTTATCCAGGCGCCGCCAGGTTCAACTACGCATCCTATGGGCGAGCGGGTGCGTTTAGCAATGTTTAATTCACTGGGCGAGACGGTTCGCGGTGCGCGAGTGCTAGATGCCTTTGCCGGCTCTGGCGCCATTGGGCTGGAAGCACTCAGTCGTGGCGCTGAGTCAGTAGTTTTTGTGGAGCGAGACCGGGTCGCGCAGCGCGTCATTGCCGAAAACATAGGCAGTTTGGGTGTCGATGAAAAATCTATTGTAATAAAAACAACGATATCAAATTGGCTAGAAACTGCGGATGCAACAGGGGAGTTTGATATTATTTTTGCTGATCCGCCTTATCACAATCCTCAGTTTTCCACAGTTTCGCGACTAATGGGGCTACTCAAACCTGGTGGAACTATGATATTATCACATCCAGGAATAGGTGAGGTGCCAATTCAATACAAAACTGTTGTGGTGGACAGTCGTAGTTATGGGGAGGCGCACCTCACCAAGTTCCTACGGTTGGAATAATCCTTAATTATATTTATTTTCTCGGCGATATGTCGGGATTTTTAAATGTAAAAGCCCTATAAGTTGTTAGATTGATAGTGTTGTTATATTAGCCCTACCGCTATATTTAGAGTTGCCGTATAATAGAACGTAGACAGATAAAAAAGAGAGAGGTGCTAATAGCTATATGTCGTACGTTGATTATGATCCAGGCTGCAGAGTCTACGGTGATGCTGAAGAAAACTATTATCTAGATTTAGAAGATTTGTCTGAGGCTTTAGCGGCATAGGAGCTTAGAGAAAATCTTTCTGTTATAGCCACGGAAGCATCAGGGGTTTATCCTCTTGAAGAGATAAATACAGAAACGGGAGAGCTATTCTAGCGGATGTCATAGAGATTTACTTATTTAATAAGTAAAATTCCGCAATATCCAGGAATGGTTAAGTTGTTTTTTTCTTTGAAAATCAAATCTAGAGAATGGGTTGAGGCGATGATTTCGGCGTCTTCTGGAATGAAAAAACTCTGCGGTGCATCAGCGAAGTTGATAAAGATATAAGCCCACTCAGTGTTCAGCTCGCGTTTTATACCAAGGATAAATCCATTACCGGTGCTATGAATAATTTCTAGAGAACCCTCTCTAAAAATGGGCATATCTTTGCGTAGCTGTAGTAAATTTCTATGTAAATTAAGTATAGAATAGACACTCTTTTTCTCTTCAGCGACGTTAATAAATTTGTGGTTTTTATTTACTGGTAGCCATGGTTTTACCTCTGAGAACCCAGCGAATCGAGTATCGTCCCATTGCATTGGCGTACGTTCCAAATCGCGGCTGTCGATGGCGGAATGTGCAGGGCTAAAATTATCCTGAATATCCTCAGCAGTCAGTTCGCCATTTGTCATACCAATCTCGTCGCCATAGTAAATAACACTCACGCCAGGGCAAAGCAGATTGAGAAACTGCAATGCTCGCGCCCGTTCAAATCCTAAGCGTGACCTAACGCGCGGCTGATCGTGATTGCCAACACAGAAAAACGGCAAGTTATCACCACAGGCTTGTAAATAATTGATAATATTCCAGCCCGTACGCTCGCCATGCCAATCATTTTGCCGATGTTCCATGAAAAATGCCGAACTTTTTGGATGCGCCTGAATAACTTCATGATACTGTGGCCAAATATCACCCAATTGTTCGTCCGGATAAAACTCAAACACCATCTGTCGGTCGTCATATTCATCACAAACTGCCGCCAGCTCACGCAGATATTCCTGAAAATGCGGCCCCATTCTGCAATGGTCGTGAATGAACGCGCCGTAAGCTTCAGGGTCGCCGTGAAAATCAGGATTTGGCGAATCGTCGCCAAACTCTGGATCTTTGGAAATCCCCCAGATGGCGTCAACCCGCATGCCGTCCACTCCCATATCAAACCAAAATCGCACCACATTCTTCATCTCATCACGAACCGCGGGGTTGTCCCAATTCAAATCCGGCTGCGTTTTCAAAAACGAATGGAGATAAAACTGGCTAGTCTGTTCATCAAACTCCCACGAACTGCCGCCTGCCAAGCTGACCCAATTGTTCGGCTCCTGACCGTTTTGCCCGTCCCGCCAGACGTAATAATCACGCTTAGGGTTGTCACGCGATGACCGTGCCTCCTGAAACCACGGATGCTGGTCGGACGTATGGCAAGGAACGAGGTCGGTCATAACTTTGATATCCAGGCTGTGGGCTTTTTCTAATAGTTTTTGAAAATCCTCCAGATCACCAAACGTTGGATCAATCGATCGGTAATCAGCGATATCGTAGCCAAAGTCAGTCATCGGCGACAGAAAAAACGGCGAAATCCAAATCGCATCAACCCCCAGCCACGCTAAATAATCCAGCTTTTCGGTAATTCCATCCAGATCACCAATCCCATCGCCGTTGGTGTCTCGAAAACTACGGGGGTAAATCTGATACAGAGAAGCGACATTGTGCCAGGTTTTCATGAGATAAGTATAGGTGAGTTAGTGTATTTTTTCTAGGCCAAGACTCGGCACGGAAACTAAGGTGCGTCTATAAGACTGTTTTACGATTAATAAAGTCACTCTAGCTTCACTCCCTATTTCATATTATTGCGTAGATAATTCTTGCGAGTATAATAAGCTTATGAAAAATAGTAAAAAGGTATTAGGAAAACGTTCACGAGAAAAAATCATATCCGACATTAAGTTGCTCGTAGCAATGAAAGGCTATATATTTGCTTTTGCGGAAATTATTTCACGAGATTTCTTTATAGATATACATGATGCAGCCAATGTGAACTGGCGGGAGAGACTACACATCAACGAGGTAGCTCTTCTTATGGGGCTAATGCTCAAAAATAAGGCTGTTAGTTTCGATAATATTAATAAATATCAAATTGAGAAGACAGTCAGGCGTACCAGATCACTGCTAGATGAGCTTCATTGTACCTATATGTATGATTTTAGTAAAGCTATGATAAAACATACGCCAGAACAAATTAAAACTATGAAATGATGAAGAGAAAGAGAAAGAATTTCAAAAAATCTTTGGTAGTAAAGAAATGATTATAGAAGCCACTTTTTATGGCGATACGGGTTTTTACGACGTGCAGCCATTTGAGATAGCACAAAAGCTATACGCTCGGGATGAAGATTGGATTAAGAGTAATACTAAGTTTAATATTATAAAGTCAAAAAGTATATTCTTTGTCCTGAAGAGTATGTTCAATGGTATGCATTTTGCCCGGTCAACGTTTACTGGTGAACAAGTAAAGTCATTACGTGCGATGGATGAAATAGCTTTCCCTTTTGATATTATTGTTGAGGCTGTACAGACTGCAGACAAAAGTATTACAAGAGAAGATATTCGGGCGTTTCTTGAGCTATTTAGTTGTTCGTTTGGCGACCAGTCGGAAACCTTCAACGAGCCTGGTGATGAAAATATATTCACCTACAAGCCGATTATTAACCTAGGCGGCGACATCTATTTCTTCCCGAACACGATGGCACTAGCATCGGCTATATATAAAAGCCCTCTGTATTGGATGCGTCAGGATGAGCAGTATGTCAATACTGTTAATAAACATATTGGGGAGGTGGCCGAAAACATAACCTATGATTATTTCAAAGTTATTTTTGGTGAGGCAAATACATATAAAGCCGTAAAGATTAAAAAGGGAAAGAAATACCTGACCGATATTGATGTTATGGGGATTATCGGTAATACGGTTATTATCGCACAGAATAAAAGCAAAAAAATGACAGCTGCTGCACTTGGTGGTGATATTGATGCTATTAAATCTGATTTTCAGCAGGCGGTCATTAAGCCGTATGAACAGGGTATAAAGGTTCGCGATGTGCTTCTGGGTAATGAGCCTTACAAGTTAATTGATAAATCAGGTAAGCAGATTACGCCACCGGAAAACATAAAGCATGCGTATATATTATGTGTGTCAAATGAGCCATACCCAGCCGTAATGGATCAGATGCGTGCATTCTTGGTGGATGTTGATCAATTGCCGCCAATACAGCTAAGCCTGTTTGATCTCGACTTAATGGCTGAATATTTCAAAGACCCCTATGAGTTTGCTTTTTATATTAAACAGCGTCTTGAAAATCATGAAGGTATCATATCATCAAATGAGATCATCCACCTTGCGTATCATCTGCGATGCGGACTATTTATGCCTAGAGATTCGAATATGCTTGCATTAGACCAATCTTTTGGTCAGCTTATCGATGCAGACTACTATCATAGGAAAATGGGTACACCAAAGCCTAAAAAGAAAGATGCTTTGTTTAATCCTTGGCAGAACAGGGATTTCAAGAGACTTGTCGACACTATCAAACAGCTAAACAATCCTTTAGCAACTGATATTGTTTTCTTTCTCATAACTATACCTCGGGATGTTGTAGATAATATAATGAAATATATAAATATGGTTAATTCTCAAGTCAAGAAAGATGACAGCAAAATACACGATTTCTCATTGCAGATTACAAATAATGGACAGCCCTGGGGAGGTATAACTTATATGAGCGGCCTCTCAGGGCAAGAGGTTATTTCTAGATTGCAAATAGTAGCTACTATGAATAAGTATAGGGCTCGAGCTGAAGTATGGTTGGCGTTGGGTGCAGATACTTCAGGTGATATACGATGCGTAATGTTTAATAATGACCCATGGATACAATCAGAGCGTATGGACCAAGCGCTAGAGTCTTACGGCTAGAACAAAAAATTGTAAAATCTAATAAATAATATTTACCAAATAAATAGCTGAACTACGAACTAATTTGCTAGAGAATTATTTAAAAAAATCGAGCTTAAAAGCTCGACGTTCAAAATTGGTGGTAATTTACGCCAAAGTCTAGAAAAAGCCGCCCGACAGGGCGACCGTTTCCGTTTTAGTTCCGAAATGGTGCGGGTTAGGAGACTCTAACTCCTGGCCTCTTCCATGGCAAGGAAGCGCTCTAACAACTGAGCTAAACCCGCATGTAGTTCCAGAGATTATTTTAGCAAAATCGCTGGATGATTGCAATACTTGGTGGCTCCTCCCAGACTTGAACTGGGGACACAAGGCTCTTCAGGCCTCTGCT
>ERZ772927.94-NODE-94-length-68300-cov-8.28341_pt1 | contig 68300 bp, 62 predicted proteins | sample MGYA00512115_ERZ772927 | MGnify/ENA primary metagenome ERZ772927 (study PRJEB29015, sample SAMEA2737924) | human oral metagenome | biome: human oral; feature: human-associated habitat; material: dental | place: China | collected 2013 ... | reverse complement strand
CATACTCCATTACTTCCTACGTAGTAATTATTGTTATCTACCCAACTGTTTGTTATCATACGACCATCTGCACCTAACCAGTAGTTCCCTACCCAAGCGTTTTTTGTTAGGCTTCCATTTGCTTTATAATGATACCATGTACTTCCACTTTGTACCCAACCTTGGGCTGCTTGCGCTTCGTTACCAGATACTTCTCCTATAACGAATGGCGTTGCTAAGACTGTTAAAAATCCTATTCCTATCTTTATATTGTTTCTCATAGCCGTTATATCTCCTAAATCTACTGTTACTCTTTATATACTAATTTTTTAACTTATTATTAAATTTGGTTTATTCTTCAATCATATAAAATTATAACATACTCTTAGAGTTAACCCTTTTACAATTTGGTTACAAATAACCCCCACTATTAAATACTGTAACAATGGTATTTGACGCATATCCAATTTAATCATATATAGTCTCTTTTATAACTATATTAAAAAAAGAATACGAATTTATTACTCGTATTCTTTCAATATTTCTTCTAATTTTTTATAATCTTTAACACTATCAATTTCGTAGATGCTATTCGATTCTAATTCTTCGACATAAACATCTAACTCATTAATATTATCTTTAACCATGTTATCCCAATATAAATTTATAAAATCTCCACTATTATATGCTTTGTCTATAAACCCAACAATTTTCTCAGCTGTAGGTTTATCCCAAAATGATACTCCACTCAATATTCTACCAGCTTTACTATCGACTATAATATCTTGAACTTTATAATCATCTCCATAAAGAAGGAACCATTCATTTTCACAATCTTCACGATAAACGCTAAAATATGTAGAACGTGTTACATCTGTTCTAAACATATTTTTAAATAAATAATTATCCGCATCTATTACATAACTATCTGCTAAATAATCTTTTACTAAATATAACGAATAAAAGTTATTATATTCTGCATATTTATCATTCAATACTAGTTTTACATTATATTTTTCTTTTAAATAATCAAATTGTTCATGTAGATATCCTACTACAATTATAATTTCATCTATTCCTTTTTCTTTTAAATATTCTATTTGGTATTCTACCAACGGCTTATCTTTTACTTTGACAAGTGCTTTCGGCGTGTTGTTAGTCATAGGTCTAAGCCTAGTACCTAAGCCCGCCGCTAAAATTATCGCTCTCAAAATTTATCCTCCTAAAATTTTCACCTAGTCTTTTATAATTATATATACCCCAAAGATAATAATTAATGACGTAATTATTACTTGGAAGCCAAGTCCTATACCTAAGAAAATTGCAGAAAAGATCACAGTCCAAACAACATAACTGACATTTAATCCTGTTGCTTTTGCTGGTTGCAATCTATTTATCGCAATATAGTACATAATATATGATACCATATTACTTAAAACAAAGAAGAAAATTAATCCCCCCAGCTTAATATCCGCTACTTCTCCTATAGTAAAACCATTAAACATAACAATTACCAAATAAGCTAAAAACGATGTTACTTGTCTTATTAATAACGTCTCAATCTCTGTTAAATGGTTACTCATCGCATACGAACTTAGGACACTTTCACTCCCCCAAGCAACTGCACAAATTAGCGCAAAAAGAAATCCTATGTAAAAAGAATTAACCTGCTCACTCTTATAACTTTGAATAAAGATACCTGTTATTATTAGTGCAATCCCTACAATTGTCTTTGTAGAAACTTTATGGCGCAGAAAAATAACAGCTAACATAACAGATACTGCTGGATAAATTGCTGTGATTGATGAAGTCAATCCGCTACCTATATATTTCACCGCGTAAAGATTACACTGCATTCCTATCGGCCCTGCAAGTAAAGCACCAATTATAACACTTACGTTTCTAATATTTGTAAATATTTTAAAGTCTATCTTTTTATACTTTATTAATAAAATTGACGCAAGTATAAAAATACTAATAAAATCATGAACAACTGCAACGACAAAAGGTGAAATATTATATAAAGAAAATATATATGCACTTATTGTGAGTCCTAATCCCCAAAATAAGCCTGAAAACAATCCAAATGATATCCCTGATTTATTTTTCATAACTCGCTAAATACTCCTTCAAATTCTTAAGACAGCGATTATATCTGTCTTGACCATAACTACCAAAGTCATCTCCCTGTTCTTCTTTATAAATAGTCCATAGACTCCATAAAAAGTCCTGAAGAATCTTGTAAATCATAACTTTAGCAATACTAACAGGTGTCTTTTCACTATAATAATGTTTGAAAAACTCTCCTTCTTCTGCTTTTTTAAAATTAGATTCTAAAAACAATGCTGCCAAATCCCACATTGGATCATTCATCGCAGCATACTCCCAGTCAATAAGATAAACTCTTTTATCTGGTGCTTCAATAAAGTTTTCCGGTACTAAATCTGTATGACATGATTTTCTATCTACACCTAATTCTTCAAGATGATTTTTTAAAGAAAAGATTTTCTCTCGTATTTTATCATAATATGCATACTTGATGTCTTCTGTAATTAAGTTCTCATATTTTTCAATCTCAGAAAATACATCAAACTCACCATCTAATTCTTTTCCTGAACCATGTACTCGTTGTAAAATTTTAGCAACTTCTTTTGTTTTAGCTTTTAAATAATGAGCATCAAAAGTAATCGCATCTTCTATATACTCATTAACTTTTATGCCAGCATCAATATCAAAAATATAATTTTCAACATCAAGCTCTAAATCACGAAGTTTTGCCAAATTATTCTTTTCATTAATTCTATTTATTAACTTATCCGTTCCTTTTCCAAAGAACTTCACTATATATTTTTTATTCGTAGTTACAACTAGATAGTTGTTATTAGTCATCCCGCCTAGGCGTTCTACACTCTCTATCTCTTCTGAGTCAGAAAGTAGTCTTTCTATTTTATTTTTAATCAATTGTTTCAATGGACAAACCCCATTTCTGTATTACATTAGTATTTTTTCCATTATATCACAAAATCAAAAGTTTTTCAGCGCTAATGTAAAATTCTTATACTTAACATATAGAAATAGGAGTACTATAGTAGTACCCCCATTTTAAAAATCTACACTTCCCACTTAAACACTGTCTTAAATGCTGTATTTAAGTCTGTTGCGAACACACGATGAATATCTTGAATATTTCGCACAGGCTCTTCTAAGTATATGATGTTTTTAAATCTTCTTTCAAATTTTTTATTACTTAACATTTCAACTGTTTTCTCAAAGTCAGCACGCCCTGAACGTGATGAACCAACTAATGTAAGACCTTTTTCTAGCACATCACGAGTATTAATATTTACTTTGTATTCACTTACTCCCATAAGTACCATACTACCTTGTGGTTTAATATATTTTATTAAATCGTTAATCGCATAACCACTGCCATCTCCGCCACAACATTCTATCCCATGATCAAAACTTAATTCTGCTGGAATATCATCAGTCAAATAACGTTCTTTAGCAAAACTAAATAAATCTAATTTCTCCCAATGGCGTCCTATAACTATTATTTCAGCGTTTGGTAAAACGTAGTTCACAATATTCGCCATAACATATGCAAGACTTCCATCACCAATTATTGCAATTCTATCTCTTTTACTATGAGCTAGTTTTTGAAATCTATCTATTGCATGCATTCCCACACTAATAAATTCACTAATTACCGCAACATTATCTTCAATACCGTTATACGCTACTACCCTATCCTTTGGTAATGACACATATTCTCGCATAAATCCATCATAACCACTTGATAAGAAATATGTCCCTTGCATATAATTTTCATAAAATTCGGCATCGCTTGCTCTTGGCGGTTGATTAGGAATCATTACAACTTTTTGCCCTACTTCATAAGTTCCTGTAGGATCCGCAATTACTATCCCCACACACTCATGAATAAGTGCCATTGGTAATTTCTTAGCAAGTACTTTTGGATCTCTCTTCCCTTGATAATATCTTTGATCCGCATGACATAACGCCATGTAATTCGGACGAATTACTATTTTATCTTTTTCATTCAAGTTTTCTTCATTATATTTTACATTAATAAATTTCGGCTTTACTAATTGATATATCTGATTTATCATATTACTCGTCCTCTAACATGCTCTTAGCAATTTTCAGATCTGTTACCGTTGTTATTTTTAAATTTGAGTATTCACCTTTAGCTAGAGCAACTTCTTTCCCCTTAATAACAAAAATTTTACAAGCGTCTGTTAATATTTGTTTTTCTTCACTAGTCAATGAATTATATAGGCTTAAAAAATCTTTACAACGGAAACTTTGTGGTGTTTGTCCCTGATAATAATGAGCTCTATTAGGAATATTAGTAATATATTCCCCATTTGTACTTTCTACGATTGTATCCACAGCTTCGACTACAGTATCTACCGCATCACATTCTTTTGCCAAGCGAATATTATCTTTTATTATGCGTAATGTAATAAACGGACGCACTGAATCATGAGTAATTACAATATCTTCATCCGTTAGTTCTTTATAGTCATCAATAGCTCTGATAATATTTTCGATAGTTGTATTTCTATCAGACCCACCGGCGACAATAATTATTCTGTCTTTAAATGTAGATATATATTCTTCTACTAAATCCTCTGCGTGACTTATCCAATCTTCATGAACTCCAACCACAATCTTCTCAATTTCAGGCTCTAGTAAAAACTTTTCTATTGTATGAATTATTATTGGTTTATTCCCTAAATCTAAGAATTGTTTTGGCATATTGCTTATTCCCATTCTTGTCCCTGTTCCCCCAGCCAAAATTCCTGCGTATATCATATAATTCTCCTTAATTCGTTTTATTATCTGTTAATCGTTTTAATTATATCATACAAAATAGAGGAATTGAAATGATACATAAAACTTTAATTCTCTATAATAATTTAGAAAACCTCTACCTATAATCTATATTATGACTATAATACGCTTCTAGTTTATGTTATAATTTTATTAGATTTTTAAATCTAATAAGACTAATAAGGAGCTATAGGCTGTGAATTCTAAAAAGATTTTTTCTATAATCATCAGTTTAGCATTACCAATTCTAGTATTTTACGTCTATCGAAAAAGCTATGGGTATATATATCATAGTATCGATGATGTTGTTATAAACTACGCTCTATTAAAACAAGAAGTTGTATTATTACCTTATGTAGGGATTGTATTAAGCAATATTTTAGGGGGTATTCAAGCGATATCTGGTAATGTAAATGTCTTTTTTATTTTTTTAATCACTTCATACTGTATTAGTTTCAGTATTTTTATTTATTTAGTAAATATATTAAAAAACACTTTTATTAAATGCATGCTAGTCATTACCTTATTAACAATTGAATTTTTAACTATAAAATATTTTACATATTCTGTAATTGCTTATTTATTAGCGACAGCAGGAATACTACTACTATTGAAAGAAAATAAAAATATAATAGCAATAATATTAATCTTTTTGGGCATATCTCTTAGACCTCAAATAATAGTTAGTCTGATTATTTTATTATTACCTATTTTTGTATATGAGCTAATAAAAAATAAAAATTACAAAAAGATAATTGTAGTATTTTCTATATGCTTTATAGTAGCAGCAAGCGATAAGGTATATACCATTTTCGATAAAACTACAGATGCATATTTAAAATGGAATGAAAAAAGCACTTTAATTAGAGACTATCCTAGTATAGATTATGATTTCAAAAAAGAGATTTTAGAAAAAAATGATATTTCTCAAAATGATTTGAATAGTTATAATTCATGGATATTTGCAGAAAAAGATATCTTCAACAATAATTTTCTTAACAAATTGGACAATTCTCGTTCTCTTAAAGAAAAATATAATTTTTCAATAAAGAATATTATTTTAGAAGCTGCTTCCAATAATTTCATAAAAGTTATTTTATTTTTCGATATACTTTTATTGTTATTTTACCGAGTTAAAAATATTTACGGATATTCCATTATGCTAATACCATTAATCTTATTTTTCGCTTTAATAATAAGACAACGCTTAGTAGAAAGAATATATATACCTATTATTGTGATTTTTCTGGTAATTGTAATTATTTATTTTGACCAGTTCTATCAAAAACGCCAATTTAAACTTTTAGCCAATACAGAAACTGCTATTTTTGGACTTAGTTGCCTACTATTATTAAATTACAGCATTTCTTATGGAAAAAATAATCTTTATTGGTTTACAGAAAATACCTTTGAATTTAATAAATATTATAACTCTGAGATTAATAGTAATCCAGACTTACTATATATATTCGTAGGATATGGAAATCTAATATCTTCACAACCTAATACGGCTAAAATATTTCCAGAAATTGAGAATATAAGTTCTAATATTACTACTTTAGGAAATTGGCAAACATTCTCCAAACAATATTTTAAAGAATTGAACCAATTAAAAATCGCTAACGCAGATAACTTATTATCAGAATCTGTAAATAATGAAAAAATAAAATTCATTATGCCTGAGGGATCTTCAGCCAAAATTTATATAAAAAATATATTTAAAGAACATTACAATCGAAATGTTTACTTTATGAAGGAAAAAAATCTCCCTGAAAAAATGGGGATATATAGTCTAAGAGGTGAAAGCTAATGACCAAAAGAATGGAATACATTGACATGATGAAGGGGTTCGCAATGATTTTAGTAATCTTGGGCCATATTTGGTATATCCCCCAGCCATTGAAAATTTGTATATATTTTTTTCATATACCTTTATTTTTCTTTTTATCTGGATTTACATTTAGTATTAAAAAGTACACTAGTTTCAAACCGTTTTTTATGAAAAAATTTAAAACAATTATGCTTCCTTATTTTTTATTAAACACTGGTGTTTTCATGTTTAAATCTATAATGTTATACCCTGAAAACATATTAAAAATAGATATTTTATATTTTATAAAGGCTCTACTCTTAGCTGATAGATTGCATATTTATTATCAACTTTGGTTCTTAACCTCATTATTTTTAGCTGAACTAGTTAGTTATTTTGTAGTAAAATTCAGTAATAATTTTAAAAAGTGGATATTATCCTTTTTCTTACTTTTAATCTTAGGTTATTTAGGACAAAAAGCATATGTAAATGATTATTATTTAATTTGGAGTCTAGATACCGTCCCATATGCAACAATTTTTGTATTATCTGGATATATTGTTAAATCAAATATTCATAATGTATCCAGGTTACTGAAAAAAAGGTATTTTATCCCAGCAGTAACTACAACTATTCTAATAGGAATTTTAAATTATAAACTAACTAACACCATGGTTGACTTATATTATCAAGATGTAAATTATTGGCCATTATATTTCCTTTCTGGATTCTTAGGTATTTGGGCAACAATTATATTCTTTAAAAATATTAGAACTATAAAAACTATTCAAAAAATAGGAGAAAATACACTCATTTACTATGCTGTTCATTCACCAATAGTATTGTATACGTTAAATATTATTTTTGAACAATTAATAGCACGATATAACGGTATATTTATTAATAACTATATTGTAATCTTCTTCTATCTACCAATTGCATTAATATTATGCGAATTAATAGCACGTATAATAAATAATACCTTCCCTATTTTACTAGGAAAAAATAAACCAATATAAATAAAATAAAGTTAGACACTGTTTTCGAGATAGATGAAATGTCTAACTTTTTTATTTCAAGTTATGTTTAAAACTAAATATATTAGCAATATTGATATCTATAAAAAATATCAAAGAAATCTACTTATAAAATTAAGAAATTATATACCCCTACCTTAAATAAGCAAAGAAATAAAAGTTTTACTATCATTCAACAAAAACTTTTTTATAAAATATAATATATACTAAATAATTACATTGTACTTTTTACTAACTACCGATTAATATCATTTTATTAAAAGTATAATTTATACAAATATTTAATCATTACTTTAGTTACAAACTCAAATATGCTATAATAGAAACTAGAATTTTTGAAAGGATTTCATTTTATGAAAAACATAAAAATAAATGCTTTAGCAAGCCTAATGGTTAATATATTAAACATAGTATTTCCATTAGTCACTAATCCTTACCTAACAAGAATCTTAAGCAAATCTAATTATAGTTATTTTAATACAGCTAATACGTGGGCAAGTTTTGTAATACCTCTGGCTGCATTTGGAATCTATAATTACGGAATTAGATCTATAAGCAAGGTAAAAGATGATAAAAGCAAAATCAACTATGTATTTTCAAAATTGTTCTATATTTCTATTATTACATCAGTTACTACTACTGCAATATATTTTCTATTTATCGATTATGGAACAAATATAGAAAATTTAAAAATACTATATTATATATTAGGTGCTCAAGCTTTATTCCAGTTTTTAAATATAGAGTGGATGAATGAAGCTTATGAAAACTATACATTTATACTGTATAAAACATTATTTATAAGAATAGCAATGTTAGTTGCTATATTTACATTTGTTAAAACAGAAGATGATATTGTCCCCTATGCCCTTATTATGACTGCAACAACAATACTCAACTATCTATTAAGCTTTGCTTGGATAAAACGAGAAGTATCTTTTATCAAAATTAATATGAAAGAACTTTTAACTTCAATCAAAGGTCTTACTACAATGCTTCTTCTGGCCAACGCAAATATGTTATATACTTTATTAGATAGAATGTTTATAACTAATGGAAATGACAATAATTATATTTCATACTATACCATCGCATCTAGCATCGTAATGCTTATAGCTGGTGTGCTTAGCGGAGCTATAAATGTTAGCTTGCCGCGCTTAGGTTATTATCTTGGAAAAAAAGATTATAAATCTTACGAAAATCTAGTTAATCAAGGCTCATCTTTATTTTATTTCTTAATAGTTCCAACAAGTGTTGGACTTACTATTCTAGGAACCTATGCTACAGTTATTTATTCTTCTGAAAAATATTTAGAAGCCGGGATAGTCACTAGTATTTTTGCTATAAGAACTATAGTTTGGGCTATCGAATTAATTTTAGGAAAACAAATAATCTTTATCAACGATTACGAAGGAAAATTAACTACTTTCTATTTTATTGGTGGTGGAGTTAATATATTATTAAATACAATTTTATTTATTAATAATATATTCAAACCTGAGTATTATATTGGTACAACTATTGTAGCTGAATCTATAGTTGTTATGTTAGAAGTACTATTTATAAAAAAATACAATCTAATCAACTTGAAATCAATATTTAATACTCTTACAAAATATAGCTTAATTTCTCTAGGATTTATCCCTATTTACTATACTTTTAAATTATTATTCGGCGTATATTCGTATGAACTGACATTTAAGATGATTGTAATGATTACATTTGTTATTATTACATCTGCTGTATATTATATAGGTGCTCTCTCTATTCTAAAAGATACAGTTATTTCATACGCATTTAATTTCATTAAAAATAAAATACATAGGAGGTAATATGAAAAATAATAAATATAAATATATGCTATATATATTATTTACCATTATAATACTATTAATTAACCCAAAAGCTATTAGCGCAAAAGACAGACTTCATGTAATAACAGTTGCTGAATGGTCTGATGCTATTATACTAGAAAGTAATGGCCACTTTGCAATGATTGACACAGGAGAAGACTTTTCTTATCCTGATGGGTCTAATCCAAAATATCCAGATAGAAAAGGGATAACAAAAGATAGAAGTAAAATAACAGAAGATAGACTACTTTCACACATTAAAGAACTTGGAATTAAAAAATTTGATTTTATTCTTATTACTCATGCTCACTCTGATCATGTTGGTGGCGCTTATGATATCCTTAAAACTATACCTACTGAAAAATTATACATAAAAAAATATAGTGATGATAGAATATCAGATAAAGATAGACTTTGGGATAATTTGTACGGATACGATCGAGCCCTAGCTGCAGCAAAAGAGACTGGTACACAAGTTATTCAAGATATTAGTGAAAGTGACTCTAAAATAAAACTTGGTAATATTGACATCAAACTATTTAATTACAAAAATGAATATGACGAAGACGGAAAACTAACAAAAGTTTATGATGATAATCTAAATTCTATATTAAGTCTATTGAATATCAATAACACTAAAATATTCCTTGGCGGAGATTTAGAAAATACAGAAAAGGGTAAAGAAGATTTATATGCACCTTTAATTGGTAAGGTAGATGTAATGAAATTCAATCATCATGTTGAAACAACAAAATCAAATACAAAGAATTTTGTTAATACATTAGATCCAAAATATATAATAAAAACCGGAATACGACCTGTTGAAGAACAATATAAAAAATACTTAGATTCAAAAGATATTAAAATACTAAATGCAGGATTACGTGATAAAGCCGCTGTAGTTCTTGAATTTAATAATGGAAAAGTTACAGATGTTTCAAATGAGTTTACTCACTATGGATTCTATCATGACAATAATGTATTAAAATTTAAAGACTGGAACGGAGAATTTCCAAAAAAAGATTGGTATCAGCATAATGATTCATGGTACTACTTTAAAGAAAATGGACTTGTTTCGACTAAATGGCAACAAATAGATGGAGCTTGGTTTTATTTCAATGAAGATGGTTCGTTAAAAGAAGGTTTATTTAACGATAATAACCACTATTATTATATTGATAAAAATAAAGGTATGTTAACCAATACCTTTAAGGATATAGCTGATAAAACAATATTCTTAAAATCTAACGGCCAAATGGCGAAGGATGAATGGGAAAACTTTAGACATTTTGAAAATGATGGTTCCCTTAGTAAAAATAAATGGATTGGATTGATATTCACTAATAATGAAGGGCAAATTTTTAATATAAAAAACCTTCCTTTAGCTTTTGTAACAATTCTTATTCTTATCTTAGTTTTTAGAAAAGTAAGATTATATATCCAAACCTCTTCTAAACTTTCTTCAAAAAATTAAATAAAACTTTATACAAAAGATTTAGTTCCAAAATTATGAGACTAAATCTTTTGTATTTGATTTTTACCAGTTCAGTGATAAATATTATTTTAACTCCCTAAGTTAAGTTTATCTAAAATCATATTTTTTGTATATAATAAAACATCCCAAAAGCTAGGAAAAAAATCCTAACTTTTAGAATGCACCTTTTATTATTTATTTTACTTCATTATCTGTCTTTTTACAGTTTTTAATGGGAATTCAAAAACTTTTTGAGATAAGACTATAGTAAATAAAATAGCCAATAATAAAAATGATATCTTCCCAACTACACCATATTTAAAAATTTCCGAAATACGAAATACCTTTTCTAAAATATAGTAAATATTCATATGCCAAAAATATACATTGATAGAGTGTTGTCCCATACTGCTTACCCCTTTTATTCTAGAATTGGGCATCAATAAAATAATAGCTAACCCTATAACCATAGATATTATATAGCTTATCAACCTATATAGCGGCCCATATGCTATTATTTGTGGAAAAAATGGATTTCTACCTGTAAATAAATATCTAAATCTATAAAGAAAATCTAATTCATAAAAACATGATATGAGCCATATTAATAAGATTATCATTACTACAATAATCAATATCTTATTTTTTTTCAGTTTAACTATATCTTCATTTTTCACTATTAATCCTAGTAAAAAGAAGGGTAAAAATATAATTATTCTTGAAAGATATAAAAAATCACCTATCGTTTGGTCATACCCAACAAAACATGCAAGCATAACAGAAAATAAAAAAATAAACTTTTTATTTTGATTTCTTAGCAAGTATCCTATTATCATATATATTGCTATAGCAAACATAAACCAAGAAATCCCTCCTCCAGAAAGAAGGAAAAATTCAGCCTTAACATTTCCTAATAGTCTATCTATTATTGCCGAGACTATTTTATACAAATATCCTATACTAAAAAAATAAACAACTTTTTTTAGTATATTTTTGTCATTATAAAATAGCCCCGAAATAAAAATAAACAATGGTATATGAAATGAATATATAAATAAAAATATACTTCCATATGTATTTGATACATCTGTATGTTGATCTACAAAATGTCCAACAACTACACAACATATAAGAAAAAATTTTAAATTATCCCATAAAAATATTCTATTTGTCATAATAAGTATCCTTAAGTATTACTTAACTCAATCCTTGATATTTTTTTAATCCTAACTTGTTGATATTTATAACAATATCACATTAGCTTCTTCTGAAGAGACCCTTTTATAAATTGGATTTTCTTTCCAATTATAATTAGTATTTGGAACTTCAAAATCTTCTCCATATAATTTACTTAAATATTCTCTAGTATTATTGGGAACTTTTATCTCCACTGCTTTGAAATTATGTCCTTCTAACTCCAAAAAAGGTAATCTATAATTGTACACTTCATATCTAGTTGGTTTTCCTAATGCATTTGTCATGAAAAATATTGTATCAGATTCAATTACATCAGCTTTTCTACGGTAAACTATAAAATCAACATTCAATCCTTTATAACTATAAGATAATTCTACTAATCTATTTTTATAATAAAATTCTTTAGTTCTAGAAAAACCTTTCTTTATCAAATATTTTTCTTTTTCTAAAAAATCATCATAATCATTAATAATTATTCCAAAATCCATATCTAAATCATGGTTGATAAAGTCATTTTCTCTATAAAATCCTAATAATGTTCCAAAATCAAGCCACAAGTCATATCTGTTTAATTGTGAATTATAAATTATTTTTAATACTTCTTGAAAGTTTTCACGTAATAAAGAGCTTCTTCTAGAATCTAATTCAGTATTGGCTTTATTGTTCAAAGTTTTTATAATCGGTAGTTTTTTTATTATATCCTTTTTGTCTCCTAAGGCGCTAGCTAAGCTTCTTTTTAACCATTGTAACATTATAATCTATCCTTCCTTTTTATATACGCAATGAAATCATCATGTTGTACTCTCTTCTCTAATGGGGGTATCTCCATATAATCATTACCATATATTGTTGACAGAATATAATCATATTTTTCAGGAATTTTATATTGCCTTCCTTCAAAAGAAGTATCTATTACATTATCTAATGAATTAGCATCGATTTTTGTAACACCATTCTTTTTCTCCATTAAATAATCTATATATTCATACTTGGATTCTTTTTTTGATAGTTCATTCATCTTTTTGTTCCATGATTTAACTCTTGTACATCTAAATATCAGTACCAATAGATATCGAAGTACATTACTTAACATCGAGTTCTTATCCCTAATCCCATAAAAAGTATATACTGATAATTGTCTAAAGGTATCTAGCCTTCTCATCTCGTTACTTACATCTTTATATGTATCAAAAGGAAACACATCTACACAAATCCCCAACTCTATATCACTATTTATATATCCATTTTCATAAACTGTTCTACTATCGTATACTCTATAAAAAGGATATGGATAATTAGAATTATTTTTATACGAAACTACCTTGTATATCTTATTATTATCTTTCTCTATCGCCTTATATAACTTATCATATTCTTGTCTAACTAAAGCAATATCAATATCATCATCCCATGGTATAAAACCATTATGTCGAACAGCTCCTAAAAGAGTTCCATAAGCTAAAGAATAATTAATGTTATTTTTTTGACAAATATTATGAATATAATCCATAATGCCCAACTCTATCTTTTTTACTTCATCATCACTTAATTTCCTATAGCCTTGTTTATCTTGATTCAATATGGAAAAGAAATACCCTATTGATAAAAATAAAATGATTCCTGATAATGAAATTCCATACAATGTCGAACTTAAAAATAAATTAGAAACAAACACAACAAGTGTCATCATTAAGATCATTACCAATTGATTATCTTCAATACCCTTTTCTTTTTTCAATTTGTAAATTTTATTTAAAAGCGTTTTTAAAAACGTTAAAATAAATATTGCCATTGAAATAAATCCAACTAATCCATTATAAAACAAAATCTCTAAATAACCATTATGCGTTAAATAATGTTCTCTTATTATATATTCATCAGGTTTTATTTTCTTTCCTACTTCGTACCAATTCCCAGCCGAATACCCTAATAGTGGTTTATTCGGAATAAACTTTGCTGTAGACTTCCAGATAGCGAATCTGTTATTAGATATGTTTTCTTCACTAGTATCTGTTCTCTCTAAAGAAAGATTTTTTTCTTCTTCTTTCATGTTTTCTTTTAAAGTAACTTTATTATATTCTAAGTACTTTTCGCTTATAAAATTTACACCTTTATAACTTACAAAAACTATAGCAACTGATAATATAACCTTACCTAATGACTTTAAATTATTTTTTTGGTAAAAAATAACCAGTGCATATACAAGAGACGCTAAGATAAGACAAATATAAGTTGTTCTTGATCCTGATAACACTACATAAATAAAATTTAATATTATAGCTATATAAGCCATGTATCTTAATCTACTATTTACTAATCTTAACGTAGTTACTAAAAAAATTATAACAATCAGTGATATAATCGATAAGTAATTCGGGCTAGCTAATATCCCAAATAATCTAGATTCTATAAATCCTTGTCTTATTAATAACCCTTTGTAATCATATACTCGGTACCCTCTTAAAAGTATAAATTGAATTAACGATATCAAGACACCAAAACTATTTAATATAGTTATTATCAAAAAGAATGTATTGAAAATCTTTTTACCTTGTTCTTTTGAAATACTACTAAACATCGGAAATATAGTAAAGAAATATATAAAAAATATAACCATATTTTTTATATTTGTAGAAAATCCATACGATATCACTACAAGACACGTTATAATATTAAAAATAAAGAACAATATTAAGTATTCTATAGCTTTAACTTTTAAATATACTTTTTTTACAAATATATTATAAATTGCTAGAATTACTCCGAATAACGTCATTACTCCTGTAACTATTTTATTTGCGGATATAAATTGTATAGGTACAATTAACCCACACATACAATAAATCACTATTATGGATATAAATGCTAGATTTAATCTATAATAATTTTTATCTATCAACTTAAACACTACTAATAGCCTCGCTTTTCTATTATTTTTTTATAAATATTTCTATTAAACAATAAACTTATAAACCCTAGTTTCCTCCCGACTGTGAATGATGTATTACTTAGAATATTTTTTTTATTCTTTTTAAGATAATTAATTAACTTATTTTCTAAATCAATATCTTTGTAATTGTCATCTAATAACAATTTATCTAAAACATAAAAATATGCCCAATTCATTCTCATCTGTGCTACAGATAATAACTCGGGATATTTCTGCTCGATAAGTTTATAATTTTGTTCATAAGCTTCTATAACATTCAAAAACTTAAGAGAGAATTTTTGTGTTGTTATACTATTTTCTCTATGAATATAATAATATTTTTTTTCATTTGTTGCTACTATCGTTTGACATTTATCTAATAATTTAATCATAATAAAAGCATCTTCTGCTATCTTGCCTATTTCAAATTTCAAATCATTAAATAAGTCTTTTTTATATAGTTTATTAACAGCTGTAACCGACATAACTTTTGCTTCCATAACCATATTAATAGCCTGGCTAGGTGATAATAATTTAACCTCTATATTTTCTACTTGGTTCGGTATAACTCCATTAAATACATCATAATGTCCGCACATAGATAAATCTGCACCTGTTTTATTTAGGTTCTCAAATAAAATTTCATACATATCTTTGTCAATATAGTCATCGCTATCTATAAAGCCTATTACCTTCGCTGTAGCTTCTTCTATACCTCTATTCCTCGCATCAGATAAACCACCATTTTTTTTATGAATAACTTTAATTCTGTCATCTTTTTTAGCAAGTTCATCACATAATTTTCCGCTATTATCTGTAGAACCATCATCTACTAAAATAATTTCAAGGTTTTTGTATGTTTGGTTTATTATAGACTCTACACATCTTTCTAAGTATTGCTCTACATTATATACTGGAACAATGACACTAATTTTTTCGCCCATAATATTCTCCTTTATACTTAATATAGCTATTCTCCATATCTGTAATCACTGCATCATGATGAGGAACCTGTTTTTCTATTGGAGGTGGCGTCATATAATCTCCAAAAGCTGTTTTCAAATATATATCATAACCGACTGGAATCGGCATCTTTGTATTTTCAAAATCTATAAAAATACTATCTTCAAATGCCTCTATTGGATATTTTTTCTTCATATATCCCGGTCCAGTACAAAGCTCAGTTATTCCATCGCTCTCTTCAAGTGTGTATTTAGTCATTTCTTTTTCAGCTTTTTTCCAAATTTTGTAACGGAGTTTCTTCGGCGTGAATCCCAATAATATTGTACTACCCCACTTCATAACTTTTCCGTGTTTTTCTGGAATAGTTTGTGCACAAAACAATGAATAAATCAACGCCCAACGAACTTGTTTTTTTCTGTTTTTATCGTCTTTTGGATAATAGTCTAATGGAATAACATCAAGAGCTAGCCCATGAGGTATTTCTAGATCTTGCTGATAGGGCTTAATACATGTTGTTTCCTTATCGCGTATCGTAATGAATAAGTTTCTATCAACAAAATCCTCAGAACTTTTTGATAAGAAATATTGTTCTTTTGCGTGTTTTCTCCATAATTCTGGAAGTCTTTCATAATCTCTTCTTGGCATAAAGAAATCTAAATCATCATCCCATGGTATAAAACCTTTATTACGAAGCCCCCCTATGGCTCCACCACCACATAAATAGCACAGCAGGTTATGTTCTCTACAAAATTCAACAAAATATTCAGCCATCTCTAGACTTTTATTTTGAATCTCTTTTAAACTACTCACCTACTACCTCCGCTATTACTTCTTTAAAGTTTTCTACAATAACATCTACATCCTCATCACTAAGACGTGTATGCAATGGTAATGTCACTTCATTAACATAATATGAATAAGCATTTGGATAATCATTCATATCAAAACCTAAATTTTTATACGCTGTAAGAAGTGGTAATGGTTTATAGTGAACATTACAACTAATTCCACGTTCTGCCATTTTCGTAATGATTTCCCCACGTTGTTCAAATGTTGCACCTTCTACATGTGTAATATATAAATGGTTTGAACTTTTGTGGTCTTTTGTATTATGAATCAACGGAATTACTTTGCTTCCTTTGAAACCTTCATTATATTGTTCAACAAGTTCTAAACGACGTTCTAATAATTTAGGATAGCGATCTAGTTGAATTAAGCCGATAGATGCCATAATATCCGTCATATTGCATTTATATCCAGGAATAATAATATCATATTCCCAAGAACCAGCTTTTGTTTTTGCCAATGCATCTTTTGTTTGACCATGAAGCGAGAAAATTTGGAATTCTCTATATAATTCTTCATTATCAAGGTTTGGGTTTTCACGCCAAGTAACGCTTCCACCTTCTGCTGTTGTGAAGTTTTTTACCGCATGAAATGAGAATGTTGTAAAGTCGGCAACTGCACCAACTTTTACTCCTTTATACTCACTGCCTAAGGCATGCGCCCCATCAGCAATAACAGCAACACGCCCAAGTTTTTCTTGATAAATACTGTTCGCTTCAAATAACTCTTTTTTACTTTCTACTACTTCGAAAATTTTATCATAATCACATGGAATACCCGCAAGATCCACCGGAATAACTGCTTTTGTTCTTGGTGTTATTGCATCAGCAAGTTTAGAATAATCCAGCTCTGCACTATCAGTTTGAATATCAACCATAACAGCTTTTGCCCCTACATGATAAATAACACTACAAGATGCTGTATAAGTTAGAGCTGGAACTATTACCTCATCTCCTTTTCCTATACCCAGCACACGTAAAACAAGTTCTAACGCTGCAGTCGCTGAATTTAAACATACTGTTCTAGGTGTTGTTGTATATTCTGATAGTCTTTTTTCTAATTCTTTTGTTTTAGGCCCTGTTGTTATCCATCCAGATTTTAAAGTATCCACTACTTCATTTATTTCTTCTTCTGTAATATCTGGTGGTGAAAAAGGAATATTGTATTTTTTCATTTTGACTCCTAACCTTTTATTATTTATTAACCTTCCTTTTTATGTTATCTCTTTATTATACTCTAATTTTGAAAAAAATTCAGCTATCACGTCAAAAAAAACACAAGAGAATAGCGTGAAGCTTTCTCTTGTACCTCTATGTTTGGATTGTTAAAGTTAATTTTCATATAGTAGCTACAACGTGAAATTAATCTTATTCTACTACTTTATGACCGCTAACGCTGTTTGTATCATTATTTTTATATCATTTACTATACTAAAGTTCTTGATGTAGTCTAAATTGTATTTCATCTTATCTGGCAGAACTTCTTCAATATAAATATCATCGATAGAACGTCCTGTCCCTTTGAACTTTTCAATTACTTCATCCTCATCTTTGTATTCAATACTCGCAGGAGACGTTATTCCTGCTGGGAGAAGTAATGTTGCGTTCATTTCATCAGTATAACGATTAACATATTTTGCAACTTCTGGACGAACACCGACGAAGCTCATATCTCCAAGAAGCACATTAAAAAGCTGTGGCAGTTCATCAAGACGAACCTTACGAAGTTTATCCCCAGCACGACTTATACGTGGATCGTTATGTTCAGTCACGGCTGCACCAAGTTTGTCTGCATCTTTAACCATTGTTCTAAATTTAAAAATCCTAAATGGACGCCCATAAGTAGTAATACGCTCTTGCCTATAAAACACTGGCCCCTCACTGTCCAACTTTATCCAAATAGCAATAGCCAAAATTATAGGACTTAATGGAATAAGTAATATCAAAGCTAATACTTTATCTAAAAACAACTTTAGAAACAACGATATTTTTCTCTTTTCTATTTCTTCTCTATATTTTTTTACTATCTCTGTTTCAAATCTTTTATCTATATTCATCTTTCACCTTACTTTTATTCAAAACTGAAAATCTCTTTGAATAAGTTTATTTTTCCTTAACAATTATAGCACACTTGTTAAAATAAAAAAAGATAGAGCAAGAACTCCACCGCATTTAGCGATGGAGTTCTCATTCTTCTACCCATTATAACAATTTATTATATTAAACAACTCATCGCGAATTTCTTCGTTAGTTGCATGTCCTAGCATCGCTTGTAGTTTGTCTAGCTTAACATTTAGTTCGTCTACATCGATGTCTAAGGTTGTATTTTTATAAATCATTTTGTTATCTGTTTTTTCACTATTTTCGTAATCTAATGACAATTCTTCGTACATTTTTTCTCCTGGACGAAGCCCGATTTCTTCAATAGCTATATCTTTATATGGTTCTAAACCTGAAAGCTTGATTAGGTTTGTTGCCAGGTCTATAATTTTTACAGGTTCTCCCATATCTAGAAGGAAAATTTCCCCTTCACTCGCATAATACCCAGCTTGTAAAACTAGCTGCGCCGCTTCTGGTATTGTCATAAAGTAACGAATAATGTTACGATGCGTTATTGTTATTGGTCCACCTTTTCTTATTTGTTCTTTGAAGATTGGAATAACAGAACCATTAGATCCTAACACATTACCAAAACGGACGGCTGCAAATTTCGTTTTGTATTTATTACCTTTTGACTGTAAGATAATCTCTGTTAAACGTTTTGACGCTCCCATTGCATTTGCTGGATTTACCGCTTTGTCTGTTGAAATCATAATAAATCGTTCAACATCTTTTTCTATTGCTACATCCATAACATTTTTTGTCCCAAAAACATTATTTTTAATCGCTTCTTGTGGGCGACGTTCCATTAAAGGTACATGTTTATGAGCTGCCGCATGGAAAACTACCTCTGGTTTATATTTATCAAACACTTCTCTTAAAGCCTCTTTTTCACGAATGCTGACAATTTCTGAGATATAATTTACACCTTCATATTCTTTCGAATGACTTCTTTCAAAATCAAGATCACGCTCTAACATATAAAGAGCATTTTCATTTACATCTACTAAAATCAAATTACTCGGTTTAAATTTGAAAATCTCACGAACAATTTGGCTACCAATTGAACCACCAGCACCTGTGACAAGAACGCTTTTCCCGCGTAAATAACTGCGAATTTCTCCTTGAGAAAGCTTAACTTCCCCACGTCCTAATAGGTCCTCTATTGAGACATCTTTAAGGTGTTTTGAAATACTTTCTCCATCTTCAACTGTTACACCAGAGCCCATAACTTTTATACTAATATTTGCTTCTTTTAAAATATTTAATATTCTATTTTTATTGTATGCGTCTATAGATGGTATAGCTAAAAACACTTGTTCAACTTCATACTTTGGAATAAGTTTTAACAATTCATAAGTTGTTCCTACAACAGTTACACCACTTATTACAGAATTTTTTCTTCTGTCATCAATAAGCCCTACAACATTCGCACGGAAAACATTATTTTTAGATAATTCTTTTAACAGTATATATCCAGCATCTCCCGCTCCAATAATAAAGGTGTTTTTATATGTGGCTTTTCCTGTACGTCCTACTTCTCGCTCGCGTAACGCACGGTAAAGCATTCTAATAAACATAATCCCAGCAATAATTAATAATGGTGAGAAAATAGCAAATCTTATATTAGAAAATGTATCAGGCAGCATATATTGATATAGTATGCTTGTAATTAAGTCTGCAACAAATACCGAAACGCAGATATTAACAATTTCATTAACTCCTAAATACGACCATAAAGATTTATTTATCCCAAATAATTTAAAACTAATAGCGTATATAATTAAGGAAATAATTAAAAACCCACCTATTTCTATATAGTGCGTGGTTAACATTGCGAAAGGATCCGAAGCCTTACCTAAAAATATTGATGCAATAATTCCCAACGCTACTATTTTCAAATCTAGTAACATTATCAATTTAAAGCGGTGCTTTATATATATTTTTGATGAAAACAATTTATCCATACTAATCTCCTATAATTTTATTAGAATTCTGTTTTTTCTCAACCTAAAATCGAACTCCAGTTAGACTTCATTTTGACAATAACATCCTTCTAAAACTATACTTCTTAAAATTAGGAGCTAAAGTAAATAACATTAGCTCCCCCTCTTCCTAAAACATTTTGTATCCAAAATAACCAGCGGCAGCAACTATAATAATCAAAACTACTATACTTACCTTCCTCGTCTCTTTTATAACAATTATTTCTACAATTTTTTGAATTACAAGTATACTGATTGCCACAGCTATAGCTACTAGTTTTGTCTTTTGATTTTCGATAAACATCGTTCCTATTATTATAGCTAAACTCAATACCGTTATCAGCATATTCACCGCTAAAAACATCATTTTTTTATCTGACATGCTTATTTTTTCCTTACTTTTATAGTTACTTTTACTATTGGTGTGTCAGTTGCTACTCGAAGATCTTCTTTTGAATAAATTTTCAAGTTACTACGTTCTTCTGTCTCTTCCTTAACATCACTCAAGTCGACATCAACTAGCATTTTTGTTATTCTATCCAATGTTTCTTGACTTTCTGTTCGAATAGTAACCTTACTTACATCTGCTGTTACACTAACTAGTTCATACCCAGATGGTAGTTTCCCAATAGTATTAACTTCCAACGGAACTTCTTTTTCTAAACTTTTTAGCTCAATCGACATTACCGTTGAACCAGGTTCTATCTGAATATCTTCTATTTTGTTATAATTACTGTCATAAGCAACTAATTTTGCTTCTTCTTTAGTATTTTTGCTTAGTTTCGTACGAGTTGCACTTTCTGCACGAACTTCATGTATTCTATTAATACTATCAATATCCCCAGAAATTTTTACAGTTTCGTTATTAACGCTAAGTTTTTCTATTTCATACCCTATTAGTAATCTCTCTTTTTTCACAGTAGGTATTACCTTAAACTCACGCGTTACTTTTTCTCTAATAGAAATCGTAATTGTCCCCGGCTCAACTGTGCCTTCAAGCCCACTTTCTAAACCTTCTATTTCTAGTTTTACCTTCTGGTCATCACCTATTTGAGCATTTTTAAGATTTAACTTAACTTTGAAACGACGAGCTACACTTTCTTTTTGAACTTTCGCCAATGAACCAGATAATTTTACTGAAACAGTATTTGGTATTCCAACTACGTATAATTTATCTTTATCATACTCCGCTTCAAGAGGAACCTCAGTTACCCACGCAGTAGATTTATTATCACTATTTCCTAATACAGAAAAGTTCTTGAAATTTTCGTTTACCGATATAAACAGTAGTATTGCTATTAAAAATGATATTAACTTTAATTGATTATTCTCTTTTAATCTCATAATATCACCTCTTATTTAATAATCTTTTCATTTTGTTGTTGCCAATTTTCTTCTAAATACTTCATCAATTTTTCATCGGTAAAATCTGTCGTTAATTTACCATTTTGGCATACACTTATTTTTCCTGTTTCTTCTGAAACAGCAATAACAATTGCATCTGTAAGTTCTGATAGTCCTAATGCTGCGCGGTGACGCGTCCCATAACTACTAGCTATACTTCTATTATCTGATAATGGTAATACGCAACTTGCAGCTCTAATTTTATCTTTATTAATAATCATCGCACCATCATGAAGTGGTGTATTTGGAATAAAAATATTAATAATAAGCTCATGTGTTACTTCTGCATTAATCTCTATTCCACTTTCCACATATTCATCAAGACCTGTATTATTTTCTAATACAATAAGAGCACCTATACGACGTCTTGCCATATGTCTTGATGAAGTAGCGACAGCCTTTATGATATGATCTTTTTGTCCTTTTTGAACATCTTTATAATTAAAATTGAGAATATTAGTCCACTGAACCCTACCTATATACTCTAAGGCGCGTCTCAATTCTGGTTGGAATATAATCATAATTCCCAACACTCCCCAAGTAACCACTTGATCGAATATATAAGTCATCGTTGTAAAGCCAATAAAGTTGAAAAATATTTTCAATCCGATAATGATTAAAATACCTTTAACTAATTGCATACCACGAGTACCTTTTAACAATGTTAATAACTTATATACTAAAAACCATACTAAAAGTATATCTAGCAGGTGAATAACTAATGTTAATGTACTTATGCCTGATAGGTAATCAGCTATCATAATAATCTCCTTTCTTAAGTAAGCAATATATCCTTATTTAAATACTTACTTTTTTATTTTTATAGTTATGATGTAAAATAAATGATAAAGATTAAAATCATCTTTCTAACTATACACATACTACATAACTACCCACATTTTATTATAACATAAAATATGGGGATTGTAAGATGTTTTTGAAAATAAAAAGAAGATATTTTAAAGTTTTTTCAAATATCTTCTCTTACTTAATCAACTGAATATTCTCGTATATAAAATTTCTAAATTTATTCTATATTGAAATAATCCTAATCTTTTAGACTTATATAAGAATTTATATCGTAATCTTGTGAATCTAACTCATTTTCTCTCCCTAAAATAATATTCGCAACACTATATCCAATAATAGGTCCAGTCGTTAATCCTGACGAACCTAATCCACTTACTGCAAAAACATTTTTTAGCGTTGGCACCTCTCCATAAAATGGTGAATAGTCAGACGTATACGCTCTAATACCTACTCGTTCATTAATAATTTGTGCATCAGCTAATTCTTTTAAAAACTGTTGAGCTTCATTTCCAAACACATCTAACTGTGTTCTATCTATTCCCAAGTCAAATCCCATATCATTTTCATGAGTTGCCCCAACACTAACTACACCATTTTCAAAAGGAATTATATCTAGTTCTCCTTCTGGCATAATTACTGGATAAGCACCTGTATTATTATCTTTTATTTTATAATCACGTAGTTGTCCTTTTTGAGGACGAACGTCAACTTCAAAACCAAGTGGCTCTAAGACATCTTTTAACCACGCACCTGTCGCAAGAACTACAATATCAAACTCCTTGTTATCTATTAAATACTTATCGCTAGCTAATCCTAAAGTCACCTTTTTATTAAAGACTTGCGCCCTTGATGCTTCAAGCAAAGTTTTCACAAAACGCTCCCCTTCTACACGACCGCCACCGCTAGCATAAAGTACATCCCCATTGTTATCAAAGCTTGGAATTACTTTTTGAACATCTTCTTTAGACAGTAATTTTAGCTCGCCTATCATCGGTGATAATTCCATACGACTTTCGGCTAATTCTTTTAATTCTGGTAATTTTGCTTCATCTTTTTTTAATAAATATACGCCACATTGTGAGTAAAAATTCGTATTGATTCCTTCAGCTTCTAAATCTTGAACAAGTTTCAAGTAAAAATCTGCGCCTAAACGCGCCATCTTATACCACGGTTTATTACGACGTTTCGAAAACCATGGACTTATTATTCCAGCAGACGCCTTTGTCGCTTGTCCCACACCATAATCAAAAACCGTCAACTCTATATCTTTATTTTTCGATAAATAGTACGCGCATGTCGCACCTACTATCCCACCACCTATTATCGCTACTTTCATAGTTTACCTCACTTGCTAGTTTTTAATTTTTTCAAAAATTCTACTATAAAAATTATACATCAAAAAAAAATGCTAGTAAACTTTTTGTACAATAAAACTAGCTTGTAAGGTTCTCTTTGTGTATCACTTTTATATATCCTTACTCCTTTGTTCCTCTCTTCTGATAACAAAGATAATACTATTTTTTAGAAGTTGCACTCACCCTCCCACGCTGTATATATTCTCTTGATTGTAACTATTTTAACATACTTAGTATATCTGTATTAAAAACTTTAAATTTCCTAAATATATTTTATATCTACATTATCTATTTTCACATCTTCAGGTAGTATTCTTTCTCTTCTTTCTAACTCTTTAAACTTAACTTCCGGACTAAGTCCTATCTCATCTGTAGAATTGTTTAATTGTTCTTTTCTCGATAAGTAAATCACTGTTTTATATCTATCTTCTTTATTTATTTTAAAAGTCAATCTATAATAACCTGGCTCGATAGTTTTTTTAAATTCTAAAAATTCTATTGACTTTATATCATAATTTTGAACTAGTCTTTTCACTAAATTTTTTTGTTGTTCTCTTGTGATTTCTTCTTTTCCACAACGTGAAATAGATACCGCTATAACTCCTACAACTAGCAAACTAATTACTATTTTTATTATTTTCTTCATTTTCTACCATCCTTTGTTTTTATATCATATTTTTGAATAAAAAATAGCGTGTTTATATTCTATTCTCGCTTAAAATCTTATTGTAAATACGCTCATTCCCTTGACTACGTTACAGTTTCTTATGATAAATATTTATACTCATGATCTCTAATCATATACTATCCTTCCCAATATTTTACCTCTACATTACTATTGCTTTTTTCTTATCTTTCTTTCAATTTGTTTACCCCTACTTTCCTCTATGTAATGTACCATACCTATATCCCTATTTTTACCAATATCATCAACTCAATACTTGACATATATGTTATCACTTATAGTTATATTTGTAGTCCAAGATCGTGTTAAAAATTTTGTTCAAAACTTGTAAATCCTACCTTTTTTATATCTTCAAAATTCTCAATAGTATACTCTGCCATTCTTTCTTACTCTTGTCTTATTAGTCTTTTCTCTTCTTGATGGCTTTTAAACCAATGCATAGCACCTAACATCATAAACAATATTATCGCTGTAGTTAATGAGATTTTTATGGCTTTTTTTATTATTTCTTTTCCTCTTTTTTTATAATTATATCATATTTTTGAAATGGACACCGACTTAATCTATACAAACAATCTACTAACTTAAAAAAAGAGATAATTAGCTTTATTTTATATTTAATTATCTTTACCTATCTATATTTATGTATTATAATAAGTATTACTAAGTTGCGCGAGAGCAACTATTAATATAACTTAAAAAATATATGGGAGGTAATCTATGGCTGAAATAAAATTAGTACCACGTAGTGAAGTAGATAAAAAATACACTTGGGATATGACTCTACTTTATAAAACTGATGAAGACTACAAAAAGACTTTAGAAAAAACAAAAAAAGAAATAATTGAATTTAAAGACAAATATGAAGGAAAGTTAGCTGATTATACTACTTTAAACGAAGCTATCCTAAAATACGAAGCGATAGAAGAAGAGTGTTATAAACTTTCTCACTATGCTGAGCTACCTATGGCTGTTGATCGTTTTAACGACAATGTAGTAGCTAACGCTACTATCTATGAAGAACTTTCTTCTCTTTTAGCTAGTAAATTGAGTTTTTTCTTCACAGAATTAATATCTCTAGAGGAATCCTTTATAAATTCTTTTGTTATCAACTATCGTCCAGACTTGAAATATTATTTCGAAAAGATTATTAATATGAAAAAACATGTATTACCAAAAGAAGTTGAAGAAATAATCGCTAGCTATGAAAGTCTACCTAACTTCTATCGCTTATATGAAGTAACTAAACATGAAGATATGCAATTCGATAGTTTTGAAGCAAATGGCAAGACTTACGAAAATAGCTTTGTTTTGTATGAAAATCTACACGAAATGGACAATGACACAAACGTTCGCCGTGCAGCTGCAAAAAGTTTTTATAAAACTTTAAATGCATATAAAAATACTTCGGCAAATGAGTATATTTCTCATATTAAAAGAGAAAAAATGCTTGCAACTGCTCGTGGTTATGACAGTGTTATTAATTATCTATTAGACAAGCAAGATGATAGCCGCGAATTATACGACCGTCAAATCCAAACACTTATGACAGATCTTGCACCACATATCCGTCGTTATATCAAACTATTAGCACGCGAGCATAAAATTGAAGATATGCAATTTGCCGACTGCAAAATTAATCTAGATCCTGATTTCGAGATTGATATGACTATTGAAGAATCACGAGAGTACTTGAAAAAAGCACTGGGTGTTCTTGGGGAAGATTATGTTAAAATGATTGATGAAAGCTATGATAAACGTTGGACGGATTTTCCACAAAACATTGGTAAAAGTACAGGTGGTTTCTGCGCTACTGTTCCAAATGTAGCTGGTTTTATCCTTCTTTCTTGGACTGGGAAAATGAACGAGGTGTTTGTCCTTGCTCATGAACTTGGACACGCTTATCACTTTATGAGTACAGGTAAACACCAAACTATACTAAATAACGATTGCTCACTTTACTTCGTAGAAGCACCGTCTACTTGTAACGAGGTTATCGTTTCTAATTATCTACTACAAACTAATAAAGACGCACGCTTTAAACGTTGGGTAATTAGTAATATGATTAGCAGAACTTACTTCCACAATATGGTAACTCACTATCTTGAAGCTGTTTATCAAGACCGTGTTTATAAAAAAGTTGATAATAATGAAATGTTAACTGCAGAAGTCTTATCTACTATAAAACGTGAAGTTATGGAAGAATTTTTCGGAGATAGTCTTGTAATTAACGAGGGAGCAGAACTTACTTGGATGCGTCAACCTCACTACTACATGGGACTTTATCCATATACTTACTCTGCAGGACTAACTATCGGAACAGCAGTTGCTAATAAAATTGACAAAAATCCAAGTTATGCCGATACTTGGCTAAATGTTCTTTCTAAAGGAAGTAGTATGTCAGCACTAGATCTTTCTAAACTTGCTGGTTGTGATGTGAGTACCACTGAACCACTTAAAGAAGCAATTTCATATGTTGGATACTTAGTAGATCAACTTTATGAATTAACAGATGAGCTGAAAAAATAAGACATAAAAAGAATCTTAATGACTTCTAATCATTAAGATTCTTTTAACTTTTATGAATTTTATACTTTATTGTTAGACTTTAACCCTACATTTCTTTTAACTTTTCAAAGCAAGCTTTTTCGCATTCAATTACTGCTGAACGGAAATTTTTTTCTTCAAGAATTCGGACAGCTTCAATTGTACTACCTGATGGTGAGCAAACATTATCCTTTAGTTTTCCTGGATGTTCTCCTGTTTCTAGTACCATTTTTGCAGCCCCGATTACTGTATGTGCCGCTAAGCGATAAGCAGTTTCACGACGTAACCCGTTTAACACTGCACCATCAGCTAATGCTTCAATAAATAAATAACCATAAGCAGGGCCTGACCCACTAAGTGCAGTCAATCCAGCCATATCTTTTTCCGCTATCACCTCTGATAATCCAAGACTGCTAAATAAACTTAAAACGTACTCTACTTCTGTTGATTCTATATTATGTCCTACACTAACACCAACAACCCCCGCACCTACTTCAACGGGCGTATTCGGCATAATGCGGACTACTTTTGCACTTGGTACAATACTTTCTATATCTTTTATTTCTACTGCTGCCGCCATCGAAATAACTATTTTTCCTTCTAGTTCTACTTTGATTTCTTCTAGTACACTTGCTACTAAATATGGTTTTACACCTAAAAATACAACATCACATTCTTTTGCCAAATCTTTTGAGCTATTGGCCGCTTGGGCTCCGTTACGTTCAGCTACTTTTTCTGTACTGTCGTTTGAAGAATTTCTAACGAAAATATTTTCTTTCGCTACTTTTTGACTAGAAATTACTCCTTTCAGAACTGCTTCCCCCATATTACCAACACCGATAAAACCTAGTTTTTTCATATTGGCCTCCTATTATATTTTTTGTTTTTTGAGAATATACAAACTACTCTCCATTCACTATCTATTATATCATATTTAACCGTTCTAATTCTCTCTTCTTAATAAATTTTATTAGTACTACATCTTATGTTATACTTAAATGTGTATTGAAATTTTTGCAAATAAGGAGTTATTATGGACAACAGTTGGAAAGAAATATTTAAAGATTATCCTAAGCGTAATGAATTGGGAATAACAGTTGATAATATAAATAAAAAAAGACAAACGGCGACTATCTATCCACCAAAAGAATTAGTTTTCAAGGTCTTTGATCTGCCATTACAAGATATAAAAGTAGTTATATTGGGACAAGATCCATATCATAATCCCGGTCAAGCTTGTGGATTAAGCTTTTCTGTTAATGATGGCGTTCCTTTACCTAAGAGTTTAATAAATATTTATAAAGAACTTTATGATGACCTTGGCATTACTCCTGCAAAAACAGGAAATTTAGAAAAATGGTTTAAACAAGGTATTTTCCTATTGAACTCTATTTTAACCGTTGAAGAATATTCACCAGCAAGCCATAGCAATGTTGGCTGGCAAGATTTTACAGACTATATAATAGAAACTATTTCACAAAAAAATAACAACGTTGTATTTGTCCTATGGGGGAGTTATGCTAGAAGTAAAAAAACTCTAATAGATAGCTCTCGCCATAAAATAATAGAATCGCCACACCCAAGTCCGCTATCTGCCTATCGCGGTTTCTTCGGCAGCAAGGTATTTTCACGTATAAATTCATATTTAGAAGAAGTCGGCAAAAAACCTATTGACTTTAATTTGGAAAATTAGTTATATCCCACAATTTAGGGTTTATAATCTATTCTCTTAAAAATTTTTAATAAAAATAAATTTTAATAGAAAATTTAAAATTAATTTTAAGTATATTTTAAGTAAAAGAGATATAATTGTGACTTAGACAAAAATAATTAATTTTTCATTCTTAACGACACTTGTCGTTTCTCCCTTTTAAGTTTGAAAATATTTTTGTTTAAACCAATATTTCGGTTAATTCTTTATGATATTAACAGATAATAAAACTTTTTAATTTTTTTCATAATGTGGCTTGTCGCTCCCTAGGCAAGCCATTCTCCCTTTAAGAGTAGCGATACTCTTTTGTTATTTGTATATAAGATTAGATATTAATAAGCAAGAAATTGCTTCGAACTTAATTTAGTTCATAAAAAAGCTAAGTATCCCCTATACTTAGCTTTTTTATTTTGTCTATAATTAAATAAAGAGCTACTTAAAATCTGTACACTTTATATCAATTTTTAAGTCGCTCTTTTTTGTTGTTTAGTATATTACAAATTTTTCTATATAATACATAGTTTTATGTTGACCACTTGCATATTGTTTATTATTTAATCGTAGTGTAATTACACCTGTTGGTCGATTAGTAGCTATAGTAACAAATGGTATTATTATTCTATCTCCTTGAACTTCCCAACGTTCTACTGGAGCAAAGATTGAATCGGTAGCTCCGCCTATTCCAACGATGTAACGTAATGCAAAGGCATTATCTTTTTTGAAATATACTATAGTATTATTATCTTTTACTAATTTTTCTAATTCTTCTTGAGTATATTCTACTTTACTTTTATCCAGTTCCATAAAAGTAATTCCTCTTTCTGCATCCAATTTTGCAAATACATCTTTAAGATTATAAGTACCTTCATTATATGTGTTAATTAAGTCTAATACATAAGTAGCTGGTGCAAAAACAATTTGATTATCTGTTCCGTTATCTATAACACTATAACGAATTGCATTAGCCGCTGTAGAACCTTTAAAGTTAAGCAAGCTATAATTCATAAGTTCTAGTATTTTCCCAGCTTCATTAAAGTTATGATTGTATTTATTAGTATTATTTCTATTAGTTGGTACTATTGTTTGATTTTCATTTTTATTGACGACATTGTTATCTTTATTTTCTTGTTGATTTTGTTGATCAACATTAGCATCATCTTTTAACATATTCGTTGTTACATCTTGTGTTTTTTCTGTATCATTAGTAATCTTTTGTGCTACTTTATCTGTACATCCTGTTAAAACTCCTATTCCTAAAACAAAAACCGCTGCAATTTTTAAAATTTTGTTCATTTTCTCCACCTTCTTTCTGTTTTAATATTATTTACTTTTATTTCTTCTCTTCTTTAATTATATTATACTACCAAAAATTACAAAAAGCAACGATTTATTACAAAAATATTACATTTATATTACAAAATAATTTTATTTTTGTTTCAGTATTCTTCACTATAGCTTTTTATCTCATTTTTATGAATTTATTTCTTGTTATTTTTTCTCTATCTTCTTAAAAAACTCTTTTCAATAGTTCGCACGTAAAATTTGAACTGATAGTTTTTTTATAGTAAAATATACTCGATTATATGGATAGGAGATTGATATATGAGTAGAGTCGTTATTGTTAGTGCTAAACGTACCGCTATCGGTAGTTTTGGCGGCAGTCTTAAAGATATTCCAGCTGCAACACTTGGAGCTGAAGTTGTAAAAAAATCATTAGAGGAAATAAATCTAAGCCCTACCCTTGTTGACGAAGTAATCTTCGGCAATGTTCTTGGAGCTGGTCTTGGACAAAACATCGCTCGTCAAATCGCGATCTTTGCTGGTATTCCACAAGAAAAGAGTGCATTTGTCGTAAATAAGGTTTGCGGTTCTGGTCTAAAAAGCGTTGTTTTAGGCGCTCAATCTATTTTACTTGGTGACAATGATATCGTTGTTTGTGGCGGTGTAGAGAATATGAGCACTGCCCCTTATTACACAAAAGATGCGCGTTTTGGTGCTAAACTAGGAAACTTCGAACTTGAAGATAGTATTATTCATGATGGTCTAACCGATGCTTTTGAAAATTATCATATGGGTATTACCGCTGAAAATATTGCTGAGCAGTTTTTTATTAGTCGTAAACAACAAGATGAATTTGCAGTTCTTAGTCAACAAAAAGCAAGCACTGCTATTGAAAAAGGGAAATTCTCAAATGAAATAGTTCCTATTACGATAAAAACACGTAAAGAAGAAAAAGTTTTTGATACAGATGAATTTGTTCGTCCTAGTACTAATCTAGAATCTCTAGCAAAACTACGCCCAGCGTTCAAAAAAGATGGAACTGTAACAGCTGGTAATGCTTCTGGTATTAATGATGGAGCGGCTTGCGTTATTTTAATGTCTGAAAAACGCGCTAGTGAGCTAGGTATTAATATTCTTGGATTTATCGATGGTTATGCTACCGCTGGATTAGATAATAAAGTTATGGGCCTTGGTCCAATACCCGCAACGAGAAAAGTTTTAGATAAACTAAATTTAACAACTGATGATATTGATTTATTCGAACTTAACGAAGCTTTTGCAGCGCAGTCGATAGCTGTTCTTAACGAACTTAACCTTGATACTTCTAAAGTTAATATCAATGGTGGTGCTATAGCTTTAGGTCATCCTATTGGGGCGAGCGGTTGTAGAATCCTTGTTTCTTTAGTACATGAACTAATCAATGAAAACAAAAATCGCGGACTATGCTCGCTTTGTATCGGAGGCGGTCAAGGTATTTCTGTGGTTATAAGCCGCCATTAAAACTATTATAAGTAATATATAACTAGATTTATTGTTTCCTTCTATCAATTAGAATAACTAAATCTAGTTTTTTTAAGTTTAATTTAAGCTTCTATACTAAAATCTTATTGTCAAGAAACTTTTTTAACTTTAAACAGTCTAACTGTGGACTATTTACGAAAAATTGTATACAATAGTAGTTGCGTAGATTTTATTTGAGCTCTTGAGGAGTTCACTCTGTTTTATAGAAATAATTAGATTAATAGTAATCGAAAGGTAAAAATAAAATGAAAATAGGAATTGATAAGATTGGGTTTGCAATGCCCGAGTACTATCTAGATATTCGTGACCTAGCAATAGCTCGTGGTATTGAACCTGATAAATTTACTAAAGGTTTACTTCAATTAGAAATGAGTATCCCGCCAGTAAGTCAAGATATCGTTACACTTGGCACTCAAGCTGCTTTTGAAATTTTAGATAATGATGATTTAGAAAAAATAGATATGATTATTGTTGGGACAGAATCTGGTATCGACCAAAGTAAAGCTTCTGCGGTGTTTATCCACGGTCTATTAGATATTCAGCCATTCGTGCGTACTATCGAAGTAAAAGAAGCTTGCTACGGTGCTACTGCAGCTCTTGATTTTGCAAAAAACCATGTCTTGAACAATCCTGATTCAAGGGTACTTGTAATTGCGAGCGATATCGCTAAATATGGAGTAAAATCTTCTGGAGAATCTACACAAGGAGCTGGTAGTTGTGCTATGCTAGTTACTAGCAACCCTCGTCTTCTAGAATTAAACAACGATAATATCTGTCTTACTCGTGATGTTATGGATTTTTGGCGTCCTAACTATTCTCAATATGCTTTTGTCGAAGGTAAATTTTCAACTGAGCAGTATCTTGGATGTTTAGAGACTGTTTGGGCTAAATACTTAGAAAGAACAAAACAACAGCTACAAGACTTTAGTGCGGTATGTTTACATCTACCATATCCAAAACTTGGACTTAAAGGATTACAACTGTTATTAGAACAAGAAAATAATGAATCTACAAAAGAAAACTTATTAGCACGTTTTAACGAATCTATTCTTTATAGCCAACGTGTTGGTAATATTTATACAGGTTCATTATTCTTAGGGTTATTATCTCTTCTTGAAAACAACACTACTCTTAAAGCAGGGGATAAAATCGCTCTTTATAGTTATGGTAGTGGTGCTGTTGCCGAAGTATTTGGTATGACGCTAGTCGAAGGTTATGAAAACCAATTAAAAACTAATAGACTTGAACAGTTTAATAATAGAAAACAAATCTCTGTTGATGAATATGAAAAAATGTTCTTTAGAGATACTACCGTTGATGAAGATGGTAATCTAGATATTTCTGATATTCATGATGAAAGTCGTTTCATCCTAGAAAAAATCGAGAATCATAAACGAATCTATAAAAAACAAATTTAAAAACTTAGTTAATTTTACACTAACTTATAAACCTCACTAACACCACTATTTATAAAGCTATTAGTTAATTGTTAGTGAGGTTTTTTCAAAAATTACGGAAAGGGAGGCTCCTATAATGAATAATTGGAGTGGATTTTATAAAAAAACTCGCGATGAACGTTTAAATGTTATTAAAGAAGCTAATATTTTAGATAATGAGCATTTCGACTTGCTAAATAACAACAAAATATTAGATTTTGAAACAGCTAATAATATGGTAGAAAATGTTGTCGGAACGTTTTCTTTACCATTTAGCGTTGTTCCTAATTTTGTTGTTGATAAAAAAAGCTATCTAGTTCCTATGGTTACCGAAGAACCTTCTGTTGTTGCTGCATGCAGCAATGCTGGAAAAATAGTTGAACGCTGTGGAGGTTTTAGTACTACTATCCATGATAGAAAAATGATCGGACATATCGCACTCTATGACATTAACGATGTTGAGGCTACCTGCAATCTTATCTTAGACAATAAAGAACTTCTGCTTAAAACAGCAAACGAAGCTTATCCGTCTATAGTTAAGCGTGGCGGTGGTGCTTGCGATTTAGAGGTTAAAGTTCTAACCGAGGATAATACTTCTTTTGTAGTTGCTTATTTAATAGTTGATACCCTAGAAGCAATGGGGGCAAATATGCTTAACACTATGCTTGAGGCAGTAAAAATATCACTTGAAAGTCTTACAGGTGGCGTTGCCCTTATGGCAATTTTATCTAACTACGCAACACGTTCTTTAGTTTCAAGTCGCTGTGAAATTCCATTTTCAAATCTTGGAGATAATGGAGAATACCTTGCAAAACGTATAGAACTAGCGAGCAAGTTTGCTCAAGCAGATACTTATCGCGCAGCAACACACAACAAAGGAATTTTCAACGGTATCGACAGTATTGTTATCGCCAGCGGTAACGATTGGCGTGCTATTGAAGCTAGTTGCCAAAGTTGGGCAGCACGCGATGGAAAATACAAAGGACTTTCTACTTGGACTTGCGACCTGGAAAAACAAGTTTTAATCGGGGAGTTGACATTACCTATGCCAGTAGCGAGTGTTGGTGGTTCTATTGGAATCAATCATAGCGTAAAAGTAGCACGCGCTATGTTAGGAAATCCTGATGCGAAAACTTTGGCAAGCATTATCGTTTCTGTTGGCCTTGCTCAAAACCTTGCTGCTTTACGTGCATTAGTTGGAGATGGTATTCAAAAAGGTCATATGAAACTACATGCAAAATCATTGGCTATTTTAGCAGGAGCTACTACAGATATTCTTGACGAAGTAGTTGAAAAATTACACGCTGAAAAACATATGAATTTAGCTACTGCTAAAGAGATAGTAAGTACATATAAGAAATAAGAAAAAATCGATGTATCTCAACTGATACATCGATTTTTAAAATTTTACCTTATGCAGCTCTCTTATACCCCGCTTTTTGTGCTGCTTCCTCTGAATTAAAGACTAATAAGTTTTTAGCTGCTACCTTATTGTAAGAAGGATGCTCTGGAATATAGTACTGTCCGCTCTTTTTACTTGCACGAACTACTACTGCTTTTTTAGCCTTTTCCTGCTTTTGCTTTTGTTCTTGTGCTTTTTGCTCTTTCTTAATATCGTCCATAGTCGCCTTCATCTCTTTTTCTAGACTCTGTTGCGGCGCTGATGTCTGCATTTGATTTTGAGATTTACTTTCCTCAGAAGTATCTCGTTTTTCATCTGTCTGCTCTTCAGTTTTTTTCTCGCGTTCTTCCTTCTTCTCTTGGAACATTTTTATCATCTCTGCTTTTTTCGCATTACTGAAATGATTAGTCATCATCATAGTAAAAGACAGCACCAAAGCAACTCCTGCCCCTAAAATAACTTTTTTAATCCTTGTTTTTCGCTGAATAAGTTTAATAATAGGTGGGCATAATAATATAAAACTGAATATAAAGATGATTATTGCATATTCTGGTCCATGGGTAAACACCATACTAAGTGATATAAACATAAATATCACAAATATAAACCATAAAATCATTTGTCCATGCTCTTTTATAAATTTATTCACGACTTTTCTCCTTAAAAATTTCTCACTTTATATATTCTATCACTTTTTTCTAACTTATACAATTACTTTCAAATTGTTTCCTCAATTATAAAATTATTTTTTACAAGCAGTTTTGTTGTTAATTTTTAAATTTTTTCTTATAATTAACTTATATATTGATTAAAAAAATTAGGAGGCTTATTACTATGACATTTAAATTACCTGAATTACCTTATGCTTTTGATTACTTAGAGCCTGTTATTGATGCTAAAACAATGGAAATTCATCACGGGAAACACCACGCTGCTTATGTTAATAATTTAAACGCAGCTTTAGAAAAACACCCAGAAATTGAAACTCGTTGTATCTGTGGAATCTTAAAAAACATCGAAAATATTCCAGCTGATATTCGTCAAGCAGTTATCAACAACGCTGGTGGTCACCACAACCACAGACTATTTTGGAAATCTCTAACTAAACCCGACTCTTCTAAATTTGGAGGTTTAGTTAAGGAAAAAATTGATGCTGAGCTTGGTGGATACGAAGAATTCGTTAAAACTTTCTCTGCTGCAGCTACTACAAGATTTGGTAGCGGCTGGGCATGGTTAGCACTTGATAAAGAAGGTAAATTAGTTGTTACTTCAACAGCTAACCAAGACTCTCCTTACTTAACAGGTCTTACTCCAATCCTTGGATTAGACGTTTGGGAGCATGCTTACTACCTAAACTATCAAAACCGTCGTCCAGACTACATTAAAGAGTTCTTCCGTGTAGTAAACTGGGACTTCGTAAACGAACGCCTAGCTAAACAGTTAAATAAATAATACAAGAAAAACAGTATAGACTTGAATTTAGTCTATACTGTTTTTTATTTAATATTTATTTAACCCACTTTCCATCTTTTCCAAAGTAATATTTTCCTATCCATTCATCATGTGCCATCTTTCCATCAGATTTTAAATAATAGTCTCCTTTCCATGCGTTTTTATAGTATTTTCCAAAATAACCTAGGTAGTACCAAGACTCATATCCATCATCATAAATCCATTCATCAGAGGCCATTCTACCATCTGCTTTTAGATAATAATCTTGATACCATACACTTCTTAAGTATTTACCATCTGCCCCTATATAATATGAGCTTCCTTTATCACTAATCCATTCATTACGTGCCATCTTTCCATTTGATTTTAAATAATACTCACCTTTCCAGACACTACTTAAGAACTTCCCTTCATCATCTAAGTAGTACCACGCACTATTTTCCTTATCATAAATCCATTCATGACGCGCCATCTTTCCATCTGATTTTAAATAATAATAATAATCTATCCATTCATCATGAGCCATTTTCCCATTAGTATGAAGAAAATAATATTCTCTTCTTCTAAAATCCCACTGTATCCAAGCATCTCTCTTAAATCTTCCATCTTGACTAAAGAAATACCAAGCCTTTTCATTATTATCATAAACCCATTCATTATTCGCCATCTTTCCATCTGATTTCAAATAATAAAAGTAATGCTTCCACTGATTTTTTAAAGGTACTCCATTCTCATAGTAATACCAATCATATCCAAATTTTCCAACTTTAACTTTAACCCAACCATTCTTAACTGCTTGAGCATAATTATTACTATTATCTAAAAAGCTAGTTGCTGGTACTAATAAGGTTACAGATAACATTGCTACTATAAGTTTTTTAAGAATTATATTTTTTTTCATTGTATTCTCCTCCTTTTTCCTTAATTCTATACTAACATAATTTTTATACTTAATCAAACGCTTTCAATTGTTGCTCTATATTTTTACGTAAAACTTTTTAACTTAATTTAAACTTTTTTTTATATAATTTTTAAGATTTATTAATAGCGTGTAGTTGGCCTATTGCTATATTATCCAACTACCCTATTTTTATTTTATTAACCCAGATTAGATTTGGAGGAAAAAGTTATGAGTAATTGGAAAGTTATTGCTGCTTTTGTAGGGGTAGCTGTATTTTATGAAGTGTTAGTTTTGCTATTATGGTTTGGTTTAATATGGATGTTAGCACCTTTTGCTAATGCTAAAGTAAAATTAGTTATTGGTATCTTATTCTTTATTTTGGCTAATTTTTCTATTATAGCTTATATATTTAGAGTTGGCTCACCTACCATTAACTACAGTAACATCTGGTTTTTCTACTTTGTTAACGGAGTTGTTATAGCAATAATTTTATTAATCACAAAATTAATCTTAAAACTATTTAAATTTAACCTTTCTCAAGGATTTAGTTTAGGAATAACAGGCATATTTCTTATAAGTATGTCTGCTTTAGGTCTATATTGGGCGTATTCACCTATTGTTAAAAGCGAAACTATAAAAGTAGATAAAAAAATAGAAAAACCTATAAAGATAGCTATGGTTTCTGATCTACATCTTGGAATATTTTTTGGTAATGGTCAGCTAGAAAAATTAAACAAAATTATCTCTGAACAAAAACCTGATGCTGTAGTTATCGCAGGAGACCTTATGGATGATGATATGGTTATGTATAAAAAACGTAATATGAAAGAAACACTTAGTAAGCTAAATGCTCCTTTAGGAGTCTATACAACAATGGGAAATCATGACCGAGATGCCCAAGAGATAGTAGATGAGGTTAAAAAAGCAGGCATAATTCCTCTATTTGATGAAAGTGTGGAACTTAATAAAGATGTTACCTTAGTTGGCCGTAAAGATAGAAGTGTTAGTCGTGATAGACTAGACACAGCTGACCTGCTTAAAAGCGTAAATCTTAACAAGACTATTGTTCTCGTTGATCACCAGCCAGATGCTATCGACTACCACTCTACCTTACCTATCAATGTTCAGCTATCTGGTCATACTCATCATGGTCAAATATGGCCAATTAACTATATTACAGAGCGTATATATACTCTAGATTATGGCTATAAAAAGATTAATAATAAACATTTCTTTACATCTGCTGGTTACGGTTTTTGGGGACCACCTTTCAAAACAACAGCTCGTAGTGAAGTTTGGATAATTACAATAGAAGGAAAATAAATAAAACCAGTAAGAAGTTACTCAAAATTATGCTTTTTAACATCAATTTTATTGAGTATCTTTCTACTGGTTTATTTTATACACATTCAATCTACAGCTAATTAGATCAACTTTCTAAAACTATAAAATTAATCTCTTACCTTCTTATTATAGAATCTACCTTTTATTGATTTTCTTGTTCTCTTATACTATCCCATAATTCTTTAGCTGTTTTCAAATCTATTTTGTAATAATCTTTAATAATTTTTATATTGGCTATATCTCCTTGAGAGTAGTCTACTATCTCTTTTACATTAGAGAAGTCCATGCTCTCTAGTACGCTTGGCTTAATATGTTCCCATAAATTTTTAGCATCTAGTAGATTCAAACCATACGCTTCTCTTAACAATTTTATATTAACTATATCTCCTTGAGTTGTGTCTATTACCGCTAGTACTTCTTCTTTCTTTTCTTCTTTTATTAGTTCTTCATATTTTTCTTTACTTAAACGTGCTTTTTCTTCTGCTTCTGGGTTTGGCGTTTTTGATTTAATCGAAAAGTATACAAAAAGACATACCCCTAATATTATAATTAATCCTATTTTCATTATTTATTCTCCTAACCTATTTTCTTGTTTTTAATATCTCCCACAGCTTTTTAGCATCTGCGAAGTTTAAAAAGTATTTTTTTCTAAGCGCCGCGATATTGAATGCATCATTTTGGCTAAAGTTTATTACACTTTCTAATTCTTTTCTATAACTTTTCTCTTGTAATCTCTCGAATGCCTCTTTACTTTTAGCCTTTTGTTTATTTCTTTTATCACGAATAGTTGCAACTATTGCATAAATAAAAATAAATCCAAGCATTATATAAACTGTATTCATATTCATAATTTAGCAACTCCTTTTAAAATAATCTATCATACTTAATTATATAGTTTTTCTCTTCTATTGTAAATATACACCCTTCTCAAAATTGATTTTTCCACTATAATTTGGTATCATTAATTGTACTTTGAATTAAAGGATTGGTAACTTATGAAATTTTTAACTGAAATTGATACCGAAAAATACACAGAATTTGTAAAAAATCACAAACTTGGAAACATGATGCAAGCAACAGAGTGGGCACAAATAAAAAATACTTGGGGTGTTGAGCGTGTTGCAGTCGTTGATGACAATAAAAATATTATCGCAGCCACTCAAATACTGACTAAAAAAGGCTTTTGGTATGCCCCTCGTGGTCCTATTATGGATTATGATAATAAAGAACTTGTATCGTTCTTTTTAGAAAATTTAAAAGAATATGCAAAAAATAAAACTGCAAAACTAGTTAAGTTGGACATTCCTGTTGCGATTAAAGATGAAAAACTCCACGAGTTTAAAGACATAGATGTAGAAAGAACAGATAATGAGCTTATCAAGATATTTAAAAAATACGGATATAAGCATAAAGGATTCAATCTTGATATGAGTAGCACTATCCAACCTCGTTTCAACACTGTAACCAAGCTAACAGCCGAAGTTCCTGACCTTTTTCCTAAGGATACACGTCGTTTGATTCGTGATGCTGATAAAAAATTTGTTGAAGTACGTCGTTGTGGAAAAGAAAACCTAGATGATTTCTTATTTGCGCTAGCATGTACAGAAAAAAGAAAAAATATCTCGTTACGCGGACGTGAGTATTTTGAAAACTTATTAGATACTTTCGGAGATAATGCACTACTTTATATTTCATATATAAATGTTGAAAAAGCACTTGAAGAATGCCAAATGCGTAAAGAAAATCTAGAACTAGAAATCGAAGCACTCGAGGAGAAATCTCCTAAGAAAAAACGTACTCTTGTTGAACAAGTAGCTGGAATAGAAAAATTAATAACATTGTTTAATACTCTTGAAATTGAGGATAAAACTAAAGACCAAGTAATTAGCGCAGCTATCACTATAGCCTACGGAAATCATGCTGAGATTATTTATGCAGGAATGAATGAAAGTTTTGCGAAATTACCTGCGCAATACAAAGTATTCTCTGATACAATGAGAACAGCTCAAACGATGGGTGTTAGCGAAGTATCAATGGGCGGAATCGAAGGGAATCTTAACGATAGCCTTCTTGGTTTCAAATCAAAATTTGCTCCTAATATAGTTGAATATTACGGAGAATTTGACCTAGTTCTTTCTCAATCATTCAACCTAATGTATAACTACGGTTTACCGCTTCGTAGAAAATTATTAAAACTTATAAAGCGCTAGACAATAACCAAAAAATCCCTGTTGAACTTAGTTCTGCAGGGATTTAATCTTTTCTATTTAATTAATTTGAATACATCATTCAAGTTCTCAGCCATTGTTGGATGTGTGAAAATCTGATCTTTTAGATAAGTGTATGGAATTTTATTATCAATTGCCATTTTTATTATGTTTATAATCTCTTCAGAATTTTTTCCAAATAGTGTTGCACCAAGAATTAAATTAGTATCTTTATCAACTATTACTTTATATATACCTCTTTGATCCTGATTAACTGCTCCTCTTGGCATATTAGCAACTGGCAGACTTGCTACCGCTACGTTAGAGTAATTTTCTTCAGCTTCTGCTTGGTGAAGCCCTACATGAGATAATACTGGTGAAATAAATGTTGAGTAAGGAACATTTTTACGACTTGCTCTTGTATAGTCCTTATTACCGTGAAGGTACCCATTTACCACTCTAAAATCATCTAACGATACATATGTAAACTGTAAACCACCATTAACATCACCAACTGCAAAAACATTTTCTACATTTGTTTGACAATAATCATCAACTTCAATAAAGCCTCTTTCATTTACTTTGATATCTGTATTTTCTAATCCAAGATTTTCTGTATTAGCTCGACGCCCTGTTGCATGTAAAAGAGCATCAAACTCTAACTCACCATATTTTTCTGTATCAACTACAACTTTTTCTCCATTATTGCGAATTTCTTTTGTAGCAGTTCCTAATTTAAACGTTACTCCTGCTTCTTCTAAATAACCTTTGGCCATTTCGGCTATATCTTTATCTTCACGACCTAATACCGTTGGTGCAAAATCAATAACAGTAACATCAACACCGAAACGCGCATATAAATTAGCAAACTCTATCCCAATATTTCCTCCACCAATAATTCCTAGAGTTTTTGGAGTAGATTCTAATTTTTGAAACTGTGTACTATCGTAAACATTTTTAGATGTTGTTAATCCTGGTATTGGTAGTACATTATTTTTTGCTCCTGTATTAATTACAACAATATCCCCTTCTAACTGCTTAGTTTCACCATCTATCGAGATTTCTACTACTTTATTAGACACAAATTTCGCACTAGCCGTATAAACATCTATATTAGGGTTATTGTCTAGCATTGCAAAGTTTTTCGCATTAAGTTTAGATACAACAGTATCTCTAGTTGCTTTCGCCTCTTTAAACTCTTTTTTATTATCAGCAGCAACAATTAGAGTTTTTGTCGGTATACATCCGATGTTGATACAAGTTCCTCCGTACATCTCGCTACTTTCTTCCACAACTGCTACTTTTTTCCCTTCATTTCCAAAAGTGGCAGCTAATGTTTTTCCTGCTTTCCCAAATCCAATTACTAATAAATCATACTTAATCATTCTTTGACTCCTTTTGTCTTAATAAATGTATTTTGAAAGTTGCTAATATAGTTACCATATATCCGCCGAACTAATTAGTTCTTTCGTTAAAATTTTAGTACTGTTTTCTTAAACTTACAACTTTTTTGCTCAAAATAATACATTTTTCTTAAAACATTGTTTTACTAAGATATGATTTGATATTGTTTCTGATTATGATATAATAATCTTTGTACAAATTTGAAAATTTATGGAGGAAGAAAAATGACACTACCTAATTGTCCAGAGTGTAATAGTGAATATACTTATGAAGACGGAAATATGTTAGTATGCCCTATGTGCGCTCATGAATGGTCACCAGAAGATGCTACTAATGCTGAGGAAGAAAAAGTTTACCGTGATGCAAACGGTAATATTCTTCAAGATGGGGATACTGTTTCTGTAATTAAAGATTTAAAAGTTAAAGGAAGTTCTTCTACACTAAAACAAGGAACACGCGTTAAAAATATTCGTCTTGTAGACGGAGATCACAACATTGACTGCAAAATCGATGGTTTTGGTGCAATGAAACTTAAAAGTGAATTTGTTAAAAAAATATAGACTAATAATGAGAGCAACATTTTTACTTGCTCTTATTTTTTATTGTTATTTCCACTTAACTATTATATTTTTTAATTTTCACCAAATTTTCTGACAATTTCCCTTTACAAAACTCTTTTTTTCTTGTATAATGTACACATGTCTTTTTAAAAAATACAATTGTAGTTTTAAATGTTAAAGATAACTTTGTATAAAGTTATCTATTTATATAAATTTTAAATGAATAAAGGAGAATATTATCATGAGTTTTTATAAAAAAATACCATTATTAGCAAAACTTATTTTAGCTGTTACTCTTGGGATTGTTTTAGGAAGCTTCCTTCCTACTTCTATTATTAGAGGATTTGTTACTTTCTCATCAATTTTCAGCTCATTCTTAGGATTTACTATCCCATTAATTATTGTAGGCTTTATCGTACCAGGTATTAGCCAAGTGTCTAACAACGCTGGGAAACTTCTTGGACTTTCTACTGGAGTTGCTTATGTTTCTACACTTATCGCCGGAACATTCGCTTTCTTAGTAGCGAAAGTAGCTTTACCAAACTTACTTGCTAACTCTACTTTACAAACATTCCAAAATCCAGAGGATTTAATGCTTAAAGGTTATATCGAATTTAAAATGACACCTATCTTCGATGTTACAACAGCGCTTATTATTTCATTTATTCTAGGTATCGGAATTTCAGCAACTAAATCTGACAGCCTTAAACAAGGATTTAATGACTTTGGAGAAATTATTGAAAAATTACTTTCTTCATTAATTATTCCACTATTACCATTCTATATCCTTGGGGTATTCATGAACATTACTGCTTCTGGTGAAGTATTCAAAATCTTAAAAATCTTCGCTTTAGTATTCGTTCTAATAATCGTATTACACTTTGTAATTATCGCTATTCAGTACACTGTTGCAGGTTCAATGAACAAGAGAAACCCATTCAAAATGCTTGTTAAAATTTTACCAGCTTACATGACAGCTATCGGTACTCAATCATCAGCAGCTACTATTCCAGTTACACTGAAAAGTACTAAAAACATGGGTGTCGATAAAAACATCGCAAACTTCACTATTCCGTTATTTGCAACTATCCACCTATCAGGTAGTACAATTACTTTAACTACTTGTGCATCTGCTGTTTACTGGTTACAACACGGAGCTAGTTTCCCATCAGCTGTAGTTATGGTTAAATTCATTCTACTTCTAGGAGTAACAATGGTGGCTGCTCCTGGTGTTCCTGGTGGAGCTGTTATGGCTGCTCTTGGATTATTACAATCTGTTCTTGGGTTCAACGAAATTATGCTATCTCTTATGATCGCTCTTTACATCACTCAAGACAGCTTCGGAACAGCATGTAACATTTCTGGAGACGGTGCTTTATCAGCTATCGTAGATAGATTGAATAGAGTATTCTTTAAAAAAGACAATCAAGAAGCATAATAAAAATCGGGCTTGAAATAAAATTCAAGTCCGATTTTTTATATTTATTTTTTATCACCATCTCTTAGCATCTTATTTTTCTTATATAAATAATATGCTAAATTAACAACGACAAACAAAAGTAATAACCCTATACACAACGTTACAATTGACACTATTACATTTCCATAATTCATAATTTTCACATCCTTTATATTTATTTTTGCTATATCATGAACTATTAATTATATATCCTATATCTCTATCCTCATTATACAAAAAAAGCATTAAATTTTCAAATTATTCCAATACTCCCTAACCAAAAGATATTACTTTATCTTCTTAATCCATCAACAACGAAGATTTATAAACCTTGATAAAAATGACTTTATAAAGGTGGAATTTAATTCCCGCTATTATAAATTAAAATAAATAACATGATTTTTTGAAAACCATGTTGTTTATTTAAGTGTTAATTTTTATTTTAATCTAAATCTAAGTTTTACAGGATTATGATCGCTATATCTATAATCTTGGTCTAATGTTTTAACCTGCGATACTTCTATATTATCACTCGCGATAAATCCATCGATTATAAATTCATACGTTCCATTAGAACCTTTTTCATACGGTTTATTGTTAAGTCGCGCTGATGGACGACTATTATCATAGTACAATTTGAACTTATCTTTTAATAATGTTTTATCGAATAATTCTGCTCGCCAAAGCTCCGCCGGAGTCTTTTCTATTTCTTCTTTGGTTAAATCTCTAAGCTCCTGATTAAAGTCAGCACCTACTAAAACATAGTTTCCTTTTGAGTATTCTTTCTCCATAAATTCAATAAGTTGTTTTGTTTGTGCTATTTTTCCTTTATTATCCTTATCATAAGCGTCTAAATGTGCATTAATAAGAACTAACTTTTTATCACTATTTTCTATATTACTATAAATTACCGAAAAGCCACGTTTTAAGTTAGCTAACCTCGTCGGGAAAGTAAACGGAATTGGCATTTGATATCTTTCGGCATTTTCTATATTGAATTTCGTAGAAGTATAAATACCACTATTTACCTTACCTAACGGAGGTAATGGATATGGGATATAGGCAACTCTAAAATTGTATGCAAAGATACTACTGTTATCTAATGCTTTATCTAAATAGTCGACTTGATTTATGTTATATGTACGCTTAGAATCAACATCAACTTCTTGTAAAAACGTAACGTCAGCCGCTTCTTCTTTAATAATACGCGTAATATTGGTTAAATTGTTTTCTACATGCGCCTTGTCAATTGGGTGAACCATTTTTCCACCATCCATAAAGAAATCGACATCTTTATCCATACCGAAGTATCCGACATTCCAATCTAACGCATTATACTCTGTATTTAACTTAACCGCATGAGTTTTTGTGCTTTGAACAACGGTTAGCTTTTCCATATCATGTGGTTTGTACTCTGTAATCATTAAATAACCGACCAACCCTGCAAACGCTATAACACAAGCTAAAATTATACTACCTAATATTTTAATTATTTTTTTCATCAATCTACCTATAAAAAAGAGATTGGTGTTTTACCAACCCCTCTTGTAACCTTCCTTGTTTTATTAAATTTTTATGTTACTTTTGTTCTAGTTTGGGAGATTTTTTCTCTTGTAATTGCGAAATAATTATCCCCACTAAAACAATAGCCATACCAATACCTTCACGTAGTCCTATATGCTCATTAAGGATAAGTACCCCTCCTATAGCTGCAACAACCGATTCTAAACTCATAATAAGCGATGTCGTATGCGGCGGAATCTCCCTTTGAGCAATTATTTGCCCAGTATACCCCAGTCCGCTTGATAAGATACCAAGAGCAAGCAATGGGGCTGTCACGCTAAGTATATCAGCCAAAATAATTGTTTCTTTAATCATCGCTAATCCTAAACTAAAAATAGCTACTACCACTAATTGAATTATTGATAGGAACATTGAGTTAACACGTAATGCTGAATAGTCAATAACAATAATATGTACCCCAAAGAAAATTGCACTAATAAAAACTATAACATCTCCAAGTTCAAGGGTAAATTCTTCTTTTACTGATAATAGATAAAAACCTATCACGGCCAAAATAAGACCTATTATAAAAAACTTATTTAATTTATTGCCTAAAAACACACCTATAAATGGAACTATACAAATATAAAGGACAGTTATAAACCCAGCCTTACCTGCCGTTGTCATTCCTATACCAATTTGCTGAATATACATAGCAAAGAATAACACTACACCACACATAATACCTAACCAAAGTTTTTTAGAAGAACTAGCTTCTCCTATCAATTTTGGAGCTTGACTCTTATAAAGACTTGGTACTAAAATGGCTACCAATGTTATAAATATAACGGCAATAAGCGATCTCAGTCCAACTACTGTAAGTGGGCCTAATACTTTACTTGCGATATTTTGCCAAATAAACGCTAGTCCCCAAATAATAACTACACCTATTAATATTAATTCCGAGATAAATCTTCTCACACTACACTCTCCTTTTACATTGATATAAATTTCATTTTCATCCTATATAATTGTATATTTTTAAAGGTAAAATTTCAACTATAATCCTTAATTTTATCTAAAATTTAAATTTATATCTTATAGCCAATTCAAGTAATAATTAACTTACATAAAAAGGTTATACAATAAAAGATATTGTATAACCTTTCCTATAGTTTTTTATCTATTCTTTTTCTATATGAAAAGAGCGAACTATCGCTCGCTCTATTTATTACTATTTAGCACCTTGTTCATCTGTTAACTCAATGTTATACAGATAAAATTCTCCATTTTTAATTTTGTTTAAGTCGTAATTTTTAACACGTTTGTTAACCCATGTGATACTTGTATCCCAGCTTAGAGGGAAGAATGGTAGTTCTTCTGCCACTTCTGAGTCAAACTTGTTATATGCTTCTTTTAATTTTTTAGCATCAAACATATCTGCTGTTGCTTGTACTTTAAAGCTTTCTTCAAACGCATCTGTTGTATAACGATATAAGTTAAGCGGTGCTTTTTTCCCTAATAACTCTTGACGGTTAGGGTTTGTTCCATATTGCCATGCTCCTTGGAAGATTTCAATTGATGGATCATCACTTTGTACACGTTGCGAGAAGTCTTTTGGTGCCATAAGTTTTCCATCATTAAGTACGACATTTAATCCAACTTCTTTCCAAGATTTAATAAATGTATCTGCTAATGCTTGATCAAAATCTTGACCTGTATTACGGATTGCAAAATTAAATTTCAACTCTTTTCCGTCTTTTCCTTCACGGATTCCGTCTCCATTCGTATCTTTGTATCCAGCTTCATCAAGAAGTTTTTTAGCTTTTTCTACATCTTTTTTAATAGCTGTTGCATTTTCGTTTACAAGTTGTCCTATTGCTGGTGGATACATCCCTGATCCAGTTGGAGTAAATCTAATTCCTTTAAATACTTTTTCATTAATTTGGTCACGATCTACCGCATATAAGAATGCTTGACGTAATTTTTTATCAGCGAATTTAGAGTTAGGATTAACTACGTTTTCTCCTTTTTCTTTGTCAAATTTACCTAATTTGAATCCTACATAAGACATATAACGAGAGCTTTCTCCTAAAAACGTTCCGTTTTTAACATCTTTTGAACTATCATAAACTCCTGATGTTACTGATTCAATAATATCAACTTCACCAGATTTAATTACTGAGCTTGCTTGTGCAGGTGCAATTACTTTAAATTCTACTTTTTTAGTTTTTACTTTATCTTTTTGGTAGTAATGAGGGTTTGCTTCTACTAAAACACTTTCTCCATTTACTTCTTTAGAAATATAGTATGGTCCATAAGATAATGGTTTTTTATTTAATTCTGCTTCCGCAAATTTAGTAAAATCTTTTGATGCTGCTTCTACTTGTTTTGCATTTAAGAAGTCAGTAACCATTCCTTCACCCCATTGAATTGATGGACGAAGTTGACTATATTTAATTACTACTGCATTGTCATCTTTTACTTTAATACCAGAGATAGTATTTGCTTTCCCTTCGTGGTACTCTTTCATACCTTCAATAAATTCAAATGAATCATTGTAACGAACGTTTGTTGTAAATTTAGGGTTACCCATAAGTTCATATGTAGCAACGATATCTTTTGATGTAACGTTTTCTCCGTTATTCCATTTTAAATCTTTGTGAATAGTTAATGTTACTTCATTTTTTTCACGATCAAGATGCATTTTAACAGGTGCGTCTTCTTTATCAAGTTTTGCTCGCCCCTCTGCATCAGTTGGGAATGTGCCACCCATTACATTTTGGTTAACAAACTGGTCTGTTGCTTGATCAGAAAAAACAACGTTCCATAAACCTGTTAATGGTGCTGAACTAAGGATACCATATTTTAATGTTTGACCTTCCTTTAAGTTTCCACCATTATCTACTGATGTTTTAAATTCAACTTTTGGCTTAGCACCTTTTGTACTTGAGCTATTGTTTGAGCTTGAAGAACATCCAGCTAAAACAACCGATAGTGCTACTGCTGAACTAAACACTTTTAGAAATTTATTTTTTTTCATTTTATTTCCTCCATATATGAAAACTTGATTTTCAATTAATCATAGATGTATTCTATCATTATTTCCTTCTTAAGTCAATACAATTTTCAGATAATTTTTCTCAAAAAACAAAATTTAACATTTATTAGTCAGTATTTTAAAATTAATAAAATGAATTTTATCCAATTCTACCAACCCTTTTATTATTTTACTATCTAAAATCCACCATACTTTCACACCCCTAATAAAATTAAGAATACTTTTATAATTTTGTAATATTACACTGTATTTAAACTATTACCATTTTTCAACCTCTATCCATTATTGATTATAAATATTTATAATTATAAAAAAAGAGCAAGAATAACCTTGCTCTTTTTTTATAATTGAAAATAAAATGAAATATAAATTATCTTAGGAGGGGGCTACTAAGTCACCTTAGGCAACCCCTATCTCCTAAACAGAATCATTTAGTTATTTTGCTGGGGCTTCCGCAGTTAATTCTAACTCATAAAGTTTTTGTGTACCTAGATTCATTTTTTCTACATCCAGATTTTTAATACGTTTGTTAACCCATGTTAAATCGCTCTTCCAGCTGAATGGTAACCACGCTGCTTCTTCTCTGAATTGTTTATCAAATTTTTGATATGCTTCTACAAGTTTCTTGTCATCAAACATATCACTACTTCCCATTGCATCCAATGATTTTTGGATTTCTTCTGTTGTGTAACGTTGGTAGTTAAGTGGTGTAGATTTACCTACTAATGAAGAAGCATTTGGATCTGTTCCTAATCCCCAAGCTCCTTGGAAAATATCGATTCCTGGGTCATCCCCTTGAACACGTTGTGACCAGTCTTTTGGTGCCATAAGCTTACCGTCAACAAGTTTTACATCTAGCCCTACTTCTTTCCAAGATTTGATGAATGTATCTGCTAATGCTTGGTCGAAATCTTGACCTGTGTTACGGATTGCGAAGTTAAATGTAAGTTTATTACCATTTTTATCTTCTCTTAATCCGTCACCATCTTTGTCTTTAAGACCTGCTTCATCAAGAAGTTTTTTAGCTTTTTCTACGTCTTTAGTATATTTTTCACCTTCTGCACTGTGGAACATTTTAACTATTGGAGGATAGAATCCTGAACCAGTTGGAGTGAAACGTAATCCTTTATAAAGTTTTTCATTAATTTGATCCCAGTCAACTGCATATCCAAATGCCTGACGAACTCGTTTATCAGCTGCTTTTGCGTTTGGATCAACTTCTACTTCATTTTTTTCTTTATTAAATTTACCAAGTTTAAATCCTACATAAGATACGTAACGTTCTGATTGCCCTAAGATTGTTCCATTTTGAGCATCTTTAGTTCCTTCCCAAACTCCAGTAGTTAATTGTGTCATGTAGTCTATTTCACCATTTTTAAGAACAGCACTCGCTTGTGCAGGAGATACTACTTTGTATTGAATTTCAGGAATTTTTACTTTATCTTTTTTGTAGTAATATGGATTAGCTTTCGCCAATACACTTTCCCCATTAACTACTTTATCTAAGTAATATGGGCCATAAGACAATGGTTTTGTATTCAATTCTGCTTCTGCAAACTTAGCGAAGTCTTTTGATGCTGCTTCTACTTGTTTTTTATTTAAGAATTCAGTAATGAATCCTCCTCCCCAAAGAAGAGCTGGCTTGATTTCTTTATATTTAATAACAACCGTTTTGTCATCTTTTTTCGTAATACCAGCAATAGAACTTGCTTTCCCATCATGATATTCCTTCATACCTTCGATTACTTCAAACTCATCAGTATAACGAACATTATCTGTATATTTAGGATTACCCATAAGTTGATATGTAGCAATAATATCATCAGATTTTACATCTTCTCCATTACTCCATTTAAGATCCTTATTAATTGTTAATGTAACCTCTTTTTTATCACGGTCTAAATGGAACATAACCGGTGCATCTTTGTCATCTTGTTTTAAACGAGCTGAGTCATCTGTTGTGAATGCTCCTGTCATCGTTCCGTTCATTACATCCCAGTCAGTTGCTTGTAAATAGAAAACAGGGTTAAACATTCCTGTTAATGGGTCTGCACTTAAAATCCCAACTTTCAGTTGTTGATTAGCTACTGCAGTCCCACCGTTGTCTACTGATGTTTTAAATTCTACTGCTGCTTTAGTTCCTTTTTGTTTATTACTTGTGCTTGAACATCCTGCAAGCACCATTGTGAGCGCCATAGCTGAACTAACTACCTTTAACATTTTTTTCTTTTGCATTGTCTTGTCCTCCTTGCTGCATTAATACAGCTTTTTTTATTATTGTTAAAAATTGTATCAAAAAAAATTAACCACGTCAATTAATTGTCAGAAAATTTGACATAGTTTTTTGGTTTTTTTGAAAATTAAAACTTGTTAACGTTTGATTTCTTTCATTTCCACACTATTTCAGAAAATATAGCTGTTTTCCTGCGCTTACTTCACATCTATCATAAGTTGATATAAAAAAGAAAAGCTGTATAAGTGAGAACTTATATAGCTTTTTATATACCTTTTTAAAAAATTATAATCTTTGTCTTGCATCTAAACTACGTCTTAATGCACCACCAATTGAGTTAATGCATAAAACAATAATTAAAATTGAAAGAGCAGCCGGTAACCAAATATACATTTTGTTAATAAGTACATCTGCATCTTTAGCATAAGATAACATAGTACCTATACTTGGTGTACCTGCTGGAAGACCAAACCCAAGATAAGTAAGACCAACCTCAATACCCATATTAGCCGCTAAAGATAAAGTTGCCTCAACAATAATAATAGAACTAATGTTTGGTAAGATACCTTTTAACATAATTTTCCAGTCTGGAGTACCCATCGTTTTTGAAGCTAGAACATAATCACGACGCGACTCTGATAAAGCTTTACTACGAACAAGACGTGTAGAACTCATCCAAGCAAATACAGATAAGATTAAGATAAATAATACTAATCCATAGTCACGTTTTATACTTACGAATACGATAATAACCATAAGTGTTGGGATAATAACCATAAAGTCTACAAAACGCATTACAACATTATCCACTGTGCCTCCATAGTATGCAATAACTAATCCTATAGTTGTACCAACCGTAATAGTAATTACAGTTACCGCTAGCGCGATAAGAATAGAGTTAAGCATCCCCATCATAAGCCACCCAAATACTGAGTGCCCCCCAACATCTGTTCCAAGTAAGAAACCATCTTCACCTGGTTTTAAGAAAATGTTTAATAAGTCTACATCAAAATAAGTTTGATAAACACCACTTACTCGAATGTAAATATTAAAACCTACTACGAATAATAAAATTGCAGATAACGCAACTAAAGCCGCAAAAGCTCCTTTATCCTTTTTGAATTCACGTGCTACAACTGAAAACCCAGAAGGAGTTTTAGTTATAACTTTTTCTTCTTTTACATTTGTCATATTTAACTTCCTCCTAGTCTAATTTAATACGCGGGTCAACAATTGCCATAATAATGTCACTTAGCATACTTCCTAGTAATGTTAGGAAACCTGAGAATAACATAAGTGTAGTTACAACGCTGTAGTCTCTATCTAAAATACTTTGATAGAATAATTGTCCCATTCCTGGATAACCAAAAATTGTTTCTACGAAAATACCACCACTGAAAAGACCAGTGATTGAGAATCCGAAGAATGCTGCAATTGGTAAAATAGAGTTTCTAAAGATATGCCCTGAATAAACTTTGTTAACAGGTACACCTTTTGCTCTTGCTGTTTTAACATAATCACTTTGTTTAGCATCAATAACTTCATTACGTAAATACTGAACAGTAGATACTGTCGATAACAACGCTAAACAAATACCCGGTAAAATCAAGTGTTTAAGTTTATCAATATAGTATGCAAATGTCCCTGGATCAAGGTTAACATCTACAGAACCACTTGTTGGGAACCAGCCTAATCCAAATCCAAATAACGCAATCATAAATAAGTATAATACAAATGATGGAATTGCTAAGAAGAAGAAATTGTAGAAGTTTACAAATTTATCAAATCTAGAACCGTTATAACGTCCAGCATACATCCCCATAGGAATGGCGATAGAGTACATTAATAACGCTGTAAATAGTGATAAGTTAAATGTATTAAAAATTCTTTCTCCTAAAAGAGTTCCAACAGATTTACCAGTAGTGTAACTTAGACCAAACTCTCCGTGGAAGAAGTTATTTAACCATGTTAGATACTGTTGATACCAAGGGTCATAGAAACCACTCGCTTGGCGAATTGATTCAATTTGGTCTTGAGAAATCTTTGGATTTTCTGCAAGCCCACTAAATGGATCCCCAGGCATAAGTTTCGCTAGACCAAAAACTAAGATACTAAGGATGAATAACTGTGGTATCATAACTAAAATACGTTTTAAAACTACTTTCCACACTATACTTCTCCTCCTTTCATAGCAACATAGTGCGTCTCTGTTAATTTTTTAAGTGGATAAACACGTCCATCTTTATCAAAATAATCATTGTAATGTTCATTATATTCTGCTTCAACAGCTTTTCTTACCTCTATGATCTCTTTAGCTTTATCAAGATTTGTACTTGGAATAGCTGCTATAAGACGTTTTGTATAAATATGTTGCGGATTATTATAAATATCTTCACGCGTTCCACGTTCTACAATTCGTCCACGATACATGATATAGATGTAATCACACATATGTTTAACAACACCAAGGTCATGCGAGATGAATAAATAACTGATATTAAATTCTTTTTGAATTTGTTTCATAAAGTTAAGAACTTGCGCTTGAACTGAAAGGTCAAGAGCTGATACTGGCTCATCAGCCACGATTAATCGCGGATTACACGCTATAGCTCGTGCTACTCCAATACGTTGACGTTGTCCACCTGAAAATTCAAATGGATATTTATACATAGCTTCTTCACCCATACCAACAATATTAAGAAGTTCTAAAACTTTCTTTCTTGTATCTTCTTCTGATAAGTTTTCAAAGTTATTAATAGGTTCAGAAATAATATCAATAATACGTTTCTTTGGATTTAAACTAGACATTGCATCTTGGAAAATCATTTGAACATCACGATTATATTTTATCTTATTACGAGCAGCTTTTTTTGTTACATCTTCATCTTTATAGATAATTTGCCCTGCTGTAGCTTTTTCAAGCCCTAGTATAACTTTACCAACAGTAGTTTTACCACTACCACTTTCTCCAATAAGCCCGTAAGTTTTACCAGCTTCGATATTCACATCAACACCATCAACCGCATAAACATAATCTTTTATAGTGTTAAAGAAACCACCTCGAATGGGGTAGTGAACTTTTAAATTTTCAACTTTTAACATTAAGCATCCTCCCCTTCAAACACAAAATCTTTATAACATGTACATCTTACTAGGTGGCCTTCTTCTACTTCGTGTAACGTTGGCTCTTCTTCGTGTGAATGTTCAGAAACCCAAGGAATACGGTCAGCAAAACGACAACCTTTTCTTTCTAAGTTTTTGATAGATGGCACCATTCCTTTAATTACATAAAGTTCATCATCTGAAGCCTCGTCTTCAAGCTGTGGAATACTACGTAGTAAACTACGCGTATACGGATGTCTCGGATTTTTAAAAATTTGTTCAGCAGTACCAATTTCTACTACTTCTCCTGCATAAAGAACAGCTACTCTATCTGCCATTTCAGCAACAACTCCAAGATCATGGGTAATCAAAATAATTCCCGCATGCATTTCTTCTTGAAGATTTTTAATAAGGTCTAGAATTTGAGCTTGGATAGTAACATCTAATGCTGTTGTCGGTTCATCAGCGATAAGAACGCTCGGTTTACAACTCATCGCCATTGCAATCATAACACGTTGACGCATCCCACCTGACAACTCATGTGGATATTGTTTTGCACAACGCTCTGGATTCGGGATTCCAACTTGTGTTAAAAGTTCAATAACACGCTTTTCTCTTTCTGCTGCACTAAGTCCGGTATGATAAATAAGTGCTTCCTCAATTTGCTTACCAATTCTATGTAGAGGATTAAGCGAAGATAGCGGATCTTGGAAAATCATCCCTATATCTTTTGTTCTAATTTTATTCATTTCTTCTTCAGTTAATTCTAATAAATTCTTTCCATTAAAAATAACTTCTCCAGTTGATTTAGTTAAATTTTCATTGTGAAGTCCCATAACCGTTGTTGCAAGAGTCGATTTTCCGCAACCACTCTCTCCAACGATAGCTAATACTTCATTTCTATAAAGATCTAAACTAACTTTATCCACAGCATTAAAATAATCATCTTTTATTCTGAACGCCGTTTCTAAATTCCTAATCTCTAATAACTTTTCTTTAGTCATTCGTTAAACTCCTTCCTCATAATATACATGAACAACTTACAACTTCTAAACTACATGTTTTACCTTATAATCCCAAATCAATCAGAATTATCTATAAAATATCTCTCCTATTCATAAAAACAATATACATAATATATTATAGGATTTTTAGGAAAAATGCAATAAAAAAATAGAAATCCTAGTTGAAAAACTAGAATTTTCTGACTATTTCTAGAAGAATTATATTTTCTTTATTAGAATATCAACAAAAATATTTTTTATATTTCAAGTATTTTTGTTGGAATAACAGGATCTGTATCCATAATTACAATTTTATCATTGCAAGCTATAGTTTTGTCACTCGCCACTTCGCAATCAATATCTTTATTTTTCAGCGTTATAGATGCCGCCATACGCGCAAGCTCTTTTGTATTATTTTGTTCGCTGAGATGTGCCAATAATACATTTTTCGTATTACTTCCAACTATTCTCGTTAAGTAATTTGCAGAATCTGTATTGGATAAATGCCCCTTATCAGATAATATGCGCTGTTTTGTTGGCCACGGATATGGCCCACTCAGCAAGACATTTTCCTCATGATTACTCTCATAAACTAATGTATGCGAATCTTTAACATAGTCCACCATTTTATCCGATATATACCCTGTATCTGTTAAAATGCTAACCCTTTTCCCATCCTTTTCGAAAACATAGAACTGTGGGTTTGCTGCATCGTGACTTACTCCAAAACTATTGACTACTAGCCCATTAAATATTTTACTATCTTCTTTCTCAAAATGGAATTTTAGGTCAGATTTTATCTCACCGATTTTACTCATATTATCCCACGTAAGTTTATTGGCATACACTGGAATATTATACTTACGGGCTAGAACACCAATACCTTTAATATGATCAATATGCTCATGAGTTACAAATATTGCATCAACATCCTTAATATCACGTCCTATTTGCCCAAGATTTTCAGTTATTTTTTTCCCAGTAAGACCTACATCAACAAGGCAACGGAAATTATCGTCTTCTATATAGACACTATTTCCACTGCTGCTACTAGCTAATACCGATAATTTCACATCTCTACCTCCTCGATTTTTTCATTTTTATATTATACCACTTTTTAAGTAAGTTAGGTAGTCCTAAAGTTTTAGAAAAAAGTGTCTATATACTAAACTTTTTTAAAAACTAATAATTAAACTCCACTTCTTAAAATTTATCTAAAAAATGGAGTATTTTTTAATTCAAAAGCTAATTCTTATAAAAAAGGAACACCAACTAGCGTTCCCTTTTAATATATTTTATTTTCTAAATAATAACTTGAAGAAGTTTAATTTCTGACCATATCTCAATGTAGCCGAACGATATACTTTAACACAAGCTATCGCTACAACAATTGTTGTTACTACTAAGATTCCATATGATGCCAACAACTCCGTTGTACTAACATGACTTATCGCATATCTCGTGAACATTACAAAGTATGAAGTAAGTGGGAAGTAAGATAAGATTTCTGCTAATTTTGTATCCCCTGAAGAACTCATAACATAGTAATCTACAAAGAATCCAGCTATAAATATTAACATTGGTATAGTTATTGCCCCGTTAACATCTTCTACCTTGCTAACTAATGAAGCAAATGCTGCGTACATAAACATAAACATTACAAACCCAGTTAAAGTGAAAATTAATCCTATTCCGATTACTTTGTAATCAAGATTATTAACAATAACTTTTAATCCCTCACTATACCTTTGCATATTTATCTTCATTCCAACAAACAAACCACCTATAGCCACAGCCATTTGAATTAGAACGGCTATAGATAAAGCAAATACTTTCCCTAGAATTAACGTTTTTGGATTAACTGTCACGATTAACAACTCCATCGCACGATTACTTTTTTCTTTAACAACGTTCATCGCGACAACACTACCAAATTGCATTACAGTCATATAAATAACCAATGTTAAAACATAAACAATCGCAACTTTAACACCTTGGGCTATCATATCAGAATCTCCGCTAATATTAACCATCATTGGTTTCGGAACAGCCGCTTTAACTTGATTCACCTTATCATAATCAAGACCACTTTGTTTATAAACATACTTTTCTACATTTTTTCCAAATGCTTCTTGGAAGTCACTTGAAGAACCGCTAAAAATACTACGTTTTGATAAGTATTCGTATCTTTCTTTTGTTAAGACTATTGCTTCATCAAGCTTATCCTCTTTAATATCTTTTTCTGCAGCTTCTTTAGAATCATACTTTTTAGCATCTTTTAAATTTTCTAATTGAATATTTACATCCTTCACTACATAAGCGCTACGCTCAAAATTATTATTACTTTTCCCTTTAAACAAGTTGCTATTCGCTATTGATGGTATAAAGGTTACTCCTATAGCAACTATAAAATAAACTGCCATTATAACTTTCGTTGATGTTTTCCCAAAAAATTGTTTAAGTTCAAAATTAAATACTGTGCTAAAATTTTTCATAATTATTTACCTACCTGACTTACAAAGATTTCTTCCAATGATGGTTTATAAAGTTTAAATTCTTCTACATTAAAGCTACTTCCTGATAATTTAGCAAGCAACTCTTTCTTAGCGCCTTCTTCTTTAAAATCAAGAAGTACTCCCTCTGGTACTAAGCTGTATTCTATTCCCATTGGAATAGATTTTAAATTAGCAAGCAACTCTTCTTTTTCTAAATTACTAACGCTTAAAATCATTTTCCCATGACCAAGTTGTTTTTTAATATAGTCTAAGTTTCCACTTAAAACAATTTCCCCTTGCTCCAAAATATTAATATCTTCGCAAAATGTTTCTACAACTGGCATTTGATGAGACGAGAAGATTACAAGTTTATCTTTTTTGATAAACTCTGTTATAATCTCTTTTAACTTCCCTACGTTAACTGGGTCTAAACCACTAAACGGCTCATCAAAAACTAATATATCAGGATCATTCATAACACTTTGGATAATTTGAATTTTTTGAGCGTTCCCTTTTGACAAAGTTTTCAAAGCTTGTTTATTATCTTCTAACTCAAAAAAGTCTAGCCATTTTTTTGCTTCATCTCTAGCAGCTTTTTTCGTCATACCTTTTAGCATTCCGAAGTAAGCCAACTGGTCTACCAATCCAACACCATCGTACATGCCACGTTCTTCAGGTAGATATCCGATTTTTACTTTGCTGTGGTCAAGAGGTTTTCCGTCAAGTAAGATTTCTCCTTTATCCGGCTTGAAAATATCAAGTAAAACTCTAAAACTTGTAGTCTTACCACTACCATTACGCCCCAAATATCCATTTGCTACTCCACTTTTCGCTGTGAAATTAATTCCTTTAAGAACTTTTTTATCCCCGAAGCTCTTTTCTATATTTCTAAATTCTAATATCATAGTTATTCTCCTTTTTATTTATACATTATATTTTTAAATAATTTATTTAAAATCTTTTATAATATAAACCTTTAACTCCCGTCAATATTTTTCTTACACGCTCGTCTAAGTTTTAAAAATTTTGGTATAAAAATCATTAATCCTCCCAAACCAAAGCCGCCAAGTCCACTACATAAAGCTGTAACGACCTTCCCTGCTGTCTCACCTATATAACTATCTACCCTATTCGAAAAACCTGCTAACAAAAGACCAATAATAAACATGTAAAAAAATCTAAAAACTCTATATTTGATAATTTCGTATTCAGTTTCGTCATCACTAAAAATCGGATAAGAGTTTTCATCTCCTTCTGCAAGTCTTAGAAAATATGTTAACTTAATTTTGTGAAGACGCCACCCACTAGCCTTGTAATACTCTGTTATCTCAGGCGAGAAGTTTTTATCATAGATGAACTTGTACTTTTTTGGCTTAGTATTTGTTTTTTTCATTCTTACGATTACAAAATAACAACTATCATACTCGTACCCTTCTTGACTAAGTTCTGTCATTTTTTGTTCAACCTTATCGTAACTAGTCCATATCGTTATATATTTGTACTTCGTCACCTAATCCTCTCCTTTCTCAGCTATTTTGTATTTAATATAAAAGTAAATGTTTAAAAATACTAATGCTGTTGTTCCACCACAAAACATTCCTTGAATAAATTTAAATATATGGCCTTCCATAACGCTATATTCACTCCCTAACAAAATCAATATAGTAATAAAAATACATATTAAATTTAGTTTTAACGTGAATTTTAGACGATATTTCCACATTTCTACTTCTCCTATATTATCGGTATATAAATCTACTGCATTAGACTCTCCTCTTAATATTTGCCAAAAAAAGCTATTTCTTATTAACTTCCAACCATTAGCTTGATAAAATTCTTGTTTTTCTTTTGTAAACTTTCTATCATAAACTAATTCATACCTATAGTTTTTTGGCTTTCCCTTTTCAAGTACTATAAAAAATACCAACCACTTTTTATAGTGCCACCCTTGTGAGCTATAATATTCCAATCTTTTTAAAAATTGGCTATTCTTTAATGCAAAAGCATGAACTATTTTATATTTACTCATGATATCCACCTCTTAAAAGATTATCAGCGACATTTAGTAAAAACTCCCTTTTTTCAAAGTCTTTCATCAGCACTTCATAACCCTTTTTTGTTATGTGATACTCTTTTTTAGAATTGTCTATATCCTTTTCTTCTATCCAATTCACTCCAACCATTTTCCCCAGCGTAGTATACATTGTTGCTGGCCCAATAATAATACTATTATTGGTAATCTCAGCAACTTTTTGCATTATCATATACCCATGAATAGGTTTAGTTAAAACTAATAGAGTAAAAAATATACTGTCTGTCAGCTCGCCACTTTCATAAGGACTTGCCTTCGCCATACTTTATCGCCTCCTTCTCTTGATTATAAAACATATAGGTTTAACTAGCACAAAATCTTATGCACCCTTAAATTATAAATCATAGCATATATATCCATAATTGATATATTTATCTTTGATATAATTATATATCAATCATTGATATATGTCAACAATTTTTATATATTTTCTGAATTTATCTATTTCTATACTTTTTGTAATGGGTTTATAGTTTATCTAGCAATATATTTTATTTTATGTTAGAATATGTTTATAAAATAAGTTATATAGAATAAATATATAGTTTATAAATTTTTTTACAAAGAAAGGTGATATCATGAAATCAATAAAAAAATATATTTTAATTATTGCTGTGGCACTACTTACTATAAGTCTTTCTGCTTGTGGTACTAAAGTAACAGCTGAAGAAGCTATTAATAAAGTAGCAGAAACTAACAAAAACATTAAAAACGCAGAATTTACTTCTAACGTTACTACTGAGTTTACTTCTAATAATCAAACAAGAAAAACAGAAGCTAAAGTTTCAGGTACCATGATTTCTGACCCATTAGCTCTATACGCTAAAACTGATATTACATCTCCAAGAAAAACTTCATTAGATATGTATATCAAAGATAACGTTATTTATGTTAAGAACGGCGATAGTAGCGCTTGGTTAAAGAGCTCTGATCCTAAATTACTTTCTCAATTTGAAAAGTATAAACAAATTACTAGTTCTGATAAAGTAATGGACTTTTACAAAAAACTTGGTAAAGATTTCAAAATAACTGAAGAAAATGGTAATTATGTTCTTACATATAATGGTAGCGGAGACCAATTTAAAGAGCTTATGACAGCTCTTTCGGAGTCTTCTGGAGGACAATTAAACTCTAAAGCCATTAACAATGTAGACTTTAAGAATGTTGATATTAAGTATGTTGTAACTAAAGATTTCAATATTGTTAGTGGTGAAGTGAAAATGGAAATCGCTAGCAAGAGCACATCAAATCCTGAAACATTAAAATTAATTCAAACCATTACATATGCAAAAATTAATCAAGTGAATAGTATTGATCTTCCTGAAGAAGCTAAAAACGCTAAAGAAATCAATAAAATTTCACGCTAAAATGTTTAATAATTAACTCTGAAAATAAAATTATTTTCAGAGTTATTATTTTTACTTAATAAAAGATATATTATTTATAGTAGCTTCTAATATAAAATATTGACTCATCTAGTAATACATTTTATTTTATGTTAAAATATGTGTATAAAATAAATAATATAAAATAAATATCTAAATTTAATTTATACATTATTTTATGGAGAAAGGTGATATCATGAAATCAATAAAAAAATATATTTTAATTATTACTATGGCATTACTTACTATAACTCTTTCTGCCTGTAGTAAAGTAACACCAGAACAAGCTCTTAATAAAGTAGCAGAAGCTAGTAAAAACATTAAAAATACAGAGTTTTCAGTTATTGTTAGTACTGAATCTACTTCTGGTGACAAAACGAGAAAAATAGAAGCTAAAATAACAGGTGCTGTAATTAATGAACCTCTTGCTATACATGCTAATACTGAAATCAAATCTACAAGAACAACTTCGTTAGATATGTATATCAAAGATAATGTTCTTTATGCCAAAAACGATGGAAGAGAGCCGTGGTTAAAAACCTCAGACTCTAAATTCCTTTCAAGATTCGAAAGTTATAAACAGATTACTAATTCTGAGAAAGCAATGGAATTTTACAAAAAAAATGCTAAAGATTTTAAAATGACTGAAGAAAATGGTAATTATGTTCTTACATATAGTGGTAATGGAGATCAATTTAAAGACCTTATGAATTCTCTTATTGAGTCTTCTGGTGGACAATTAAATGCAAAAGCTTTTAATGACATAGAATTCAAAAACGTTAATATCAAACTTGTTGTAAGTAAAGATTTCAACCCTGTTAGCAATGAAGTAACAATGGAAATCGCTAAAAAGAATTCATCAACACCTACATCATTGAAATTAGTTCAAAGTGTTACTTATTCAAAAATCAATCAAGTAAATAGTATTGATCTGCCTGAAGCAACTAAAAATGCTAAGGAAATCAAAAAAACATCATAACAATTAATTTAATAATAGCCCTAGAATTAACCTTACTTCTAGAGCTATTATTTTTTACTTAAATACTGTACAATAATATATATACTTTGTATATCTATTATCATAAAAATATAAGTTTATCTAGTAATATATTTTATTTTATGTTAAGATTATGAATATAAAATAACTAATTTTACAGAGAAAGGTGATTTCATGAAATCAATAAAAAAATATATTTTAATTATTGCTGCGGCATTACTTACTGTGACTCTTTCTGCTTGTAAAAACGTAACAGCTGAAGAAGCTATTAACAAGTCAGCAGAGATAAGCAAAAACATTAAAAATACAGAATTTAAATCCTTTACTACTTCTGAATATATTACCGGTAAAGATCCGCATAAAAAAGAAGCTACTATTACGGGAACTATTATTAATGAGCCATTTTCTATACACGCTTCTGTCGAAGCTAAGGCTGACAAACCAACTTCATTTGAATTATATATCCAAGGTAAAGCCCTTTATGAAAAAGTAGGAAGTGAACCTTGGAAAAAAGACTTATATTCTAGCTATCTATTTGAGAGGTATCAAAATATTTCTAAAACCGAAAAAAGAATGGAATTTTATAAAAAAGTCGCTAAAGATTTCAAACTAGTTAAAGAGAATGATACTTATGTTCTTACATATAGTGGTAGCGGCGATCAATTTTCTGATTTTGCAACTTCTCTTGTTGAGGTTTCCGCTAGACAGTTAAACCCTTATTCAGTTAAAGATGTAGAGTTTAAAAGCGTTAATATTAAGTATGTTATCTCTAAAGATTTCACCCCTATTAGCAACGAAGTGACAATGGAGGTTGTTAGTAAAATAATACCAAAAGCTAAAACTTTGAAAATAACACAAAAAATTACTTATTCTAATGTGAATAAAGTAAATAGCATTGATCTCCCTGAAGAAGTTAAAAATGCTAAGGGTAAATTTGAAATACAACTCTAAAATTATTTAATCCCCTCTGAAAATAGAAGTATTTTCAGAGGGGAAATTTCTTCTTAAGAGTAGCTTTAACCTATCATTCACTGTATTAATTATATATACTTAGCGTATAAATATTAATTTATCTAGTAATATATTTTGTTTTATGTTAGAATATGGATATCAATTTAATTTTTAAATTACTTTATAAGGAAAGGTGATATCATGAAATCAATAAGAAAATATCTTTTAATTGTTGCTGCAGTATTACTTACTATAACTCTTTCTGCTTGTGGTACTAAAGTAACTGCTGAAGAAGCTATCAATAAAACTAACGAGGCATCTAAAAATCTGAAAAATACAGAATTTGTCTCTTCTAACATTTCTGAGATAATTGTAGGAGATCAAACTCAAAAAATAGAAAACAAAGTGTCAGGATCTCTAATCTTGGAACCATTCACTATGCATGCTACTACTGAGATTAAAGCTCAAGATAAAACTCAAACGTTAGAAATGTACATCAAAGACAATGTTGCATATGCAAAAGCTACCGGACAAGATACTTGGGTAAAAAGTTCTAATAATAATATAACTGCTCAATTTGAAAATCTTAAAAAACTTGCTAACTCTGAACAAGTTATGGAGTTCTACAAAAAAATTGCTAAAGATTTTAAAATAGCTGAAGAAAAAGGCAACTATGTTCTTACATATAGCGGTAACGGTGATCAGTTCAAAGAGCTTATAGTTGCTATTGCTAACTCTTCTGGTGGACAAGTGGTAAATGCCAATGCATTTAACAACGTAGATTTCAAAAACGTTACTATCAAACTTGTTGTAAGTAAAGATTTTATACCTATCAGCAATGAAACAACGATGGAAATCGCCACTAAGAATGCAGCGAACCCTACTACAATGAAAATAACTCAAAATACTAGTTATTCAAATGTAAATAAAGTAACTAGCATCGATCTTCCTGAAGCAGCTAAAAACGCTAATGAAATCGGTAGAAACTAAAAATTAACAATTAAATATTTAATACTTAACTCTGGAAACAATTCTATTTCCAGAGTTATTATTTTGCTCTCAGCTTACAGCTAAACCCCTATATAAAACGCTATTTCAGGCGTTTAGAAGCTTTTGTTATCTGTTCTCTTCCCACCACATTATTTCAAAATTTACTCCTTTTTTTAAAACAAATAAATATCAAATCAATTTACATAAACCTTTTCATTTAGTATAATAATGTAGATAATATACTAGGAGGTTTGTTTTTTATAGTTATAGCGCCCGAACTAAGTTCTAACGATTAAACCGAGCTTAGTTGACGAGGGAAAAAGTTATCGAAAATTCGGCGGATGCTTTTTCGGAATTTAAGAGTTTCGTTAAATAATGTACAAATGGGGTACACCTTTATATTTTTAGGAACAAAGTGACGTGAAAATATTTAGGTGTAGCGTATGCAACTGCAACTTAGTTTTTTAGAAACGAAGTGACGTAGAAAACTTTAGTTGCAACTGCTGGGGGTTTTCTCTAGAAATAAAATTAAATATTTTAAAAATAGCTTTTTATCTAAGTTTTCTTTTCGAAAAAAGTAATTTTCTTATAAATATTTAATATTAAATTTAAAAACTCACCCCACAAAATCATTATTATCTCTTAATTTTTAAGATTGTTACTAATTATCATTGCAGGAAATAGTCTATACTTTTAGACTGTTGTAAAGTTTTTGCTGTTTATCTTTTGAATTTTGTTAAGATTTCGCAAAACACTTTTAACTTTTTATTAAGTTTACCTTGTAAAATCAGTAATTATATCTTTTAAATCAATTATTAAAGAAAAAAGCGAGGAATTTTTTATATGTGTGGTATTGTAGGATTTGTTGGAGAAACAAATGGAGTTAAATTTTTGATTGATGGCCTTAGCAGCCTTGAATATCGTGGTTATGATTCAGCGGGAATTGCTGGGGTTGTTGATGGGGAAGCAAAAGTTACTAAAGCAGTAGGTCGTATTAAAAACCTAGAAGCTCTTATTCCAGATGATCTTCACATTGAACTTGGAATTGGTCATACACGTTGGGCTACTCACGGTGGAGTTAACGTTACTAACTCACATCCTCATCAAAGCTTTAACAAACGCTTTGTTCTAGTTCACAACGGTGTTATCGAAAACTTCCAAGAATTAAAAGATAGATTCTTCAAAGGAGTAGACCTTGTTTCTGAAACTGATACTGAAGTTATCGTTCAACTTATTCAAGTTTATAGCGATCGTGGAATGAGTACTAAAGAAGCATTCAAAAAAGCAGTATCAAAATTACAAGGTTCTTATGCACTTTGTTTAATCGATACTAAAGAATCTGATACTTTGTATGTGGCAAAAAATAAAAGTCCATTATTAATCGGACTTGGAGATGGAAAGAAAAATTTTGTCGGAAGTGACGCTCTTGCGATGATTAAATACACTAACGACTTTTTAGAAATTAACGACGGAGAAATAGTTATTGTTAAAAAAGATAGCGTAACTATTGAAGATAAAGATGGGAATGTAATAAATCGCGACAGCTTCTCTACTAATCTAAACGCTGGGGAAATCGACAAAGGTATCCATGAACACTACATGATTAAAGAAATCAATGAACAAGTAGGGGCTATGCGTAATATTATTTCTCACTACTTTGATGGGCACAACGTTAATATAGACGATGATATTATTAATAATGTAAAAGAAGCTGATAGACTTTACATTATCGGTTGTGGAACAAGTTATAATGCTGGTTTAGTGGGGCGTGCTTATTTTGAAAGATGGGCAGGTATTCCTGCAGAAGTGCATCTTGCATCAGAATTTGCATACAATGTGCCGCTTCTTTCTAAAAAACCTATGTTTATCTTCCTATCACAATCAGGTGAAACTGCCGACCTTCGTGCAGTATTAACGAAATTACGAAGTGTAAACTCTGACTATAAGTTTTTAGTATTAACTAATGTGGATGCTTCTACATTAGCTCGTGAATGTGATTATACATTACTACTTCATGCAGGTGTTGAGATTGCCGTAGCATCTACAAAAGCATACACAGCACAAATCGCTACACTTAGTATTTTAGCTTATGAAGTAGCACGTCAACTTAACAAACAACCAAAATTCGATATCGAACAAGAACTATCGGTAATCACATCAGCTATTGAATCTATTTTAGACGATACTAAAACTATTAAAGATTTAGCAAAAGATTTATTTACAGAACGTAATGCATTCTATATCGGACGAGGAACTGATTATTACAGCGCTTGTGAAGCAGCATTAAAATTGAAGGAAGTTTCTTACATTCAAACTGAAGGCTTTGCCGGTGGAGAATTAAAACACGGAACAATTGCTCTTATTGAAGAAAAAACTCCAGTAGTTGCGCTTATTACTAATACAAAATTAGACCTTAATACTCGTAGCAACGTCAGTGAAGTAGCCAGTCGTGGAGCTAACACGCTAATAATCACATTAGAAAAATTAGCGCGCAAAGGTGATTACGCTATCCCTAATGTTAACGAAGATCTTGCTCCTATCGCAAGTATCGTCGTAACTCAACTATTTGCATATTACGCAGCTGTATCACGCGGATTAGACGTCGATAAACCTCGTAACCTAGCAAAAAGTGTTACAGTAGAATAAATAACAAAACCCAGAACTTCTAAAAATTAGTAGTTCTGGTTTTTTTCATATTCTCTTAATATACGAGTAATTATTTTTATAATATCTAGCTAAACCATTGTTTATTTCTAGTAATTTTTTGAAAAGCTTTTTCCTTTACATTTATATGAGAGCGGTTTATAATAAAACTATAAAATTTAATTATCTTCGGGGCAGGGTGAAATTCCCGACCGGCGGTTATAGTCCGCGAGCAAAAGCTGATTTGGTGAAATTCCAAAACCGACAGTACAGTCTGGATGATAGAAGATACGGAAAACATATTTTATTAATTGTAGATCACAAAAATTATTTCGATATACCTAACCCACTAGCCTGCTAGTCTATTTATCAAATTATCGTTCTCTACACTCTATAAAATATCCATACCTTTATGTCCCGCTTTAAATGTTTTAAAGTGGTGTTTTTATTTTAAATTAAAAAGCCAGTAGGTCTTACTTTCTAAAGTACTAACTTAGCTAAAAATTTAAAAATATCAACACCATTCACAACGTTATTGCGGTTATTTTTACGCCTTTTGAAGATGGAAAGAGGACAATATGTATAAAAAAAATACTCATTCACTTGTTTTAAGTGGGCTACTTGCCGTTATTGCACTACTTCTATCTTTTTTTAGTTTTGCTGTGCCATTTCTGCCACCATTTCTAAAATTTGATTTTACTTTTATTCCGCTATTTATGGCGTTGCTATTGATGAACTACAAACACGCTATCTTAGTATCTCTGTTAAAAAACTTTTTACACATTGTACTAATCTCGCACGAGCCTGTGGGATCTATCGCCAATATCGTTGTGGAGTTTATCTTCCTTAGCATTATCGTTTTATTTTATAAAAAAGGTATGCTAAAAATTATTATCGGCGGAGTTCTAGCAACAATCACCATGACTATCTTTATGGCTCTGCTTAATTACTTTGTATTCCTACCTGCTTATGGTTATATTATGGATTTAACAGATATAGTAAAAAATGTAAAAGTCATCGTTACCGCAGGAATTATTCCTTTCAACCTTCTTAAAGGGGTATTGGTTACAGTTTTATTCTTTGTAACACTTCGAGTATACAAACGTATTCCAAGCACTATTACAAGCAAATTCGCTTAAACTATAAATATCTATACCACTAAAAAAATTTCTAAGATTAATATGAAAAATTAATCTTGTAGAAATCGTTATATAATCAGCGGTATAGATATTTTTTTCTTATTTCCAATTTTAGTATCCTCCTCTTCTTTTTTTAGATATTTTTAATCTTATTAGAAAAAAATTTTTAAAAAAAATATATTTTAAAAGTTTTT
>ERZ772927.93-NODE-93-length-68463-cov-339.232_pt1 | contig 68463 bp, 59 predicted proteins | sample MGYA00512115_ERZ772927 | MGnify/ENA primary metagenome ERZ772927 (study PRJEB29015, sample SAMEA2737924) | human oral metagenome | biome: human oral; feature: human-associated habitat; material: dental | place: China | collected 2013 ... | reverse complement strand
AGTCCAAGCAGCGCGACCCGCATGAGGTCGAGGCCGCCATGCTGCTCGACCCCGATGCTCGCCTGGGCTCCGACGGCGTCTACCACGCGGGGGAGTAATCACCTCACCTCAGCGCTCACAGGACCGGTTTCACGGCTAATGGGTTCCATTTCCGTGGAACCGGTCCTGTGCGTGCACACAGTCTCGCCAAAGGGAATTCCTCAATGATTTGTAAGTCTTTCTTTTCCGGAGTTCGGTGATGGCGGAACCACAGCTTCCAGATACTCCGCAGACTCCCCCCGGTTCCGCTGTTCTGTCAGTGGGTACGGACCTGGTGCACATTCCGGGTTTCTCCGCCCAGCTCGAACAGCCCGGCAGCGTCTTCGCACAACGCGCCTTCACGGCACGCGAGCGCCGAGAGGCCCGAAACCGTTCGGAGGAGAGGGGAACCAACCCGGCCCAGCACCTGGCAGCGCGGTGGGCGGCCAAGGAGTCCTTCATCAAGGCCTGGAGCCAGGCACACGTTCTGTGCGCAAAAAGTCGCGGGACGAGCACTTCTCCGGTTATCCTGGCCGAGGACGTCGACTGGCGTGAGATCGAGGTGGTCACCGATCGGTGGGGCCGGCCTTCTTTGCGCCTGAGCGGCACCGTTGCCCACGCTGTTGAGCGCAGCCTCGGAGAGGAGGTATCAACCCCAGGGTGTTGGCCGGTTTCCATGAGCCATGACGGTGACTACGCCGCGGCCATCGTCCTTCACGTGCGTTGAGTCGTGCCCACACAGAAGGACCGGTGAGGAAACCTTGACCATGATCCAGTGAGCGGTCACTGCTGCCCGTCATGTCATGTCACGTACGGATTTGCACATCATCCGTAGTACTTGTCCATCGCTCATGGTCGCGCCATCAGGAACATCAACGACGAGCCGCGATATGCCGCGCACGCCGATCCGGATCACTCACGAGACTCCAGGAGTCCCTTCTCCAACGGCTGCAGCGGTATGTCTCCCCTCTGACTGACGTGAGGACATATAGATGACTGCCACTACCTATCAAGCCATCGCGATGATCGTCTACTTCGTGGCCATGCTCGCCATCGGGGGCTGGGCCTATCTGCGAACGGACAACTTCGACGACTACATGCTCGCCGACCGCGACCTCAATCCTTGGGTGGCGGCACTGTCGGCGGGAGCCTCGGACATGTCGGGGTGGCTGCTGATGGGCCTGCCGGGAACCCTGTACGTCAGTGGACTGGTCGAGGGATGGATCGCCGTCGGACTGACGGTCGGAGCCCTGGCCAACTGGCTGCTGGTGGCCCCGCGTCTGCGCGCCTACACCGAGGTCGCCAACAACTCGATCACCGTTCCCAGCTTCCTGGACAACCGACTCCACGACACGCATCGGTTGCTGCGCTGGTCCAGTGGCCTCATCATTCTGGTCTACTTCACCTTCTACGTCTCCTCCGGCATGGTCGCCGGCGGCCGTTTCTTCGAGTCCTCCTTCGGAATGGACTATCGCCTCGGTATGGTCATCGTCGCCGCCATCACCGTGGTCTACACGCTGATCGGCGGGTTCCTGGCCGTGTCCTACACCGACTTCGTCCAGGGAGTCATGATGGTGACCGCCCTGATCATGGTGCCCGTCGCGGGTGTCATTCGGCTCGGGGGACTGTCCAACCTGACCAAGGCCATCGCCGAGGTCGACCCTCACTACTGGGTCATCTGGGGGCCGACGACGACGCTGCTCGGAGTCATCTCGGCACTGGCCTGGGGGCTGGGCTACTTCGGTCAGCCGCACATCATCGTCCGGTTCATGGCCATCCGCAGCCCCAGGGAGGCCGTGGCCGGAGGCACCATCGGAATCGGCTGGATGCTCTTCGCCGTGCTCGGTGCAGCCGGCACCGCGATCGTGGGCGTGGCCACCTACCAACACGACAAGAAGCAGCTGGCCGACCCGGAGACCGTCTTCATCACTCTGGGCAAGCTGCTCTTCCACCCGTTGGTCGCCGGATTCATGCTGGCTGCCATTCTGGCCGCCATCATGTCGACGATCTCCTCCCAGCTGCTCGTGACCTCCTCGGCGCTCATCGAGGACCTGTACGGCTCCTTCGCCCGCACCCGGGAGGAGAAGATCAGCGGCAACCGCATGGTGCTCTACTCACGCATGGCGGTGTTCGCCATCGCCTTGGTCGCGGCGGTCATGGCCTGGAACCCCAGTAAGACGATCCTCGACCTCGTGGCCTTCGCCTGGGCCGGCTTCGGCGCCTCCTTCGGCCCCACCATTCTGCTGTCGCTGTACTGGAAGCGCTTGAGCGCCATGGGTGCCTTCGCCGGAATGATCACCGGGGCCGTCGTCGTCATGATCTGGGGGAACGTCTCCGGTGGCCCGGGCGGCATCTTCGACCTCTACGAGATCGTGCCCGGATTCCTTGGCAACCTGGCTGTGGCCGTGGCCGTATCTCGGATGAGTCAGCCCTCGAAGGAGATCTCCGCGGAGTTCGACGCCGCTGTCGCGGCCTCACGGGCATAGCCGGTCTGGGTAGTCGGACAGTACCGCAACCATGAGGATCGTCATCGCACCCGACTCCTTCAAGGAGTCCATGACCGCCGTACAGGCCGCTCGGGCCATGGCGGTCGGGGTGCGCGACGCCCTGCCCACCACATGCGTGGTTGATCAGGTCCCCGTCTCCGACGGCGGAGAGGGTTTCGCCGAGGCCGTCACAGCCGCCTGGGGCGCCTCGTGGCAAGAGGTGACCACGGTTGACGCCCTGGGCCGGCCCCGGATGGCGGGCTTCGGACTCGACGGCAATCGGGCCGTTGTCGACCTGGCCTCCAGCGTGGGACTGGAGCACATCGCGCCGGGAGAGCGGGACGTCATGCGCTCCTCGACCATTGGGCTGGGACATGTCATCGCGGCCGCAGTAGACGCCGGCGCCCGCTCACTGCTCATCGGTCTGGGTGGGTCGGCCTCCAACGACCTGGGCCTGGGGATGCTCGTGGCGCTGGGCGCCCGCTGCCTGGACGAGCGGGGAGGTGAGGTGGAACCGGTACCCGCCGAGTTCTCCCGCATCCGGCGGATCGAGGTCGGGCCGGCTCGCCGTCGCCTCGAGGGCGTGAGCATCACGGTGGCCGGTGACGTGACGAATCCACTCACGGGTCCCCACGGCGCGGCAGCCGTCTTCGGACCGCAGAAGGGACTGTTCGGGCCTGCGATCACGTGGGTTGATGGCGAGGTGACGCGCCTGGCCGCGGTCCTCGGCCTGAGCCACTGGGCCTGCCGCCCAGGCGCCGGGGCGGCAGGCGGCACCGCCTTCGCACTGGCTGCTGTTCTCGGGGCGGAGCTTGCCACCGGCATCGATCACCTGGCTCGCGTCGTCGGACTGCGTGAGCGGCTGGAAGAGGCCGACCTGCTGCTGACAGGGGAGGGGGCCGTCGATGGGCAGTCCCTGGACGGCAAGGCGGTCAGCGGAGTGCTCCGCCTGGCCTGCGAGTGCGGGGTGCCATCCATCGTCTTCGCCGGACGGGTCGGGATTGATGCCGCGACACAACAGCGTCTGAGTGATCTGGGAGCCCAGCGCATCATCCAGATCTCCGATCCTTCCGAGGCACTGGAGACGTCTCTTAGACGGGGCCCGGAACATCTGCGCCGGGCGGTTGCGGACGCTGTGGGTCACTGTTCCGCTGATGGTGACCAGCTCGAGCCGCGCTCTGAATGACATCCCGTGAGCACGCTCAGCCATGAAGAGGTCCCGGGTACCGTCGTGGGACGGTTGCGTTGTATCCTTACCGCCAGCAACGTGCTCCGGGGTCGGTGAAAGTCCGAACCGGCGGTCACAGTCCGCGACCCGCTCGCACCACAGCTGCCTGAGGCGGCCAAGGGTGCGGCGGCTGAGCCGGTGGAATCCCGGCACCGACGGTGAAAGTCCGGAGGGGAGGATGCGCGTGGCGCTCGGCGGGGAGACCCGCAGCTCGAGACAACGTCTCGAGCTCACGGACAGCCGTGAGCTCGCAGAGTGGTGAACCGAGCGAGCGCCCAGCACGTGTGTGCGCCGACCGACGGCGTGCAGGCGGACCCCGGTGCAGCCGGGAGCGCTCGTTCCCGGAAGGACCCGGGAGGACACCGTCGTGTACAGCCCCAGCCCCGTCAGCAAGGCCGCGCGCTTCCACGCTTCCCCCGCCGAGCCGCCCAGTGACGTTCCGGAGCCGTCGACGTCCTCGGCCTCGTCGATGACCTCCCCGTCAGAGTCGTTCTCAGAGTCGCTGCCCAGACCTTCGGATCGTCGTCGGCGTCGCATCCGCGCTGCTGAGCGGAGCGGGCCATTTCCCGCTGTCGTCCTGGGAACGGCACTGCTCATCATCTGGCAGCTCGTCGCCGGATCGGGCGCCGTCCCCGAGATCTTCCTACCCAGCCCCTGGGCGGTCGTCACCCGCCTGTGGCTGAACCTCACTCAGGCCGGGCTGGGGTGGAGAGCCTGGATCACGCTGCGTGAGGCCCTCCTCGGCTGTCTCCTGGCCGCCGTGTTCGCTCTGCCCCTGGCCTGGGCCCTGTACCGCTGGCGGCTGTTCTCCCGAACCGTCCTGCCCTATGTCGCTGCGAGTCAGGCGGTTCCCGGCGTTGCCGTCGCGCCCCTCATGGTTCTGTGGATCGGTTACGGAGCTCTTCCCATCGTGGTCCTGTGCGCCTTCATGGTCTTCTTCCCCATCACCATCACGGTGCTCCTGGGGCTGCGCAGTCTGGACGCCGACGTCATGGACGCCGCCCGGCTCGACGGCGCTCATGGCCTGAGCATGCTCATCCACATGGAGCTTCCGATGGCCCTGCCGGCCATCTACACCGGGTTGCGTACCGGTTTCACCCTGTCAGTGACCGGTGCGGTCGTCGGCGAGCTCATCATGGGCGGCGAGGGCCTGGGGACCGTGCTCTCCACGCAGCAGAGCCGGGGCGACACCACCGGCGTATTCGCCACCATCACGCTCCTGTGCGTGCTGGCCACATCCATCCACTGGGTGCTCCACGAGCTCGAGCGACGCAGCCGCACCGTGGATGCCCTACGAGGCCGACGCGCCACCTGAGCCCTGCGCGTCCCCGCCTCTCACCCCTCCGACACAAGGAAACTCCTCATGATGGCTATCTCTCACCACATCGTCTCCCAGTCATTCCTCTCGCGTCGCCGGCTGTTGGCAGGGGGCCTGGCGCTCACCGGCGCCGGAGCACTTGCCGCCTGCTCCTCGGGGACCGCCAGCCGCGCGGCGTCGGCCTCGGCGGCCGGAGGCGCACTGACCATCGGCCTGACCTACACGCCGAACATCCAGTTCGCCCCCTTCTACATGGCTAAGAAGGACGGGACATACGCCGCGAACGTGACGCTGCACCACCACGGGGCGCAGGACGGCCTCTTCGACGCCCTCCAGAGCGGCCAGGAGCAGCTCGTCATCGCCGGCGCCGACGAGGCGGTGGTGGCCACCTCCAACGGCTCCGACCTCGTCATCGTGGGCGGCTGCTACCAGTCCTACCCGGCTTGCCTCATCGTCCCGGAGAACTCCTCGATCAAGGCCCCCGCGGACCTCAAGGGCAAGACCGTCGGCACTCCAGGCCGCAAGGGGGAGACCTGGTACGCCCTCCAGCTGGCCATGTCCGCGGCCTCCCTGACCGAGTCCGACCTGACGATCCAGGACATCGGCTACACCCAGCAGGCGGCGCTCGTCGGCGGCAAGGTCGACGCCGTCATCGGCTTCTCCAACAACGACGCGATCCAGATCCGCCAGGCCGGTACCCCCGTGCGTACCATCCAGGTCGCCGACCGGATCCCCCTCGTGGGCGTCTCGCTGGTGACAACCCGATCCCTGCTGGACTCCCGTCGCCAGGACCTCGAGACCGCCGTCAAGGCCTCGATCAAGGGCATGACCGCCTTCGTCAAGGACCCCGACGCGGCGGTCGAGGCCACCAAGGAACACATGGACGACCTCAAGGTGGATCAGACGCAGGCGAAGCGCGCCCGCGAGGTCGCCGTGGCCACCGGCAAGCTGGTCAACGGCGACGGCAGCCACCCCATTGGTTCGGTGCGGGTCGACGACGTCGCCGCCATGATCGAGTTCCTCACCTCCCACAAGCTCCTGGGCGACAAGAAGACGCCCAAGGCCGCCGAGGTGTGCGTTCCCCTGGGGCAGTAAGTACACGGGTGTCAGGGGCGCGCCGGTCGCGTCGTCATTCCTCCGGCGGGGAGTCTGGTGTCGGATCCTGCTCGCCGTCGTGGTGCTCGTAGTGAGCCATGCCCAGCTCGCGGTGCGCGATGCGCCGTAGCGCAAGAAGTACCGGCTCGTAGACCACGGTCCCCAGGACCGCCTGCCTCACCGAGTCCTCGCGCGACTGCCAAGGGACACGCTCGATATCGGCGCGAGCAGTTCGCCGTGCGGCCTCGACGTAAACGGCCAGCTGCTCCGAGTTCATGGCCATGCCGATCTCCTCAGCGAAAGCCAGGGCCACGTCGAGGTGCCTGACCGCAGGATGCTCGGGGGAGCAGGGCAGGCCGAACTGCTCCAGTACCACACGCGCCTTGCCCGCCCTCGACTCCTCGTGCTGGTGAGGGGCTGGGATCGCCTCGGTCGCGAACTTCATCGCCTCCCACGGCTCCTGATCCGGTTGATTGATCACGTCGATGACATCACGCACCTGCTCAATGGATGCGCCTAAGACGTGCATGAGTCCCCGAATGAGGCGCAGCCTCTCCAGGTGCTGAGTCCCGTAGTCAGACTGCCTCGCGTTAACGGGTGTACCGGCGGGCAGGAGGCCTTCGCGGATGTAGTACTTGATCGTCGCCACCGGGGTCCCGGACTCCTTGGCGAGCTCCGAGATACGCATGGTCCTCCTTCTCCAGCGGCGTCGCCGGGCCGTCGTGCGATATCACCCAGGCCCGAGCATACGAGCGCCCACGGTCCCCAAGGCTCACGCGCGCCGATGCGAAGGCCTGAAGGGAAACAGCTCGACCACCTGAGACGGCAGAACGGCGGCGACGTCTCCCGTGACCTGGTTGGCAGGGAGCGTTGGATTGACATATAGATAGCGACGGTATCTACTTAGATCGATACTTTCACTATCTAGTTAGGAGTCGTCTTGTCCACCCAGACCACACATCGTTCGCTCGGCGAGCCTTCCCCCACCTCGCCAACCACCGGAACCGGGGACCATCATCGAATCCCTCCTGCGTGGGTCATGCTTGCAATCGCCCTTCCCACCCTGATGACGTCACTGGACTCACTGGTGGTCACGATCGCGCTTCCGCAGATTCACCGGGACCTGGGGGCCTCGGTCACCGAGCTGCAATGGTTCGTCAATGCCTACACGCTCACTTATGCCACCTTGATCCTGCCAACCGCAGCACTGGGGGACCGGATCGGGCGCCGCAAGCTCTTCCTGTGGGCGGTGTTCCTGTTCACCTCAGCCTCAGCTCTGGCAGCACTGGCCTCCACACCCTTGGCACTCATCTCCGCCCGGGTGGTCCAAGGTGCCAGCGGGGCGGCCATTGGCTCACTGTCCCTGGCGCTCCTGGCCGACGCCGTTCCCCCGCACCTGCGAGAGCTCGCCATCGGTGTGTGGGGCAGCGTCAATGGCCTGGGTGTTGCCGCCGGCCCCATCGTCGGAGGCGCCGTCGTTGAGGATCTGCACTGGAGCTTCATCTTCTGGATTAATCTCCCAGTGGGCGCCCTGTCCCTGTCACTGGGATGGTGGAGTCTTCGCAACGTCGTCACCGTAGGCAGGTCTGGGGCTCGGTCAACCGACCTCGCGGGACTGGCGATGGCGGCGACCTTCGTCTTCCCGTTGACCTGGGCACTGGTGGAGGGCAGCAGCCGCGGCTGGACCAGCCCCCTGGTTCTTGGATGCTTAACTCTGGCACTGGCCTCACTGGCCGGCTTCATCTGGCGGGAGCGCACCGCTCGTAGTGCTTTTGTGCCAGCGCGCCTGTTCCGCGACCGGAGCTTCGACCTAGTCAACACCGTAGCGATGCTCTTCTCCGCAGGGATCTTCGGATCAGTGTTCCTCGTCAGTCAGTATCTTCAGATCGGGATGGGCTTTGGCCCACTGGAGTCGGGACTGCGCGCAGCACCATGGACCATGGTTCCCATGGTGGTGGCCCCGGTAGCGGGAGTGCTCGTCAAGCGCTACGGGCCAAGAGCGGTGCTACTGATCGGTATGGTGCTGCAGACGGCGGCAGTAGGGTGCTTCGTGCTCCTGGCGCACACGAGCAGCGGTTACGGCCCCTACGTCCTGCCCATGCTCATCGCAGGTACTGGCATGGGGCTGACCTTCTCCCCGTTGGCAACCGCAGTCCTAGAGGGGATCGCGTCTCAGGACCGTGCCATCGTCTCGGGGGTCAATCAAACGGCTCGTCAGCTGGGGACGGCCACAGGCATCGCGCTGTGCACCGCCCTTTTCACCGCCTTCGGCGCTTACGCCCCTGGTGAGAGATTCACCGCCGGACTCGTCCCAGCGCTGGGCGCCTGCACGGTTTTGCTGGTAGCGGCCACAGCACTTGTCATTGCCATGCCTCGCGGCTATCTACAGCCGGCAGGCCAGCAGTGAGGAGACGAGGATGGCGCGCGCCCCGACCTCGTAGAGCTCGTCCATGACCCGGTTCATGTCCGCCCGTGGGACCATGGCGCGCACCGCCACCCAGTCGGGGTTCTGCAGCGGGGAGACGGTGGGGGACTCGATGCCCGGGGTGAGTGCCGCCGCCAGGTGCAGCTTGTTCATGGGGATGTCGTAGTCGATGAGCACGTAAGCGCGGGCGCGCAGTACCCCCTCCAGACGCCGTACGAGCGTGGCCAGTCCGGGCTCTCCGCGGAACTGCTCGGTGGTGATCAGTACCGCCTCGCTGATGAGGATCGGGTCTCCGAAGGTCTCCAGTCCGGCCGCCCGCAGCGTTGTGCCGGTCTCGACGACGTCGGCGATGAGGTCGGCCACGCCCAGCTGGACGGAGGACTCCACGGCGCCGTCGAGGTGAACGGTCTGGGCCTCCACACCCCGGGAGGCCAGATAGCTGCGCACCAGGACGTCATAGGAGGTGGCCACCCGGCGCCCGGCGACGTCGGCCAGGGAGCTCATCGTGCCCTTGGGGGCGGCGAAGCGGAAGGTGGAGCGGGCGAAGCCCAAGGGCAGGTGCTCGACGGCGTCGACCCCGGAGTCCAGGAGCAGGTCGCGGCCGGTGATGCCGGCGTGCACGGTGCCCTGACCGACGTAGACGGCGATGTCGCGCGGACGCAGGAAGAACAGCTCAACGTCGTTGGCCTCGTCGACGAGCACGAGCTCACGGCCCGTGCGGCGGGTGCGGTAGCCCGCCTCGGAGAGCATGGTGATGGCGGGATCGGACAGGGATCCCTTGTTCGGGACGGCGATACGCAGCACGGCGGTTCCTGATCTGTGGTGGGGGAGTCGAGTAGGAGGCGTGAGGGGGCTCGGGGACTACAGATAGCGGTAGACGTCCTGGAGGCTGTAGCCCTTGGCGAGCATCATGACCTGGGCGTGGTAGAGCAGCTGGCTGATCTCCTCGCAGGCGGCCTCATCGGACTCGTGCTCGCAGGCCATCCAGGCCTCGGCGGCCTCCTCCACGAGCTTCTTGCCGATGAAGTGGACCCCGCGGTCCAGTTCCTCCACGGTCCCGGAGCCCTCGGGGCGGGTGGCCGCCTTGTGCTGCAGCTCGTCGAAAAGGTCCTCAAAGGTCTTCATGGGCCTAGGTTATCGGAAAGCCGGTGGTCCGATGACCGACTCCGTGCCATCTCGTGACGTCTGAGGCTCCGGTAGGGGCGGGCCACCTGGACATGTGATGGCTTGTTACCCATTGTGCTGCGGGAAGGCGGCTGGACGCCCTCAGTCGTTCTGATGGCGTTCGGGATGTACTGCACGAGAGTCAAGAACCTACAGGGCAAGGTTCAGGGGTACCTCCAAGAGAGTCGGGGCGCGTGCAGTGCGCGCGCTCTGGCCATACATCTACATCCCCACCTTCGTGGAGTAGACCGATCCAAGGGGATCGGCTCGGGGGAGCGTTGGACCGGACCGCAGGGAGCCTGTACAGAAGCTCGTAGAAAATGGACAAGGGCAGCTGAAGCGAAGGCACCCGGATCCACCATAAGTACTACTCCAGTGTCGATCACGCCAGCGGCTCGGGGCTGGCACGACAAGCACTGGCTCCTTCGCCGTATGCGCGCCTGGCGTTCATCGTCAGAACTCTGCGGTTCGGGCGCGCCTCCTTGGCACGTGGTGAGGGAAGCAGCGTTCGGCAGGCTACGGGGATTCTGCCGGTTCGTGAGGAGCGTGGGGGAGTCCTGTGTCAGAGGTTTTCCACAGGGTGTCTTGAGGGGCTGGTGTGGGGGCGTTGGTGCGGGTAGTGTCAATACACCGCTTGGACGGGCAGTGCTGCCCGGCCGGGCGGGGTATGGAGTTGTTTCGGCGGCGAGGAGGCTTCCGTGATGAGTGCGTCCCTACGATCCCCCGAGCCTGTGGGTGCCCGGGAGCCGGTATCCGGCTCTGGCCAGGTTGCCGTGTCGGAGCGGGGCCCTGTCGTGCACAGGCGTCGCGGCAGGCTGGTTCTCATTGACTCTAGCGAGCCTGCGGAGCAGGTGGCTCCGAGGGGAGGGCTGGAGCAGTCAGGCGGTCGGGCGGCCGCTCCGGGGTCGGGGGTGGCCGAACGTGACCGTTGCTCCCACTCGGGCCCTGAAAGCCCGTGCAGCCCCTGCGGCACCAAAGAGCGGGCGGAGCGGGCCGTGCTGGAGGTAGGGGCGGAGCGGTCGGGTGGGCTGGTGCTGTCGTCGCGCAGGCCCCGACCCGGGGCTCGGCCCGGTTCTCGTTTCGGGTGCCGGCGGGGTGTGGCTGGTCTGGTGGTGGTGTGTGTGCTGGCGCTGGGGGCGGCGGCGTGCTCGGTGAAGGATGCCAAGGCTGAGGCCAGTGCGAGCGCCAGCGCGAGCGCGTCGGCGGCTATTGCTCGGGCTGAGAAGGGCATTGCTGATGCTAACGCCTCGGCGACCGCCTCCCGGGAAGCGGCCCTGACTCCTGAGCTGCGCGCCAAGCGCGATGCCGCCCTGGCCGAACCCGCACCGGCCAAGCCCCCGCAGCTGAACGAGGAGAGCGCCGAGGGCGCAGCAGCCAGCGTCGGCTACTTCCTCGACCTCTACCGCTACGCCTTCATGACCGGCAACACCACCGAACTCGCCGCCATGAGCGATGAACGCTGCAAGTTCTGCAAGTCCACCATCGACGACGCCAACGACATTCACAGTAAAGGAGGATGGGCCGACAAGTGGGATCAGGAAATTGTCGGCATGACTTACTACGAGAAGCTGGAAGGTTACGACTATAACAGAGTCAAGGTCATCATTAACTACGGAGCGATGGCCTCCTACTATGGCGACGGGAAAAATCCAACCACATCCGAACCAACAAATAATCAAGAGGTTAACTTCGGAGTTCGATACAATAATGGCAGATGGATGGTTGGAGCCGTTGAGGTGGTTTCGAAATGAAATTGAAAATACACAGCATTACCGCTGCAATAGTTTTGGCTCTAATTCTCACAGCCCCCTCCCTCAGAGCTGAAGGTCAGGCCGACAACACTCCCGGGACGAGACTAGGAGCAAGAAACCTCGACGGTGGCAGCGAGGCCTACGGGGAGGTGACTGAGACCGTCCCTCAGGAGGGTGCGTCGGATTCTGGTGGGTCTTCGTCTCAGGAGCATCCGTCTGTGACGGCCTCGGATCCGTCGATGTGGGAGGAGCAGTCTCACCGGGAGTGCTCGCCTGAGAAGGACGAGTACGGGCTGGATAAGTTCAAGTGCAACCTGGCCAACCTCCACCGCCCCACCCAGCCCGACCAGCCCACCGGCACCGACCCCCGCACGGTCACGATCACCACCCGCCAGGCCGCCACCCTCATCGCCTCCGGCTCGGGTATCACGCGCCAGCCTCCGGGCCCCAAGGTCATTATCTCCATGGCCTTCATCGTCTACACCAACCCCGCCCCCCGGTATCAGACCACCACGATCCTGGGCACCCCCATCGAGGTGGAGTTCACCCCCACCTCCTACACCTGGGGCTGGGGAGACGGCACCACCACAACCACCACCGACCCCGGCGCCCCCTACCCCAACCAGACCGTGACCCACCACTACCAGCACACCGCCACCGGTGTGACCACGACCCTGACCACCACCTGGACCACCCGATACCGCCCCCAAGGAGACCCCACCTGGCGGCCCATTGAGGGCACCATCACCACCACCGAGACCTCCACCCCCTACGACCTGGTGCGCGTCGTCACCTACCTCACCGACGACGCCGAAGAAGCCCAAGGCCACTAACCACACCCGCCCGACGCCTGGTGCACGCAGTCGGAGAGTAGGCCACCAGGCTCGTCCTGCGAGTGCGGTGTCACGATTGGCAACTTTTCAGGCACGCCCCAGGCCGATGACCATCGCACTCCGGCCACGTACGCCCAGGTCAGAGCCCCACAGGCCCGGACACGCCAGCCGACGGACACCCTAAAAGTCGCCAAATGTGACACCGAGGGCGCACGGCACACCGACAACACCCCCACTCAGTCCCGGATGGCGGCGCGCCGGGCACCTAGGGCCGCTGTCCCCATCGCCACTGACCCGATGAGCAGGCTGAGGCCGACGATCATCAGCCAGCGTCCCGGGAACTGGTGAGCGATACTCATCCACCCCCAGGGGGCCAGCCTCCACAGCCAGGTGGCCGCCAGGACCTCGTTACCGCCGATGAGCAGCCCCATGATGACCAGGATGATGTTGAGGACGATCGCCACGACGATCCGGGTGCTCAGAGCCACCGCCAGGCTGACGGCCGCGATCATGAAGGCAACGGCCGGCATCACCATGACCCCGTAGACCGAACCGGTCACCGCCGGCAGGTTCGGGTCGGTGCGGGTCAACGTGTCACCCAGGACTGTCATAACCCAGGAGGCGACCAGGACCGGGATGAGGAAGAACCCACTCAGCACCGCAGCTGAGGTCAGGATGGTCCCGGCACCTCGCCGGGTGATGAGCGCACGCCAGGCAGGTTGGAGACGTCCCCACACCGTAATGCCGACGAGGGCTGCGGCAACCGGCACTCCCATGAGCTCAAGGAAGCTCTGCCCGTACTCTGGTGGGTACACGGCGTGGAGGACCCCCAGGAAGGCGAGCAGCAGGACCGCCAGGACCACCCACACGATCCAGGGCAGAACGCCGGCCATCGCCAGGACGGCACTGCGCGGCCCGGGAACACGGGCCATACGGGTGGTGGGCGTGGCTCGACGAATCGGGATGCTTTGGGGTCGCGCGCCCGGGGCCTGCTCCGGTGACTGCACCGAGACGGTCTCCGACTGATCGTCAACGGCATCCCTTCCGCCAGGAAGCAGTTGGCTGAGCCGGGAAACCGACGACGCCGAGGCCCCGGCACCACCGGAAGCCCCACAGAGTACGGCCAGTCCGACGCCCGCCAGGGTCAGGCCGATCGTCAGCAGGAACCCGGGCAGGAGCGGGTAGCCCCACACCGGCGAGTCCGCCTCGAGCAGCACGCTGCTGCCGTGAACGCCCAGCAGGGGCAACGGGACCCTCGCCGTCCAGGCCCACGGGAGCATCCACCAGTCGCTCCGCTCGGCCTGGACCACGCCCGCCACGGACCAGACGAAGCCGAGGACAGGGGCGACCCCTACGGAAACAACTCGCAGCACGTGGAAGGCTGCCATGCCCCAGGCGCAGGCCCCGGTGACGACGATCCACATGTAGGTGGCGAACAGCAGGTACCGGTCCCAAGGACCCCAGCCGTTGCCGACGATCAGGGCGTGCCCCACCACCGGGGCGACCAGCGCCACCTGGCAGACCAGCGCGGACAGGCTCAGGACCACGAGGCGGGCACCCGCCACCCGGCGCGGCGCGACGGCGCGCCATGCCGTCCCACCCTGACGCCACCGCTGCTCACGCCACTGAGCCATCGCCCCGGTCAGCAGCCCCAGAGGCACCGCGAAGCCCCCGGCATACATGTGCATCCACGCCAGGGCATTGCCGTTCCACTGGAGCTCCGTGACCACTCCTGAGGAGATTGAGGCATTCGCCAGGATGATGGTGTGAACGGTGAAGATGAGAGTCGCCCCGATCACGCCCCAGGTGAAGGTGCGCCGACTGCGGGTGACCTCGGCACGCACCAGGTCCCACAGGCCTACTCTCACCTTTGCCGTCCCCTGTGCCTTCACTCGGGTCTGCGGCTGCACAACGGAACTCATGCGCGCACCCCCGTCCCGGCGGGGCGTCCGCTTCCGGTGACTGCCGCCAGGAATGCCGCCTCCATGGCCCGTTCGTCGTCGGCGTCGGCGAAGTCGGCCAGCGGCCCCTCGTAGACGAGGCGCCCGGTCGCCAGGACCCCGATGTCGTCACTCATGCGGGCGATCTCCCCGAGCTGGTGGCTGGAGACGACGACAGTGCGTCCCTCGTCAGCCAGGTTCCGCACGAGATCGCGCAGCTCGATAATGCCCTGAGGATCCAGTCCGTTCTGGGGCTCGTCGAGGATGAGGACCTCCGGGTCGGTCAGAAGTGCCATAGCCAGGGACAGGCGCACCTTCATGCCCGTGGAGAAGGAGCCGGCACGCTTTCTGCCGACTCCAGCCAGCCCGACACGCTCCAGGAGCGGGGCGATGGCCTGCGGCGAGGTACCGGTCAGACGGCAGTGGACGAGCAGGTTGCGTCGCGCGGACAGCTGGGGGAAAAGGGCGGGGCCGTTAATGGAGGCCCCCACCTGGGCCAGGCTGCGACGGGAGAAGGGAGCCCCCTGGATTTCCACACGCCCGGCGTCGGGTGTGAGCAGCCCCAGGGCGATGTTGAAGGCGGTCGACTTGCCCGCCCCGTTGAGACCGAGCAGCCCGTAGACGCGACCGGGATAGGCCGACAGGTCCAGATCGGTGAGGACCTTCTGGCGACCGAATGACTTGGAAATCCCGGCGAGCCTGAGACCGGGCGTCAGGCCGACGGCGTGGGTGGGGGAGGGGTGAGGTGATGATATTGCGGTGGCTGTCATGGTTCCATGCTCGTGCGCACCAGTACCTCAACGGATCCCCACCAGGGATACAGTCCGCATCCGCTCCCACACTCCCGTCTCCTCCCTGGGGAGGAGAGCTACCGCGGCTGGACGAGTCCCGTGGTCAGGGCGTAAATGACGAGCTCCACCCGGTTGTGGCAGCCCGTCTTACCCAGGATCGTCTTGACATGGGACTTGACCGTCGACTCGGCGACATGGAGCCGCTCACCGATACTGGCGTTACTCAACCCCTGGCACACCAAAGCGAGTACGGCGTCCTCCCGAACAGTAAGAGCCTCGTAGGGACCCGACGGCGCCCCCACAACGGGCACAGCCCCATCGATCGGTGCCGACCGGGAGGCCGACGACGGCGGGGCACCAGGTCCGGTACCTGCATCAAGATGCGCCAGAACGGTTCCGGTGACGGCCGGATCCAGCCAGGACCCTCCGCCGGCGACGACACGGATCGCCTCCAACAGCGTCGTCGGCTCGGCGTCCTTGAGGAGGAACCCGTGGGCGCCGGCACCCAGCGCCGCCAGGACGAGGTCCTCATCATCGAAGGTGGTCAGGACCAGAACCCGCAACGAGGCAGTGGCCGGTGCGGCACGCAGCTCGCGAATGGCACTGACCCCGTCCAGGACCGGCATCCGCAGATCCATGAGCACAAGGTCGGCCCCTCCGTGGGGACCGGTGGCTCGAGCGGTCAAACCCTCGACGGCCTGACGCCCGTTGACGGCCTCCAGAACCACCTCCATGTCGGGCTGTGCGGCCACGAGAGCACTGAAGGCACTGACCAGCAGCGGCTGATCGTCGACAACAGCCACCCTGATAACACCGGTCGTCCTGGTCGTCATCTGCAGTCTCCTGATCCTGTCTCGTCGGCCGTCATGGCGCTCGCGGGCAGCTCGAGCGGCGCCACCGGGAAGTCGACATCAATGGTGAAGAAGCTGTGGTCCCCGTTGTTGTGGACGCCGTGGGTCATGGTTCCGCCCACGAGCCTGAGCCGCTCCTCGAGGCCGACGAGTCCGCTGCCACCGAAGGGGGAGTGCTCTGCGACGTCGGGCACCGGGTTGGCGACGTGAAGGTGGCAGGAGTCCTGCGACAGTGTCAGGCTCAGCTCGATCTGGCCGGTTCCGTGCCTGACGGCGTTGGTGAGGGTCTCTCCTACCAGACGCACGAGGGTGAGGCGTTGTATCGCAGACCACGCCGAGTTGCACCGCTCCAGGACCTCCGGTTCGGGAAGCACTGCGCTGATCCGGCTCCCTGAGCTGCGGGTGGTCTCGATGAGGGCCGGGATGGTCCGCAGGTCCGCCAAGGGAGTGATCTCGCCGGCGTCTGAGCGCAGTACGGAGACGAGCTGGCGCACGGAGGCCAGGGAGGCATCGGCCGTGTCACGCACCGTGGTCAGGGTGCTGCGCAGCCGTTCCTCGCCTCCCAGGGCCAGGCCGGTGGCGGCCTGCACCTTGATCGTGGTGAGGCTGTGGCCCACCAGGTCGTGGAGCTCTCGGGCCAGGCTGAGGCGCTCGGCCGCAACCGCCTGGGCCGCGGCGATGCCGACGTCGAGGGCCTGGCTCTCGGCGATCCGGCGCCGGGAGGAGGCCAGCAGGTAGGTGAGTACCACGGCACCGACGAAGACCAGGCTGGAGAGTGCTCTGACCAGGAGGATGGTTCCGTCCCAGCCGGAGCCTGTCGCCGGGTCGGCGTCTGATTCGTAGGGCGGGGTGTAGGAGGCAAGGGTAACGGGGTTGACCAGGGCGCCGGCCAGAGCCAGCAGGAGTGCCGCCGTGCCCCAGCGCCGGTCGGGCTCCCAGCGGGTGACGGTGTAGAGACTGGTGATGGCCGTGGCGATGATCGGGTTGAGGCCGAGGTTGACGGGGGAGAGGACCACGAGGATCGCGTAGGCCGCCAGCAGGGCGTAGGTCGCGATGAAGGAGACACGCAGGAGACGCAACCGTCCGAACTGCGTCAGCGCCAACGCCAGACACAGGGCGAAGTCCGCAACATAGATGGCATAGCCGCCGAAGCGCAGGATGAAGGTGACCGACTCCAGTGCGAAGGCGAGGAAGACGGCCCCCAGGGCGAGATCCACGACCGGGATCGAGTAGTGTGCCCAGCGACCTCCTCGTCCCGGCACCATGCGGTGACGGGCCTGCCAGTCGTAGGCCGCTGACAGACTCGCTGTCGTCGGCAGCACCGCGCTGCGGGCCGTCGCGCCCGGTTGGCCGTCTCGATCAGCCATGTGCCGTTCCTTCGTCAAGGATCTGGCGCGCGTGGCGACCGGCCGCCGCTGCGGCGATGAAGGCGGCTGCATCCTCATCCAAACCTCGTCGCATGGTGGACAGCCTCACCCCGGTCTGCGCCTCCGCCTCCCGCAGCAGCTCCAGGAGCCCGTCGGCGGGAACCTCGACGAGTCGGTGCTGCCCGGCGCCCGGCCGGGGCGCGCACAAGGCCTCGGCCTCCTGACGCACCTGTGCCCCCAGTGGCCCCTCCAGGTCGGGGACGACGATATCGGCCCCCGCCAGTGCGACTCGTCCGTATGCCGTCATCGAGTGGTGGGACACGCCCCGGTGGCGGGCGCGGGCATCGGCCTGGGAGACACGCAGGCAGGCCACCGGGTGTCCGCCCAGCGTGGCGATGGCGTTGATCGCGTCCCCGCAGGCCACCCCGGAGAAGCCCCAGGGCGTCTCGGTGCCCAGGTTCCCGGGCCCCTGGATGACGATGGCGGCGTCGGCGTGCAGGACGTGACGGGCCGCCAGGAGCGCGTTGTGAACGCTGACCGCCTCAATGTCACCGCCCCAGGCCTGCCCGGCCGTGATGGTCCCGGTCAGCCACCCGGCCTGGCTCAGGGCGGCAACGACACGTGAGTAGGCCAGGGGCAAGGCCCCGCCGTCGGTCATGATGTAGGCGACTCGTGGCTGCTCCTGGCTGTCGGGGGAGCGCAGCCCGGCGAGCACCGCCGGCAGGCTCGAGTGCAGGTCGGCAACCACCACCGGCATCCCCTCCAGATGGAGGCTGCCGATCGGCTGGGACAGCAGGCCGTGGTGGGCCGTGCCCTGCTCGTCAACGCCGGTGACCATCACCTGGTCCGGCATGTAGCGGGCCTTGACGAGGTGCCCCTCGCGCGGAGGATCGGGGGGCAGGACGTCGAGGCGAGAGCTGACCATGGCGTGCCCGCCCGTGCCCAGGGCGCGGTCGAGGGCTGAGACCTCCAGCCTCACCCGCTCGGCGGCGCCGGGCAGCCCGGTGAGGGCCTCGTAGGCGACCGCGCGGATCCGCTGGCCGGGCAGCAGGCCGTCCGCACCATTCGGGGCTCCGACGATCTCCACGTCCAGCTCGGCGCAGGATCGCCCCGCGGGTCCCCATGCCGTCCTGGTCCCGGTCACTACGCCATCGCGCCACATCATGGCGGCAGACTATCCGGGCGCGCGCGTCACCAGCCGCAGGCCACCGGATTCTCCTAGGCTGGGGCACCGTGAGCCAGCCGACCCGTAGCACCGAGGAGCGCCTGGTGAGCCTTCTGCTCACCTTGCGCAACACCACCACCGGTCTCAGTGCCGAGGAGCTCGTGGCCAGTGTGCCGGGATACGGCTTGGCGGACCCCTCCACCAATCCGCTCTCGGCTCGCCGCAAGTTCGAGCGGGACAAGGACACGCTGCGCGAGCTCGGTATCGAGGTGACCACCACCGGGCGCCCCGAGGAGCCCCGGTACCGGGTCATCGAGGAGGACTACACCCTTCCCCCGCTGCATCTGAGCGCCGAGCAGGCCGCCTGCCTGAGCCTGGCTGCATCCGCCTGGCGCGACGGCGATCTTCCCGCCACGGCCCGGCGGGCGCTGACCAAGCTGCGCGCCGTCAGTGAGGGACCGACCGGCACCAGCTCTGCCGGCCTGCCGGTCCTCACCGCGGACCTATCCGGTGACGAGATCCCCGAGGAGCTCATCACCGCGGTCGACGAGCGCCGCCTGGTCACCTTCGACTACATCTCGGCCCGCTCAGGCAGCAACCGGGCACGGACTGTCGAGCCGCACCACCTGCGCCTGGCCGAGGGCGCCTGGTACCTCGACGCCGTCGAGCCGGCAGGCGCCCACCGCCCAGACGCCAGCAGGCAACCGGAGGAAGCGAAAGGAACCACCGTCGGGTTACTGACCTTCCGCCTGGCACGCATCGCCGGTTCAGTCACCGTCCATGGGAGCCCCGGAGCCTTCACCCGGCTTCCCGCCAAGTCGCCCAGCCGCCGGCGCGCACTGCTCGCCGCCCTACCGGGGCGGGCTCTGGGACTGCGTTTGGCCGGGGCCCACCTCGATCCGGCTCAGGCCCTGCAGGCAGAACTGCCTGCTCTGCCCGTGCACCTGGAAGGCCGTGATCTCATCGCTGTCGAGTACGAGGATCCCTTCTCCTTCGCCGGGACCGTGGCCGCTCTTGGCGATGCAGTTGTCGTTCTCGTCCCTGACTCCTTGCGCCAGGCGGTCCTGTCCCACCTGCAAGGCGCCGCCGGGCTCGCGGCGCCGGAGGGGGAGTGAGGATGGCTCGCGTATCCGCCTCCGACCAGCTCACGCGACTGCTGGCCCTGCCCGCCTGGGTCGCGGAGCACCCCGGCGTGACCGTCACGGAGGCCGCCAAGCACTTCGGCGTCACCCCGGCCGTCATTGAGCGCGACGTCAACACGCTGTGGATCTCCGGCTTGCCCGGCGGCATGCACGGGGACCTCGTGGACTTCGACGCCGCGGACTTCGAGGCCGGGCGCCTGCGCCTGTCCGAACCACTGGGGCTGGACCGCCCGGTTCGCCTCACCCGGCAGGAGGCGATCTCTCTGCTCATGGCGCTCAGGGTGCTCGCCGACCTCCTGGCCGACGACGAGGCCTCCGCACCCGTCATCGCCTCCACCCAGCAGGCGGTGACCGCCCTGCTCAGCTCTGGCGCCTCCGCCGAGGACTCCGACGCCCGCGTCGATCCGGGAACCGTCACCTCCACCGGCCCAGGCTCTGCACACGCCGGACGTTGCAGCCATGCGTCCCGCATCCTGGCCACGGTGCGCTCCGCCCTGCAGGACAGACGGCGTCTCCACCTGGTCTATGTCTCTGCCACCGACACCCTTTCGGAGCGAGACGTCGATCCCATCAAGCTGGAAAGTGATGGATCACACGTGACCCTGGTGGGCTGGTGCCTCAGCGCCCAGGCCGAGCGCAGCTTCCGCCTGGACCGGATCACGTCGGCTGAGGCGCTCGACACCCCGTCCGTGCGGCATCGCGCCTCACGCAGGACGAAGCAGGCCGCGGCCGATCACTCCGCAGGGAACAGACCTCGCGCCACGCTGGTTCTCCAACCGACGGGCCGCTGGCTCGCCGAGCAGGTCCCGTGCCTCTCCCAGGAGGAGACCGGGGACGGCAACCTTCAGGTGGTCGTCGAGGGACGCGATCGCTCCTGGCTCATCGGCCTGGTCCTCTCGGCGGGTCGCCATCTCGTGGCGGTGGAGCCCCCGGACCTCGCTCAAGAGGCGGCAGCAGCAGCCAAACAGGCTCTGACCTCATACAACTGCTGAGCCCTGCCCCGTCCGCCTTGGGGAGAACCATCAGGACCCTCGTTCTGAGGCTCCCTCCCGGGAGGCTACACTCAGCCCGTATCGATAGCCCCTACCACAAGGAGCAGCGCCGTGAACCTCTTTAAGCCGTCGCACATCATCTTCCTGCTCATCGTCGTCATCCTGCTGTTCGGCTACAGGAAGCTGCCTGACATCGCCCGCAGCGTGGGCCAGTCCATGAAGGTCTTCAAGAAGGAGGTCAAGGAGCTGCGCGACGACGACTCCAAGGACTCCCAGGCTCAGATTCAGCAGCCGCAGGAGGGCACCTACTACACCGAGCCCACCCAGTCGGGTCAGACCACTCAGAGCACCGAGGGCTCATCCCAGAAGTGATGTCATCCGGCCAGAGCCGGTGACCTGCAGATGAAGGAGGCCGCGGTGCCCAAGCTCCCTCAGATCAAGCGATCGAGGCGCAAGGACAACCCCGAGGCGCGCATGTCCATCGGGGACCACCTGCGCGAGCTGCGCCAGCGTCTCTTCGTCTCCGCCGCGGGCGTCATGGTGATGACGGTCGTCGGTTACCTGGTCTACGAGCGGGCCTTCGCCCTCATCACCCGGCCCATCGAGCAGGCCAATGCCAAGGGCGCGCACCTCACCCTCAACTTCGACACGATCCTGGCCTCCTTCGACATGAAGCTCGAGGTGTCGATCTGGCTGGGCATCCTGTTCTCCTCCCCGCTGTGGATGTACGAGTTCTGGGCCTTCGTGGGACCGGGTATGACCCGCAAGGAGAAGGCCTACACCTGGGCCTACGGCATGGCCGGCCTGTTCCTCTTCCTTGCCGGCGCAGGCCTGGGGATCTGGGTGATGCCGCACGCGGTCTCCATCCTCACCAGCTTCATCCCTGACGGCCCCACTGCCGGAGTGATCGGGGCGAATCTCTACCTGTCCTTCGTCATGAGGCTGGTCCTCGTCTTCGGGATCGCCTTCCTCCTGCCCGAGCTCCTCGTCGCCCTCAATATGCTCGGGCTCATGCAGGGAAAGACCATGCTCAAGGGCTGGCGCTGGGCCATCATGGGCATCGTCACCTTTATGGCCATCGCCAACCCGCTGCCGGATCCATGGTCGATGGTGTTCATGTCCGTTCCCATTGCCGGCCTGTACTTCCTGGCCTGCTTCATCTCCATCAGGCATGACAAACGGGTGGAGAAGAAGCGCGCTGAGCTCGATGCCGAGCTCGAGGCCGCCCTGGCCGAGTAGCCGGGTGCTTCACCCCGTCCCTGCCTGACTTGTCCCACCTTTTCCTTCGATGCGTATCGCTCTGCTGTCCAACCCCTCTTCGGGACGAGGACGTCATGCGGCCGCCGACGACGTCGCCCGCCGGATCCTGACCGATGCCGGCCACGAGGTCCTTCACGTGCGTGGCAGCTCCTACGAGCAGGCGCGTGACGCAGGACGGGCCCTCCTGGGGGACGGGCCGCACCGGAACGTTGAGGCACTGGTCGTCGTCGGCGGGGACGGCATGGTCCACCTGGGGGTGGACATCGTCGCCACGACGGGCGTGCCCCTGGGCATCGTGGCCACCGGCACCGGTAACGACATCGCCCGGCACTTCGGTCTGCCCAGCCGGGACGCGGAGGCCTCCGCCCGCCTCATCAACCAGGCGCTGTCCGGGAAGGGCGCCATCACGGCGGTGGACGCCATCTACGCCTCCCGCCCCGACGGCACTCTGCTCGCCCCGCAGCGTCGCTGGTCCCTGGCCGTGGTCAGTGCCGGGGTGGACGCCGCCGTCAACGCCCGCGCCAACACCCTCTCCTGGCCGGCCGGCGAAGGACGTTACGTGCGCGCCTTCACCGCCGAGCTCGCGACGCTGGCGCCTTACGGTTACCGAGTCACCACCGACGAGGGCACCTGGGAGGGGCCTGCGCTCCTGCTGGCGGTGGCCAACACCCGTTACGTCGGCGGCGGCATGGACCTGGCGCCCCAGGCCGACCCCACCGATGGCCTGCTGGAGGTGCTGCGCCTGGATCCCGTGGGCCGCACCCACCTGCTCGTCCTCTTCCGCCGGCTCTTCCGCGGCACGCACCTGACCGACCCGGTCGTCCACGTCGAGCGCAGCCGCACCGTCACCATTGAGGCGCTCACTGAGCGAACCGGCCGTGATCGGGGCCTGCGCCCGCCTCCTCACCCCTTCGCCGACGGCGAGCCGCTGGCCGAGCTGCCCCTGCGCCTTGAGGCCGTCCCCGACGCCGTCCGGCTGCTCCTACCGGCTCCGGGCTGATCGGGCCCGTAGGGTGTTGCCATGAGCTCACCAGCCGAGCGCTATGCCGCATCTCGACGTCGACAGGCCGCCTCCAGCAGTGAGCTCGCCCGTTTTGCCCAGGGCTATGACTTCCCCCTCGATCCCTTCCAGGAGGAGGCCTGCGGCGCCGTCGAGCGGGGAGAGGGCGTGCTGGTCGCGGCTCCAACGGGCGCCGGCAAGACGGTGGTGGGGGAGTTCGCCGTGCACCTGGGCCTGGTCCGGGGGCTCAAGACCTTTTACACCACACCCATCAAGGCGCTGAGCAACCAGAAGTATCTGGACCTCGTGGCCCGGCACGGTCAGGAGCGGGTGGGGCTGCTGACCGGTGACACCTCCGTCAACCCTCACGCGGACGTGGTGGTCATGACCACCGAGGTGCTGCGCAACATGCTCTACTCGGGCTCGCGTGACCTGGACCGGCTGGGCTTCGTGGTCATGGACGAGGTCCACTACCTGGCTGACCGCTTCCGCGGGCCGGTGTGGGAGGAGGTCATCATCCATCTGCCCGCTGAGGTCCAGGTGATCTCCCTGTCCGCCACGGTCTCCAACGCCGAGGAGTTCGGCGACTGGCTCGGCCAGGTGCGCGGCAGGACCACCGTCGTCGTCTCCGAGGAGCGCCCCGTCCCGCTGACTCAGCACATGATGGTCGGACGCCGGCTGCTGCCGTTGTACTCCCACCCCGCGGAGGCACCTGAGCACTCAGACCAGCTCGACCAGTCCGAGCAGACTGAGCCGGAGCGGCAGGCGGAGCAGACGGGGCAGCCCCCGCTCAACCCCGAGCTGCTCAAGGCCGTCAAGCAGGCCCGGCGTGCCGCCGCCTCCGGTGGTGCCTCCAAGAACAGCTACCGTGGCCGCGGTGGCGGTTCGGCCCGAGGGCCGCAGCCCTGGAAGCGCTCCGCCCGAGGGGGACGGGCGCCTCGCCGTGGCGAGGGGGGAGCCCGCACGGCCAGGTTGAAGCCGCCCTCCCGACTGCAGGTCGTCACGGCCCTGGAGGGGGCGCGCCTGCTGCCCGCGATCGTCTTCGTCTTCTCTCGGGCGGGCTGCGAGCAGGCCGTCCACCAGGTGGTCAGCGCCGGGGTGGACCTGACCACCGAGGCCGAGGCGGCCCGAATCCGGGAGGTCATCGAGCGGCGCACGGCTGACATCCCCTCCGGCGACCTGGGGGTCCTCGGCTTCCACTTCTGGGCCCACGCCTTGGAGCGCGGTGTCGCGGCCCACCACGCGGGGCTGCTGCCGGTGTTCAAGGAGACGGTGGAGGAGCTCTTCAGCGCGGGCCTGGTCAAGGTCGTCTACGCCACCGAGACCCTGGCGCTGGGGATCAACATGCCCGCCCGCACCGTGGTCCTGGAGTCGCTGCGCAAGTGGAACGGCTCGGCCCACGTCACCCTCAGCCCAGGGGAGTACACCCAGCTGACGGGGCGGGCCGGGCGCCGCGGCATCGACGTGGAGGGCCACGCCGTCGTGCTGGCGGCCGACGACGTCGAGCCGGCCACGGTCTCCTCGCTGGCCTCCCGGCGCACCTACCCGCTGGTCTCCGCCTTCCGTCCGACCTACAACATGGCCGTCAACCTGCTTGAGCGCATGCCGCGGATGCGGGCGCGCGAGGTGCTCGAGCAGTCCTTCGCCCAGTTCCAGGCCGACCGTGGGGTCGTGGAGCTGGCTGCTCAGGCTCGCCGCAAGCGCCGCAGCCTGGAGGGCCTGGAGAAGGACATGACGTGCCGTCTGGGTGACTTCCGCGAGTACGCCTCCCTGCGCCAGGCCATTGCCGACGCCGAGGCGGACCTGTCGCGGGACAAGTCCGCGGCGCGCCGCAGCGAGACGGGGCGGACCATGAACTCACTGGGACGCGGTGACGTCATCGTCTTCCGCAAGGGGCGACGCCGCCGCCACGGCATCGTCCTTCAAGTCGGTGCCGACCGGACTGGAACCCCCACCATCACGGTGCTGGGGGAGGATGCGCGAGTCGTCGCCCTGACCCCGGACACGGCACCGGACGGAGTGATCCGCGTGGGCGCGCTGAGGGTGGCGGACTCGGTGGACCCGCACCGGCCCCGGGACCGGGACCGGCTCGTTCAGCGTCTGGTCGACGCACTGCGTGCCGGGGACCTGGAAGGGAGCGGTAAGCGCACGCGCACCCGCTCCAGCCGCGCCCAGGCCCGCCGAGACAGCGCGATCGAGAACCTCGAGCGACTGCGCCACGAGATGCGCTCCCACCCCTGCCATGGCTGCCCCGACCGGGAGGAGCACGCCCGGGTGGGCCGCAAGTGGTCCAGGGCCAAGGCCGAGGCCGAGCGCCTTCAACGGCGTATCGAGACCCGCACCGGCACCATCGCCCGCCTCTTCGACGCCGTCTGCGAGGTCCTGCTCGAGCTGGGCTATCTGCACCCTGTGGACCGGGGCCACCCGGAGCGCGAGCTGCGGGTCACCGGTGCCGGCAAGGTCCTGGCCCGGATCTACGCCGAACGGGACCTGCTCATCGCCGAGTGCCTGCGCACGGGAGTCTTCGAGGACCTCAGCGCCGCGGAGCTGGCCGGGGCACTGAGCGCCTGCGTCTACGAGCCGCGACTGAGCGCACAGTCGATCGGGCTGCCCGTGGCGCCCGGCTCCAGGCTCGGCCAGTGCCTGCGCGCACAGCTGGGGGTCTCACACCGAATCCACGACCTGGAGTCCCTGGCCCGCATCGAGGCCTCCTCGGGCGCGGAGCCGGCACTGGCAGGGGCCGTCCAGGCCTGGTGCGACGGCGCGCAGCTGGCGGACATCCTGGACGCCACGGAGCTGACGGCCGGGGACTTCGTGCGCTGGTGCAAGCAGCTGCTCGACGTCGTCGGGCAGATCGCGAGCCTCTCACCGCCACCGGATGCCACCCCCGAGCAGGCCAGGGCGGTCACCGACCTGTCGATGCGCGCCGCCGAGGCCTCCCTGGATCTCAATAGGGGAGTGGTGAGCTGGTCGGCCGTGTGACGCGGCGGCTAGTACTCTCGTTCCAGCCGATACTCCGGACGACAGGACTCATGCCCCTATGTCAGGCTTCTTCGCCCTTCTCGACGACATCGCCACGCTCGCCAAGCTGACGCTGTCCACCGTTGACGACACGGCCTCCATGGCTGTCAAGACCTCGGCGAAGGTCTCGGCTGCCGCCGTCGACGACGTCGCCACCACCCCCCAGTACGTCACCGGCATCACCCCGGACCGGGAGCTGCCGATCATCAAGAAGATCACGCTGGGCTCGCTGCGCAACAAGCTCCTCATCATCCTGCCGATCGGCCTGCTGCTGACGGCCGTGGCGCCATGGCTCCTGCCGGTGGCGCTCGTCATCGGTGGCGCCTACCTGTGCTTCGAGGGCGGGGAGAAGATCCTGGAGCGCTTCGGCGGCGCTGCTCACGTCGAGGAGGAGTCCGGTCCGATCGACGAGGCCCAGATCGTCCGTCAGGCCATCACCACGGACTTCGTCCTATCCACTGAGATCATGCTGCTGGCCCTGGCCGAGGTGGAGGGGGAGTCCTCCATGCGGCGCATCATCGTGCTGGTCCTCATCGCCCTGCTCATCACCTTCGCCGTCTACGGCCTGGTGGCGGCTCTCATCAAGCTCGACGACGCCGGCGCGCACCTGGCCGGACAGGGCCGCACCGGCGCCATCCGCTCGATGGGCCGCGCGATCGTGACGTCTGCGCCGGCCCTCTTCCGCGGCATCGGGATCATCGGGACCGTGGCGATGCTGTGGGTGGGCGGCCACATCCTGGCGGCCAACCTCGCCAAGGTCGGTTTCCACCCGCTGCACCACGCCATCGAGTGGGCCGAGGAGCTCACCCACAACCCGGTCCTGTCCTGGATCACCGGAACAGCCATGTCCTGCCTCATCGGAGCCGTCATCGGCACCCTGCTGGCCCTGGCCTGGCGGCCCGTGCATCACGCTCTGGCCCGCCGTCACAAAGGTTAACTATCAACGTACCCGTATGCTTCACCGCGTGACAGTGCCCTCTCGGTTGCCCTCCCGGATGCTCTCTCGTTCCCCCGGCTGGCTTCGTCGATCAGCCCCGGCGGTGGTGGCGCTGCTGGCGGGGCTGGCCACCTACGCCGCCTTCCCCCCGGTGAACCTGTGGTGGTCGGCCCTCATCGGGGTCGGGGCCTTCATGCTCCTGATCCGCGGCCGCCGCTTCTGGGCGGGCACCGGTCTGGGACTGCTCTACGGCTTCGGCCTGTTCACTCCTCTGCTGCACTTCACGATGGTGGGCATGGGCAACCCGATCGGCTGGATCGCGCTGACGCTCTTCGAGTCCCTCTACCTGGCCGCACTCGGCGGGGCCTGGTCCCTGGTGAGCCGCCTGCCACTGCTCCAGGGTGCTGCCCCGCGAGGGCGGCTCGCGCGGCGTGTGCCGGCCGGCGCGGCCGACGTGCTCTTCTTCGCCCTGCTGTGGTCCGGGATGGAGGAGCTACGCTCGGTGTGGCCGCTGGGCGGTTTCCCCTTCGGACGCCTGGCCTTCGCCATGGCGGATGCCCCTGTCCTGCCGGCGGCGGCCTATGTCGGCAGCGCCGGGGTGGGGCTGCTGGTGGCACTGGCGGCCGCATGCCTCGCCCATGCAGCTCGATCCGTCTACGAGCGCCGCGCGATGCCGGTCCTCGCCTGCGCAGCAATTGCAGCGGCTGTGCTCGTTGCGCCGCGGACACTGCCCCTGGAGACACGCGCTGAGAACGGTACCGTCCGGGTCGGAGCCGTCCAGGGCAATGTGGCCACCGACTTCGAGGACGCCTTCAACCGGGCCCTGGAGGTGACCGGCAACCACGCCAAGGCGACCAAGCAGCTGGCCGCCGACGTGGGCCCCGGCAGCCTCGACATGGTCATCTGGCCGGAGAACTCTGCGGACCTGGACCCTCGCGACTACCCGGCCTCGGCGAGCATTGTCAATGAGGCCGCTCAGGCGGTCCGGGCGCCGGTGCTCGTGGGCGCGGTTCCTGTTGTCGGCGACATCCGCTACAACGATGTCCTCATCTGGAATCCCGGAGACGTCTCGGGCAAGACGGCTCATCCTTACTACCGCAAGCACCGGCCCGTGCCCTTCGCGGAGTACATCCCCTCCCGTTCTCTGGTACGGCGTCTGACCACCCAGGTCGACCGGGTCGGCATCGACATGCTGCCCGGCACCGGTCCCAGCACCCTGACGGTTCCGGCCGTCACCCAGGGCCGGGACGTCACCTTCGCCATGGGCATCTGTTTCGAGGTCGCCTACGACGACGCCCTGCGCACCGGCGTCGAACAGGGCGGGCAGGCGATCATCATCCCGACGAACAACGCCTCTTTCCTCGACTCCGGCGAGGCGGCCCAGCAGCTCGCCCAGGGCCGTGTCCAGGCGGTGGTCCACGGCCGCAGCGTCATCCAGGCCTCCACCGTCGGCTACACCGCGATCATCAACCCCCGCGGTGAGGTCGAGCAGGTCACCCGGCCCTACACCCAGGCGAGCCTCGTGGCCGACGTTCCGCTGCGCAGCTCGCAAACCGTCGCCGACCGGCTCGGTGCCGCCCCCGGCATCATCCTGCTCGCCGGTGCAGGCCTACTAGTGGGAGCCGGTATCCTGAGCCGGCTGCGCTCAGGGCGGAAGGCAGTGGCTGCGGCCGGGGATCGCCGGCGCCGCCGCTGATCTCAGATAACCTCAGGGTGCCGCCACTAGCCTCGGCGCCACACGACCCCAACCTTGGAGACTGAAGTGAAGGCACTCGTCGTCATCCCCACCTACAACGAGATCGAGTCCCTGCCCACGGCACTGGACCGGGTCCGCGAGCACGCTCCTGAGGCCGACATTCTCGTCGTCGACGACGGTTCTCCCGACGGCACCGGCGACTACGCCGACACCCGTGCCGACGAGGACTCCCACATCCATGTCCTGCACCGCTCGGAGAAGAACGGGCTGGGCCCGGCCTACCTCGCCGGGTTCTCCTGGGCACTGGCCGCCGGCTACGAGCTCATCGTGGAGATGGATGCCGACGGCTCCCACCGCGCCGAGGACCTGGCCCTGCTCATTCAGCGCGCTGAGATGGCGGACGAGCCGGACCTCGTCATCGGCTCGCGGTGGGTCTCCGGCGGCGCCACCGAGGGCTGGGACGCCAAGCGCGTGGCCCTGTCCAAGGCCGGGAACCTCTACATCAACGCCATGCTGGGGCTGCGCGTCAAGGACGCCACCGCGGGCTTCCGGGTCTTCCGCGCCTCGATCCTGCGCCGCATGGACCTCGGGAAGGTCGAGGCCCTCGGCTACGGGTTCCAGGTCAACATGACCAAGCTGGTTGACGAGATCGGCGGACGCATCGTGGAGATGCCGATCACCTTCTTGGAGCGGGAGGCCGGGCAGTCCAAGCTCTCGGGGGGTATCTTCACCGAGGAGCTGTCCCTGGTGACCCGCTGGGGTGTGGCCAAGCGCTCCGGCCAGCTGCTCGATGCGGCCAAGGTCGCCGGGAGCAGGCTGCGCGCTGCCCGCGACAAGCGCCGTCGGGCCGCCGCCGGGTACCAGCAGCAGCGTCCGACGAGCTCATCGCGGCAGAAGCGCTCCTGACGGCTTTCAGCCGCTGACCCGCTCGCGGTAGACCTCACCGCTGCGCAGCGCCTCGAGGCGCTCGTTGAGGAGAACCTCGAGCTCATCGACCTTGCGGCGCTCCAGGAGCATGTCCCAGTGGGTGCGCGGGGTCTTCTTGGGCTCGTCGGGCTCGGGCTCGTCCTCGCCGCGCCGGGCGGCGAGCTGGCCGCACTCGGGGCACTCCCAGGTGGGAGGCACCTCGGCCTCGGTGGACATCGGGATCCTGGTGACGTGCGCCATCGGGCACTCGTAGCTGACGATCATCCGCTCGGCGAACTCGACGCCGTCCTCCGACTCCATCGACTTCGCGCCAATGGTCATGCCTCGCAGTGCGCGGTCTGCCATGCTTGTGGTCTCCTTGTGGCTCGTCTTTCGTCGTGTCCCGGTTCTGATGGGTTCCCACTGGGTTCCCCGGCATCGACGCGATCAGGGTAATGATGATACCGGTTGGCGTCTAACGCGGTGTCGTCGATCCGTTTCAGCGACCAGCCTGCCTCGCATCGCCGGAATCAGCCGAACCGGCGCCTACAGCCTGTGCGGACCAGCGGGGACCGGCATACTTGGCTTCATGGCTCAGCGTATCGGCATTCTCACGGCGGGCGGCGACGCCCCGGGACTCAACGCGGCGATCCGAGGTTTCGGAAAGGCGGCGATCCAGCAGCACGGCTGGGAGCTCGTCGGCTTCCGGGACGGCATGCGCGGCCTGGCCGAGAACCGCTTCACTGAGCTCGACCCCGCTGCTCTGTCCGGGATCCTCACTACCGGCGGAACCATGTTGGGAACCAGCCGGGACAAGGTGCATCGGATGATGGTGGACGGCGAGCCCCGGGACATGGTGCCCACCATCGTGGACAACTGCGAGAAGGACGGGATCGACGCCCTGGTCTGCCTCGGCGGGGGCGGGACCGCGAAGAACGCCAAACGCCTCATGGATGCGGGTCTCAACGTCATCCACCTGCCCAAGACCATCGACAACGACATCGTCCACACCGACTCCTCCTTCGGCTTCGCCACGGCTTTGGAGATCGCCACCCAGGCCGTGGACCGCCTGCACTCGACGGCGCACTCCCACCACCGCATCATCCTCACCGAGATCATGGGGCACCGAGCCGGCTGGCTGGCCCTGGGCGCCGGCATCGCAGGTGGGGCGGATGTCATTCTGCTGCCGGAGATTCCGTACTCGGTGGACGCGATCGCGGACAAGATTGAGCGGCGCCGCTCCCACGGGTCGTCCTTCTCCGTGGTGGCCGTGGCCGAGGGGGCGCTGTCCGTGACGGATCACGCCGAGCTGGAGCACGCCCGCGCCCTGGTCAAGGACGCTTCCAGTCCCGAGCGCAAGGCGATGGCCAAGCGTGGCGTCAAGCGTCTGGAGGCCTCTCACCGCGCCAACACCTTCACCCTGGCCGAGCAGTTGGAGAGCCTGACCGGGCTGGAGGCGCGCGTGTCCATCCTGGGATACGTCCAGCGCGGCGGCTCGCCCTGCGGAGCGGATCGTCTGTTGGGCACGCGCCTGGGCGTGGCCGGAGCCAACGCGATTGCGGAGGGCCACTTCGGAGTCATGGTCGCCGACCGCGGTCACGGCACGGAGCTGGTGCCGCTCAAGGAGGTGGCCGGACGTACCAAGTTCGTTCCGGCCAACCACGAGTGGATCCAGGCCGCTCGCGCCGTGGGGACCGCGCTGGGGGACTGACGGCCCCGCCCTGAGCGGCGAAGAGTCGGGCTTCAGCCGGCCAGGAGCGGCCCCGGAGTCCAGGCGATCTCTCCTGGGCCTACACCGGTGGGCGCGTCACCGGAGACGATGACGTCTGCGCGCCGCCAGGGACGGTCCTTGGCGAAGAAGAGGCGCTCGCCGGCCATCCACCAGTGCCAGAAACGCACCGACTCCTCGGCGTCGCCGTTGACTCCCTCAGCGATGTCCCGCTTGATGCCGCGGCGCTCGGCCACGTCGTCGCCGGTCTGAACCCACACGTGCGCGTCAATGAGGCTGCGCACTGCGGCCAGACCCGCCCCGGTCCCCTCGACGAGGACCAGGGGAGAGCCGGCTGGGATCCGGATGGAGCCCTCGCGGCCGTGCTCGCGCCACTTGTCCGGGACCAGGTCGAGGCTGCCGGCCCGACGCAGTTGAGTCAGGGTGTCGACGTACAGCTGGTCCCAGTCGTAGAGCGGCTCATTCCAGATGAGATCGTCCAGGTGGAAGGCTTGTGCGCCGGGGAAGGCTGCGGTCAGCGCCGTAGTGAGCGTAGTCTTGCCCGATCCACCTCGCCCGTCGACAGCGATGATCGCCGGCCGCCCCTGGGGCGTGCCGACAAGGCTCAGCAAGTGCGCAACGAGCTCGTCGGTGGCACTGACCCGCCACCGAGTGACAGCGGGCTCCTCCGACTGGAGCTGGATGGAGTCAGTGTCACTGACCTGACAGAAACGACTACCGTCAACAGCACTCTGATTTTTATTCATGTAATATCCCTCCTTGAATGCCAGTCAGTGATATCATGTCATCATGGCACACTTTCTTATTCTTGATATCACGTACACGCAAGGCGCCGAAGCTGTTGACCCTTACCTGGAGGATCATCGCCGGTACCTTACTCGCCACTACGAAGACGGAAGATTCCTGGCCAGCGGTCGCAAGGATCCCAGAACAGGCGGGATCATCATCGCCGTCGGTACGCGCGACGAGGTTTCAGAAATCGTGTCCGAAGATCCTTTCGTAGTGAATGGTGTCGCAGAGTATGCCATCACCGAATTTATTCCAACAATGACAGCACCCGATCTTGAAAATTATCGAGAAGTTTTGTGAACAACAAAATGAACTCCTCAATTCATTGCAGAGAACGGCTCATGAGGGTCAGGTCGAGGATCTGACCATGTTTCTCGCCGGCCTGCGGGACAGTGCCGACAGTGGTGAAACCATAGCGCTCGTGCAGGCGCACCGAGGTCGCGTGACCCGCCTCAATGAGAGCGATCATTGTGCGGTCCCCAGCCCGCCGTGAGGCCTCGATGAGGGCGGCGAGGAGTCTGGCACCAAGACCTTTGCCTTGCGCCGCAGGGCTCAGGTAGATCGAGTCCTCAACGGTACGGGCGTAGCCCTCGTAGGAATGCCAGGGACCGGCCACCGCGAAGCCGACGACGTCCTGTGGCTCACCACTGACGTGAACGACGAGAGCCGTTCCGCGCTGCACCATGGGCGCCAGCCAGGCCTCGGCCCCAGCATGGTCCTGCTCAATGCTGGTCCAGATGGCCAGGGACTCCCGCACGGCGGCGTTACGGATCCGGCGGATCGCGGGGGAGTCCGCCATCGTTGCCGGACGGATTCGGTAGGTACGTGCCGCGTCGGCACGTCCATCTTCCTGCGCCTCACTCGGGGGCATGGTCGTTGTCCTCCTCGACGTACCGGGCGAGGTACTGCCCCGTCAGTGTGCTTCGCTCCGCCACCATCTGCGCCGGCGTTCCGGTGAACACGACGCGGCCGCCGTCATGGCCCGCTCCAGGGCCAAGATCTATGATCCAGTCGGCGTGCGCCATCACGGCCTGGTGATGCTCAATGACGACGACGGTGCGGCCGCCGTCCACGAGGCGGTCCAAAAGCGTCAGCATGGCCTCGATGTCGGCCGGGTGCAGTCCGACGGTCGGTTCATCGAGCACGATGATGGAGCCTTCCTGGCTCAGGTGGACGGCGAGCTTGAGCCGCTGGCGCTCGCCACCGGACAAGGTGGTCAGGGCCTGACCGAGGTGGAGGTAGCCGAGCCCCACATTCGTCAGTTGTGACAGGATCCTGGTGGCCGCGGGGACACGAGCCTCGCCCTGAGAGAAGAAGGCCAGCGCCGCCTCGACGCTCATGTCCAGGACATCGGCGATGCTGCATCCAGCGAGGCGATAGGCGAGCACCTCGTGTCTGAAACGGCGCCCTTCACAGGCCTGACATTGGGACTCCACAGTCTCCATGAAGCCCAGTTGCGTCTCAATGATTCCCGTTCCGCCACACACCGGGCAGGCCCCGTCTGAGTTTGCCGAGAAATGCGCAGGTTTCGCGCCCTTGTCCTTATTGGCTTTGGCAAAGGCCTTGCGAACAGGGTCGAGCAGTCCGGTGTAGGTGGCGGCATTCGAACGCCTGGAGCCTTTGATCGGTGCCTGGTCGACCGTCACCACGCCGTCGATGGGGGAGAGGTGGCCGTGGATGAGGCTCGACTTGCCGGATCCGGCGACTCCAGTGATGACGCTGAGAACTCCCAGGGGAATATCGACGTCGATGTCGCGAAGATTGTTCGTGCTGGCACCGCGAATCTCGATTCTTCCCGTGGGGGAGCGGTGGCTGTTCTTGATCCGCACTCGGTCCACCAGGTGGCGTCCGGTAAGAGTGTCGGAGCCGCGCAACTGCTCGACCGTCCCCTCGAAACAGATCCGGCCTCCTCGGGTTCCTGCTCCCGGCCCCATGTCCACCACATGGTCGCCGATTGAGATGGTTTCGGGTTTGTGCTCGATGACGAGCACGGTGTTTCCTTTGTCCCGTAGTGACAGCAGCAGCTCATTCATCTGGTGGAGGTCGTGCGGGTGCAGTCCGATACTGGGCTCGTCGAAGACGTAGGTGACGTCGGTGAGGGCCGAGCCCAGATGGCGCACGAGCTTGGTGCGCTGGGCCTCGCCGCCCGAGAGGGTCGAGGCCGGACGGTCCAGTGACAGATAGCCCAGCCCAATGAGCACGAAGGCGTCCAGCATGTCCTTCAGATTATCCAGCAGGGGAGCGGCACCGGTCAGAATGCCCTGAAGACGAGTGATTCACTGCGCCAGATCCGAGATCTGCATGGCGCAGGCATCAGCAATGGATTTACCGTCGATCAAACAGCTGCGGGCGGGTTCGGACAGGCGGGTTCCATGACACTGCGGGCAGGTTCCGAACACGACGGCCCGTTCCACGAAGGAGCGAATATGAGGCTGCAGCGCCTGTGGTTCCTTGGACAGGATCGACCGCCGAATTCTGAGAACGAGCCCCTCGTAGGTCACATTGATGCCGCCGACCTTGATCTTCGTGGGCTCCTTGTAGAGCAGATCGTCTCGCTGCTGGGGCGTGAAGGCGGCTACCGGAACATCTGCCGGAAAAAGACCGGATTCAGTAAAGCTGCGCACCTGCCAGCCACCGGCTGCGTATCCTGGGACGGTGATGGCGCCGTCATTCAAGGAGAGCGTCTCATCGAGCACTTGCGTCAGATCGATGTCTGAGACCTGACCCATGCCTTCACAAGCCGGGCACATCCCGCCCTGAACGGTGAATGTCTTGCGCTCGACGATCTTGCGGCTGCCGCGCTGCGTGGTGAGCGCACCGCCACCGGTGACGGACGGGACGTTGAAGGCGAAGGCCTGAGGTGAGCCGATGTGTGGCACGCCGTGCGTCGAGTACAGGACCCTCAGGAGGGCACCGACGTCGCTGACAGTACCGAGCGTTGAGCGCGGATTGGATCCCAGGCGTTCCTGGTCCACGACGATCGCCGGCGTCAGTCCTTCCAGACGGTCGACGTCGGGACGTGCGCCGGCGTCCATGAAGCCCTGCACGAAAGCCGGGTAGGTCTCATTGACCAGACGGCGCGACTCGGCGGCGATCGTGGCGAAAACGAGCGAGCTCTTGCCCGAGCCCGATACGCCGGTGAAGACCGTCAGCCTGCGCTTGGGGATGACGACGTCGACACTGCGCAAGTTGTTCTCACGAGCCCCGACGACACGGATGACGTCATGCGCATCGGCAGGGTTCTGTCCAGCAGTCCTTCCTCCAGTCACACAGACGATTGTGCCTGACTGCCGGACGTCGCCGCCGACCGGATGTCCCGGACATGATGCCGCGCACGGTGGGTGCTCCTGAGAACAAGCCCTACTCGCTAAACGCCGATAATGTGCATTATGTCATTCTTGCAGGAGCTACACTCTCCCGCGACACGCGGTAGGAACTGGGCGGCGTCCTGCCTGGTCGCCGCCCCTAAGGCGAGCGCTACCCCTGAACCCTCGACCTTGCGAACCTCTCGCGGCATGTAGCCTTCACGGAGTGCGCCAGCCGGCCCGCTGCCGACTATCCCTCAGGGAGCCCCATGTTCCTCGCGCTGCGCGAGATCCGCCACGAACCCGTGCGCTTCACGCTCATCATCTCCGTCATCACCCTGGTGGCCTACCTCACATTTTTCTTGGCCTCCTTGGCTGTGGGCCTCGCCCACCGTTACCGCGCCGGCATCGACGGCTGGAACACCGCCAGCGTCGCCGTCACGGACGCCTCCAACGAGAACCTCTCCGCCTCCCGTCTGAGCGACAAGCAGCTGGAAGCGGCCACGGCCCTGGCCAAGGACAACGGAACCACAGCCTCTGCCCTGATGAGCACGGCCGCTGTTGCCCAGGCGCCAGACGTCAAGGACGAGGACGGCGAGGCGCTGCGTGAGGATGTCTTCGCCTTCGGAATCGATCTGGACGGACAGCTCAGTCCGCCTGTGGCCGACGGGCGGACGATCTCTGCCCCCGATAGCGAGGTCCTCGTCGACGACTCGCTGAAGGCCAAGGGACTCGCGGTTGGTGACACGATTCGACTGCTGGGCTCTGACCACGACTGGACCGTTGTCGGATTCACCCATGACACCACCTTCCAGGCGGCTCCCGTGGTGACCATGGACAGCCGGGCCTTGCGCCAGCACGGCCCCACCAGCCTGTCCCCAGCCGTCTCCGCCGTCGTCTTCACCTCCGACCTGACCACCGACAGCAAGGCCACGCAGTCCGCCAAGGACGCAGGACTGACGATCCTCACCACCGAGGAACTCGTTCGCACGCTCCCCGGCTACTCGGCCCAGGTACTCACCTTCAGCCTCATGATCGGCTCACTCATCATCATCACCTCCACGGTTCTGGGCATCTTCATCTACGTGCTGACGCTGCAGAAGAGACCGGTCCTGGGCATCCTCAAAGCCCGCGGCGTCCCCACCGGCTACCTCATCCGCTCCGGATGCGCCCAGACCCTCGTGCTGTCGGTAGCCGGCATCGGCATCGGCCTGCTTCTGACGATGGCGACGTCCCTGGTCCTCCCCCGCGCCGTGCCTTTCAGGATTTCCGCTCCCCTGGACCTGCTCATCGTCACGGCATTCATCGCCATCTCCGTCATCGGAGGCTTCATCTCCGTCCGGGTCATCTCCCGCATCGATCCCGTGGAGGCCATCTCATGACCGCATCAGCAGCAGCAAGTGGAGCGGCAACCCCGGTCATGTCCCTGGAGACGGTGACCCGCGACTACCGTCAGGGCGATGAGACTGTTCACGCCCTGCGCAGTACGGACCTCGAGCTGCGCGCTGGCGAACTGGTGGGGATCCTGGGCCCCTCAGGCTCCGGGAAGTCCACGCTCCTGACCATCATGGGCGGCCTGCGCACTCCCTCGAGTGGCACCGTGACGATCTCCGGTCAGCCCTTCTCCAGCCTGCCGGAGAAGCAGCGGGCCAGGCTCCGACTTCGGCGCATCGGCTTCGTCCTCCAGGCCTCGGGGCTGGTTCCCTTCCTCAGGCTCAACGACCAGTTCAGCCTGCACGACCGAGCGGCACGAACGCAGGGCGACACTGACAGACGGGACCATCTGCTGGACTCGCTCGGCATCACGAAGCGCGCCCACGCCTACCCCTCCGAGCTCTCCGGAGGCGAGCGTCAGCGCGCTGCCATCGCGGTGGCGCTCTACCACGACCCGGACATCATCCTGGCCGATGAGCCCACCGCCTCCCTGGACACCCGACGGGCTCAGGACGTCGCTCATCTGCTTGCGGACCAGACCCACGAGCTGGGCAAAGCCACGGTGATGGTCACTCATGACGAGCGGCTGCTTCCAGTATGCGACCGGGTCCTGGCGATGCACGACGGTGTCCTGACCGAACAGGACGCACCCAAGGACAGCGAGCGCCAGAGCGGTTCACGCGATGACCGCTGAGCAGCGCTGGCTCCTCCCCGCATGGAGAACTACAGTCGGTAGCCGTGTCCACGATCCCGCACTCCGACCACTTCCCCACTGCTGTCTTCCTCGGTGACTCCATCACCACCGGTTGGCGAGCCCTGAGCCATCCTCGTAATCGCTGGACCTCGCTCGTGTGTGAGCATCAGCGGTGGCGGGAAGTGAACCTGGCGGCGGACGGCCTGGGCTTCTTCGCACGACGTGGGGGCCACCTGCCCGGCGGGCAGCGCTCGCCGTCGTGCCGTGACACGACCTGGCTGGAAGCGGTTCTGCGTTGCGAGCCCGACGTCGTCACGATCAGCCTGGGCCTGAACGACGCCGCCTTCCTCCCCTCTCAGCGTGAGCTGGTCGAGCAGGCGATCGACCATGACCTCACCTTCATCTCCACACGCCTGCGGGGCGCGCCGGTCATCATCGCCCCCTACTTCCCCTCCCTGGAGGTCGGTCCGCGTTTCCAGGCCATCCGCCGTCTCGTGCACGAGAAGGCCACGTCCCTGGGTCTGACCTCGACCGATGCCTTGAGCACGGCCATCAACGGTGACGAGGACCGCCTGGCCATCGACCAGATCCACCCCGACGACGCTGGACACGCCCGGATGGCTCGCGCCATGATCTCCTTCTACGCCGAGTTCCTGCCCGGCTCGTAACACTTCTACCCACGTTTACGCAGGTCAGTTGGGTAATGACTCCCTCGAGGCATATGCTTGGCAGCAGATCGCACTCACCGTGACCGACTGAAGGAGCTCGAGGACCCACTCGTGGAGTCACACCGCGAACCCACACTGGCTGATGTCGCCCAGGCTGCAGGCGTCTCGCTGACGACAGTCTCCCGCGTACTCAACAACCGCGGCTACCTCTCCCAAGAGACACGGGAGCGGGTGGCTGAGGCGATCGCTCAGCTCAACTACCGCCCCAATCAGATCGCCCGAGCACTGCACGGAAAGTCCACGCATTCAATCGGGCTGATCGTCCCCACCGTTGCCCTGCCTTTCTTCGGCGAGCTGACCGAGCATGTCGAGGACTTCCTCGCAGAGCGCGGCTACCGGACCTTCGTCTGCAACTCGATGGGCAAGGCGGATCGGGAGCGCGAGTACCTCGACCTGCTCGTCTCCCACCGGGTCGATGGCATCATCTCCAGCGCCCACAATGACGGTCTTGCCGACTACAACTCGATTCACCTGCCCTTGGTCAGTGTGGATCGGGACCTCTCCCCCATCGTCCCCAATGTCCGCTGCGACAACGAGGCCGGCGGTCGGCTCGCCGCCGAGCACCTGCTCAAGCGGGGGGCGCGTCGTCCGGCCCTGCTGACGTCTCGCACTGGAATCCACAACCTGAGGGAGAAGGGGTACCGCCAGGTGCTCCAGCAGGCGGGCATCGAGCCGGTGGTCTTGACTGTCGACTTCAACACACCCAACAGTGAGCGCCCCCGTCTCATCCGCGAACGGCTCGACCTCGTGGTCGACGACGTTGACGCGGTCTTCGCGACCGACGATCTGGCTGCCGCGCAAGTGATGGAGTGGGCTGCTGAGCGCGACCTGCGGATTCCGGACGACTTCAAGGTGATCGGCTTCGACGGAACGGTCGCCATGCGGCATGCCCTGCCGGCGCTGACCACGATCCAGCAACCCATCACCAAGCTGGCACGGGCGGCAGTCGACCTGCTCCTGAAGCGGATCGACTCGGCCACCGCTGTCTCCGCGCAGAGCACGCAGTCGGGTGGTCCCGGGGTGGAGGACCTGCAGGTCCCCTCCCCCATGCCGGTGAAGTTACTGCCCGGCCGTACCGCCTAGTGATCCGTTGACGATGCTCGTGGACCCCGGCCTGCATGGTCGGGGCCCACGAGCATCCGAATCACGGACGATCCTTGACTGGATCAGGCTTTGGCCTGAGCATCCGTCTTGTCGGCACCGGAGTCATCGGCCTTGCGCACGACGTCGAAGAGCGCATCGCCTCGGTGAATCGTTCCAGCACCGTGCTCCTCGATCCCCTCGTAGCCCTGGGCGTTGGAAACGACGATCGGGGTGACGGTCTGGTAGCCGGCGGCTCCGACGGCGGCCCAGTCGACGTCCACCAGCGGCATGCCCCGCAGAACCTTGTCGCCGGCCTTGACCTTGGGGCTGAAGTGCTTGCCCTCGAGCTGGACGGTGTCCATGCCGACGTGAATGAGCAGCTCGACTCCGCTGGCGGATCGTAGGCCGTAGGCGTGACCGGTCGGGAAGGCCACGAGGACCTCGCCGTCGACCGGGGAGACAACCGGCCCCTCGGCGGGTGCAATGGCCATGCCCGGACCGAGCATGCCTGAGGCGAAGGTCTGGTCCTCCACCTCGGACAGCGGGATCGCACGTCCCTGGATCGGAGCGGTGACGGTGAAGTCCTCAGTGGCCTCAGCGGGCAGCTCGACGGTCTCGGCGTGCTCGGCCATGGCCTCGGCCTCCAGGGCGGCCTCATCGGCGTCGACGTCATCGCCGGCCAGAGATGCCTTTCCTCGAGTAGTGCCGTAGGCGAAGGCGGCGCCGAAAGCGGCGAAGAAGACGATAACCTCGAGGATGAGGTACTTGACAATGTCGTCGGGAACGATCGAGACGAAACCAACGAATCCGGCGGCGCCCAGAGCCTGGTTGTGGATATCGAGCAGGGCGACGGCGGCACCCCCGAGGGAGGCCACACCCATCCCAATGAAGAACGGCCAACGCAGGCGCAGGTTGACACCGAAAATGGCGGGCTCGGTGATACCAACGATCGCGGAGACACCACCAGCACCAGCCAGACCCTTCATCTTGGAGTCCTTGGTCAGGAGGAAGACCGCCAGGGTCACAGCGCCCTGGGCGACATTGGCCATGGAGGCGATCGGGAAGATGAAGGAGCCGGGACCGCCGCTGCTCATCTGTGCGATGAGAGGCAGCTCCACGGCCGGGAAGGACTGGTGCAATCCGGTCACCACGATCGGCGAGTAGACCATGCCGAAGAGAAAGCCGCCCAGGGGTCCGGCGGTCGTGTACAGCCAGCTCAAGCCGTTGGTAATGCCGTCGGAGAGCTCACGTGCCAGAGGGCCCACGACGACGAAGGTGAGGAAGCCGGTCACCAGCAGCGTGATGAGCGGGGTCAGCAGGAAGTCGGCAGGTCCCGACAGGCGCTTGTGGAGCCATTTCTCGATGTATGCCAGCAACCATGACACGCACAGGACAGGGATGACCATGGCCTGGTAACCGATCTTGTCCACGGTCAGCCCAAAGAGGTGCCAGACCTCAATAGTGCCGGCCTGTCGAGCCGTCTCGATCTCGTAGGCACTGGTCAGCTGGGTGGACACCATGGCGGCCCCCATGGCCGCACCCAGGTAGACGTTGCCACCGAAGCGTTTGACTGCGGAGAAGCCGACGAGCACCGGCAGGAAGGCGAAGGCTGCCGAGGATACGAGGTTGATGACGTCGTCGTAGTCGGCAAGCCATGAGAACCGGTCGACGAGTCCGTAGGCACCAGTGGGGTTGTCCGACGTGACGAAGGAGGACGCAGTGAAGAAATCGGCCGTGAGGACATTATGAATCGCCATCATGAGACCGCCGGCGACAAGGGCCGGTAGCAGCGGGACGAAGATATCCGCAATGGCCTTGATGAAACGGGACAGCGGGTTACCGCTCTTAGCGGCCTGCTCCTTGGCCTCGTCCTTGGAGACCTCCTTGACGCCTCCGGTGTGGATCATCTCGGAGAAGACGAGGTCGACGTCTCCCGGCCCGACGATGATCTGGAACATGCCGCCAGCGATGAAGGTTCCCTTGAGGTCGGGGTCCTTGTCGAGAGCCTTCTGGTCGACCTTGTCCATGTCATTGAGGACAAGACGCAGACGCGTTGCGCAGTGCGCTGCTGCGTTGATGTTGTCGGCGCCACCGACGTACGTCAGGACGTCCTTCGCCACGCGGGCGTGATCCATTGCCACCCGGAGGTTTCCTTTCTCGTGATGGGGCCGCAGCACCTGGGAGGGCGGGGAAACCCAACGGTCGGGATCATCGCTGACTCCCTGCAGCCACACCTATGTCAATCGATCGTCACATTACAGTGAGTTAGAGCACCCTGCAACCGGAGAGAAGGGTCCGGATCTATTCCCCGCCTTCGCCCTGCTCAGGACCCCTTTGCTCCCATAGTGACGCGAGGCCGGGAAGGTCTCAGGACGATGCGAAAGTCCTCGTGCTGCCGGCCGTCAACGCGAGGTCCTCCGCGACCATCAGCCGTACTCCCGAACTGTCGATGGCGACGAAGCTGCGCAGCGTGAGGACCAATGCCCCATCACCGACGAAAACCTCGGTCAGTGATCGGTCGTGAATGACCTCCAGCACCGGCGCACACCCTTCAGGAAGCGTCACGCTGCGCACCGATCCGTGCTGGGTATAGCGGGAGGTGGAGCGGTCCACCCGCAGCACCTGCCCATCCAGGGTGATGTCCACATGCGAGTCATCCGATCCGATCCGCAGTCCCCACGGCCCTGTGGTCTGCTCGGCGTCTGCCTCCAGGCGCAGCTGCCAGCTGCGGTGCCCGCTGAGGTCATCGACCTCGTAGAGGCCCGCCTTCAGTCTCTCCCCCACGAGGGCCGGTTCCCCGGCGTCATACGGCAGTGAGACGGCGGGGCGCTGGATGAGTCGGCCCGCCTTGAGACTCAGCATCCGAGGCATGGTCAGGGTGTGGACCCACTGCCCGGTCTCGATGGAGGGCTGATCGTCCTCGGAGGCGTTGCCCGCCCACCCGGTCAGCAGGACCGGCCCCGGCTCGGAGGGACGACGGGCGAAGACCTGAGGGGCGTAGAACTCGAAGCCCCGGTCAACCTCGTGGAAGACCCCGCCGGTGTCTCGCAGCTCCGTACCCACGAGGTGCCCCACCGTGTAGACGCAGGGGAAGATGTTCTCAAAGCCCTCCCGGCCGGGGGTGATGCCCTGCGGGCACCAGATGAGGACGTCCCAGTCCTCGCCGGTGTCCTCGTCCTTCAGCCTCACCAGGCCGGGGCACTCCCACATGTACCCGAAGGCATCGAAGGCGCCTCCCGCTCCAGGGAAGCTCAGCTCGCCCTCCAGCTCCCAAGAGACCAGGTCCCGGGAGCGGTACAGGACTGCGGCGCCGGTCTCATCGGCGCGCTGGACCCCGATGAGCATTCGGTACTCCCCCGGCCGGTCAGGATCCCGGAAGACCTGCGGGTCACGGTAGTGGGTCGTGTAGCCCTCGGCGTGGGCGGGAATGAGCGGATTTCCGGGCCACTTGGCGAAGTCGGTCAGGTCGCCGCTAGTCACCAGGCACTGGCTGGCGGTGCGCTCGTCGGTCACCGGGTCCTTGAGGTTCCCGGTGTAGAACAGCTGGAACGGAGCCTGAGCAGGGGCGGCATCTACCTCATGGCCCTCCAGCACGATCGCGTTACCGGAGTAGGCACCGCTACGGTCGTAGGAGGAGTCCGGGATGATGGCGGGCGCGTGGTGGCGCCAGTGCAGCAGGTCCGTCGAGGAGGAGTGTCCCCAGTAGACCAGCTTGCGGTGGGGGTGGAAGGGACTGAGCTGGTAGAAGGCGTGGTATGTGTCGCCGTCGATGAGCAGTCCGTTGGGATCGTTGAGTCGGCCCACCGGCGGGACGACGTGGAAGCAGGGATAGTCCGGGTCATCGGCCGCTGCGGATGCGGCGATTGCATCCTGGGCCAGGCGTTTGAGGTCCTCAATCACGAAGGGATGTTAGCAGGACCACTGTCGTGCGCCGAGGTGGTTCTCAGTGGAAGTACGGGACGATGAGCCACAGACCGAATAACGCGATCACGGCGGCAATAACGATGAAGACGCCCGCCAGGACCTGAGCCAGACGCACCCCTTCGACCTCGCCGGCCTCGTGCTTGGCGTGCACGGTGGCCAGCATGCGGGCCGCCAGCGAGCAGATGGTGAGGATGAAGGCGGTGCCCAGCACCGTCACTGACGCCACCAGTCCCAGCGAGCCCCAGTCGATCGCCATACCGGTCATGCCATGGATCCTGTCGTCATCCGATGCGTACTGTCCTGGTCCGTCACGCCATTGACGATCTCGGAACGCACCTCGTCCAGCGTCCGCGGCTCACGTCCCAGCTCCGGATCCTGCTTGACGACGACGACCTCGGAGGCGTCATTGACGTTGGAGAAATCCACCCGGTTGTGGCTCGCCTGCCGAATGATGGCCAGGGCCCCCAGGATGAGCAGGCAGATGACGGCGATCGTGCCCGGCACGCCGCCCTTGACCGCGACATAGGACGTGGCGGCCCCCACCAGGCCTGAGCACGGAAGCGTCACCAGCCAGGCGATCCCCATCTTGCCGGCAGTCCTCCAGGACACCTTGGTGCCCCGGCCGATCCCGGAGCCCAGGATCGACCCGGTGCAGATGTGGGTGGTGGACAGCGCAAACCCCAGATGGGAGGAGGCCAGGATCGCCACCGTCGAGGCGGTCTCGGAGGCGAAGCCCTGCGGAGCCTCGACATGCACCAGCCCACGCCCCATGGTGCGCATGATGCGCCACCCGCCCGAGTAGGTGCCCAGGCCGATGGCGAGGCCCGCTGCCGCAATGACCCACCAGTGGGGCCCGGTACCGGCCTCCTGGTAGCCGCTGGCCACCAGCACCAGCGTGATGACCCCCATGGTCTTCTGACCATCAGACGTGCCATGAGACAGCGCCACCAGCGATGCGGTGACCCGCTGGCTGTTGCGGAAGAGCCTCTCGGAGTACGGGTTGGTCGGGTGCGCGATGCGGTAGGCCAAAGCTGTGGCCAGGGCTGCTGCCACTCCGGCCACCACCGGTGCGATGACGGCGGGCAGGATGATCTTGGAGATCACAGTGCCCCAGTGGACTCCTTGGACCCCGGCTGCCACCACGACCGCTCCGATGAGTCCTCCGAACAGCGCGTGGGACGACGACGACGGCAACCCGAACAACCAGGTCGCCAGGTTCCACAGGATGGCGCCGGCCAGACCAGCGAAGATCATGGCCGGCGCCGACTCGATCACCGTGTCGTCGAACATCCCGTGCGAGATCGTCTTGGAGACCTCGGTCGACAGGCAGGCGCCGATGACGTTGAGCACGGCGGCGACCAGAACCGCTCTTCTGGGTGTGAAGGCGCCTGTCGCCACCGACGTCGCCATCGCATTGGACGAGTCGTGGAAACCGTTCGTGAAGTCGAAGACGAGGGCCGTCACGACGACAACGATCACGAGGAAGAGAATGGTGCTCATACCGTTCCCGATGGGAGATCTGGCTGACCCTCTCGGCCGCCCTGGCAGGGGGCAGCGGAGGTCCGGGTCGCGTGAGCGCAACCCACCAGTATTGTTACCCGCCGACCCCCCTGCTGCCTAACCAATCGCATACGAGGCTCGCACTGGTTCCCCTGGTCTCATAAGCGCGTCATGGCCACTCCCCAGCAACACGGTCTTTCGTCCCACCTCAGGGGCAAAACCGCTGAGCCAATTGTCACGTTCCACAAGTACCTCGCAACATGGCGGCTTACCCCGGAATGAAGGGCCCGTCACGATAGGGTCACTGCATGGCAGCGGACACGACGAAGAGCCTGGACAGCATCGGCAGCGGCACCCTCCCCGACCAGGGGATCGACCACGAGTCAGCAACAGACATCGATCTGGGAATCGACCTGGGGACGACACGTACCGTCGTGGCGCGTGCTGACCGGGGGAACTATCCCGTTATCAGCTTCACCGACGAGCACGGCGACGAGCACGACTTCGTCCCCTCGCTGACAGCGCTGCACGAGGGGACGCTCGTCCACGGTTTCGCCGCCAGGCAGGCAGCCCACCAGGGCGCTCCGTTGCTGCGCAGCCTCAAGCGGGTCCTGGCCTCCCCCACGTTGACCGCCTCGACGCCGGTACGGCTGGGAGACAGTACCTTCTCCGTTTTGGAGGTTCTCACCAGCTACCTCCGTCACCTGAAGTCCGAGCTCGCTGATCGGGGCATCGACATCACCCGCGCCCGCGTGGTGGTCGCCGTGCCCGCCCACGCCTACGGGGCGCAGCGTCTTCTGACTCTTGAGGCCTTCCAGCAGGCCGGTTTCCGTGTCGCCGCCATGCTCAACGAGCCCAGTGCAGCCGGATTCGAGTACACCCACCGCAAGGCGACCACCGTCTCCTCCAAGCGCACCCGGGTTCTGGTCTACGACCTGGGCGGTGGCACCTTCGACACCTCACTGGTCGACGTCGTCGGCACGTCTCACGAGGTACTGGCCTCTCACGGGCTGGGAGACCTGGGCGGGGACGACGTCGACCTGCTCATGGCCACGATGGCCCTCAGCCGGGCGGGCATCACCGAGGAGGACCTCTCCCCCACTGAGCTCGACGACTTGTTGGACCAGTGCCGCGATGCCAAGGAGCACCTCACCCCTCAGAGCCGTCGGGTGCTCATCATCCTCAGAGGCCAGGACGTCGTCCTGCCGGTGTCCGACCTGTACACGGCCTGCACACCGCTCATTGAGCGGTCCTTGGCCACGATGGCCCCTCTGGTCGGCAGGATGGACGACGGGAGCCCGGACCTGACCGACATCGCCGGCGTCTACCTGGTCGGCGGTGCCTCCGGTCTTCCCCTGGTGCCCAGGCTCCTGCGGGAGCGCTTCGGTCGTCGGGTTCACCGCTCCCCCTACCCCGGGGCCTCCACGGCCATCGGCCTGGCAATCGCGGCGGACCGCACCAGCGACTACGACCTGACCGACCGGCTCTCACGGGGTTTCGGTGTCTTCCGCGAGGCCGACGGCGGCCACCGCCTCACCTTCGACGCGATTCTGAGCCCCGAGTCCGTCCAGGCCTCGCCCGGGGGACGGGAAGGCACGGTGCTGACCCGCGAGTACGACGCGGCGCACAACATCGGCTGGTACCGCTTTGTGGAGTGCGCCGGTGTCGACGAGGGCGGTGAGCCACGCGGCGAGATCGCCCCCTACCAGGACATCGTCTTCCCCTTCGAGTCCTCACTGCGGGACGTCGATGACGAGGAGCTGAGGACCTACTCAGTGGAGCGGCGCGATCACGGTCCGCGGATTCAGGAGCACTACCGCGTCGATGAGGCCGGCCTGGTTCGCGTCACCATTACCGACCTCTCCGACGGATACAGCCGCCGTTACGTTCTGGGCAGGCGCACCCTGTAGGCGCCGGCCGGCCCCGCAGCGGGTCAGGCGCACGCGGCGTCGGAGGCCCGGGTGAGAGCCCGGGTCTCCTCGTCACTGATCTCGAGCGTCAGCGCCTCCACGATCGGTCGCAGCTGACTCAGGTTGCGCGCCGAGGCCAAGGGAGCGGTGACACCGGGACGGTCACGCAGCCAGGCCAGAGCCACGGCTGCCGGCTCCACCCCGTGATCCGCCGCCACCCTGGCGACGGCCTCAACGACGTCATAGCACTCGGACCGCTGGTAGTCGGCTACCATCCCTGCCCTCTCACCACTGATCGGCTCATCCCGACGGTACTTCCCCGTGAGGAAACCGGCGGCCAGGGCGAAGTAGGGCATGAGCCCCATACCGAGCTCGGCCGCCACCTGCCCCCTGGCGCCAGGGCCTTCGACGTCGTCTCGGTGGAGAAGGTTGTAGTGGGGCTGAAGGACGATGGGCCGTGCGTACCCGTGTGCGTCAGCGATGGCGAACCACTGCCGGATGCGCTCAGGCGTGTAGTTGGACAGCCCCACGTGCCGGATCCTGCCGGCGAGTCGGGCCTCTTCGAAGGCGCCAACGGTCTCCTCCAACGGAGTCGACTCATCGTCGAAGTGGGCGTAGTAGATATCAATGACGTCGGTACGCAGCCGCGACAGCGACTCCTCCAGCGCCCGGCGGATATTATCCGCGCTCAGACCCGGACGGTCGGGCTTCGTGGATACCTTCGTGGCCAGAACCACGCGCTCACGAACAGGACGCGAGGCGAGCCAGGCACCGATCACGGTCTCCGACTCCCCTCCTGAGTTCCCCGGAGCCCAGTAGGAGTATCCATCAGCAGTGTCGATGAGGTTCCCGCCGCCGTCCAGGTAGGCGTCCAGCACCTCGAAGGAGGTCGCCTCATCGGCCGTCCAGCCGAAGACGTTGCCTCCCAGCCCAATGGGGCTGATCCTCAGGTCGGCCAGGGTACGGGTGAGCGCTCCAGTCATCTTGCCTCCTGGTGCGAGAGCGCCGCCGGAAGCTGCACCGCAGCGACACTCGCCTTGTCATGAATCGGATCGACTCGGCCAGAATACGTTGAAGGCTGGAACCGTCACCACGGTTCCAGCCTCAGCGAACAGGCGTTCTGATGATGTGCGCCTCGCAGTGCTCAGATGGCCTGCTGCCGCTTGGCAGCGCGACGCTTGGCCAGCTCGTCCTCAACCAGAGGAGTACCGAGGGCCTGAGCGTGATCGACCGGGAGGTCCGCCAGCGCTCCCTCGACCTCGTGCCACACCCGCCCCACGGCGATGCCGAAGACGCCCTGGCCGCCGGCGACCAGGTCGACGACCTCGTCGGCCGAGGTGCACTCGTAGACCGAGGCGCCGTCGCTCATGAGGGTGATGGAGGCCAGATCCTCGACACCGCGGGAGTGCAGGGCACTGACCGCCGTACGGATCTGCTGGAGCGAGACCCCGGTGTCCAAGAGGCGCTTGACGACCTTGAGAACCAGGATGTCGCGGAAGGAGTAGAGCCGCTGGGAGCCCGATCCCTTGGCGCTTCGAATCGATGGCTCAACCAGCCCGGTACGTGCCCAGTAGTCGAGCTGGCGATACGTGATGCCGGCGGCTCGGCAGGCCACCGGCCCGCGGTAGCCCGAATCGGCATCGAGCTGGGGAAGCGGGTCACCGAACAGCATGCCCTGAGTACGCTGAGGCCTTGCTATCGCGCTGGCTTCATTCATGCTCACGACCTGCTCCTGTCGCCGGAAGAACACGCACCTGAAACTGGTGCGGCGGCCCGCCTCGTGCGGCCACGGCTCCACGATAGGGCCACTTGAGGCGATGCTCAACGAAGGGCGCGCCCCATCTCGGTGTGCCGTCAGGCATGAATCTCTAGCTGAGGTCGACAGTCACCGCCCACACACTGACTATTCCCCATGATGCAGCCGATTCTCTGACTGGACAGCAGTACTCATAAGTGACGCAGATTACAACACTAGTCACATCAGTCACATCAGTCCCGCGTGTCGCCGTCGGCCAGGTCATCGGTCTGCGACAGCACTCGCTGCCACTGCTCGAGGCGCTCCGCACCGTGGTCGTCGCTGAGGTCCACAGCCCTCAGGCGCGTTAGCGAGCTGCTGGCGTGCACCGGGAGCCGGTGGTATCCACTCAGGAGCAGCCCCTCTCCCGGAGTGCAGGCAACAGTCGTCACCCCGCTGGCGCGGGCAGGAGTCTCAACGACGAGCCTGGCGACGATACGCGCGTCATCGTCAACGTCGAGCTCAGTGCGCCCGATGCGACCGCCCAGCGCCTCGACGACATCATCAAGGAGCCTGGGCCATGAGGGCGAGCGGTGCGAGCCGTGGGCCTGCAGCACCAGCCCCTCGTGAGCCGTCACCGGAATGGCCAGCATCGTCGGTCCGCCGTCCTCCACGAGGACTGCGACCAAGCCGTCATCAGGATCGGTGGATCTGACACCCACCAACTGCATCAAGGGCACGTTCCAACCCTACGGGAGGTAGTCACCCCTGTCCCGGGAACGAGCAGCCGATGCACGTTGACCTTCGTCGACACGCACCTCCGGCCGGGTGAACCCCTACCGGGCGTGCACGCACCCACCCTCAGCCCAGCGCGTCAACGGCGCGACGCAGCAGAATCGTGTGCAGATCCGCGACGAGCTCGGCCAGCTCCCGAGCCGTCTCCTCACCGGCGCTGCGCGAGCGTGACCGACGCGGAGCCACTGCCTGGTCGATCGTGTCCGCCTCCCGCTCAGCTGAGGCGCGTACCGCGCGCAGGTTGCGCAGGGGCACTCCCTTGCGGGTGATCTCCATGGCCAGACGCACGGTCCTGAGATTCTGCTGACTGTAGCGTCCACGAACATCGGGACTGATGAGTCCGACCGCGACGAGTTCCTCGATCTGGGACTCACTGGCACCGGAGTGAGCCAGGAGCGCCTCCAGATCCATGGGGCCGTCGTCGACGATCCGGCCATCCCGGGCGACCACCCGGGCGACGGGCTGCGGGGCGGGGGCCTCGACGTCGGCGTCCAGCCGTGCCAGACGCTCACGAATGACGTGCAACGGAAGGTACTCGTCGCGCTGCACCGCCAAGGCGTAGCGCAGCCGCTCCAGGTCCGCCTGCGAGTAGCGACGGTACCCGTTGCCGACACGGTGAGGGCTGATGAGTCCCTCGCCCTCGAGATAGCGAACCTTGGAGATCGACAGGGCAGGGAACTCCACCTTGAGGAGATCCACCACCTGCCCGATCTTCATCACAGGCTCTCGAGAGATGCCGCGGGGCCAGGTTTCGCCTGCCGGGCGCTCAGAGGCCTCAAGCAAGGAGGAGGGGGCGTCTCGCTTCTTGCTTCGTGCGGTTGCAGCGCTCACCGAGACGCGGCTCCGCCCTGGGGGCCGGGGTGGTAGGTCATCCGGTACTTGCCGATCTGGACTTCGTCGCCGGAGCGGAGCGCCACTTGCTCCACACGCGTGCGGTTGACATACGTTCCATTGAGCGAACCGGAGTCACGGACGCCGTACCCGCCATCGGGCAGCGACGAGAAGACCGCGTGCTTCCTGGAGACGGTGACGTCATCGAGGAAGATGTCGGCACGAGGATGGCGCCCCACGGTGGTCTCCTCGGCGTCCAGGAGGAACCGCGCGCCGGTGGTCGGCCCGTGGTGGACGAGGAGAAGCGCCGTTCCCGACGGTAGGGCAGCGATCGCGGCGGCGTCCTGCTGACTCAGCCCCACCACCGGGGAGTCGACTGCGTTGGCGACGTCGACGACCCCGAAGGTCTGTGTGGAGGAGGGATCCTGCTCGATCGGACTGCTCGACATTATTCCTGCCCCTCGGTTCGTTGCGGCGCCCGGTGCGCCGCCTCAGGGACCACCATACCGTTCGTTGCACCGCCGTCGAGTCAACACCACGACGCGACCCTCCATGATTGGCCAGCAGCCTACCCGCTGCGCGCCCGCGACGATGCCCGCGAGGTGACTGGGAGCACCGATTGAAGGTCTCAAACAGGTCACGGTTCCGCATTGATGATACTCAGGCTAGGACAAAGGTCTCACGGGATGGAGATGGCCCGATCCCTTCAGAGAACCGCCGAGCCTGTGCGTCGAGCGGTCAGAGCGCGTCGCAGGTCGTCCAGGCTCTTGAGGATGAGCCGGCGCAGGGCCGACGGCGCCTCGGGGTGCGTCGCGAGCCAGTCCTCGACCGCTTGGGCATCCGCCTCGTCCCCGCAGGAGGGGAAGAGCCCGACGACCAACCGGGTAGCGATCTCCTGACCACGCTCGGCCCACAGCCCTTGGATCTCCCGGAGGTAGCGAGGGGTGAAGGACGCGGTCAGCTCACGGTGGGCGTCGACGGCGAAGCCGGCCACCAGGGCGTCGATGTGGTCGTTGCTCACCGAGGTGTCGCTGAGGAGCCTTTCGAAGACCTCGGCCTTGAGGTCCTGGTGGGGCATCGAGGTGGAGGCCTGCAGGTGATGGGTGATGCCGCTGGCCGTCGGGTCCGCCTTTCGCTGTGCCTCGAGCTCGTTGGCACTGACGGCGTCCAGCCGCGCCAGAGCGGTCAGGGCCCGCCACCGCATGTCGGCGTCCAGCTCCAGTCCGGGCAGGGCTCCGTCCAGGATCTCTCGTGCACGAGCGGCCACCTGGGCACTGCCCGCCTCACCGAGCAGCCGCGCCTGCCCTGCTGCCTCCAGCCAGGCGCGGGCACGCACGATCTGGGCGTCGGATCCCGGCGCGGCAGCACGGAGCCTGCCCCACCCGCCGGGCAGGACGGCCGGCTCCCCCTCCGTGGAGGGCCCGGTCGAGTCATCGGCCACGAGGCGTTCCAGGAGCGCACGACGCGTGTGCTGGTCGGCGTACCTGCAGGCGACCCGCAGCGCCTGGTTCAGCAGGACGGTCAGGGTGCTCGGCTCGGTGTCGTCATCGGCATGAGTCAGGACGGCTTGGACGAACGCTGGCGCGTCGATGAGAGCGTCACGCACCAGGTTGTGCAGCATCGACCAGGCCAAGGCCCTCGCCATGGGGTCACGCAGGGAGCCGAGCGAGGCGGTCAGGCATGACAGCGAGGTGTCGTCGGGCCGCACGACGGCGTAGGTGAGGTCCTCGTCGTTGACGATGACGAGATCGGGAGCGGGCAGCCCCACGGCCTCGACGACGTCGAGGCTCGCGGCCTCCAGGACCACCGGCAGGCGGTGGGTGCGTACCAGCGCTCCGTCCCCGTCGAAGGAGTACAGGCCGACGACGAGCGTGTGCGGACGCAGCACGCTCTGCCCGCTCACCGGGTCGATCCCTTCCTGATGCAGGGTCAGGGAGGCGATGCGTCCCTCATGAACGACCAGCTCGTCGGTGATGACTGAGGGGCCTGCGGTGTGGAGCCAGGCATGAGCCCAGTTCTGCATGTCACGGCCCGAGACCTGGGAGAGCACGTGTAGGAAGTCGTCCAGGGAGGCGTTGCCGTAGGCTCTACGCTCGAAGAGGAGACCCGCGGCCTTGAAGAAGGCCTCCTGGCCGACGTGGGCGACGAGCTGCTTGAGGACGGCGGCCCCCTTGGCGTAGGTGATGCCGTCGAAGGCCTGCCGGGCGGCCTCGACGTCGTCGACCCGAGCGACGATGGGGTGGGTAGTGGCCGGCCGGGAGTCCTCCAGATAGGCCCAGGCCTTACGGGTGGAGGCGAAGCTCACCCAGGCCTCGGTGTAGCCGGCCGCCTCGGCCTCGGCCCAGGTGCCCTGGTGATCGGCGAAGGACTCTTTGAGCCAGGTGTCCTCCCACCAGGTGGGGGTCACGAGGTCGCCGAACCACATGTGACACATCTCGTGGAGGATCGTGTTGGCGCGTCCGGCCCTCTGGGAGCGGGTGACCGGCCCTCTGAAGAGGTAGAGCTCCTCGTTGAAGGTGACGCAGCCCGGGTTCTCCATGGCGCCGAGGTTGTACTCCGGGACGAGCACGCTGTCGTAGGAGTCCCAGGGGAAGCCGTAGGCGTAGGCCCGGTCATAGAGGTGCAGGCCGGCCCGGGTCAGGTCGAGGAGCTCTGCGGCATCGAGGTGCTCGGCCAGGCTGGCTCGGCAGGACCACGACAGCGGGATCGTCAGGCCCGGCCGGCTCGGGGACGTCCATTGCCCGGTCACTCGGTGCCAGGGGCCGGCCGCCAGTGCGGTGAGGTAGCTGGGCAGGGGCCTGGAGGCGGCGAAGGACGTCGTCTCACAGCCGCACTCCGTGCCGGTCGCGGCCTGGGGGCTCGATCCTCCTGCTTGCGGGCGGGTGTTGGACATGACCGTCCAGCCGCGGGGGTGCCTGACCTCCAGCGAGAAGCGGGTCTTGATGTCCGGCTGTTCCATGACCGGCCAGGCCCGGCGCGCGTCGGAGGGCTCGAAGTGGGTGTAGAGGTAGGTGGCGCCGTCGACCGGGTCGTGGAAGCGGTGCAGCCCCTGACCCGAGTTGGAGTAGAGGCCGCGCGCCGTGATCTCCACCGTGTGCTCGCCCGGGTCGAGGACGGGCAGCTCGATACGGGCCCCGTCCCAGGCCACCGGGGAGGGTTGCCCGTCGATGCTGAGGGAGTCGACCGTCTGCCCCACGAAGTCCACCCAGAGTCCTTCGGCGCGTTGCCTGATGTCCAGGCCCATCAGGCAACGCACGCTGAAGGCGGCCTCGTGGCGGTCGATGGCCCCGGTGACATCGACAGCCACGTGGGCAGAGGACACCTGGCACACGGAGGATCGCCAGGCGGCCTCCTCGTGACGCAGGTTCGTGGGGCTGTCGGAGCGGGCGGGCGCGGTGGTCGTCATGCGGCAAAATCTAGCGGCATGCGGTCGCGGCCGAGACCTCAGCGAGCCTGGTACAAGGTGGGTACCAGGCCTCGCCAAACCTCAGTCCCACTTCTCCTCGGTGCGCTCGGGCGTGGCCCACAGGGTGTGGTAGACGCCCTCGACGTCATCGGTGCGGTGGTAGGTGTGCGAGCCGAAGAAGTCTCGCTGCCCCTGGATGAGGGCGGCCGGTAGGCGCCGGGAGCGCAGCTGGTCGACGTAGGCCAGGGAGGAGGCGAAGGCCGGGGCGGGGACGCCGGTGGTGGCGGAGGTGGCCACGACCTGGCGCCAGGCGGGCAGAACCTTCGCCAGGGAGGAGGCGAAGACCGGCGCCGTGAGCAGACTGGCCAGAGAGGGGTTCTCGGCGTAAGCACGGGTGATGTCGTCCAGGAAGCGGGCGCGGATGATGCAGCCGCCTCGCCAGATGCGGGCCATGGCACCCAGGTCGATGTTCCAGTCGAACTGCTTGGAGGCGGTGGCGATCTCATCGAAGCCCTGGGCGTAGGCGGCGATCTTGGAGCCGTAGAGGGCCTGCTTGACGGCATCGACGAATCCGCGTCGCTCCTCGGGATCGGTCAGGGCCGTCTGCGTGGTTCCTGCAGCGATGTCAGCGGCCTGGACCGCGGCCCGCGCCGCGCTGGAGGAGGAGACCGCGCGTGCGAAGGTGGCCTCGGCGATGGCGGGCACGGCCACTCCCAGCTCGAGGGCCGTCTGGGTGGTCCACACGCCGGTACCCTTCTGCCCGGCAGTGTCGACGACGACGTCGACGAAGGCCTCACCGGTGGCCGCATCGGTGTGGGACAGGACCTCGGTGGTGATGTCGATGAGGTAGGAGTCGAGCTCGGAGTCCTTCCAGGAGCGGAAGACCTCGGCGATCTCGGGGACCGTGAACCCGCCGACGTGCCGCAACAGGTCGTAGGCCTCGGCGATGAGCTGCATGTCGGCGTACTCGATGCCGTTGTGGACCATCTTGACGAAGTGGCCGGCGCCGTCGGGACCGACGTGGGTGCAGCACGGCGTGCCGTCCACGTGGGCAGAGATGGACTCCAGCATCGGCCCCAGGCGGTCGTAGGACTCGGCGGTGCCGCCGGGCATGATCGAGGGGCCGTTGAGCGCTCCCTCCTCGCCGCCGGAGACCCCCATGCCCACGAAGTGCAGCCCGCGCTCACGCAGGGAGATCTCGCGGCGCCGGGTGTCGGTGTAGAGCGTGTTGCCGGCGTCGACGATGATGTCGCCGGGCTCCATGAGGGCGGCCAGCTCCTCGATGACCGCCTCGGTGGCCGCTCCGGCCTGGACCATGATGATGGCCACACGCGGCGTGCGCAGCGAGGCCACGAAATCCTTCAGATCAGCAGCGGGCACGAAGTCGCCCTCGGAGCCGTAGCGTTCGATGAGCCTCTCGGTGCGGGCCAGCGTGCGGTTGAAGACGGCGACCGCGTGGCCATGACGAGCCAGGTTGCGGGCCAGGTTCGCCCCCATCACCCCCAGCCCGAAGACACCGAGGTCGGCTGTGGCCGGTGCGGGGGTGAAGCTGGTCATGAAAGTCCTTTCCTGTGCCGCAGCCCCCTCATGACGGCGCTGCGATTCCAAGCCTTGGCGGCGGAGGATAATGGTTGCGCTCTGCGATAACGGCAACGGCGTGTCAACATTCCGGTTCACGACGCTGATGAGTACCACCCGCACCTGTCAACCTCTGTGACCCTACCGCGTCCAGTCCTCGCGCACGAGGACCGTCCGTGGTTCAGACGTGTCGGCAACGGCGTGTGACGGCTCACGACAGGCCTGTCCCTGCCGGGTGAGCCGCCTGAGGTGGCGCTACAGTGACGGGTGCGGCCAGCACGGTTCCTCCAGGCGGTGCAGCGGCCCCGGCCGGGCCTCCGCTCAGGGTGCCGCAGTGCTCCGACGACCAGTTGGTGCCACCTGGTCCGCCGTTCGTCGAATCTCAGAAAGGCTGACGTGTCCAGCTCCGACTCTGCGACTCCGTTCCCGTCGTCGAGACCCGCGCGGGCGGTCAACCCGCTCCTCGACGCCCGGGACCTTCGTCTTCCGCGCATCGCGGATCCCTGCGTCCTGGTGATGTTCGGCATCACCGGCGATCTGGCTCGCCACAAGCTCCTGCCCGCGATCTACGACCTGGCCAACCGGGGCCTGCTCTCCCCCAGCTTCTCCCTGGTGGGGGTCGGCCGGCGCTCCTGGTCCGACGACGACCTGCGCGCCTACGTGGAGAAATCGGCTCGGGAGGGCGCCCGTACCCCGTGGCGTCCCGCCATCTGGGAGCAGCTGGCAGCGGGGATGCGCTTCGTGGAGTTCGCCTCCTTCGAGGACGACGCCGCCTATGATCGGCTCACGGCCGTGGTGGATGACCTGGACGCCACCCGGGGCACGCGCGGCAACCGAGCCTTCTACCTGTCGATCCCTCCGGGGTGGTTCCCCGCCGTCACCGAACGCATCGCCCGCTCCGGGCTCGTGGAGGAGTCGGCCGAGGCCTGGCGCCGCGTGGTCATTGAGAAGCCCTTCGGGCACGACCGCGCCAGCGCCCGAGAGCTCGATGACCTCGTGGGACGCATCGTGCGTCCCGACGACGTCTTCAGAGTCGACCACTACCTGGGCAAGGAGACGGTGCAGAACATCCTGGCGCTGCGGTTCGCCAACACGATGTTCGAACCGCTGTGGAACCAGCGCTACGTCGACCACGTCCAGATCACGATGGCCGAGGACATCGGTATCGGAACCCGGGCCGGCTACTACGACACCATCGGCTCGGCGCGCGACGTCATTCAGAACCACCTGCTCCAGCTCCTGGCTCTGACCGCGATGGAGGAGCCCACCAGCATGGAGGCTGCCGCGGTGCGCCTGGAGAAGGAGAAGGTGCTCCACTGCGTGCGTCTGGAGCGCGACGGGGTCCTGGACCTGGACCTCACCACTGCCCGGGGCCGTTACGACGCCGGCTTCCAGGGAGGGCTGCCGGTGCGGGGCTATCTGGAGGAGGACGGCGTCGCCGCCGACTCCCGCACCGAGACCTTCGCCGCCCTGCGTCTGGAGATCGCCAACCGTCGCTGGGCCGGTGTGCCGTTCTATCTGCGCGCCGGTAAGCGCCTGACCCGCCGGGTCACCGAGGTCGCCGTCGTCTTCAAGCAGCCGCCGTTCCTGCCCTTTGAGTCGGCGGCCACCACGGCCGTGGGTGCCAACACCATCGTGCTGCGCATCCAGCCCGATGAGGGCATCACGCTGCGGCTGGCCTCCAAGGTTCCCGGAACCCAGATGGAGCTGCGCGACGTCTCCATGGACTTCGGCTACGGAGCCACCTTCAACGAGGAGTCCCCGGAGGCCTACGAGCGCCTCATCCTCGATGCGCTCCTGGGTGACGCCCCACTCTTCCCCCACCAGCGCGAGGTCGACCTGTCCTGGCGCATTCTCGATCCCGTCATCGAGCACTGGAGCGCCGGTGGGAGTCCCGAGGGCTATCGCCCCGGCTCCTGGGGGCCGGCCAGTGCCCACGAACTCCTTGCCCGCGACGGCCGCACCTGGAGGCGCTCATGATTACCACACTGACCGCGACGACCACCTCGCGGATCGTCTCCCGGCTGGTGGAGCACGAGGGGACCTCCGGCTCCTCCCGGGTGCTGACTCTCGTGATCTCCACCGACGAGAAGGGCCTGGAGGACGCGCTGTGCGCCGCGCACGGTGCCAGCCGGGATCACCCCAGCCGCATCATCGCCGTCGTCAAACCGCCTGAGGAGGACGCTGTCGGTCGCGTGACTCCACGCAGCCGTGACGGACACGTCCCAGCCCAGGCCGGAGGGCACCTGGATGCCGAGATCCGCGTCGGTCACGACGCCGGTGCCGGCGAGACGCTGGTCCTGCGGCCCTGGGACGAAGCGGCTCTGCACACCGACACGCTGGTGGTGCCCTTCCTCCTGCCCGACGCCCCGGTGGTCGTGTGGTGGCCGACGACCGTCCCCGAGATCCCCTCGCAGGATCCCTTGGGACGCCTTGGCTCCACACGCATCACCAACACTCCCGCGCAGGACTTCCCGGCCAGGGCGCTGCGAGAGCTGGCACCGGTGAGCGTGCGCGGAGACATCGATCTGGCCTGGACCCGCATCACCCTGTGGCGCGCCATGGTGGCCTCCACCCTGGACCCGCTGCTGCGCGCGGGCAGCCTGCGAGAGCTCGTGGTGGCCGGCGAGCCGAGGAACTCCTCGCTCTCCCTCATGATCGCGTGGTTGCGGCTGCGGCTGGACGTACCGGTCACGAGAGTCGATGAGGAGGACTTCAAGGGCATCTCCTCCATTACCGCCAGAACCGACGACGGCGAGATCATCATCGCCCGCCATGACCTGGAGCGGGTCACGATCACGCGCCCCGGCTCCCCCGAGCCCCAGGTGGTCACGATGGCGCGGCGCGAGCCGGTCAGCACCCTCAACGAGGAGCTGCGCCGGCTCACCCCCGACCTCGTCTACCAGGAGGTCCTGGCCACGCTGCTCGAGGAGCCCGTCAATGACTGACACCGGCACCCCCCGCACCCAGGCCATCGCTGAGATCCAGGAGGCGGCTTCGGCCGCCGCCACGCCAGAGGTCATCGTGCTTCCCACACTGAGCGACGCCGCGCGCAGGGCCTGCCAGGACACCGTGCGGATCCTGGCCGCGGCGGTGACGGGCCGGGGAGTCGCCCACCTGGCGCTGACAGGCGGTTCCGGGGGGATGGCGCTGTCTGAGGCCCTTGCGCCGCTCATCGCCGCCCAGCCCGAAGAGGTGCGTCGCGCCATCCACCTGTGGTTCGGTGACGAGCGCTTCGTGCCCGCCGGGGACCCGGAACGCAACGATCTGCTGGCCACTCCCCTCATCGCCGCAGGCATCAGGGAGTCTCAGACCCACCGGCTGGCCGCTCCGAACGAGGTCGGTGGCCTGGATGAGGCGACCGCCCGCATGGCCCACGAGCTTATGTCGGCGGGTGTGGCCCACGGCGGCTTCGACGTCGTCCACGTGGGGCTGGGACCTGATGCGCACGTCTGCTCCCTCTTCCCCGGGCACCCGGCCGCGCTCGCGGTGAAGGCTCCCACCGTGGCCGTGCGCAACTCGCCCAAGCCGCCTCCCGAGCGCTACTCCCTGACCTTCGATGCCTTGCAGCATGCCGGCCGGATCATGGTGGTGGCCGGCGGTGAGGGCAAGGCCGAGGCGGTCCGCCTGGGGCTGGGCGCTCCCGATGTGCTCAAGGCACCGGCCTCGTGCTGCCGGGGAAAGCAGACCACCTGGTACCTGGATAAGCAGGCCAACGCCCTGATGACTGATTGAGTCTGGTCCGGTCGCCCTGCCGGCGCAGTGCGGGCCGACGAGCCCGAGACTTCATGTCGGTGGGTAGGGCTACCGTAGCCTCATGAACGCTTCCGGCCGGCTCCTGGCGCGCCTCACGGTGCTTGGTGCGCTCAGTGCGTCGGGGATGACGGCGGCTCTTCCCGTCCATGCCGATGATGCCTCGCCGGAGCCCTCGCAGAGGTCAGCGGCCACCGAGCTCGCCGCCCTCCATGAGGCGCCCTGGGACCGGAGAGGAGACTTCATCCTGTCCCTGAAGGCATCTCTTGAGGTGCTTTCGGAGCTGCCCGAGGACGCTCCGGCCGCCCGCTCTTGGGCCGAGGGAGGTTCCCGAACCGGCTGGTTCGGTGAGGCGTGGACCGACATCGACGGTGACGGTTGTGACACTCGTAATGAGATCCTGGCCCGGGACCTGGAGGATGCCGACTTCTCGCGCGCCGACGGCCTTCAGTCCCGGGAGGAGGGACGTGGCCGGGGTGCGGGCGTGTGCCCGGACGCCACCGTCTGGGCGGGCGTCCTTCAGGATCCCTACACCGGCAGAAGAGTCACCTTCACACGCGGTCAGGAGAGCTCGGCGGCTGTCCAGATCGACCATGTGGTGCCGCTGAACTACCTCTACGCCCACGGAGCCTGGCAGTGGGATGAGCGCACCCGACTGCTGGTGGCCAACGACCCGCTGAATCTCGTCGCCGTTGAGGGTGAGGCCAACCAGGCCAAGGGCGCCTGCGGGCCGGCGAGCTGTCCCGTGGGTTCCACCGAGACCGGCAGCTGGCGGCCCACCGGCCCGGGCGGCTGGTGGCCGGCCAACACCTCATACCGCTGCACCTACGCACGTCGCTTCGTCTCAGTGGCCGCCTCCTACCGGCTCGGCCTGCCCCAGGCCGACAAGGCGGCGCTGAGCACCACCTTGAACAGCTGTCTCGCCGGTGGGGACGGGACCGCATCCCTCCCGGAACGCGCCGCGCGTAGCGCGAAAGAGGTCGGCTCCGTAGTGTGGCACAGTCCCCGATATGCCGCACTGGCAGCACTCGGCGCCCTGGTTCTGGGCTGGGGACTCATCCTTCGAGGCAGACGCCGAGGGCGCGCAGCCTCACGGCGTCGGCGCCGTTCCATGTCCCGCCACTGAGCCGTCTGCATAGGATGCCGCCATGGCAGCTCACCCCCGTTCCGCCTCCAGCGGCAACAACGCTCCAGGTGCTCCGACGTCGGCTCGTATCGACGTCTGGCTGTGGAGCGTGCGGCAGATCAAGTCCCGTTCGGCGGCGACGAGCGCCTGCAAGGCGGGGCATGTACGCATCAACGGAGAGACCGTCAAGCCCGCCCAGCACGTCTCGGTGGGGGACGAGGTCCGCTACCGGGTCGATGGCTTCGACCGGCTACTGACCGTCACTCGAATCCTCACCAAGCGGGTGGGTGCCCCCATCGCCCGCACCGCGTACATCGACTCCTCTCCCCCTCGCCCGTCGCCCCTGGACGCGCCGGCAGCTGTCATCCGAGATCGCGGGGCAGGACGGCCCACGAAGAAGGAGCGTCGTCAGCTCGACGCCCTCATGGGAGGCGGACGCCATCAGGATGACCGCGTCTGACGCGCCGGGGTGAGCGGCCTCACCGCCAGCAGATTTCGGAAGGAGCCTCCCCATGGGTTAAGGTTCTGCTCGTTGCAAGCGGCCCGAAGCCGCGAGTCAACGGGCTGTGGCGCAGTTTGGTAGCGCACTTGACTGGGGGTCAAGGGGTCGTGGGTTCAAATCCCGCCAGCCCGACCAGGACAAAGGTCCGCACTCCTTCAAAGGAGTGCGGACCTTTTTGTTGACATCACTTCGGCAGCAGACATTCGCATTCTTCCGATGCCGCCCCTGTCAACACAAGCCACATTTGCATCCCACATAACAACCATTAGGCTAATTTAAGCCGATGGACCCGATAGCAATTTACCGACCTTGAATCACGATCCAGTCAACGTTGCAATGACGGCGATCACCCAGTCCGCCCGCCGCCTGCGGCCAGTTTTCATTGGTACCTCAAGACGAAAGAACTACCCCTTGCCGTCGGTCACATGATTCAGCCGCGCGACGAATTCGGTCAGAAAAGTCACAACCGAATAACATGCATGGCCGACGCGACTGTGGTTGAGTGAACACCGACATCAAGGGTGTCTCACAGCATCCTGCGCGTCGACTCATCGTCGATTGTGCAAATCAGACTGTGTTCTCATATTCCCGATCAGAGAGAACGACACATGAACATCAAGCGCGTCATCGCCGCAGCTGCGCTCACCGTCGTGCCGCTGACCGCCTCCTCGGCCGCACTGGCCGCTCCGGCCGCCCCGCAGGGCGCACCGGCAGCCGCCGCCGCGGTTCCCGCCCAGGTGACATCGGAGGGGGCCCAGTACGCCGACACCGTCCTGAACAAGGTCAACGAGCTGCGCAGCGGCCTGGGCCTTCAGCCCGTGACCCGGTACCAGGAGCTCGACGCCGTCGCACAGGACTGGTCCGAGCAGCAGGCCGCCGCCAACAACATGAGCCACCGCCCCGACTTCACGTCGGTCTACCCCAAGGGCTGGACCACCGGCTCTGAGAACGTGGCCTGGCGTACCGCGGGTGGCGACACCGGCGCGCAGATCTTCAACCAGTGGCTCAACTCCCCCGGCCACTACAAGAACATGACCGACCCGAACGTCAACTCCATCGGCATCGGATTCGCCCAGACCTCGGACGGCAAGTGGTACGCCACCCAGAACTTCGCCGCCTACAACGTCAGCAACTCGACGCTGACCCCGTCGACCACAACGACCACCAACACGACGACGACGAAGAGCAACACCCCGCCGTCGACGACCGACACCCCGCCGACGGACACCACGGTCCCCAGCCCGACGCCGACCCCGGAGACCACTCCGTCGACGCCGGCCACCGAGACGACTGCTCCGGCTGCTCCCCCGACCTCGGAGACCACCGCCCCTGCGTCCACGCCGTCCGCTCCGGCCACCACGGTGACCACTGAGACCGTCACGACCACTGGTACCCCGGCCAAGCCGTCCGCGACTCCCGCCGTTGCGGCTCCTCGCACCACCCCGACGAAGTCCGCCCTGGCCACCACCGGTCCGAGCATCGCCGTCGCCGTCGTCGCCGCCGGCCTGCTGGGCGCCGGTGCCGTCCTCGTCATGCGTCGCCGCCAGGCCAGCTGACAGAGCTGAAGGCTCTCAGAGCGCGAGCCGTTCCTCTGACGGGCGCCTGTTGGTCCACTGATCGGTGTGGGCCAGCAGGCGCCCGTCTTTTACGCTCCCCACGCCGTGCTGACATGGACTCGTCATCCTTGAGAGGATGACGCCGTGAAGCACCTTCCCCTGGAGCCCGAGCTCCTCGCAGCGTTGCCCGCGCAGATCGATCTCCGTCTTGTCGTCACCGACATGGACGGAACTCTCCTTGATGGTCAGGGGCGTGTTCCCGCCGGGCTGCTGGAGGCAGTCGAAGACATGCGAGCCGCCGGCATCGTCTTCGCTCCTGCCTCGGGCAGGCAACTGGCGAACCTGCGTGCGGTCCTGGGCTCCGCCGTCGAGGACTCACCACTGATCGCTGAGAACGGTTCCTTCGTCGTCCACGGCGGTGAGGAGATCCACTCCGACACCATCAGCGCCCAGGACGCCGAGGCCGCCATCACCACCACCCGCCACCTGGTCGACTCCGGGTACGACGTCGGCGCGGTTGTGGCCTGCAAGCACTGCGCCTACATCGAGCGCTCCGATGCGGCCTTCCTGGAACAGACCGGGTTGTACTACGAGGCGCTAGAGATCGTCGAGGACCTGACCGCCATCGCCCTGGATGAGGTACTCAAGGTCGCGGTCTTCGACTTCGACGACGTTGAGAACGGCAGTTCTCAGGCGCTGACCGCTGCGGTTCCGCACGTGCAGACCGTCGTCTCCGGGTTGCACTGGACGGACATGATGTCGGCACAGGTTTCCAAGGGGCGGGCCCTGGCAGCGCTTCAGGCCAGGCTCGGAGTCCTCCCGGAGCAGACTGCTGCCTTCGGGGACTACCTCAACGACCTGGATCTCTACGACCACGCGGACCTGGGCTTCGCCATGCGCAATGCCCACCCCGGCATCCATGCCGCAGCGGCGTACACGGCGCCCGCCAACACCGAGGACGGTGTCCTGCGTACAGTCGAGGAGCTGCTCAGGCGCTCTCGAAGACAAGGCTGAGATACGCGGGACGGCCCCGAACCGGTCAGTCCGAGGCCGTCCCGATGGCTTGGTTGCCCGCCGGGTTACTGACCCAACCAGGCCTTCATGCCGCCGCTGACGTTGAGCAGCTCGCCGGTGTAGCCGGCAGCGGTCAGAGCCGTGACCGCCTTGGCGGAGCGCACTCCGCCGGCACAGATGACCGCAGTGGGGCGAGACGCATCGAGCTCTCCCATCCGGTCGGCCACCTCGCCCAGTGGGATGTTGACTGAACCGGGGATCGCCGTGCGCGCCACCTCGTCGGGCTCGCGCACGTCAAGGACCACCAGGTCCTCCCCCGCCTCGAGCCGACGCCGCAGCTCATCGACGTTGATTTCCTTCATCATGTCCTCCTCAACGGGATATCAGGCAGAGTATTCGGCTGGTCTGGCCGGGCTAGCGGCGCAGGCTGCGGTAGCGGGTGATGAGGCCCCGGGTGGAGGCGTCCTGCCCTGCGAGGGCCTCCTCGTCGCCCTGGACAGCGGGGGCGATCTCGAGGGCCAGCTTCTTGCCCAGCTCCACCCCCCACTGGTCGAAGGAGTCGATGCCCCACACGATGCCCTGGGTGAAGGTGATGTGCTCGTAGAGGGCGATGAGCTCTCCGACGACCGCGGGCGTCAGCGCCGGGGCGAGGATCGAGGTGGTCGGCTTGTTGCCGGCGAAGACGCGGGCCGGGACGATCTCCTCGGCGGTGCCCTCGGCACGCACCTCATCGGCGGTCTTGCCGAAGGCGAGCGCCGCAGTCTGGGCCAGGTAGTTGGACAGGAACAGCTCATGGACGTCCACTCCCCCGTCCTTGGTGGGGTGCGCAGGGTTGGCCACGGCGATGAAGTCCGCGGGGATGAGCTGGGTGCCCTGGTGGATGAGCTGGTAGAAGGCGTGCTGGCCGTTGGTGCCCGGCTCACCCCAAAAGACCTCGCCAGTCTCGGTGGTCACGGGGCTGCCGTCCCAGCGCACGGACTTGCCGTTGGACTCCATGGTGAGCTGCTGGAGGTAGGCGGGGAAGCGGTGCAGGTACTGGGCATAGGGCAGGATGGCGTGGGAGCCGGCCTTGAAGAAGTTGACGTACCAGACGTTGAGCAGGCCCATGAGCATGGGGACGTTCTCGGCCGGGGCCTTGGTGGCGAAGTGCTCGTCAACGGTGTGGAAGCCGGAGAGGAAGTCGGCGAAGTTCTCCGGGCCGATGGCCACGGCCAGGACCGTACCGACGGCGGAGTCCACCGAGTAGCGTCCACCCACCCAGTTCCAGAAGCCGAAGGCGTTGGCCGGGTCGATGCCGAACTCGGCGACCTTGTCCAGGGCGGTGGAGACGGCCACGAAGTGCTTGGCGATGGCGCCGTCGGTCTCAATGCCCTTGGCCTGGAGGGCGGCCAGGAACCAGTCGCGGGCCATGCGGGCGTTGGTGAGGGTCTCCAGGGTGGTGAAGGTCTTGGAGGCGATGATGAACAGGGTCGTCTCCGGGTCGAGGTCCGCGACCTTCTCGGCACAGTCGGTGGGGTCGATGTTGGAGATGAAGCGGCACTCAAGGCCCTTCTGCACGTAGGGCTTGAGGGCCTCATAGACCATGACGGGACCGAGGTCGGAGCCTCCGATACCGATGTTGACCACCGTCTTGATGGGCTTGCCGGTGATGCCGGTCCACTCCCCCGAGCGCACGCGTCGGGCGAAGGCGTAGATCTTCTCCAGGACCTCGTGGACGTCGGCGACGACGTCCTGGCCGTCCACGGTCAGGGAGTCGGTGGCCGGGCGACGCAGGGCAGTGTGGAGTACGGCGCGGTCCTCGGTGATGTTGATGTGCTCGCCGGCGTACATGGCGTCGCGGCGGCCCGGGACGTCCACCTGCTCGGCGAGCTCGACCAGGGCGTCGCGGACGTCGTCGGTCAGCAGGTTCTTGGACAGGTCGACGTAGAGGTCTCCCAGCTCGTAGGAGAAGCGCTCGGCGCGCTGCGGGTCGTCGGCGAACCAGGCGCGCAGGTCCGGGGTCATGGAGTCGTGGAGCTCGGTGAGGCGCTTCCAGGCGGGCGTGGTGGTGGGATCAACCGGATTCAGCATGGCTACAGTCTATGGGTGTTGCGGCCGCGCGCCACTGTCCGGCGCGACTCTTCTGGAACCAACTGTCACCTTCACGCCCAAACAGGGTTCAGCGCCGCTGGCGCTTCTCACGCACGCGCACCCCGATCTGGATGGGGGTGCCGGTGAAGCCGAACTCCTCACGCAGGCGCCGCTCGATGAAGCGCCGGTAGCCGGCGTCGAGGAAACCGGTGGTGAAGATGACGATCCGGGGCGGGGCCACCTGGACCTGAGTGGCGAAGAGGATACGGGGCTGCTTGCCGCCTCGCACCGGGTGCGGGGTGGCGGACTGCAGCTGGCCCAGGAAGCCGTTGAGCCGGCCCGTGGGCACGCGCGTGGTCCAGCCCTCCAGGGCGGCGTCGAGGGCGCGCACGAGCCGGTTGGTGTGCCAGCCGGTCCGGGCTGCCAGGTTGATGTGGGGAGCCCAGGAGACGTGGGCCAGGTCGTGCTCGACCTCCCACAGGAGCATCTTCTGGCGCTCCTCGTCCACCAGGTCCCACTTGTTGTTGACCAGGACCAGGGCTCGGCCGGCATCGACGGCCTGCTGGACCACGCGCACGTCCTGCTCACTGATCGGCTCGGAGGCGTCCAGCAGGACGACGGCGACCTCGGCCTTGTCGATGGCGCCCTGCGTGCGCAGCACCGCGTAGTAGTCGGCGCCCCGTGACTGCTTGACCCGCCGGCGGATCCCCGCGGTGTCGACGAAGACCCACTGGCGCCCGTCGAGCTCGATGATCTCGTCGACCGGGTCACGGGTCGTGCCCGCGGTCTCGTTGACGACGACGCGCTCCTGGCCCGCGATGGAGTTCAGCAGAGAGGACTTGCCGACGTTAGGACGCCCCACGAGAGCGATGCGGTGCAGGTCCCCCTCCGGCGCTGCGGTGGCCACGGCGGAGACCTCCGGGAGGACCTCCATGACGGCGTCGAGGACCTCGCCGCTGCCCCGGCCGTGCAGGGCCGAGACCGGGAAGGGCTCGCCCAGCCCTAGGTTCCACAGGGTCGCGGCGTCCCCCTCCTGGGCCGGGGAGTCAACCTTGTTGGCGGCCAGGACCACCGGCTTGCCGCTGCGGCGCAGCATCCGCACCACGCGGGCATCGGTCTCGGTGATGCCGACCTGGGCGTCGACGACCAGCAGGACGGCATCGGCCATCTCGACGGCGACCTCGGCCTGGGTGGCCACGGCGGCGTCGAGGCCGGCCACGTCCACCTCCCATCCGCCGGTGTCGACGATGGTGAAGCGGCGCCCGGCCCACTCCGCGGGGTAGGAGACCCGGTCGCGCGTGACACCAGGGGTGTCCTGGACGACGGCCTCGCGACGGCCCAGGACCCGGTTGACCAGCGTCGACTTGCCCACGTTGGGGCGGCCGACGACGGCCAGGACCGGCAGTCCGGGCTCGACGCTGTCACCGGTGGGCAGGCCGCCGTCGGCCTCCAGGAGGGCGAGGTCCTCCTCATCGAGCTCGTAGTCGGCCAGGCCCGCGCGCATGGCCTGGGCCCGCAGGTCCTCCTCGGCGTCCCGTTGGGCGGCGGCGTCGGCGGCCTCCTCCACCAGGTCCAGGACCCGTTCGACGGACTGCTCCAGGGTCAGCTCCGAGGTGTCCACCAGGGTGACGCCCTCGGGCGCGGTGAGGAACTGGGAGACCGTGGCGTCATCACAGTCGCGGCGCACCACCTGGTCGCGCAGGGCGGCGGCGTCGACCTGCTTGCCGGCGGCCTCCAGGTCCCCGGCGCGGCGGGCCAGGCGGGCCTCCTCCGAGGCGGTCACCAGTAGGCGGGCGTCGGCGTCGGGCGCGATGACGGTGGTGATGTCACGTCCCTCGGCCACGATGCCGGCACCGGCGGAGAAGGAGCCGGTGTGCCCGGTCGCCTCGAAGCGGATGATCTCGCGCTGGCGGCGCGCCAGGTCGGCACGCACCTCGAGGTTGGTGGCGACCTTCGAGACGACGGTGGCGATGTGCGGGTCGCGGATCGCGGTCGATACGTCCGTGCCGTCCACGGTGAAGGTGGGGTGCTCGGGATTCAGCCCCATGTGCAGGGGCATCGCTGTGACGGCCTCGGCGACGGCGGCCCCGTCCTCCAGGTCGATGCCCTCGTGCTCGCACCACCAGGCGGCGGCCCGGTACATGGCACCGGTGTCCAGGTAGGCCAGTCCCAGCTCGGCGGCGACGCGCCGCGAGACGGTGGACTTGCCCGATCCGCTCGGTCCGTCGATCGCAACGACGATTCCCATGGTGCCCTCCATCAGCGTCCGATTGACGGTCATGAACTGGGCCAAGCGTCCCACACTCCGGCGCGGTACTGCGGATCAGGTCCCCATGAGTACTGACACAGGCGGACCTCGGCGACGGATTGAACCGGCTTCAGCCCGCGACGACGCGCCAGCCCTGGACGTCCAGCGCCTCCTCCAGCCGTAGGGCGGCCGCAGGAAGGACGGAGATGAGGGCGATGCCCGCGCTCTGCCCGGCCGAGTGCTCCAGGGAGAAGTCCTCAATGTTGACGCCGGCGGCTCCGACATCCGAGAAGAGCCTGCCCAGCTCGCCGGCGGCGTCGGGTACCAGGACCTGAACCTCGGTGTAGCGGCGCGGCGCCCCGCCGTGCTTGCCGGGAATGCGTGCCCGACCGATGTTTCCCCGAGTCATGACGTCGGTGATCGCGCCGACGGCCCCGGGAGCGACCACACGTGCCGCTCCCGGAGCTGTGTGCTCCGGACCGTCCGGCTCACAGGCGGCCGCTTCGATCCCTGTGATCAGTACGCCTAGGTCATCACTGATCCGGCGCAGCAGGCCGACCACGGGCCCGGCGTTGCCCACGATGATGGCCGACCACAACCTGGGATCCGAGGCCGCGATCCTGGTGACGTCACGAAGGCCCTGTCCCGACAGGGCCAGGGCCCCCTCCCCCAGCTCCTCCAGGCGGGCGGCTACGAGTGAGGAGACGAGCTGGGGCACGTGGGAGACGGCGGCGACGGCAGCGTCATGCTCCGCCGCACCCATGCGCACCGGGCTGGCGCCCACATCGACCGCCAGGTTCCTGATGACCAGCTCCGCCTGCGGATCCGAGTCCTGAGCGACAACCACCCAGGGGCGCCCGGCGAAGAGGTCGGAGTCGGCGGCACCGGCGCCCGAACGCTCCCGGCCCGCCATCGGGTGGGAGCCGACGTACCTGCGGGCCTCGTCTCCCGCCCGGGACCGGACCTCGGCGACGACCCGTTCCTTGACGGAGGCGACGTCGGTGACCACGGCACTGGGGTGGGCGCTCAGCTGTGCGACGACGACGTCGGCGGTGACGTCGGGGGGCGTGGCCACGACGACGATCTGCGGCTCGGGGCTGTCCTCGTCATGAAGCGATCCTGCTCCCATGTCTCGGGCCAGGGCCAGGGAGGTGGGCGAGGTGTCGGCGAGCTGGACCTCGACACCCGCCGCCCGCAGCGCCAGGGCGAGCGAGGTGCCCAGCAGTCCCGTACCGACGATGAGCACCGGGCCGCGCGTGGACACTGACGCCCGTGGATCGGGGGCGCTCACAGCCCGACCTCCTGCTGCAGCGCGGCGATCTCCTCGCCGCTGAGGGGGCGGGTCTGGCCGGGGCGCAGGTTGCCCA